>Ga0255338_1001668_pt1 | contig 39421 bp, 39 predicted proteins | sample MeOH1_35cm_T4_19_FD_203715 | JGI IMG/M metagenome (GOLD analysis project Ga0255338, IMG submission 203715) | Sandy soil microbial communities from University of British Columbia, Vancouver, Canada - MeOH1_35cm_T4_195 | ecosystem: Engineered > Artificial ecosystem > Sand microcosm > Unclassified ... | reverse complement strand
AGGCCGGAGTCGCACCGGCTGCTGCTGCGGCTTAAGCCCGGCGGCGGTCCATAAAAGTGTGCGTGGCGGTAGTGACAAGTCGCCACGGCGAATGACTTGCATCGCGCTCACAATTTTCCGGGGACAACGCCATGTTTCGCCTTTCTAACATCCGTATCGGGACCAAACTCATGGTCATGTCGGGCCTGAGCATTCTGCTCGTCGCCGCCATGATCTTTAGCCAAATGTCCGGCAACGCCGCCGTGAAATCAGCCGACGCGATCGCCGAAGCGCAGACCTATATCGAGATGCGTCTTCTCGACACGAAGTCGTCCGTTAATGGCATGCAAATCGGTGTGCGCGATATTCGTCTCGCGCCGGCGGCTAGCAATCTCCAAACGGCCGTGAAGTATCTTGAAGGTCATCACCAAACGGCTCGTAGTGCCCTCGACGGTGCAATTTCGAAGGCGCGTCTGCCTGAAAACCGAGAGCGCATGGAAAAGGTGCGTGGCCAGATCGATCAGTATCTAGCAGGTGGCAAGGAGATCGCGGCAGTACGTAGCGAAGCTCTCCAACTCGCCAATGCGCCTGACGCTGCTGCGCGTATCACGACGCTGAATGAACAGGCGGCACGCATCGCGCGTGAGAAGACATTGCCGCTTGCGGCCGAGCTGGAGAAACTCATTGCTAAGACGGCGGAGACCGCTGACGAAGCAGCAAAGAAAGAATATGCGCACGCGGCTGAGGAGATGAGCTCAGCCGAGCGCCTCAACATGGTTGTGGGCGGCCTTGCCGTTCTGCTGCTCATCGGCACCGCGGTGTTCGGCACCGTGACAATCGCGCGTCCTCTGGTCGTGTTGGTCAAGCCGATCAACGACCTTGCTGCCGGCAACTTCAACGTCAAAGTGGATGGTGTCGGCCGCAAAGACGAAGTCGGCCAGATCGCCTCGGCTGTTAGCGCGATGGCGACCCGCGTGCGCGACACCATCGCCGAGATCAAGCAGTCGGCCATGGAGGTTAACAGCGCCTCCGGAGAAATCTCCACCAGCACCACCGATCTGTCGCAGCGCACGGAAGAACAGGCGGCAAGCTTGGAAGAGACCACGGCCGCCATGGAGGAAATCTCCGCCGCCGTGAAGAAGAGTGCGGAGAACGCCGATCAGGCCAACCGTTCGGCCGGTCAGGCCCGTCAAGTCGCCGGCCAAGGTGGGGAAGTGGTCGCTAAGGCTGTCAGTGCCATGGCCAAGATCGAGGACTCCTCGCGCAAGATCTCGGACATCATCGGCGTCATCGACGAGATCGCCCGGCAGACCAACCTGCTCGCCTTGAACGCGGCAGTGGAAGCCGCGCGTGCCGGCGAAGCCGGGCGCGGTTTCGCCGTGGTGGCCACCGAAGTGCGCGGCCTTGCGCAGCGCTCTTCGCAGGCCGCGAAAGACATCAAGGAGCTGATCACCAACTCCAACAGTCAGGTGCAGGAAGGCGTTGAGCTCGTCAACCATGCCGGTGAAGCGCTCGGCAAGATCGTGGAGTCGGTGAAGGAGGTTGCGGCGCTCGTTTCCGACATCGCGACGGCCAGCACCGAGCAGGCTACCGGCCTTGAGCAGATCAACAAAGCGCTGATGCAGATGGATGAGGTCACGCAGCAGAACGCTGCGTTGGTCGAAGAGAATGCCGCCACCGCTAAGGCACTGGAAACTCAGGCGCAATCGATGGATGAGCAGGTCTCTTTCTTCAAGATCGACGATGGCGTTGCCGCCAAGCCGGCCCGGCAGGCTGCGGCGCGGCCGGCAACCGCGCCCGAAAAGCGGGAAGTCGTCGAGGCAAAGCCTGCTGCGGTGGAGTCGAAGCCAGCAGCGTCTGCGCCGGCACGCAAGCCAGCTGCGGTCGCCCGCAAGGCGCCGGCGCATCCGGTCGGCCGCATGCAGACGGCGCTTGCCACCGCGCTCGATGTCGACGCTGAATGGAAAGACTTCTAACGATATAAGGACGGCCGCCCACAGGCGGCGGCCGTCCTTTTCGTCACGTCAAAATAATCGACGTCTCATCGATAAATTAGATTATTGCGCTAGAGCAACAAACGGTGCTGGCAATAAAGGTCGAAACGATTAACCATTCGGCAATGCCGCCCGTTCATTTTTTGCAGTGCACGTAGACCGTTTTTAGCAGCCTTCCTTCGACTTTGGGTCGGCGTAACGAGCCTCGCATCATGGGCGAAACCGCCGTCGCTTGGTCGGCGCGCAATACCCGCATGTCATGCCGGTCCACGGCCGGCGTCGTGCTCGTTTCAACATTCTCGATCGGTCTCGGCAGGGCGGTGCCACCGTGCAAACGGCGTCTGCGACCTGAGCGTCGCCAAGCTCACCAACAACTTCGCTAGCATATTGGGGATGGAATCAATGCTGCGTCTCTCGAACATTCGCATCGGCATCAAGCTTGCGGTGATGTCCGGCATCGGCGTCGTGCTTCTGTTTGCCATGATGGCGCTGCAGTCGATGAACAATACGACGGCGCAAGACGCTACCGACGAGGTGAACCGTCGCCAGGCCATCGTGCAGAATGTTCTCGAGGGAAAATTCGCTTTCAGCAGTCTCCAGCTCGCCGTGCGCGACGTTCGTCTGGCAACGGTTCCAGGCCCGCTGAAACAGGCAATGGATGCGGTGGTCAAAAGCCGTGCCGAGGTCGTCAATGAAATCGAGCAACTAAAGAAAATCGTCTTCAAGCCCGAAAACCGCGCGCGTCTTGATAAGATGCAGACGGCGACCGAGCAATACGCAACGACGGCCAAGCAGGTCGAAGGGCTCAAGCTCAAGATCATCGACGCGCAGTCGACTGGCTTTGCCGATTCGCAAATCTCCGACATGGTCCAAACCGTGCTGCGGCTCGAGCGTGAGCAACTCGCGCCGCTCGCCCAGCAATATGTAGCGCTCTCCAACGAGCTTGCTGCGATTGTTGCGAAGAACGCGCAGATCGGGGTCGCCGACGCGCAAGAGAAAATGGCAGGCGGTGCCCGTCTGGTGTGGATCGTCGGCCTGCTCGCTGCGGCCATCATGATCGGCTCTGCGGTCTTCGGCGCGGTGTCCATTGCCAAGCCGCTCGTAGCGCTGATCAAGCCGATCAATGAGCTTGCCGGCGGCAATTTCAACATCAAGGTCGACGGCACGGGCCGTAAGGATGAAGTGGGCCAGATCGCCGCCGCGGTGAGCGCCATGGCCATGCGCGTGCGCGACACCATTGGCGAGATCAAACAGTCGGCGATGGAGGTCAACAGCGCCTCCGGCGAGATTTCCACCTCGACCACCGATCTCTCGCAGCGCACGGAAGAGCAGGCGGCGTCGCTTGAAGAGACCACTGCGGCCATGGAAGAAATCTCCGCCACCGTCAAGAAGAGCGCGGAGAATGCCGAGCAGGCCAACCGCTCTGCTGGCCAGGCCCGTCAGGTTGCCGCCGAGGGCGGCCAAGTGGTGGCCAAGGCGGTCGATGCTATGGCCAAGATCGAGGACTCCTCGCGCAAGATATCGGACATCATCGGCGTCATCGACGAGATCGCGCGCCAGACTAACCTCTTGGCGCTCAACGCTGCAGTGGAAGCGGCACGCGCCGGCGAGGCCGGCCGCGGCTTCGCGGTGGTGGCGACCGAAGTGCGCAGCCTCGCTCAGCGATCCTCGCAGGCGGCGAAAGACATCAAAGAGTTGATCACCAACTCGAATGGCCAGGTGAAGGAGGGCGTGGAGCTCGTGAACCACGCTGGCGAAGCGCTCGGCAAGATCGTCGAGTCGGTCAAGGAGGTAGCGGCGCTGGTGGCCGACATCGCGACCGCAAGCACCGAGCAGGCGACTGGTCTCGAGCAGATCAATAAGGCGCTGATGCAGATGGACGAGGCGACGCAGCAGAATGCGGCGCTGGTCGAAGAGAACGCGGCGACCGCCAAGGCGTTAGAGACACAGGCGCAGTCGATGGACGAGCGCGTGGCCTTCTTCAAGATCGATGATGCTGTTGCGGCCAAGCCGTCACGGCAACTGGCGGTCAAGGCGGCAACGCCTGAGAAGCACGAGCCTGCCGAAGTGAAACCCGTTGCGGCAGAGCCGAAGCCAGCGCCGGTACGCAAGGCGGTTCCGCGCGCACCGCGTCATCCGGTCGGTCGTATGCAGACGGCGCTCGCCACCGCGCTCGACGCCGATGCCGAATGGAAAGACTTCTGACGCTCAAAAGCTTGAGGCTATTCCGGGGGAGTTAAGCTTCCCCGGGATCGTCCCGACGGAAGCTTAGAATGGTGGGCGGTATAGGGATTGAACCTATGACCCCACCCGTGTGAAGGGTGTGCTCTCCCGCTGAGCTAACCGCCCGGCCATTAAAGACGGCGATATAGGGGCTGCCTCGGAGACGTGTCAAGCGAGGCTTTCCGCCCCGGAAAACGTCGCCGGGGCGGGCTATTAGGTCTTCAGTTCCGCGTCTTCGGGTCGTCGTTGTGCGACACGCGCGTCGCCTGGCTCTGCAGCGCGCGAATGCGGTCGGCAAGATTGCCGCTGACCGGCGCCTCCACCGGCAGATCGACCGTGCCATGGGTCGTCACGGCGACCGGAGCGGCCCGGTCGCGGGCGCCTTCGGTGGCCAGGATGGCGTCGATGGTCGAGTTCGGGCCTTCCAGCGCCGAAGCCAGCCGCGCCACTTCGGCGGCGACGTCGTTGATACGCTCGCGCAGGAGAGCATTTTCCACGCGCTCGGAGGCCCAATTCTCTTCCGCCTCGCGCTTCATGCCGGCGAGATCGCGGGCAGCGCGATCGCGTTCCTCGCGCGTGCGGTCGAGTTCAGCAGCGAGCTGGGCATTCTCGGCCTTAAGCTGCTGGTTCGCCGCGGATGAGCGGCCATCGAGCTCGGCGATGGCGCTGCGCAGGTCGCCTTCTGTCCTGCGCGCGAGATCCATCGCGCCACGGAGCTGCTTCAACTCGAATTCACTTTCGGTGAGCAAGCGTGTCTGCTCGGCTAGGCGGGCCTCGAGATCGTGCGCACGCCGGCCGAGGATTTCCGCTTCGGTCGTCTGCGCGACAAGCTGCTGCTCGAGCTCGCCGACGCGCCGGCCGAGGTTCTCTACCTTGCCGCGCTCTTCGGACAGCTCTTGCGTGGCGGCGCGCAACTCGACGCGCTCGGCGTCGCGGCGGTCTTCCACCGCCCGAAGCTCGTGGCTGGCGCCATCGAGGCGATCCTTGAGGGCTTCGACCTGCGTCTTGAGCGCGACGATTTCGACCTTCTGCGCCTCGGCGGTTTGCGAGCGCTCGTCGAGTTGCTCGATCATCCGGGCGAGTTCGGCTTCCTTCTCGGACAGCGCGCGCTGCGCCTCCAGCATCGTGCTGGTCTTGACGGCGAATTCTTCCTCGGTGGCGCGCAGCTGATCGCGCAGCGCCTTGTCGCGCGCTTCCAGCGCGAAGATGGTGGCAGTCTTTTCACCGAGCTCGATCTTGAGCCGATTGACGGCGTCGCCCTTCTTGCCGAGTTCCGCGAGTTGGCTGGTGCTCTTCGTCTTGAGTTGCTCGACGCTCATTTCGAGGCGCCGCGTGGACATCGCGAATTCGGCGCGAAGCTGATCCTTGTCGGCCTGGATTTCCGCCATCGAGAGCGGGGTGGCGGCCTCTAGGCGGCGCATCGTCAAGCGGACGGCGCGGCCATGGACGAGCGGAACGACGACGAGCCCGATGAGGGCAGCGACGAGAAAGCCGATCCCAAAAAACATGATCGGTTCAATCATGAAACGACGCCTCCAACTCACCCAAACCCGTATACCCCACGGAAACCATGACATGGGGGCTTAACGGTCACCAGCACAACCCCAGATTAACCTAAACCCGGTGCCGCGTCGCGGTCGCCGGGTTTGTGGTCTCATGCGTTAATAGACGCAATCACAGTCAGAACGGATTCCACGTCGCCTGCGGCGTAAACTTCAGATAACCGATGTTCGCGCCCAAGCGTAGACCGACGCCGGAGCGGATCGGCACCACAACGATGTTGTTGGCGGTGAGCGCTGTCATGCCGAAGCCGCCGATGAAGTAGGCGGAGCCGTCGATGCCGCCGAAGCGCTGATAGATCGCCTCGGTGGCGGGCAGGTTGTAGACCAGCATCATGGTGCGGGCGCCTTCGCCGCCGTAATCGAAGCCGATCGACGGCCCTTCCCAGAACACGCGGCGGTCGCCGGCATTCTTCGTATAGAGTTTGCCGTCGCCGTAGCGCAGGCCGACGATGAAGGCGCCGCCGCCTTCCTGGCCGAGGATGTAGCCGTTGGGCTGGCCCCAACGGTTCACCGCAGCTTCCACGACCTGGGCCAGACCGCGTGACACCGTGCCGAAGAAACGGTGCCCTTCGCGCACCAGTTCGCCCGGCGAGAAGGTGTCGGGGCTCTGCCGGCGCGCCGGCGGAGGGGGCGGGGCGTTCTGGTCCTGTTGCGCTTGCGCAAATTCGGCGCCGAAGGCGGACAGGCATAAGGTCAGGACCGCAAGGCGCAGGAGAGCGCGCATCGAAAGCTCCATGGATGAAAAAGCCCCTGTTTAACCGGAAAATCACGCCGGCTGCCCTAGATGAGGGGCTAGGGTCCCCGAATCGTCCAGAATGTTGCTTGTAACTATGACTGGAGCACGGCAGCCGGAAAAGTCATGCAGCCCTCGCGGGTGGCTGTTTGGGCTCGTTTTGGCTAGTTTTTCTGCCCTTTATCACCCTGTGGCAGCCGCCGAACCCCCGATCGTGATCGATTCGGACAGTGGGCTGGCGATCAGCGGCACCGATCCCGTTGCTTATTTCTCGGACCGTAAGCCCGTGTTCGGTCGCTCCGATCTGGAGTTGAGCAGGTTCGGCACGATCTGGCGCTTCCGCAACCCAGGAAACCGGGCCGCCTTCATCGAGAACCCCGAGATCTACATGCCGCAATTCGGCGGCTACGATCCGGTTGCCATCGAGCGCGGCCGCGCCGTGCCCGGTCATCCACTGATTTGGTCGGTTACCAACGACCGGCTTTATCTCTTCTATAGCGAGGCAGATCGGGCCGCGTTCCTCGCGGACTCAGAGCGCATCATCGCGGCTGCGCAGCGCAAATGGCCGGAAGTCGCCCGCGCTGCCGGTCGCTGATCCAATGGCCTACAGTTTTGTCGCTGCAGCCTTGGTCGGGTCCCCCCAGGCGATAAAAGCAGGCACACGGAAGTTCTCTGCGACGCGCCCATAGGCCAATGGCCCACCTTGTGGCGTCGTCACAGTGCCGCCGGCGGCGGTCAGCACGGCCTGGCCGGCAGCCACATCCCATTCGCACACGGTCGCGAGCCGCGGATAGACGTCGGCCGTACCCTCCGCTATCTGGCAGAACTTGATTGCCGAGCCGTTCGGCCGCCGCGCAATCGGCTCAAGCCGCGCCAGGAACGCTTCGGTCGCGGGATCGAGATGGGAGCGGCTCATCACGGCGACGGCGTCATGCGCGGGCCATCGGCGCGTCCGGATCGCTTGCGGCTGGTCGGCGCCGTCCTGGAGGAGGCGCAACCGCTCGGCCTTGGCCCCGACCACGCCGCGCCAGACCAGACCCTTGTTCGGGGCGGCGACCACGCCGGCGACCGGCACGCCGCGGGTGATGAGGCCAAGATTGACGGTGAACTGATCAGAGCCGGCGATGAATTCCTTGGTGCCGTCGAGCGGGTCGACCACCAGGAAACTGGCGTCGAGCGCAGGCACGCTGCCCTTTGCCGCCATTTCTTCCGCGATCACCGGCACGCCAGGCAGGAGGCGCGCGAGACCATCCAGGATCAGCGCCTCCGAGGCCTCATCGGCAGCGGTGACCGGCGATTTGTCGTCTTTGAGACGATGGCTGAGGCCCTTGGCCGCGATGTCGCGGATGAGGGCGGAAGCGCGCGCGACCAACGCTGTCAGTTCGTCCAGCAGCGCGGTCGCCTGAGCGGCGGATATCTCGGAACTGACAGCCAAAATGCGCGCCCTTTCGTCCTGTCCTTGGCGCTCGCCGAAGCGCGGTGTATCACGCCCAAAAGCCGGTGCGGCCGGCGATTCGCTTCATTTTTTGCACCCTGCACGCCCCGCGGAGGCCAGTCCATGTCAGGTTTTTCCATCGACGCGCTCGATCTTGCCGCGCTGCTTTGCTCGCGCGTCTGCCATGACCTGATCAGTCCGGTCGGCGCCATCGTCAACGGCCTCGAGGTACTTGCTGAGGAAAAGGACGAGGAGACGCAGAAATTCGCGCTCGATCTTATCAAAAAGAGCGCCGGCACGGCCTCGGCCAAGCTCCAGTTCTGCCGTATCGCGTTCGGCGCGGCGGGCTCCGCCGGCGCCCAGATCGACACCGGCGATGCCGAGAAAATCTCGCGCGGCTTCCTGGAGGACGAAAAGACCAAGATCGAATGGAATTTGCCGCGCCTGCTCCTGCCGAAGAACAAGGTGAAACTGCTGCTCAATATGCTGCTCATTGCTGCCCAGGCGATCCCCCGCGGCGGCAAGCTGACGGTCGATCCGGTCGGCGAGGGCGATGCCATGGGTCTCAAAGTGAGTGCAGCGGGCACCAACGCGAAGGTGCCGCCGAACGCGGCGTTGCTGTCGGGCGAGATCGGCGAGGAGAGCCTCGACGCCCACCGTATCCAGCCGTTCTATGCCGGGCTTCTGGCGAAGGCCTGCGGCGTAACAGCCGCTGTCGCGATGGAAGGTGAGACGGTGGTGATAAGCGCCCACTAGATCGGCGCCATCGGAGCAAAAGCGGTTAACGAGCCGTAAATAACGCGCAATCGCATACCACTCCGCAACCAAAATTAAACCCTTCGCGGACACACTGGCGCGGCTCTCGAACGGGAGCCGGTGAGACGGCCCAGTGCCCGTCTGCGTAGGCGTTTTTCATGGACGACTTGTTGCGTGAGTTCGTGACCGAGACCAACGAGAGTCTCGACGTGGTCGACGTCGAGCTCGTGCGTTTCGAGCAGGATCCGAACAACGCCAAGATTCTCGGCAACGTCTTCCGGCTCGTCCACACCATCAAAGGCACCTGTGGCTTTCTGAATTTGCCGCGCCTCGAAGCGCTCGCGCATGCCGCCGAGACGCTGATGGGCAAATTTCGCGACGGCGTGCCGGCGACGAAGGAAGCGGTCACGCTCATTCTCGCGACCATCGATCGCATCAAGCAGATCCTCGACTCGCTCGAGCGCGAGCAACGTGAGCCCGATGGCAACGACGGCGACTTGATCGCGAGCCTGAGCGGGATGGTCGAGCGCGTTGTCACCGGGCATTTGACCGAGCCGCCCGCGCAGACGGTCGGCACGCTGACGCCGCAGGTGTTGGAACGCCCGTTGCGGCCCGGCGAAGTGCCGCTCGACGAGTTGGAGCGCGTGTTTCGCGAAACGGAAACCGATCCTCCGGCGCATAAGCCGACGAAAATCGATACGCCTGTCGCCACTGACGCGGCGATCAAGGACGACGAGTCCGCCAAGGGCGGCAGCCAATCGATCCGCGTGACCGTCGATACGCTCGAGCACCTGATGACGATGGTGTCGGAGCTGGTGCTCACGCGCAATCAGCTGCTCGAGATCGTGCGCCGGCACGAGGATTCAGAGTTCAAATCCCCGCTGCAGCGCCTCTCCAATGTGACTGCCGAGTTGCAGGAAGGCGTCATGAAGACGCGCATGCAGCCGATCGGAAATGCCTGGCAGAAGCTGCCGCGCATCGTGCGCGATCTCTCCGTCGAGCTCGGCAAAGAGATCGACCTGGAAATGCAGGGTGCCGACACTGAGCTCGACCGGCAGGTGCTCGATCTGATCAAGGACCCGCTCACCCACATGGTGCGCAATTCGGCCGATCACGGGCTCGAATTGCCGGCCGAGCGCCGCGCCGCCGGCAAGCCCGAGCGCGGACGTATACGTCTTTCAGCCTATCATCAAGGCGGCTTCATCGTCGTCGAGCTCTCCGATGACGGCCGCGGGCTCGATATCGGTCGTATCAAGGCCAAGGCCGTTGCGCAGGGGCTCGTTTCCGAAGCCGAGATGGAGAAGCTGACGGAAGCGCAAATCCAGAAATTCATCTTCGCACCCGGTTTCTCGACCGCGCACAAGATCACCAGCGTCTCCGGCCGCGGCGTCGGCATGGACGTGGTGCGCACCAACATCGATCAGATCGGCGGCACGATCGACGTGAAGTCGGTAGCCGGTATGGGCTTGAGCTTCACCATCAAGATCCCGCTGACGCTCGCGATCGTCGCCGCGCTGATCGTGGAATCGAGCGGTGACCGCTTTGCTATCCCGCAGCTCTCGGTGGTTGAACTGGTGCGCGCGCGCGCCGGCAGCAGCCACCGCATCGAACGCATCAAGGACGCCACCGTTCTTCGCCTCCGCGACAAGCTTTTGCCGCTGACGCGGCTGAGCGGGTTGCTCGGCATCGACAAATCGGAAGCGCCAGATCCCGAAAAAGGATTCATCGTCGTAACGCAGGTCGGTAGTCAGACCTTCGGCATTGTGGTCGACGCCGTGTTTCACACCGAGGAAATCGTAGTGAAACCGATGTCGTCGAAGTTGCGCCACATCACGATGTTCTCGGGCAATACGATCCTCGGCGATGGCTCGGTGATCATGATCATCGACCCCAACGGCATCGCGCAGGCACTCGGCTCGACCGTCGCCTCGCAGATGGCGCATGCCGAAGCGGTCGCCAAGCCCACTTCGTCCGACGAAGAGACGACCTCGCTGCTTCTGTTCCGCGCCGGCTCGGCGCAGGTGAAAGCAGTGCCGCTGTCGCTGGTGACGCGACTGGAAGAAATCGATGCGCGCAAAATCGAGCTCTCCAATGGCCGCCACATGGTGCAATACCGCGGCCATCTCATGCCGCTCGTCACCATGGATGAGAATGTGCATGTGAAGGCGGACGGCGCCCAGCCGCTGTTGGTTTTCACCGACGGTGTGCGTTCGATGGCACTGGTAGTCGACGAGATCATCGATATCGTGGACGACCGCCTCGACATCCAGGTCGCCAGCGATCGCCCAGGAGTGCTCGGTTCGGCTATCGTCAAAGGCCAGGCGACCGAGATCATCGACGCCGGCCACTTCCTGCCGCTCGCCTTCGAGGACTGGTTCCGCCGCAAGGAGCAGGCAACACCGAAGAAACGATCCGTGTTGTTGATCGACGACTCGCCCTTCTTCCGCAACATGCTGGGTCCGGTGTTGCAGGCCGCCGGTTATGACGTGACGGCGGTTGCATCGGCCGCCGCTGCGCTGGCGCTCATTCAGGAGGGCCGTGTTTTCGACGTCGCGGTTACCGATATCGAAATGCCGGATATGGACGGTTTTCAATTCGCCGAGGCCGTGCGCGCCGACCCGCGCTGCGCGACCCTTCCGGTGATTGCGCTCTCTTCGGTCGTTTCCGCCGAAGCGCTCGAGCGCGGCCGCCGCGTCGGTCTCCACGACTACGTCGCCAAGTTCGATCGCCAAGGCCTGATCGCGGCGCTCAAAGAGCAGACCGAGATCGGGCGGGCGGCATGATGGGCCGATCATGAGCGATGGCAGCGACACGAGCTTGCAGGAATACGTGACCGCCATGATCGGCGGCCAGCTGTTCGGCATGCCGATCCGCAGCGTGCAGGACGTGTTTCTGCCGGAGCGCATCACCCGCGTGCCGTTGGCACCGCCGGAGATCGCCGGTGTGCTCAATCTGCGCGGCCGCATCGTGACGCTGATCGACATGCGCGAACGGCTTGGCCTGGCGCCGCGCGAGAAGGACGCGACGCCGATGGCGGTGGGCGTGGAACTGCGCGGGGAGTCCTACGGTTTGCTGATCGACAGCATCGGCGAGGTGCACAAGCTCGACGATGCCTTGCGCGAGCCAAACCCGATCAATCTCGATCCCCGGCTGGCACGCGTGTCGGCCGGCGTCTATCGGCTCGACGGCCAATTGCTGATGCTGGTCGATGTCGAACGCGTACTTGAAATCAACACGACCGCGATGGCGGCGTGAAACCCATGTCCAGAATGGCAGCGGTTGCGGCAAAGAACTTGGTGAGGACTGTGTCATGAAAACCTGCTTGATCGTCGACGACTCGAGCGTCATTCGCAAAGTGGCGCGGCGTATCCTCGAAGGACTCGACTTCCAGATCATGGAAGCCGAGGACGGCGAGCAGGCGCTGGAGACCTGCCGCCGGCAGTTGCCCGAAGCGATCCTGCTCGACTGGAACATGCCGAAGATGGACGGCTACGAGTTTCTGCGCTCGCTGCGCCGCTTGCCCGGCGGCGACGCACCGAAGGTCGTGTTCTGCACCACCGAGAACGACGTCGCGCACATCGCGCGGGCGCTGCATGCCGGCGCCAACGAATACATCATGAAGCCGTTCGACAAAGAGATTGTCGAAGCCAAATTCCAGGAAGTCGGCTTGCTCTGAACAAACGCGTTCGGACCAAGCCGATGCAACTCGCCGTCGCACCGCACTCGACCACCGCCGCCGGTCGGCGTATCCGCGTCATGCTCGTGGACGACGCTATCGTCGTACGCGGGCTGTTTGCGCGCTGGGTGGAGGCTGAGCCCGATCTCGAACTGGTCGCCTCGTTGCGCTCGGGCCGCGAGGCGGTGAACCAGATCGAGCGCATCGCGCCGGACGTTGTGGTGCTCGATGTCGAAATGCCGGACATGGACGGCATCACCGCGCTACCCTTGTTGCTCGCCAAGAAGCGCGATCTCGTCGTGCTCATGGCCTCGACGGTGACGCGCCGGAACGCCGAGATCAGCTTGCGCGCGCTGTCGCTGGGTGCGACCGATTACATCCCCAAGCCCGAGAACAACCGCGAGCTCAACGCGGCCTCCGACTTTCACCGCGAGCTGATCGAGAAGATCCGTCAACTCGGCCTGCGCGCGCTGCGCCGCCAGGGCGTCTTCGCGCGGCAGCCTGCGCCGGTGTTCAAAGCGGCTGCCACCACGGCCAGCCCCCCACTGGCCCCGGTGGCGCATCATGCCCATTCCGACATTGCGCTGCGGCCGATGCCGCTCACATCGCCGCGCGTTCTCGTGATCGGCTCCTCCACCGGCGGCCCGCAGGCGCTCAACGCCGTGCTCACGCAAATCACAAGTATCGTCGAGCGCGCGCCGATTCTGATCACGCAGCATATGCCGCCGACCTTCACCGCGATCCTCGCCGAGCATCTCACGCGCGCCACCAAATGCACGGTGCGCGAGGCGGTGGCGGGGGAGGAGATCAACGCCGGCACCATCTATCTTGCGCCGGGCGGACGCCACATGTCGGTCGCGCGCCGCGACGGCGCCGCCGTGATCGCGCTTGACGACGGCCCGCTGGTGAATTTCTGCAAACCGTCGGTCGATCCGCTGTTTGCCTCGGCGGCCGCGGTGTGGGGACCGAAGGTGCTGGGGCTGATGCTCACCGGCATGGGCCATGACGGGCTCGCCGGCGCCAAGGATCTCGTCGCCGCCGGCGGCCACGTGATTGCGCAGGACGAAGCGACCAGCGTGGTCTGGGGCATGCCTGGCCAGGTCGCGATGGCGGGGCTCTGCTCCGCCGTGTTGCCGCTGCCTGACATCGGGCCCAGGCTCGCGCGTCTGTTTGCGGGGGACCGCGCGTGAACCCGCACGATTTCGATTATCTGCGTAGGCTTCTGCGCGAACGCTCTGGCCTCGTGCTGTCGGCCGAGAAGCAGTATCTCGCCGAGAGCCGGCTCTTGCCGCTCGCGCGCCGCCATGGCGTCTCGACGCTCACCGATCTCATCGGCAAGGTCCGGGCCGTGCCCGCCGACGCGCCGCTCGTCGCCGAGGTGGTCGAGGCCATGACCACCAACGAGACCTTCTTCTTCCGCGACAAGATCCCGTTCGATCACCTGCGCGAGACGATCATGCCGGCGTTGATCGCGGCCCGCGCGCGCGACAAGCGCATCCGCATCTGGTGCACGGCCGCTTCCTCGGGGCAGGAGCCCTATTCGATCGCGATGACGCTCAAGAGCCTGGGCGCAGCGCTCGCCGGCTTCCGCATCGATATTCTTGCCACCGACATCTCGACCGAGATGATCGAGCGCGCCAAGGCAGGCGCCTACAGCCAGTTTGAGGTGCAGCGCGGCCTGCCGATCCACCTGCTGGTGAAGTTCTTCAGCAAGGAAGGCGAGACCTGGCACGTCGCGCCCGAATTGCGCGGCATGGTGCAATTCCGCCCCCTCAACTTGCTCAACGACTTTTCGCCGCTCGGCCAATTCGACGTGGTGTTCTGCCGCAACGTGCTCATCTATTTCGACCAGGAAGCCAAGATCGGCGTGTTCAACCGCATCGCCAAGCAGATGCCGGACGACGGTTATCTTGTGCTGGGCGCGGCCGAGACGGTGATCGGCCTGACCGACGCGTTCAAGCCGGTCGCCGACAAGCGCGGACTCTATGAGCCGAACGTCGCCTTGCGCCACGCGCAGCGCACGGGCCTGCCGCAGAACGTGCTGCGGTTCGCCGCGAAGGGGTAGGCACAGCCGTTCCTTACGTCATTGCCGGGCTTGACCCGGCAATCCATGAATCTGCTCCGCTGGCGCCGTAGTAAGTACGGTTCTCATTCGCGGCTGCTCATCATGGATGCACGGGTCAAGCCCGCGCATGACGCCGTGCGTGTAACGACGCCTTCCGAGCGATTCAGTTTTCAAAGAGCCAAGCCAACGCTCCGCCGCCCGTATTGTTTGTCAGGGCGCCGGGTTCGCCCGTATTCCCTTAAGCCCCTCGCGAAGAGGGGAAGGAGCGCCACGCGGCGCTTCCTTAGTAGACCACGCTCGAACGGAGCGTGTGCACCCTCATGGCGCAAGGGTGCGCGCCCCGTGGCGCTCCTTGGCGGCGATTTCCGTTCCCGGGTCCGCGCTTCCAGTCCGCTGCTTCTTCTTTCCTTTCGTCCGCGGCGCCAGTTCGGCTCATCGCCTTGTCGCGCCTTGGACGTCGGGACGCCTGAAGCGGCCCCTGTCCAGCAGAGCTCCCTGCGGAGGGATCGTAGTGTCCCCCGGTCGGGTCCCGGGACCTCCCGGGAGCAAGGTTACGAGCCTTGCCCGCGGGCGCCGCATCCCGCCCCGCCATCGTGACGTCTCGCGACGACGCCCCTCGGTGGGTGGGATGAAAGGACTATATTCAAAAGACGATAGTAGGTCAACTATCCTATAAAGCAGCTTTCGAACTCAAGTAACCGTGACTATTTGACAATAGAACAAAAATAGAACAAATTGTGTCGGAGTAAATACCCGTTAACATTTGCGGGGCACTCTCGCGTCAATGCGTTCGGAATGCGAGAAGTCTTTGGAGTTTTTTTGGGGGACCGAGAATGGACAGCGTGGAACTGTTCACCGGATGCGGAGGGTTAGCGCTGGGACTTTCTAACGCGGGCTTCCGATCACTCCGCATGTCGGAGTGGGATAAGCACTCCGTAGCCAACGTTAGTCACAACAAAAAAAATGGACTTCATCCTGTCGTGGATTGGCCGATCCACGAGGAAGATGTGCGATCCGTTTCATGGAGTTCGTACCGAGGGGTCGATCTTGTTGCCGGTGGGCCACCATGCCAGCCGTTTTCGATCGGGGGGCAGCATCGCGGTCACGAGGACAAGCGCGATATGTGGCCCGAAGCAGTTCGGGCGGTACGTGAGATCGAGCCCCGAGCATTTCTTTTCGAGAATGTAAGAGGACTGCTGCGACCCGCATTCTCGCAATATTTGAAATGGGTTCTGCTCTCACTGTCGCTTCCACAGATTAAGCCCGAAAAAAATGAATCTCGGGAAGATCACTTGGCTCGCTTAGAAAGAAGGCAAGATAAAGCACTCTATCGCGTTCGACTCATTCCGGTTAACGCGGCTGACTACGGCGCCGCGCAAAAGCGCCATCGCGTAATTATACTGGGGCTGCACGCTGACCTGAATGAATGGCCTGCGGCTCCGGCGATAACACACACGCGGGAGCGCCTTCTGTGGGATAAATGGGTCACAGGGGACTATTGGCGGCGACATGGACTGAGGAAGCCTAAAATAGTCCCTCAGGCAGACAGGGCGAATGTTGATAGGTTGCTGTCGTCCTCGTTATTGCCGCCCAATTCCAAACCGTGGGTGACCGTCCGGGACGCGATAACAGGTCTAGATGAGCCTGGCAGCCGTTCTGATTTGGCAAACCACATTCTCCAGCCAGGAGCGCGAAGCTATCCGGGACATACTGGCAGTGCACTTGATGAACCGGCGAAAGCACTCAAGGCCGGTGTGCATGGAGTGCCAGGCGGTGAAAATATGATGTCATATAGCGCCGGAAAGGTACGATATTTTACGGTTCGTGAAGCCGCTAGGTTACAAGGATTACCCGATAAATACGAGTTTGTTGGCTCGTGGTCAGAAAACATGAGGCAGTTAGGCAATGCTGTCCCGGCAGTTTTGAGCGAGGCCTTCACAAGGCAGATTGCAAGCTATCTTTCTAGCGCGCGACGAAAGCCGCGAGCTGCCTAATGAGCAAGACTCAGCGAGAAACACCTGCCACTCAAGCTCTTAGCGGTCTGAAACAATATCTTCAGGAACTGGACGCGCTTGTTCCAATATTGTCGCAGCCGACAGCTCGAAAGACACGGGCTATTCTTGATAAAATCCGCAGTGATTTGGATAAAACGTCCGCTCGACTTGATCCTATAAGAGAGCCAAATGCGCTCTTTGATCCGGGCGATCCCGATGCGGCGGGAAGGTTGGTCGTACTTGCGTTGCTAGCTCAACCACGCGTACCGCTTGGACTGATAGCTAGAACTTATGGCGCGGGTGTTTATGCGATCTACTATCGCGGCGACCATCCATTTTACGCGCCGATAAGCGGGACTGAAACGCCGATTTACGTCGGAAAGGCGGATCCAAAAGCATCTCATGCGCGAACCGCGCGGGAGCAGGGAGATCGCTTGTATGGTCGTTTAAGGGATCATCGAAAGGTTATCAAACAGGCAGAATCTTATGCCTACAAGCACGGTTCTGAACATCCATTACGACTAGATGATTTTGACTGCAGGCGTCTTGTCACTGTTACCAATGCCCAGTTGGTCGCAGAGAAGCACTTAATTGGTCTATTTCGCCCAGTTTGGAATAGCGATGTAAATGTTTGTTGGGGTATCAGCAAACATGGAGATCGAGAGGGGCGAAGCAATACACGGTCACCTTGGTATGTTGTTCACCCCACGGAATATTGGGCTTCGCAAATAAAGTTGAAAGATGCGCGAACACCTGAACGGATAATCAACGACATTAAACAGCATTTTGATGCCACTCCAATTTTTATTGATCGCGATCGAATTGTTGACGAGTTTCTTGAAAAGTTTGTGCAAGATCCCATGATTTCCAACGTTCCTGTCGAGGATGAGGCAGATGAGGAAGCCGGAAGTTGATCCGGCCCGGAGCGCCCAAATGGCGCTGGTTCGGGGAAAGAACACAAGGCCTGAAATCATTGTTAGGCTGCTGGTCGATGGATTGCGATTTAAGTATCAAACAAACTCCACAGATATTGTCGGAAAGCCTGACCTTCTTTTTCGTAGACGCAAGAAAGCGATTTTCGTTCATGGGTGCTTTTGGCACCAGCACCGAAAGGCATCTTGCTGGAGAAGTCGTATACCAAAATCGCGGCAAGAATTTTGGATTCCAAAGCTTGAAGCGAATGTGAGGCGTGACAAAGACCAGATCACCAAACTTAGGAGGTCCGGCTGGAACGTCTTGGTAATATGGGAGTGTGAGACGACACCCTCCAAGATTCTGAATCTGCGGACGCGTGTTCAACGATTTCTGCGAAGCTAATGAGCATCGCGACAAGAAAACCCCGGGCTTCTTCGCCCGGGGCAAGTTGGGAGGAGCGAGCCCCGAAGGGCTCCTTCAAGACGTACGCGACGCAACAAGGGGCAGGGCGCGTGGCGACCCTTGACGGTACGAGAGATTGAAAGCGGGAGACCGGGTGCGCTGGGCTTACTGAAAAAGACGAAGCCGCGACTTGTCGAAGAAACAAACTGCCTGAAAACAAACGGGGCGCCGTAGCGCCCCGTCCATCAACCCGACTAAGCGGGGATCCGTTCGTCGTGCTCGGTCGGCTCGCGTAAGACGTAGCCGCGGCCCCACACCGTCTCGATGTAGTTGCGGCCGGAAGAGGCGTTGGCGAGCTTCTTGCGCAGCTTGCAGATGAACACGTCGATGATCTTGAGCTCCGGCTCGTCCATGCCGCCGTAGAGATGGTTGAGGAACATCTCCTTGGTGAGCGTTGTCCCTTTGCGCAGGGAGAGCAGCTCGAGCATCTGGTATTCTTTGCCCGTGAGGTGCACGCGCTGGCCGGTGACCTCCACCGTCTTGGTGTCGAGGTTGACCACCAGGTCGCCGGTGTTGATGACCGACTGGGCGTGGCCCTTGGAGCGGCGGACGATCGCGTGGATGCGCGCGATCAACTCGTCTTTGTGGAAGGGCTTGGTCATGTAGTCGTCGGCGCCGAAGCCGAGACCTTTGACCTTGTCCTCGATGCCGGCGAGGCCGGAGAGGATCAGGATCGGCGTCTTCACCTTCGAGACCCGAAGGGAGCGCAGGACCTCGAACCCCGACATGTCGGGCAGGTTCAGGTCCAGGAGGATGATGTCGTAGTCGTAGAGTTTGCCGAGGTCGACGCCTTCCTCACCCAGATCGGTGGTGTAGACGTTGAAGCTCTCGGATTTGAGCATCAGCTCAATTGATTGCGCGGTCGCGCTGTCGTCTTCAATGAGTAGAACGCGCATGCCAGTCCCCTTCTCGCCGCAACCGGGCCTCTAGGTCAGCGCCGCAGTTCGGCGGCGAGCGTTAAAAATACGCGGTGGGACAAACCGATTCGACACTATTCCGACATGGTTAACAAAACCTGATTCCCGCACGCAAGCTCGCCGTAGGCACTGGGCCGCGAATCGGCTTAAGCTTTTGCCGGAAAGTGGTTTTTTCGCCACGGGCCGGTTCAGTCTCCGTTTCAGAGCCGGGTGGTAATTCCGGTTCCGTCTCAGTCCGTCTCGCCCCTTCCGTCCTGGCCGGGCGATTCGATTGGCCGTTGTCCCATGGACGATGACCCAATGATTAACGACCCGGGTAAACAACGGGTTAAAGGCGAGGGTGAGGCGGTAAGCCTAAGGGCGAGTTTACGGCCGGTTGTGGCTGTTAAGTCGAATAAAGAGCGAATGCGCGCGAGCGGAGTTCCATCGCGCCGTCATTCCGGGCCGCCCGGAGTGGCCGGAGGACACAGATGAAAGCCTTGGCCGAGCAGATCGGCGATATCGACGGCGTTGAGATCTACGGTCGTGTGGTCGGCGTGCGCGGCCTGATGGTCGAGATCGCGGGGCCGATCCACGCCATGTCGGTCGGCGCGCGGCTCAATGTCGAGACCGGTGTCGGCCGCGCCATCCCTTGCGAGGTGGTGGGATTTTCCGGCGGGCATGCCCTGGCCATGCCGTTCGCGGCGCTCGACGGCGTGCGCCGCGGCTGCCGCGCGGTCGTGTCGACCGCCGCCGGGGCGGTACGGCCGGCGGAAGCCTGGCTCGGCCGGGTGGTCAATGCGCTGGGCGAGCCGATCGACGGCTTGGGCCCGCTGCCGCCGGGGCCGGCGCCTTACCCCTTCCGCAATTCGCCGCCGCCGGCGCATGCGCGTCGCCGCGTCGGCGAGCCGCTCGATCTCGGCGTGCGCGCGCTCAATACCTTCGTTACCTGCTGCCGCGGCCAGCGCATGGGCATCTTCGCCGGCTCCGGCGTCGGCAAGTCGGTGCTGTTGTCGATGATGGCGCGCAACGTGAACGCCGACGTCTCGGTCATCGGCCTGGTCGGCGAACGCGGCCGCGAGGTGCAGGAGTTCTTGCAGGACGATCTCGGCCCCGCGGGCCTCGCGCGCTCGGTGGTGGTGGTGTCCACTTCAGACGAGCCGGCGCTGATGCGGCGGCAGGCAGCGTATCTGACGCTCGCCATCGCCGAGTTCTTCCGCGACCTGCATAAAGACGTGCTGGTGCTGATGGACTCGGTGACGCGCTTTGCCATGGCGCAGCGCGAGATCGGCCTCTCGGCCGGCGAGCCGCCGACCGCCAAGGGCTATACGCCAACGGTGTTCACCGAATTGCCGCGCCTTCTGGAGCGCGCCGGTCCCGGCACCGACGAGGGCACCATCACCGGCATCTTCACGGTGCTGGTCGACGGCGACGACCATAACGAGCCGGTGGCCGACGCGGTGCGCGGCATCCTCGACGGTCACATCGTGATGGAGCGGGCGATCGCCGAGCGCGGCCGCTATCCAGCGATCAACATCTTGAAGTCGATCTCCCGCACCATGCCCAAGGCGGCCGACCCCGCCTTCCTGCCAGTCATCAACCGGGCCAAGCAGGTGATGGCGACATATTCGGACATGGAGGAGCTGATCCGGCTGGGCGCCTATCGGCCGGGATCCAGCGCCGACGTGGACGAAGCCATCGGCTTCCATAAGCCGCTCGAGGCCTTCCTCGGCCAGCGCAAGGACGAATCCACAACTTTGGCGGAGGGGTACCAGCGTCTTGAGCGTATTTTGAGCGGCTTGGAAACAGAAAACTAACGTTATTGACGCAGGATCGGCCCACTGAACGTCCGGGCTGCCAGCGCCGGGCCGGTAGTATTCGGCTGCGCGGGCAGGAATTCGGGGCTTCGGGGGAGTATCCAGTCGATGAAGTCACGCGAAACGTTAATCCGGCTTAAGAAATTCCAGGTCGACGAAAAGCGGCGCAAGGTCGCTCAAATCGAGGCCATGATCGCCGAGTTCGACCGCATCGCGACCGAGCTCGACCGCGAGATCAAGCTCGAGCAGGACCGCGCCGGCATCCACGATCCCGGCCATTTCGCCTATCCGACCTATGCCAAGGCGGCGATGACGCGGAAAGAGAACCTCAAGCGCTCGACCGACGAGTTGCGCGCGCAGCTCGACGACGCCAAGGCGGCGCTCGGCGAGGCCTTCGAGGAGCTCAAGAAGGTCGAGATGCTCGACGAGCGCGACCAGCAGCGCGAGAAGGCGGAAGCCTCGGCGCGCGAGCAGCAAGAGCTCGACCGTATCGCGGCGATCCGCTTCAGCGCCGGCGGCGCGCGGATCTAACGATTTTAAGTTTGCGGTTCCAAACGGCGCCCATTGGGCGCCGTTTGCGTTTGCGCCTACTTCTTGGCCGGCTCGGCCTTCGCCTTCATCTCTTTGATCTCGCCTTCGAGCTTTGCGAGCGTGGTCTTGAGCGCCGCGATCTCGGCTTTGGCGGCGGCGAGGTCGCGGCTGGCTGCGTCGAGTTTGCTGCCGCTTTCTCGTGCCTGCTTCAACAGCGCCTGATGCAGGAATTCGACGTTGGCCTGCAGGCAGCCGGTGCGCCGGTCCATCTGCTTCTCGGCGGTGCAGACCTCCAGGCCGCGGATGTCCTGCGCGGCGGCGGGGGCGATGAAGGCCGCGATCAGCAGCGCGGCGAAAAGGCTAACGTTTGTCCGCATCGTACTCGTCGCTGCAAAAGACGCCGCCCTGATAGCGGTCGCCAATGGGGTCGGGCGGCAGCTTTGCCTGCGCCGCCATGGCCTGCTCGCGGAACTCTTCGGCGCGGCCTTGCGGCTTGTAGCCGAAGCGGCGCGCATTGCTGTTGTCCCACCAGGCATCGGCATTGTCGGAGGCACCGTAAAAGATTTCGAACCTGATGTCCTCGTGCTCGAGCCCGATGCGGATAAGTTGCACGAGATCCTCGGGCTTGAGCCAGATCGAGAGCCGGCGCTGGTCGATCGGCACGTCGCCGACATTGCCGATGCGCAAGGCTGTCACGCGCAGGCCGTGCTTGTCGGCATAGAGCGCGCCCAGCGCTTCGCCGAAGGCCTTGCTCACCCCGTAACGCGAGTCCGGCCGCACCGTGACATGGACGCCGATGCGCTGGCTGCGCGGATAAAAGCCAACCGCGTGATTGGACGAGGCAAACACCACGCGCTCGACACCGGCACGATGGGCAGCCTCGAACAGATTGTAGGTGCCGACGATGTTGGAATGCAGGATCGTCTCCCACGGCCCTTCGATCGAATAGCCGCCGAGATGCACGATGCCGTCGACGCCGGCGACGATGTCCTCCACTTGCGCCATGTTCGACAGATCGGCGGCTATGAACTCTTCATCCGGTGCCAGATCGGGTGGCGTGCGCTTGTCGCTCCACAGGATGCGCGGGTAGAGGCCCTTCATCAGCCGCCGCAGCCGTGTGCCGACGCTGCCTGCAGCCCCGGTGACGAGGATGTTTTTCATGGCAGGACTCTCACTTGCCTTCTTTCTCCGCCGCGATCTTCTCGTAGCGGCGGCGGCTGTTGACGAGATGGCGTTGCATGGCCGCGCGCGCCTGCGCCACGGCGTGCGTTTTGATGGCGTGCACGATGTCGCTGTGTTCCTTTTGGAACGTCTCGAGCTGGGTGCGGCGCGCGGCGGGCGCATTCGCCCGCCACATCGTGCGGCGCGGAATGATGATGCGGCCAAGATAGGCCAGGAAATTCTTGAACTGCGGATTGCCGGTCGCTTCGGCGATGGCGCAGTGGAACGCAAAGTCCTGTTCGACCGCCGTCTCGCCGCGGTCGATGGCGCCCTCGATGGCGGCAAACTTGTCCGCGATCTTCTTGATCTGCGTTGGCGAGGCGCGCTCGGCGGCAAGCCCGGCCGCTTCGGTTTCGACGCCGGTGCGCAATTCCATCACGTTGAGCACTTGGCGCAAGGGCGAGCGCTCGTCGAAATCGAGCCGGAACGGCCGCCGCACCTGCTCCGCGACGAAGGCGCCGACGCCCTGGCGCGTCACCACCAGCCGGTCGGCGCGCAACGCGGCGACCGCCTCGCGGATGACGGTCCGGCTCACCCCCATGGCGGCGATCATTTCCTGCTCGGTCGGCAATTTGGAACCGGGCGGCAGCTTGCCGCTGGTGATGTCGGCGGTCAGCCGCGCGATCAGCTCGGCGGTCAGGCGCCGCGGCGCGTCGAGCGGGCGCAGGGAGGCGAGATTGTGACGCGAGGGATTGGCAGGCGAAAGCTTGGGCAAGTGCAATTCCCGCTTGACAGCGTCCGAGGTGATCAGGTCATCATATGACCTGACGAATAACACGCCCGGTGGCGTGGATCAAATGACGCGGCCGCTTTCTGCACCGTGCAGAGTCAAGGACGCGCAATGCCGCCGAAAATATCCCGGGAGGAATTCGCCATGAAACTCAGCAATGCCATCTTTGCGACCGCCGTCGCCTTCGCCGCCGTGGCGGCGTCGCTTAGCGCGGCCGACGCGCAACAGAAGATCGTGCTCAAGGCGACCGACGTGCACCCGCTCGGCTATCCGACGGTGGAAGCCGTGGTGCGCATGGGCAAGAAGCTGGAGGCGGCCACCAACGGCCGCATCAGCGTCCAGATGTTTCCGGCGATGCAGCTTGGCGGCGAGAAGGAGATGATCGAGCAGGCGCAGGTCGGCGCCTTGCAGATCGCCCGCATCAGCCTCGGGCCGATGGGCTCGGTGGTTCCCGAGCTCAATGCCTTCAACCTGCCCTTCGTGTTCCGCGATCCGGAGCACATGAAGAAGGTGGTGACCGGGCCGATCGGCGACGAGATGCTGAAAAAGCTCTCCGACCATCCGACCGCGAATTTGATCGGCCTGTGCTGGATGACCGGCGGCACGCGCAATCTCTACAACAGCAAGCGGCCGGTGCGGACCATGGAGGACCTCAAGGGCCTCAAGATCCGCATGATGGGCAACCCGATCTTCGTCGATACCATGAATGCCATGGGCGGCAACGGCGTCGCGATGGGCTACGACCAGCTCATCAACGCGTTGCAGACCGGTGTGGTGGACGGCGCCGAGAACAACGAGCCGAGCTACTCGTCCGGCCAGCACTATCGCTATGCCAAATATTATTCGATGACGCAGCACCTGATCATCCCGGAGATACTGGTCTTCTCCAAGCGCACTTGGCAGACCCTCTCCAAGGAAGACCAGGACCTGATCATGAAGGCCGCCAAGGAAGCCCAGGCCGAGCAGTGGCAGCTCTGGGACGCGATGGAGAAGAAGTCGGTCGCCGACATGCAGGCGAACGGCGTCGAGATCGTCAAGCTCGACAACAGTGCCATGGCTGAGGCGGTGAAGAAGGCTGTCTACGAGAAGCACGCCAAGTCGCTGCAGGCGTTCATCGAACGCATCCAGGCGGTCAAGTAGGCGATGCGAAGCGCCTGAACGGGCCGGCCGATCCTCGGCGCGCGAGGATCGGCCGGCCCTTGCGCATCATGGGGAAGCGGCACCGATGAAGTCCCAATACGTCCGGGCGATGAACGTCCTTCACCGGCTGTGCATGATCATCGCCGGCTTTTGTCTCGTCGCCATCACCCTGATGATTCCCTGGGGCGTCTTCACCCGCTACGTGCTCAACAGCGCCTCGTCGTGGCCCGAGCCGATGGCCGTGCTGCTGATGATCTGGTTCTCGTTCATGGCCGCCGCGCTGTGCTACCGCGAGCATCTGCATATCGGCGTCGCCATCATCCCGCTGATGCTCGGAGGAAAAGCGCGCATCGCGGCAGGCTGGGCGATCGAGGCGGTCATGATGGCCACCAACCTGTTCATGTTCTGGTGGGGCATCAAGCTGGTCGAGACCACCTGGCATCAGTCGATCTCGGATTTCCCTTGGTTCTCGGTCGGCGCTTCCTATCTGCCGGTGCCGATCGGCGGCCTGATCACGGCGCTCTTTGTCATTGAACGGCTGTGGACCTCGAATCTGTTCGACGAGCCCACCGATGAAGAGCTTGCCAGCATCAGCACCGAGTAGCCGCGCATGGACATCTTCATCCTGATCGGCGGCTTCACCGTCCTCTGCCTGCTCGGTGTGCCGGTTGCTTACGCGCTCGGCGCCGCGGCCATCGCCGCCGCGCTGTGGATCGATCTGCCGCTCGAGGCGGTGATGCTGAAGACATCCGACGGCATGGACGACTTCGCCTTGCTGGCGATCCCGTTCTTCATCCTGGCGGGCGGCATCATGGCCGAAGGCGGCATGGCTGCGCGCATCGTCAATCTGGCCAAGGTGTTTGTCGGCTTCATCCGTGGTGGGCTGGCGTTGGTCAATATCCTCGCCTCGACCTTCTTCGGCTGCATCTCCGGCTCATCGGTCGCCGACACGGCGGCGATCGGCTCGGTGATGATCCCGCAGATGGAGAAAGCCGGCTATCCGCGCTTGTTTGCCGTCAACGTGACCATCGCCGGTTCGTTGCAGCCGCTGCTCATTCCTCCTTCCCACAACGCGGTGATCTATTCGCTCGCTGCCGGCGGCACGATCTCGGTCGCGCACCTGTTCATCGCCGGCATCATCCCCGGCCTGCTGCTCGGCTTGTCGCTGATGACCTTGTGTTTCTACATCGCCTGGCGCGACAATTTCCCCAAGGGCGACGTGATCCCGCTGCGCCAGGCGCTCAAGATCGCGGCCGATGCGTTCTGGGGGCTGGTCACGGTCGTCATCATCATCGGCGGCATCCTGACCGGCGTGTTCACACCGACCGAATCCGCCGCCGTCGCCTGCATCTACGCCTTCCTGGTGACGATGTTCATCTACCGCGACTACAAATGGAGCGAATTGCCGCTCTTGATCGGGCGGGTCGTGCGCACGGTCGGCATGGTGATGATCATGATCGGCTTCTCGATCGCCTTCGGTTACATGATGGCGATCATGCAGGTGCCGGCGAAGGTGACGGCGTTTTTCGTCGCCATTTCGAACGACAAGTACACGTTTCTGCTGCTGATCAATATCTTGCTGCTAGTGCTCGGGACCTTCATGGATCTGGCGCCGATGTTGCTCATCTGCACGCCGATCTTTCTGCCGGTGGTCAAGATGTTCGGCATCGATCCCGTGCATTTCGGCATCATCATGATCCTCAATCTCGGCATCGGCCTTTTGACGCCGCCGGTCGGGCCGACGCTGGCGGTCGGCTGCGCCATCGGCAAAGTCTCGATGGAAGCCGTGTCGAAGAGCATCATGATCTTCTACATACCGATGCTGATCGTGCTCGTCCTCGTCACCTACCTGCCGGCGCTGTCGCTGTGGCTGCCGAGCGTGCTGCTCAAGTGAGACTTGTCATGGCCGGGCTTGTCCCGGCCATCTCGCTTGGGCGGACACGGTGCATTCCGAAGCGGGTCACCGGGACAAGCCCGGTGACGACAAAGGTCAAAACGCCGAAGCCAACTCCCGTGCGCCGGCCGATTGCGCGCCCTTGGCCATCTTGGCCTCCATGTCGGCGATGAGGTTCGCCACCACGCCGGTGCGGCGTGCGACCGGATTGCGCTCGTAGCCGTTCTGCTGGAAGAAGTTCGCCGTCGGCACGCGCTCGCGGTAGGCCTGCGGCATCATGACCATGTCGATGCCGTTGCCGTCGCCGGTGAGATTCATCAGCTCCAGCTCGGCCGGCTTCAGCGGCGCGGTGTAGCCCTTCATCTTGGCGAAGTGCACCGAGTTGACGAGCTTTTGCACTTGCAGCATCGGTCCAATATCGATGTCGAGCACGGCGGCATGCACGCCCCAGCCGCCGCGCGTCGTCTTGGCGAGCTTGTCCTGTTCGCTCCAGCGCTGCGGCACCGTGCGGCTGTAGGCGATCATGCGCTTGAAGGCTTCGATCTTGCGTTCGAAAGAGCGCTTGGCCTCGCCGCGCAGCGGCACCGCCTTCATGCGCAGCGCCGCGAGATAGCGCTCGCCGAACTCGGCGAGCAGCGACACCGTGTTGGTGGAGAGCAACTGGTTGTAGCCCATCGCCGGTGAGATCGCGTTCGGCCGCGTCGGCGTCACGCCGGCCTGCATGTCGTAGGTGCCGTTGCCGCCGGTCTCGAAGGCGTAGACGCCGATGATCTGCTCGCGGGTCAGTCCCGCAGCGAGCCCCGCGCGCGCATAGGCGCGCTTGAAGTCGGCGTCGCTCTGCGGCCGTTCCGGCACGAAGCCGAATTCCTGCGCGGCGGCACGCAGAAAGTCCGCGACCACCGGAATCTCCGGCTGCTCGGACGGTGGTGGCCGGCCGAACGGATCGGCCGGACGCGGCGGACCCGCGTATTGCGGCGGGTGGGTGAGGACGTAATCGTCGAGGGTGATCGCGACGCGGTCGCGGCGCTTGGCGTTGCGGGTGCGCCGCTTGTCGGCGATCTGGTCCCAATAGGCGCTGGCCTGGACGTTGTAGGCCTCGCGCGCCTGTTCGTAGCGTTTGAGCTTGGCCTGGTAGTCGGCGATCGCCGCCGGGCTCGGCGTTTGCGCGGCAGCCGGAACGGCGACGGTGGCGAGGAGGCCAAGCAGGACGGTTCGGCGGGCAGGGCGCATGATTCGAACGCTCATGCGCCTTCGTTGCGCGATATCGCGCGGGGCGTCAACGAGAACGGCGCTGGCGCGACACGGCGTCGCGCAAAAAAACGCGCCGCAAAGCGGCGCGAAAGGGGGGAGGTAAATAAAGCGGGAACTGCCGCGGAAAGCCGGTTCCCTCAGCGGATCATCGGGCCGTTGCGGTCGTCGGTAAGGACCACCGGGCCGCCGGCCTTGATCACGGTCGGGTTCTGCGCGGTCATGATATCGGTGCCGAGGTTGAGTTCGCGCGCGGAAATACCGATCACAGCGATCAGCAACGCAGCAGCCAGCCCCACGACCACGATCTTCAAGTGGGTGGTGCGATCGGCGGTGTACATCGACCAGTTCATGGCAGCCTCCAAGGTCATGCCCGTTTGTCGGGCCGCCCTCGAGAAAGGTTCAAAGCCTGTCGGGGAAATAACGTAGGGAGCCTGCCACAGTTCCCCAGGGGCCATCACGGATCGTTGAGAATGCTTGATTGCCGCGCCTTTCCGCGCGGTCGCGGCGGAAACTGGCCGGAACGCCGGCTTTTCGCCGGCCGTTGCGGGCGGCGGACTAAAAGCCGCCGGGTGACCGGAACTGGTGCTATTGCGTGCGGCTGAGCTGATGCTCTTCGGCGGTGCGCTCGAAGGTCTCGGCGGCGCTCTTGATGCGGTAGATCACCTTGTTGTCGTTCTCGACCGGAAGCCGACGCACGACCGTGTAGAGGCCACGGGCGGCGACGCCGGTGAAACCCGGCGCAAAATAGACCTGGGCGCCGATGGTGAATTTGTGCGTCATGGCGGTTCTCGCTTTATTGGCTTCGGCAAGTCCAGGCGAAGCGACTGGGACGGGATCGACGCGTCGCGCTGAAACAAAAAACGCCCGGCGTTGCGGCCGGGCGTTCGTGCGTCCGATCTAACGTGCGATCAGGCGTTCTGCAGGTTCGACGCCGCCTGCTTGCCGCGCTCGGTCACGATCTCGTACGAGACGCGCTGACCTTCGTTGAGCGTGCTCATGCCGGCGCGTTCGACCGCGCTGATGTGCACGAACACGTCGCGCGAGCCGTCCGACGGCGTGATGAAACCAAAACCCTTTTGGGTGTTGAAGAACTTAACGGTACCTGTGGCCATGATGGCTATCCTTGCTGAGTAAGCTGCTTAAGATCGAGATGCGCCCAGGCCTTTTGTCTCCTGAGCGATCGAAACATCCATGTTTTGGGGGTGACTTGTTAAGCGGCCAAAACCGGGCAGCGCAGCAAGACAAAACCTAAAACCAAAGTTTCAACACGCAACTACGTACACTATTTGGTGCAATCCGTCAAACTATACTGCACCAATGTCGTTTTATGCTGCTTTTTTCTTCAAAGGATAGCCATCGCTCTCGTAAAGAGCGCGGATCTCCTGGTGGCCGAGGCGGCGTTCGTCGACTTCGATGTAGGCGCCAAGAAGCTGCGGTTCAGGCAACTGCTCGACGGCGAATTGAATGGCGTCGGCGGCGCGGTTGAAGCGGCGATACTTCACCTTGCTGGGCACTTTGCGGTTGCGCGAGGGAAACAACTCCGCCGGCGCGTCGAAATCGAACCTGTTCATGAGAAACTCCAAAGCGGTCCGGACAGAAGCCGAACGAACTGAACTATGGCCATTATATGGGGGTCGAAACCCCGAATTGGAAGTGTGGTACGGAGGTGCGGTTAATGGCCACTGAAGCGGCGAAACCGCTGCCGATACGATTTAAAGCCGGACTGGCAGCCCCTTTTCCGGTATGCTGATGTTGCTTGGATCGGCCGGGCGCCGCCCGCGCCGAACGAGTATGTTTAACGCAGAGGCGGTAATGGCTCGGAGCCAAGGCGATCGGTCCCTTTTTCATTTCGTGATGATCAAGCCGACGCATTATGACGACGACGGCTATCCGATCCAATGGTTTCGCTCGGCGATACCCTCCAACACGCTCGCATGCCTGAACGCGCTTGCTGAAGACGCGCGCAGGCGCGAGGTGCTCGGCACCGGCGTCGAGATGCGCCTGCACACCTATGACGAAACCAATCGCCGGGTGCAGCCCGACAAGATTATCGACCTGGTCCGCAAGGAAGGCGGTCGCGTGCTGATCGGGCTGGTCGGCGTGCAGTCGAACCAGTTTCCGCGCGCGGTCGATCTGGCGCGGCCGTTCCTTGCAGCCGGCCTGCCGGTGTGCATCGGCGGCTTCCACGTGTCGGGCTGTATCTCAATGCTGCCCGAACTGCCGGACGACATCAAAGCCGCGCAGGCGCTGGGCATCTCGTTCTTCGCCGGCGAAGCGGAAGAGCACCGGCTCGATGACGTGCTGCGCGACGCCTATAACGGCGCGCTCAAGCCGCTCTACAATTACATGGATGACCTGCCGCAGCTCGCCGGCGAGCCGCCGCCGTTTCTGCCGCGCAAACACGTTCAACGCACCGTCGGCAATCTGTCGTCGATCGATCTCGGCCGCGGCTGTCCTTATCAGTGCTCGTTCTGCACCATCATCAACGTGCAAGGCCGCAAGAGCCGCATCCGCTCCGCCGACGATCTGGAAAAGATCGTGCGCGAGAACTATGCCGAAGGCATCAAACGCTTCTTCATCACCGACGACAATTTCGCGCGCAACAGCGCGTGGGAGACCTTGTTCGACCGCATGATTGCGATGCGTGAAGGCGAGAAGATGAATATCGGCTTCACCATCCAGGTCGATACGCTCTGCCACAAGATCCCGGGCTTCATCGAGAAGGCCACGCGCGCGGGCGTGCGCCGCGCCTTCATCGGGCTGGAGAACATCAACCCGGACAACCTGATCGCCGCCAAGAAGCGGCAGAACAAGATCACCGAATATCGCGAGATGCTGCAGAAGTGGCGCAACCACGGCGCCATCACCTATGCCGGCTACATCCTCGGCTTCCCGGCCGACACCAAAGAGTCGATCGTCCGCGACATCGAGATCATCAAGCGCGAACTGCCGATCGACATTCTGGAGTTCTTCTTCCTGACGCCGCTGCCGGGCTCGGAAGACCACAAGGTGCTCTCCGCCAAGGGCACGTGGATGGATCCGGACATGAACAAATACGACCTCAACCATCGGGTCGCGCATCACTCAGGCAAGATGTCGGATGCGGAGTGGGAGGAAGCCTACCGGACGGCCTGGAAGACGTTCTACACACCCGAGCACATCTACACGATCCTGCGCCGCACCTGCGCCAACAAGATTGGCCGGCCTGGCACGACGCTGTCGACCATCCTGTGGTTCTACCTGACGATCCTGTATGAGGGCGTTCACCCGCTCGAAAGCGGCGCGTTCCGCCTCAAATACCGGCGCGACCGCCGAAGCAGTCTGCCGCGCGAAAACCCGCTGCTGTTCTATCCGATGTATTGGGGCGGCATCGTGGTGAAGGCCTTCAACTATGCGCGCGTCTACCTGCGCTGCAAGGCGCTACTGAAGAAAGCGCTCAACGCGCCCGACCGCTGGACTTATTCCGATCTCGCCATTGCGCCGCCGGAGGCCGACGAATTCGACGCGCTCGATCTTTATCACGCCACGACCGGCGGCGAGGCGGCGCTCAAGCGCAAGTATCGCGACGACGCGATCCGTGCCACAGGCCATGTCGCGGTGCCGGCCGCGGCGGCGGAGTAGGCCTAAACGCGAAACGTCCGGGTCCATTGGGACCCGGACGTCGCGGCTTCGATTAGCGGCCCGCTTACGGCGCCATATCGAACAGCAGCACTTCGGCGTCGTCGACGCCTTCGAGCCTCAAGGCACCTGACGTTGCGACCGACGCGCCATCGCCGGCCTTCAGCGTCTGGCCGTTGAGTTTGACGCTGCCACGCGCGACCTGAATCCAGGCGCCACGCCCGGCCGGCAGTTCGTGTGTCACCACATCGCCAGGTGAAAGCACGCTGGCGTAGAGATCGACGTCACGGTGGATCGTCACCGAGCCGTCGCGTCCGTCGCGCGAGCCGATGAGACGCAGCTTGCCGCGCTTGTCTTCGGTGCTGAAGGTCTTCTGCTCGTAGCTGGGCGCGAGTCCCTTGCGCTCGGGTAGGATCCAGATTTGCAGGAAGTGCACGCGCTCCGCCTTCGAGTGGTTGAACTCGCTGTGGCGGATGCCCGTACCGGCGGACATGCGCTGCACGTCGCCCGGGACGATGACCGAGCCGGTGCCGATGCTGTCCTTATGTTCGAGCGCGCCGTCCAGCACGTAGGAGACGATCTCCATGTCGCTGTGGCCGTGCGTGCCGAAACCCATGCCGGGCTCGACCCGGTCTTCGTTGATCACACGCAGCGGACCGAAACCCATATGGTTCTGATCGTAATAGTGCGCGAACGAGAAAGTGTGGAAGCTGTCGAGCCAGCCGTGGTTCTCATGACCGCGGGCGTCGGCGGGGCGAACGGTGATTGTCATAACATCCTCCATTGGAGGGCGAGCGCCGGTGCGCTCGCCCGATTGCTATTGTCGGTTAGCGGGCGATGAGGGCGTCGACCGAGTAACGGCCGCCGCCGCGGATGACGTAAGAGAGCGCGACGATGCCCCACAGCAGCGGGTACTCGTAGCCGCCGTCGGTCCAGAAGAAGCCGGCGGGCAAGTGCACCTTAACGACGGCGACCGCCATCAGGCCGAACACCAAAGCGGCGACCGGGCGGGTGGCGAGACCTAAGGCAAGTAACAGGCCGCCGAAGAACTCGACGACGCCGGCGACCAGCGCGAGCGAGGCCGGGATGCCGAGCTTGGTGGCGAAGAACTGTCCCGTCGCCTCGATACCGTAGCCGCCGAACCAGCCGAACAGCTTCTGCGCGCCGTGCGGGACGAGCATGAGGCCGGCGGCGACGCGGACGAGCGGGTCGGCGAGGGGCGAAAGGGCGGCGGTCGCGGCGTTGTAGGCGGAAACGAGCGGGTTGGCGGGGGAAACGGTGGTGACGGACATGGCAGCCTCCTGATGTCTGGTTGGCGGGGTGGGGTTCGCCCTGCCATGAAGGCGAAGTTAGTTGGTCACCTCTATTGCAACAATTATCCGTATTAGGATAATACTGTTGCTATTAGAGCAACAATCATGGATCGGCTGGCGGCCCTCGAATCCTTCGTCAAAGTCGCGGAAACGCAGTCCTTTTCGGAAGCCGCGCGGCGGCTGCGCGCCTCGAAATCCGTCGTCAGCCGCCAGATCGCAGCGCTGGAAGCCGAGCTCGGCGCGCGGCTGTTTCAGCGCACCACGCGCTCGATGACCCTGACCGAAGCCGGCCGCGGCTATTTCGAGCGCGCCGCGCGCATTCTGGCGGATCTCGAGGACGCCAATCTGTCGGTAAGCCAGCTCCAGGCCGCGCCGCGCGGACTGTTGCGCGTGAACGCGCCGATGAGCTTCGGCCTGTTGCACCTCGCGCCGGCGCTGCCCGATTTCCTGCAGCGCTATCCGGACGTCGACGTCGACATGACCATGAACGACCGTTTCGTCGATCTGATCGACGAAGGCTTCGATCTCGCCGTGCGTGTCGGCAAGCTGGAGGACTCGAGCCTGGTCGCGCGCAAGCTGGCGCCTGTGCGCCGCGTGGTCTGCGCCAGCCCCGATTATCTGAAAGCGCGCGGCGTGCCGCTAACGCCCGACGATCTCAAGCACCACGAATGCCTCTGCTACAGCAATCTCTCGATGGCGCACGAATGGCGCTTTGTGACGGAGAAGGGCGCGCCCTGGCCGGTCGAGGTCAAAGGGCGCCTGAACATCAACAACGGCGATGCGCTGAAGATCGCGGCGCTGCGCGGCCTGGGCTTCGTCAACCTGCCGACCTTCTTCGTTGGTAGCGAATTGCAGGCCGGTACCTTGGTGACGGTGCTCGACCGCTACATCCCGCAGGACGCGAGCGTAAGCGCGGTCTATCCGCATTCGCGCCATCTGTCGCCTAAGGTGCGCGCCTTCGTCGACTTCCTCGCCGAACGCTTCGGGCCGCGGCCGTATTGGGACTTGGTGGAGTAGGGCACTTCTATTTCGGCGGGCACGCCCGGTAGCCGAACTTCTGAATGATGTCGCGGCCCGAGATGGCGTGGAATTCGAATGTATCGACGTAGTGATTGGACACGAGGTAGCTGCGCAGCTTCGGCTTATAGGAATTCAGCATGGCGGCTTGCCTCGCCGGCGGCGGCTTCTGCCCTTGCTCGTTAGGAAAGAGCGCGGCGTGGAACTTCAGTGTCGCGTTGGGATCGACGCAGACGTTCTTGATGGCGAGCAACATGGTGCACGACGACTGGCAACTCCCCTCGATACGGAATAGCTCGCCCGATTGATTGTATTTTTTGATGATCTCGCCGGGGCCGATGCGGCCCCCGCCGCCGTAGGGAAGCGATGAGCCGTCGGCAAGCGCCGATGAGCTCCCTATGGAGAGCGTGACGCCCACGATGAGGCAAAAAGCTTTCAAGGATGAGACGGTTTTGCAGCGTTGCATTTCTGGTCCCCCCAAAGTCATCGCATTGTCGATGGCAATGACTGCAGCAGTTTATGGCCAGGAGAGGGGGAGTCCATACGGTAGCGCCTCAAATACTCCCCACCGTCTTCAGCCTTGCCCTTGGGTGGATCTCACCCTGTGACAACACGGGCGTCTGCGAGCGGAAGCGCTCGACGATGCCGCGGACAAACGGCCGGACGCTCCCCGAGGTGACGAGCACCGGCGCTTCGCCTTCGCGCGCCGCCGCCTCGAATTTCTCGCGCACCGCGGTGATAAATTCCGACAGTTTCGAGGGCTGCATCGCGAGTTGGCGGTCGTCGCCGGTGCCGATCATCGATTCGGCAAAGGCCTGCTCCCATTTCGCCGACAGCGCGATCAGCGGCAGATAACCACCCGGGCTCGTGTGCTGGGCGCAGATCTGGCGTGCGAGCCGCTGGCGCACGTGCTCGGCGAGCACCGTCGGGTTGCGCGAATGGCCGATGCCCTCGGCAATGCCCTCCAGGATGCTGGAGAGATCGCGGATCGAGATTCGCTCGGACAACAGGATCTGCAGGACGCGCTGGATGCCGGAGACAGTGATGAGCGTCGGCACCAGGTCCTTGACCAGTTCGCCTTGCTCCTTCGGCAATTCCTTCAGGAGCTTCTGCACCTCGCCATAGGAGAGGAGCTCCGACATGTTGGCCTTCAGCAGCTCGGTCAAGTGCGTGGACAGCACGGTGGCGGCGTCGACCACCGTGTAGCCCTTCATCGTCGCTTCTTCCTTGAGCGAGAGATCGACCCAGGTCGCGGGCAGGCCGAAGGTCGGCTCGACGGTGTGCGTGCCGGGCAGCTTCACCTGCGCGCCGGTCGGGTCCATGACCATGTACTGGCTGGCCCAGACCTTGCCGGCGCCGGCTTCGACTTCCTTGATCTTGATGACGTAGGAGTTGGCGTCGAGCTGCACGTTGTCGAGGATGCGCACCGCCGGCATCACGAAGCCCATCTCGGTCGCGAGCGACCGGCGCAGCGCCTTGATTTGCTCGGTCAAGCGGTCGGTGCCGTCGGGCGAGTTGACGAGCGGCAACAGCGCGTAGCCGAGTTCGACCTTGAGGTCGTCGATCTTGAGCGCGGCCGAGATCGGTTCGTCGGCGGCTTCCGCGGTCTTGGCGGCGGCGTCGGTTTTCTTGGCTTCGACGGCGGCTGCGAGCTTGGCGCGCTTCTCGAAGATGAAGGCGAGCGCGACGGCGCCGCCGCCGAGCACCAGGAACGGCAGCATCGGAATGCCGGGCAGGAGCGCCATCACCAACATGACGCCGCCCGACATGCCGAGCGCTTTCGGATAGCCGGAGAATTGCGACAACAGCGCTTTGTCGGCGGCGCCGGCAATGCCGGCCTTGGAGACCAGGAGGCCGGCGGCGGTCGACACGATCAGCGCCGGCACCTGCGTGACCAAGCCGTCGCCGACGGTGAGGATCGTATAGGAGCGCGCGGCGTCGGCGAAGGAGAGGCCCTGCTGCGCGATGCCGATGATCATACCGCCGATCACGTTGATGAACACGACCAGGAGGCCGGCGATGGCATCGCCGCGCACGAACTTGGAGGCGCCGTCCATGGCGCCGAAGAAGCCGCCTTCGGCTTCGAGATTGTTTCGGCGGCGGCGCGCTTCCTTGTCGTCGATCGCGCCGGTCGACAACTCGGCGTCGATCGCCATCTGCTTGCCCGGCATGGCGTCGAGGTGGAAGCGGGCGGCGACTTCGGCGATGCGCCCGGAGCCCTTGGTGATGACGACGAAGTTTACGATCACCAGGATCGTGAACACGATGATGCCGATGACGAAATTGCCGCTCATCACGAAGTGGCCGAAGGCCTCGATGACGTGGCCGGCGGCGGCGGTGCCCTCATGACCGTGGGCCAGGATCAGGCGCGTCGATGCCAGGTTGAGCGACAGCCGCAGCATGGTCGCGATTAGCAGCACGGTCGGGAAGGCGGAGAACTCGAGCGGCGTGTGGATGAACAGCGCCGTCATCAGGATCAGCACCGAGAAGATGATCGAGATCGCGAGCGCGATGTCGAGCAACACCGGCGGCAGCGGCAGGATCAATACGACCAAGATGGTTAGCACGCCCACCGCCAGCGCGATATCGCCGCGCTTGAGGAAGGCGCCGACCTCGCCGAGCCCTGGAACCTTGAAGCCGTTGCCGGCGGACGCCGGTGCAGCGGTAATGTCGCTCATGCCTGCCAAGACCGCCATGCCCCCGGCGGTACGGACGCGAACCCAATACAAGAGGTGATCAAAAACGAAGCCGGGCGCCGTTGACGGTGCCAGAGTAAAGAGCCGGGTAGGCACTTACCCCATCCCCCGGCAATATTTGCCCATCTTATGGTTAGCAACGGGTTAACGGGCGGTGAGACGCGCCTTCAGGCCGTCGCCGACGACGCTCATGAAGCCGCGGATGCGGGCGGTGTCCTTGAGCGAGCGGTGCGTCACCAGCCATAGCTCCGTGCGCAGGTCGGACAAAGGCGAGAGCACCCGCGTCAGGGTCTTGTCGCTGTCGCCGAGATAGCAGGGGAGGAGGGCGAGGCCCATGCCGGCCTTGGCCGCCATAAGCTGGTTGACTGGGCTGCCGGTACGATAGCCGATGGCGGTGGGCGGGATGTGATCGGCAAGCCAAGCGGCCGCCTTGGTCGGCTGCATTGCTTCGCCCCAGCCGATCACCTCGTGTTTGGCGAGATCGGCCAAGCGGCGCGGTGGTGTATGGCCGGCGAGATAGCCTTCAGCACTGTAGAAGCACCAGCGGATGTCGGCGAGCTTGCGGCCGAACAGGTCGCCTTGTGTTGGTCGCGTTGCCCGCAGCGCCACCTCCGCCTCGCGCCGTGACAGGTCGACCAGGCGATTGTCGACCAGGAGCTCCACCTGGATGCCGGGATGAAGCTTGCGGAAGCGGGCGATTTCGCCGGCCAAGACGCCGAAAGCCAGTGTCTCGGAAGCTGTGACCCGTAGGTTACCGGTCAGCCGCGCATCGCGCCCGGTCAGCTCGCGGTCGAGCGAGAGCGCCTCCGTCTCCATGCGCTCGGCCGCCTCGAGGAGGCGCTGGCCGCTGTCGGTCGGCCGGTAGCCGCCGGCGAGGCGCTCGAACAGCTTGGAGCCGAGCGTCTCCTCGGCGGCGTTGAGACGGCGGAACATCGTCGAATGATTGACGCCGAGCGCGGCCGCCGCCGCGCGCAGATTTCCGTTGCGGGCGATGGCCAGCACGAAGCGCAGATCGTCCCAGGCGAGCATTTTTGCATTCCTGCAAATGCGATTGGCAATGATGCTTATCGCATTGCAAATCTGCAGCGTCTAGCTCTGAGGCCATCGATGCACCGCTCCGGTGCCAGAACCAGAAGGAGAAGACCGATGCCCAAGACCATCGACCGCGAGACGCTGCGCCTGAAACTCGACAGCCGGCAGAAGCCGATGCTCGTCGAGGCGCTGCCGGCGGCCTATTACGAACAGGGCCATTTGCCCGGCGCCGTGAACATCCCGCACGATGCCGTCGATGCGCAGGCGGTACGGCTGCTGCCCGACAAGAGCGCCGAGGTCGTCGTCTATTGCGCCAGCGCTACCTGCCGCAACTCGGATTACGCCGCGCTGCGATTGAAGGCGCTCGGCTACGCCAATGTGCGGGTCTATGCCGGCGGCAAAGCCGATTGGATCGAAGCCGGTCTGCCGGTCGAAAGCGGCGGCACAAGCCATCGTGCGGCGTGAATCGTCACTCTGAAAGCCGAAAAGGAATGCATTCTATGAATCGGCAAACGCATGACATCGCCGCGCTCGTGCTGCGCTTGGCGCTCGGCACGATGTACGTCGCGCACGGGCTCTGGAAAGTCGTCGCCCTGTCGATGCCGACCACCGTCGGCTTCTTCATAGCGCAAGGCTTTCCCGGATGGACCGCCTACGTCGTCGTCGGTGCGGAAGTGATCGGCGGTGTGCTGCTGATCGCCGGAATACAGGTGCGAGTGGTGTCGCTTCTGTTTATCCCGATTCTGCTCGGCGCTCTGAAGGTGCACCTGCCCAACGGCTTCGTGTTCTCGTATCCGAACGGCGGTTGGGAATATCCCGCCTTCCTCATCGTCGCGTCTACGGTGCAGGCTTTGCTCGGCGAGGGCGCTTACGCACTCGATCGTTTATGTGGTCGCGTCACGATGGCGCCGGCGTAGTATTTGGATAAAACAGTGAGCCCGCCGCGTAAACGCGGCGGGCTTCTGCCGTCGGAGTCGGGGAAAGATCAGCCCGGCAGCAGCACGGTGTCGACGACGTGGATGACGCCGTTCGACTGGTTCACGTTGCGGATGGTGACCTGGGCGGAGTTACCCTTGGCGTCCCAGATCCACAGCTTGCCGTCCTTCTCGGCGACGGTGAGTTCGCCGCCGGCCGCAGTTTTCAACATCGCCTTGCCGTTGCCCTTCTTGACCGCGTCCATCAGATCGTTCGCCGACATGCGGCCGGGTACCACGTGATAGGTAAGCACGGTGGTGAGCGTCTTCTTGTTCTCCGGCTTGAGCAGCGTGTCGACCGTGCCGGCCGGCAGCTTCTTGAAGGCGTCGTTGGTCGGCGCGAACACCGTGAACGGGCCTGGCGACTGTAGGGTGTCGACGAGGCCGGCAGCCTTCACGGCGGCGACCAGCGTGGTGTGGTCCTTCGAATTGACGGCGTTCTGCACGATGTTTTTCGACGGATACATCGGTGCGCCACCGACGGTGACGGTCTTTTCGTCCTTCATCTGCGCGACGGCCGGGCTCATGGCATTGAGGCCGAGCGCGAGCGTGAGCGCGGCGGCGCCGGCCCAGGCGAAAGTGGCAATGCGGGTCATGGTTCTCTCCGTTTCTCTGTTCGACGTCCCCCTTGCGGAGACGTTGAGAGCTACGGAGCGCGCGTGAGCGCGGATGCTCGGCGAATTCTCACAGGTTCGTGAGCTTGCCGGAGGCGATCACCGGGCCGGTCGGCTGGCCGGTGGGCGAACCGCCCGGCGGCTCGAGCGACACCGCCAGCACCGCATCGCGTGTCGCATGCGGCAACAGCGCGGCGGGAATCGTGATCGTCACGGTCCGATCGGCACGCAACAGGCCGAGCGGACGCGGTTTGCCGTCGGCCGGGATCAGCCACAGCTCGGGCACGCGAGTCGCATCGTTAGTGAAAGCCGCCGGCGCCACGGCGATGGTGGCGCGGCGCGCATCGACGGTGGCAACGAAGTGATGACTGCCGCCACCGTCGATGGCGGCGACTAGCGGCGGTTGCGCGCTGAGCGTACCGAGATAGATGAGCGCGCCGAGGCAGGCCGCGGCGAGCGCGCCGGTCGCAAACGTCAAGCCGCGCCAGAACCACAGACTCTGCCACAGGTTCGTGCGTTGCGGCTGAGCGGGCAGGGCGCTCGCGATCGCGTCCCATACCTGCGAAGTCGGTGTCACTTCCTCGATCTCACCGGCCCAGGGCGCCAGGCGCTCTTCCCAGGCGGCGACGCTGCGCGCGAAAGCCCGATCGCGCCCCGCGCGTTCGATGGCGGCCGCGCGCTCGGGCCCGCTCAACACGCCGAGCGCCAGCTCGGCTGCGGTGAGTTCGTCTTCCGGCAAGCGGCTATGGTCGATGGCGTCGCTCATCGCTCCAGGCAGTCTTTCAGTTTGATCATCGCGCGGCGGATCCAACTCTTCATGGTGCCGAGTGGCACGCGCATGCGCGTTGCCAGTTCTTCATAGGTATTTCCATCGAAGAAAGCG
>Ga0255338_1001667_pt1 | contig 39425 bp, 5 predicted proteins | sample MeOH1_35cm_T4_19_FD_203715 | JGI IMG/M metagenome (GOLD analysis project Ga0255338, IMG submission 203715) | Sandy soil microbial communities from University of British Columbia, Vancouver, Canada - MeOH1_35cm_T4_195 | ecosystem: Engineered > Artificial ecosystem > Sand microcosm > Unclassified ... | reverse complement strand
AAGATCCTGGCCGAGTTCAAGTCCCTCGTCTCGAAGGCCGCCTTCGTCTACCTCGCGACCGACCATGACCGCGAGGGAGAGTCCATCGCCTGGCACCTCGTCGACATGCTCAAGCTCAAGCCCGACCAGGTCAAGCGCATCACCTTCCACGAGATCACGCCGACCGCCATCAAGGCCGCCATCGCCGAGCCGCGCGCCATCGACGAGAACCTCGTGCACGCCCAGCAGGCCCGCCGCGTCATCGACCGCCTCGTCGGCTACAAGCTCTCGCCGCTGCTCTGGGCCAAGATCCAGAGCGGCCTGTCCGCCGGCCGCGTGCAGTCCGTCGCCGTGCGCCTGCTCGCCGAGCGGGAGCACGAGATCAAGGACTTCGCCTCCGAGGGCTACTGGACTTTGACCGCCGCCCTCGAGAAGGACGGCGCCCCGCCCGTGTTCGACGCGAAGCTCTCGATCTGGAAGAAGGAGAAGGTCGAGACGACCCGCACCTACGACCTGTTCAGCGAGCAGTACCGCGTCAAGGCGACGACCTTGCGCACCGCCGAGGACATGGACATCGTGTCCAAGACCGTCCAGGGCGGGACGTTCAAGGTGGTCAAGGTCGAGAAGAAGGAGGTGCGCCGCCGCCCGCCGCCCCCGTTCTCGACGTCGACCTTGCAGCAGGCCGCCTCGCAGAAGATGGGCTTCGCGGCCGAGCGCACGATGCGCATCGCCCAGTCCCTCTACGAAGGCGTCGACCTCGGGGGCACGGACCCGGCCGGTCTGATCACCTACATGCGCACGGACTCCTTCTCGATCGCGAAGACCGCGGCCGAGGAATGCGCCGCGTTCGTCAAGGCGACCTACGGCGAGCCCTACGCGCCGGCGGAGTTCCCGACCTACCAGACCAAGTCGCGCGGCGCCCAGGAAGCCCACGAGGCCATCCGGCCGACGAGCGTCCTGCGAACGCCGGACGAGGTCCGCAAGTTCCTGAACCCCGACCAGATCCGCCTCTATGAGCTGATCTGGAAGCGCTTCGTCGCCTCGCAGATGATCGAGGCGACCTACGACACCGCCGCCGCCGACATCGAGAACGGCGACTCCCTGTTCCACTGCACGGGCCGCACGCTCAAGAGCGAGGGCTTCCTGCGCGTCTACCGCGACGCCCCCAAGGGCGACGAGGAAGCCGAGGAGGAGGCCGAGGAGGAGGGCAGCCGCCTGCCCCCGCTGAAGGAAGGCGACACCCTGAAGCTCGTCGAGCTCAAGCCCGAGGAGCACCGCACCAGCCCGCCCCCGCACTACAACGAGGCGAGCCTGATCCGCGCGATGGAGAAGCACGGCATCGGCCGCCCGTCCACCTACGCGCCGACGATCAAGACCATCGTCGACCGCGGCTACGTGCGCCGCAACATGAAGGACCGCAAGCTCATCCCGACCGAGCTCGGCATCCTCGTGACCGAGAAGCTCAAGGGTCATTTCCCGGACGTGGTCAGCTTGACCTACACGGCGAACGTCGAAGCCCAGCTCGACAAGATCGCCGAGGGCGAGCAGGGCTGGACCGAGGTGGTGAAGTCCTTCTACGCCCCCTTCTCGAAGGCGCTCGCCGCCGCCGAGACCGAGATGGAGGCCTCGCGCATCGAGCCCAAGATGTCGGACGAGCTGTGCCCGATCTGCACGGCGCCCATGCTCATCCGCGAGAGCCGCTTCGGCAAGTACCTCTCCTGCTCGACCTTCCCCAAGTGCAAGGGCAAGATCCAGCTCACGCCCGAGGGCCAGAAGGTCGTCCTCGAGCTGACCGGCGAGAACTGCGACCTGTGCGGCAAGCCGATGGTCATCCGCACCGGCCGCAAGGGCAAGTTCATGGCCTGCTCCGGCTATCCCGAGTGCAAGAACACCTTCTCGCTCGACGCCGACGGCAAGAAGATCGAGGGCTCGCGCCCTCTGCAGACGACCCGCCCGTGCAACAAGTGCCAGAAGCACATGTGGCTGCGGGTCGGCAAACGCGGCTTCTTCCTCACCTGCCCCGGCTATCCCAAGTGCCGCAACTTGAAGCCCGTCTCGAAGGACGAGGGCGAGAAGCTCCGCGTCGAGGGCGAGGCCCTGCGCGCCGCTCAGATCGCCGCCCGCAAGGCCGCCGAAGCCGCCGCGGCCGCTTCGCCGGCGGCCGCACCGACGGCGCCGAGCTGACCCGGGAGCCATGACGACCGAAGCGCCTCAGGGGCCGATGCGCCTCCAGTCCGAGCGCTTCCTCACGCATTTGCGCGCCACGCGCAACTACAGCCCGCACACCTTGCGGGCCTACGGGAAGGACCTCGAGGGGTTCGTCGTCAAATACCCGGGGCTGGAGCCGTCCGGCATCGAGCGCGTGCACGTGCGCGCCTTCCTGGCCGACCTCCAGAAGGAGGGGGGCCTCGCGCGGGCGACCATCCTGCGGCGCATGGCGGCCCTGCGCTCCTTCGTCAAATACCTCCGCTCGACGGGCCTGCTGAAGGGCAACCCGATCTTCGGCGTCCCCCTGCCCAAGCGGGGACGCCCGCTGCCCAAATTCCTGACCGAGAGCGAGATGGCGGAGCTGATGTCGATGCCCGCCTCCTCCAACGCGAAGCACCAGCTGCGCGACCGCGCGGTCATCGAGCTGATCTACTCCTCGGGCCTGCGCCGCGCCGAGGTCGTCTCCCTCAACTGCGGGGACATCGACTACATGTCCGGGACCGTGCGCGTCTTCGGCAAGGGCTCCAAGGAGCGCGTCGTCCCCGTCGGGGACAACGCGCTCAAGTGCCTGCGCGCCTACCTGGAGGGCCGCCGGAAGGACGACGCCGAGCCGGTGTTCATCGGCCCTTCCGGCAAGCGCCTGTCCGACGCGGGCCTGGTCTTCCTCCTCTCGCGCTGGGTCAAGGCGAGCGCCCTCAAGAAGAAGATCACGCCCCACGTCCTGCGCCACAGCTTCGCCACCCACCTGATGAACCACGGCTGCGACATCCGCATGGTCCAGGAGATGCTCGGCCACGTCAGCCTGCAGACCACTCAGATCTACACCCACGTCTCCCTCGACCGGATGAAGGAAGTCTACAAGGACTCCCATCCGAGAAGCCCAAAATGAGCAAATTGGTGCCAGGCCTACCGTTAATTGCGTTAGTGCCAGGCCTACCGATGTTTGCGTCAAAGTCAAGCCGCTCGGAGTTTGAGGTAGGTCTGGCACCTATGCAAACATCGGTAGGCCTGGCACCAGGCATGGCACCAGGCAGAAAATGAAGGACAAGATCGAGCTGCTGATGGACGAGACCGGCTGCGACCGCGGCGAGGCGGAGCTCGCGCTCGAGATGTGCGGCTATGAGGTCGAGGAGGCGGTCCGGCAGATCCCACGCCTGCTCAACGACATCTGCGCCCTGAAAGGGAAGTTCGTCCGGCCCGCCCAGAACCAGCACGGGCTGTTCCTCGTCGTGCTGAACCTCAAGAACCGCAAGGTCCTGCGCTCGCGCGCCGTGATGTCCTACGACCCCGCCGTCTGCGCGGTCGAGCTCGACGAGGATTGGTTCGCCTTCGAGAAGCACCTGTACGGCTGCCGCCTCTGGGACGGGAGCCTGCCCGCCGAGAGCCTCGAGGTGGAGCAGGCCCTGGCCGCGCACTTCCGCGCCGCCGAGCCGGCGGTGTTCGACCGCCTTCGCGCGGCGGCGTCCGGCGACGCGGCCGAGGAGCTGGGCGCGCTGCTGCGGGCGCATTTCCGCGATCAAAGTTTGAGCGTGCGAGCCAAAAAGGATATCCTCGACCTCGGCCAGTTCCAGTCCCTGCGCAAGGTGCCGGCGCCGGCCGCTCGCCGCGGAAAGCCCGAATCGGGCGTTCCGCCCGAGGAGGACCTGCTCATCTTGAAGATCGCCCTGGAGGAGGATCCCGGGGGCTTGCCCGCCGCCGAACTGCGCGCGGGAGACATGGTGTTCGCCCGGATCGTCGACGGGCGGGACATCGCGCAGTACCTGGCCCGCCTGTTCGGCGGGCTGACGTCGTCGGGGCCGGTGCCCATCGAGGTGCCGGTCGAGGCGATCGAGTCGAGCCCGGCCGGCACCATGGCCCGGGTCCGCTTCGCCGTGGGCGTGGCGGGCGACGCGGTCGTGACGGGGGACAAGCTGTTGAAGGCCGCGCGCGGCGCCGCGCACGGCCGGGCCGACGGTTCGTGGTGGCGCCGATTTTTCAAGGGTTGAGGTGAATCCATGCCGGCATTAGTGGTCGTGGGCGCCCAGTGGGGCGACGAAGGGAAGGGCAAGATCGTCCATTTCCTGGGCAAGGACGCGGACTGGGTCGTGCGTTATCAGGGCGGCAACAACGCGGGGCACACGGTGGTGTTCGGCGGGCAGAAGTACGCCCTGCACCTTACCCCGTCGGGCATTTTGGCCAAGGGCTGCAAGAGCGTCATAGGCAACGGCGTCGTCGTCGACCCGAACGCCTTCGTCAAGGAAGTGAAGATGCTCGAGGGCCGGGGCATCAAGGTCCGCGGCCGGCTCTTCCTAAGCCTCGCCGCCCATGTCATCCTCCCGTACCACATCTATGTAGACACCCTCCGCGAGGAGGGGGGGCGCGGCATCGGCACGACCAAGCGCGGCATCGGTCCCTGTTATGAGGACAAGGTCGCCCGCATCGGCATCCGCGTGGCCGACTACCTCGACCCGGAGTCCTTCCGCAAGCTCGTGCGCAAGAACCTCAAGGTCCGCGCCGCCGAGCTCGCCAAGGTCAAGCCTCTCAAGGAGATCGAGAAGGAGGTCTTCAAGGACTACGACCGCCTGCGCCGCTTCCTGGCCCCGTTCGCGGCCGACTGCTCGGTCCTTCTCGACGAGGGACGCAAGAAAAAGAAGCGCCTGCTCCTCGAGTCCGCCCAGGGCTCCATGCTCGACCTGGACCACGGCACCTATCCCTTCGTCACCTCCTCGAACCCCGTCGCGGGCGGGGCCTGCGCCGGCGCGGGCATAGGCCCGACGGCGATCACGGCCGTCATGGGCGTCACCAAGGCCTACACGACGCGCGTGGGCCTGGGACCGTTCCCGACCGAGGTCGAGGGCCACGTCGGCCACTACATCCGCGAGGTGGGCAAGGAGTACGGCACCACGACGGGCCGAGCCCGCCGCATCGGCTGGCTCGACGTGCCCCAGCTCAAGGCCGCCATCCGCATGAACGGCATGACCGCGCTCACGATGACCAAGCTGGACACCCTCACCGGCGTGCACCCGATCAAGGTCTGCGTGGGCTACAAGCTCGGCAAGAAGAGGATCTCCGACTTCCCCGTGTCCCGCCGGGCCCAGCTCGACGTCGAGCCGGTCTACGAGAGCTACCCGGGCTTCTCCGGCGACCTGAGCCGCGCGAAGAAGTTCTCCGACCTGCCGCGCGGCGCGCGGGAGTACGTGCTCGCGGTCGAGAAGCTCCTCGGCGTGCCGTTCGCGATCGTGTCCGTCGGGCAGAGCCGCGAGCAGACCATCGTGCGCGACGCGAGGAAGCTTTGGAGCTGATTTTCTCGACGAGGAATGCGATTGTCGGGGCCTTGGGTCTTGACAATAAAACGGCGCCTGTTATACTCCGAAGGTCGTCAGTTGGAGCGATAAACCGGCAAACCGTTCGCGAGGGCGGGGCGCAAAGCGAAGGGCCTCGAAGAGTCCCGAGGTCGCCTGGCTACCGAAACCAAACATGCTGATACACGGCGTGCGCGCACGATTTCGCTCGGCCCTTGCTTATCATGGACGGGACAGAGGGGTTCCATGGTTGGTGGGGCCGGGCCTGTTTTTGGCCCTGGCGCTGCTCGCGCCGGCTGGCCGCGCGGAGACCGCGGCCGGTCTGGACGCCCAAGGGGTCGATCCCCGGGCCGCGGTCGAGAACGCCTGGGGCCTGGACGTCCGCGACGAGGCGGGCCGCCCCGTCACCCGCCAGCAGGTCCTGGCCGACCTGAAGGGCGCCTCGGTCAAGCGCGCGGCCGACAACTCCTTCACCAGCTCCTTGCCCAGGGCCCGCGCGGTCCTGTCCGCTCTCGAGCTCCTGGCCGAGGCCGGGGCCGCCTTCCGCCTGGCCGCTACCGCTTTCGCCCTGCCGGAACTGCTCCCGGGTCTCCCGGGAGGGGGGCCCAAGGTCTCGGTCCTCTGGATGCTCCTCCTGGCCTCCGCGGCCATGACCGTGGCCTTCTGTCGACGCCCCGGATACCGCCTTCCGCCGTCCCTTTCCCGCCAAAGCTCCATCGAAGTCCTCCGCTGTTAAGAGAAGATCCAACCCCCTTCTCCTTCGCCTCCCGGCGAAGTTCCTGAGCTTACAGAACCGTACGGACCCCGTGCCGGAAACAATTCCGACACCCGGCCTGAGCCGAATAACCGCACTATAGAGGGTCAAATGACCATCCGTGGGTGGATTACGCCTTCGACCTCTTCCTATTACGCGCGCACGCGAAATGGGGCCTGGACCGCCGCGTCCATGCTCTTTTTGGCGTGCGCCCTTTCTTATACGCGCGCGCAGGCGAGCGTGAGCATCGGCCCCGACGCCGAGTTCCCGGTGCGCGACGCTCACGAGGTCATCATCGCCCTGCGCACCGAGACCCTGGCCGCCCAGAAGGCCGCCAAGGCCGTCCTGGAGCGCGCCGACCCGGCGATGATCGTCGATCTCCTGACCTACGGCCGCACCACCGCCCAGCGCGAGGCCGGCCAGAAGGTCGTGGCCGCGATGGGGCGCAAGGCCGTTCCGACCCTGTTCGCCTCTTTGGGCGACCCGGCCGTGGCCGCCCCGGCCGCCGGCGTCCTGTTCCGGGTGATCGGCCCGGCCGACGCCGACCGCATCCCGGAACTTCTCGCCTGCGCGCGGGAGAAGCCGGCGGTCAAGAACTACTGCATCCAGTCCTTGGTCCCGGTCTCGAGCCCGAAGGCCGCTTCCCACGCCGCGGCTTTGGCGGGGGCGCTGTCATCCGAGGACCCTTTTCTGAGGGCTTTCGCCGCCACGGCGCTCGGCCGCATAGGGCGCGGGGCGGCTTCAGCGGCGCCGGCCTTGCGCAAGGCGCTCAACGATCCTGCTCCCGAGGTCCGGGCGCAGGCCAAGGCGGCGCTGAAGAGGGTCGGTGGTTAAGAACTCCTGGTCGCGGTACCTCGCGGTCGGCGCCCTCGCGGCGCTGGCGGCGCTGTGGCCGCTGAACGGGGCCGACGCCGCCCAACGCACGCTCGGCGATGCCGGCGCCAACACGGCCTACTCGGGCCAGCGCAACCTGATCTACGTTCCGGGCTGGGGCTACTGGGCCTTTTTCAAAATGACCAACTCGGACCGGGCGGTGTGGCGCTACTCGAAGGACGGGCTCGACTGGTTCGCCTTCGACGACAACGGCAACAAGGTCGCCCAGGCCGACATTTTCCCTTACTTGCAGACGGCTCCCGACGCGGCTTGGGGCAATCCGTCGGTCTGGTATGTGGACAGCCTCAAACGCGTCTATGTGACGGCCAACGACGGCACGACCAACATCATGGCCCAAAACCTGTCCTCCACCGGGATGATGCGGGACACCTCGGGCAACATGCTGTTCCTCCGCTACGGCACCCTCAACTCCGACGGCTCCATCACCTGGAGCGCGATCCGCCGGCAGCGAATGTCCGTGCGAGCCCGAGACCAGCAGAACAACGGCAACGACACCTGGGACCCGCAGTCGCAGAAATCGGCGGTCGTGGTCTACTCGAGCTCGACGGCCACGGGGCTCGAGTACGTCTCCCTGTTCGCTCCCGCGAACCGCAACAACGCGGCATTGGACGGAATGGGTGTGATCGGGCTCATGAACCTCACCTCCAACCTGACCGGCTACATCCATACCAACGGCGACACTTCGGGCACCAGCGGCGTCAACAACCCACCCCACGTCTATGTTTTCGTCAACCGAGGTAACACGGGCGTCACGGACAACACTTTGGACAACAGCGCCAACCCGTCTGCCGTGCCCGTTCTAGACGGCACCGCGGCGGGAGTCTCGCTGATGGCCCGCAACGACAACCTCGGCGCCCAAGGCTCCGCCTCTTTCGACGCTGCCTTGGCCAAGCTGAAGTACACGAGCTCCTGCAGCGACGCCGACCAGAACTCAAACTGCACGCAAGACGCTCCCGGCGACGCGCTCGGCGGTCCCCATGACCTCGTTCTGCGCAACTCGGTGAACCCCAACAACGACACTTATACCTATAAGCTCAACACGGTCAGCTCGGTCGAGGGCTGGGGCTCTTCGGCCTTGAACGATCAGGTTCACTATTCGAGCAACGCCTTTTACGCGATGATCGGCTGCCAAGGCGGGGGAGGCGCCTGCGCCAACACCACAATCAACACCAGCGAGGCCGTCAAAGGAGACCTCGTCCTGATCAAGCGCGTGGGCTCCGGTGTGACCTTGCCCACGAACGTCCTTGCGAACTTCCAGAGCATGGTGCTCGACGGTGCGGGCTCCGGCGGCGACCTCGGGACGCCGCTGTCTGATCCCGCGCTGTCCATCGTCTACGACCGGACCACCCCCGGCACGTTCGCGAGTTCGATTTACGTCGCCTACATCAGCACGAACGCCGATCAGCTCCAGTACATCGTCTGCCCTTCGACCTTGACCTCGGCGGCCAGCTGCGGACCCATTCGCGTTTTCCGCACCGGCAGCGGGCTCAACAACCCCAAGCTCGGCTTCTGGGGCGGGCTCAATGAGCCCCTTCCGATCATGTGGAGTGACGTGAGCAGCGTCTACTTCGACAAGATCATCACCTCGACCTTCACCATCCCGACCAGCGTCGCGGTCAGCACGGCTGCCTCCTTTAACGCCTTCTTGACCAGGCCGGACTATGACGTGGTGATCACCGTCGGCGGCAATAACCTCGAGTACATCCCCAGTGTCTCGACCCCGACGCCGCGGTTTCTGATCCTGACCAGCTCCGAGACCCAGCACGACATCCATGTCGAGTCCGTTACCTATATAAGCAAGTCGCTGATGCGGGCCTCGATCGTCCTGTCCACGCACGTCAAAGCCGGCTTCGACTACGACATGCGCATCGTCCAGGGCGACGGCCAAGAGGTCCCGACACGCTGGGATCGCAATCGGGGCAGCGGCTCCGACCTGCCTCTGACGTTCCGCCTTGATCCGCCCGTGATCTCCGGCGTCAGCGACGAGGACGTGGGTCCGAACAACAATTTCGTTTCCGGCGGCACGTCCATCGAGATCGTCGGCCCGCACACGAACAGGGCCCTCCGCATCTTCGGCGCCAGCTTCCAGAACTGGACGGGGCAGGGTTCGACCTCGGTCCTGCCGAGCACGAATACGGTCAGGATCCAGTTCCAGAGCTCCACGGGCGATATCGAGCCGGGCATCACGATCGATTCCATGACCTACGCGGGCAGCACCAAGGTCACCGCCTACCTCGACATCTCCACGGCCGTTCCCGGCGGTCAGTACACCGTGCTCCTGACGAACCCGTCCTCGGGCACCGCCCTTTCTCTCGCGAGCACCTTCTACGTGACGGTGCCGACCGCGTCAGTCACCTCGCCGCTTCCCGGGAACAACCTGGGCTTCGCCGTGGTCACCGGTACCGTCGGATTCAATAATTGGGGCCAGACGGTGGTCAGCTCGGCGGCGGTTCGCATCACGCACCTGGCGACGGGCAAGGCCTGGAGCGCGACCGGCAACACGATGACGACGTCTTTCGGCGATGAGGAGGCCAAGTGGAACCTGATCCCGCTGGCCGCGCCCGCCACCTATTATTCGTTCCCTTTCAACACCGCGAACTTCGCCGGCATCCCGGACGACGGCCCTTACGAGATCGCGGTGCGGGCGCAGACGATGGACGGCGGCATCGGCTATCCTTACGCTGCGGCGAACGTGAGCACCGTCTCCGTCAACCTCGACCGTTACCCGCCCACGGCCGCGATCCAGCTTCCGGTGGCCGGAGCCACCAACACCGTGACCTCCATCGTCGCCCAGTACTCCGACCTGGGCACGGGCGTGCTGGTCAGCAGCATCATGGTCCAGGACATCGGCATCCCCACCGGCTCGACCGAGACCTGGGTCGCTTTCACGACGGCGGGCGTCCTCCACGGAGAGGCCGGCGTGCCGGTCTGGTTGTCCACCGGCTCGCCCTACACGCCGCTGTCGTTCTTCGCCGCCGGCCAGGTCGGCGCCACCAACGTGCAGATCGACGGCGCGACCTCGATCCAGCTGCCGCAGTGGCAGAACGGCCACAAGTACGCGATCTCCGGCTTCGCGAAGGATGCGGCCGGCCGCCTGATCGACCAGTCCACCTCCGGCACCAGCGCCTACACGACCTTCATCTTCGACAACCAACGGCCCACCGTCACCATCTCGGTGCCCGCCGGCCTGGCGCTGAGCTCGGGCGCGGCGACGTGGGTGACCGGGTTCACGGGCGTCTCGGGTCTGATCCGGGACAATGTCGCCGATAACCTCGACCAGCAGCACGTCTTCGTGCGCATCGCCGAACTGGCGCCGGGCGCGGCCGAATCCGTCTCCCGCTGGCTCGATCCCGCCACCTTGACCTTCGCCGCGATCGCGCCGGCCGACGCTTATAAGGAATTCATCCAGACCTTGAGCGCGGCGGACGCCTCCGATCCCTGGACCTGGGACCTCACCGCCGCCGCCAACCAATTCGCCGACGGCAAGACCTATCGCATCGAGGCCTACGCGCGGGACTCCGCGGGCAACTCCACGGGCACGGCGGTCTCCCCGGTCCTGCGCTACTACCTGCGCCTGGACAACACCGCCCCGACCATCGCCCGCGTGGTGATCAGCACGGACGCGCTGAGCAACTCCTCGGTGGTCATCGGGACGAACTCCTCGGTCGGCCTGTACCAGTCCACCATCCCGCTGGCCTCGATCCGCCTGCACCTCAACGACGGCACGGGCTCGGGCATCGCGAACGTGCGCTACAACCTGCGCTTCAACGGCTCCGGCGGCCTCACCCAGTTCAACGAGCTCGACCCGTCCTCCTGGGTGTTCCAGAACCCCGAGGTGACCTACTACTGGAACAACGCGGCCTCGACGACGACGATCCCGTTCCAGGTGGCGCTCGCCACCGGCATCCCCTGGAAGAACTCGCAGGACTACTTCCTGCACTATGAGATCTCCGACGTCGCCGGCAACGTCCGCACCTACGACTGGAGCTTCATCTACGACAGCTCGGCGCCCACCATCTCGGGCATCAGCATCGCCTCGGGCACGACCTTCGGCGACTCGGCCGACCTGCCCAACGCGATCACCGGCCAGGCGGTCGACGAGCTCAACCAGATCGGCAAGAACCCGGCCGGCATGTTCCAGGTCGGCGTGGGCGTGCAGCGCCAGAGCGACGGCAAATGGTTCAACGCGACCGGCCCCAGCTGGCTCGCGAACCGCGGCGACCCGGTCATCACCTCGTTCTCGGGCAACAACTGGAGCTTCTCGCCCCTCGGCGACCTGAACGCGTCGTTCTGGGACTCGCGCTCGACGGAGACGTACAAGCTGTACGTCTGGGGCCAGGACAACGTCGTCTCGACCTACACGAACGTGAGCTCCACGATCACGCTGAAGGCGGTGTTCCACTGGGAGGTCCAGGCCCCCAGCTCGACCCTCGTGGCGCCCTCGACGAGCTTCAACAACGTCTGGTACTCGTCGCACACCGGGTTCGACCTGCCGTTCATCATCACCAACGCGTTCGACCGGCCGACCTCCGGCCCCGGCGCGGGCGCGGACACGAACTGCTCGATGACCGGCGGCCCCGGCGGCTGGCCCGGCGGCTCGGCGAACATCTGCGCGGTGGAGACCGAGGTCCAGGACACGGGCAACGGCCAGTGCTGGAACGGCTCGTCCTTCGGCGCGACCTGCGGCACCCCGAGCGCGTTCCGCGCGATGACCGTCATCGCCTCGAGCTACACCTACAACACCCAGATCGGCGTGCCCGGCGGCCTGTGGGAGTCCATGGCCAACGGCGCCACCTACCGCGTGCGCGTGCGCGGCAAGGACTCCGCCGTCACCTCGGGCGGCGTCTGGAAGCCGAACACCGAGGTCCCGGCCACCCCCGTCGACTGCAACAACGTCTCTCCGTCGATCACCGGCGTGCGCTGCGTGCGCGTCGACAAGGCGCCGCCGGCGACGGTCATCACCAATCCGGTCAACGCCAGCGACATCACCTCGCCGGTGGCCTCCATCGACGGCAACGCCGGCGACCCCGGCACGGGGTCGGGCTTGGGCAAGACCTTCATCGCGATCTGTCAGGACGGCGCGGGCGTCCCGGACTTCACGAAGTGTCTGACCGGGCCGTCGGCGACCGGCCCGACCGGCACGGACACCTTCACCGGCACCTTGAACTGGTTCGAGAAGACGGGCGCGGCCTGGAGCCTGAACACCAACGCCGTCTCGGCCTGGACCGTGGGCGTCTTCTATCACATCCTCGTGCGTTCGACCGACAACGTCAACAACGTCGAGCAGTGGAACTCCGCGGTCGCCAACAACAGCAACCACATCCGCGTGCGCATCGTGGCCCCCGGCTCCTCGGGCAGCGTCGTCAAGCCCTCGATCGCCGACGGGACCTTCCCGTTCTACCAGCCGACGACCCTGACCTCGATCACCGGCGTGGCGGTCGGCAACACGCACGCCCAGGTCCGCGTCAAGGACACCGACGCCAACCTCTACTTCGACAACAACAGCGCGTATCCCTGGATCGCCGTCAGCTCCTGGGTGACGAGCCCGACCGGCGCCCTGATCAACGTCGTCGGCACCGACTGGCTGTACGCCTTCCCCGGTCCGTGGCGCAACAACGCCAACTACACCGTGGACCTGCGCGTCTGCAACTCCGTCGAGGGCGGCTGCTCCGGCGTGCTCGACACGCAGACCTTCGTCATCGACTCGTCGGCGCCCGTCAACGCGGTGACGAACCCGTCGATGGCCGCTCACCGCGTCGGCCAGCTCGCCGCGCTGTCCGGCACGGTCAACGACCCGTCCGCTCCCGGCCAGCCGAACAGCCTGCTGAGCTCGAGCGTGCGCTTCCGCGTCGTGCGCATGAAGGACGCCAAGGAGTGGGCGATCAACGCGTCCACCTTCACCACGGCGCCCGGCGACGACCTCGTCGGCTCCGACCAGGGCGGCGGCCTCTTCACTTATACGACGACCTATCTGACCAACGAGGCGATGTTCGAGGACGGCTACCAATACCGGGTCAACCTGATGGCGACGGACAAGGCGGGCAACGCCGGGACCGGCGTCGGCACGGTGTTCCGCTATGACATCTCCCTGCCGACGGCGGCGATCACCGTGCCCCTGCCGACCGCCGTCATCAACACCTTGGCCACCATCTCGGGCACGGCGCGCGATCCGAACCCGAAGCTCGGCGACTCCAACAGCTCGCCCTCGGGCATAGCGACCGTCGAGGTGAAGATTCAGCGCAACGCCAACGGCGCCTGCTTCGGCGGCGTCAACTTCGGCACCGTCTGCTCCTTGCCCGCCGCGTGGCTGCCCGCGACCGGCTTCTATCAGTCCGCGCCCGGCGTGGCGACCTTCACTTATACGAACGCGAACCTCGACGTCGCGCTGGTCAGCGGCCAGTACGTGATAGCGGTGCGCGCCGTGGACGTCGCCGGCAACGTGCAGACCCAATTCACGGCGGCGGGCTCCTCGTTCACGATGACGGTGGACAAGGACGCGCCCACGGTCGCCATCACCCAGCCCAACCTCGCCGCCTACACCCCGGCCGCCGCCGCGGCGACCGGCATCCAGGGCACCGCGGACGACCCGCTGATCAACGGGACCTCCGCGGGACTGCTGATCGCCGGCGTGGACGTGAACCTCTGGTATCTCGTCGGCGGCACGAGTTGGTACTGGAACGGCGCGGCGTTCGCCCCGGCCGTCGGCACGGTGACGGCCAACGGCACGACCTGGACCTTGCCGCTGGTGCCGATCGCCGCCCAGTTCGCCGCCCCGGGCGACAAGGTCTTCTACGTCCAGGCACACGCGCACGACGCCTCGACCCTGGCGGACGGCAGCGTGTCGCAGTCGTCGGGCAACGTGAGCGCGGCCACCCCGGTCACTTCCTTCATCGTGGACGGCACTCCGCCGATCTCGACGATGACGGGCATCGTGGACGGCTCCTACGTCAACGCCCTGACGGCGCTCGCCGGGACGCACGACGGGTCCCTGTCGGGCACGCTGAAGGTCGAGGTCCGCATCACCACCAACCCGGTCACCGGCCCGGACTGGACCGGTTCCTCTTATACGTTCACGACGCCCTACTGGACGACGGCGACCTTGGCCGGCTTGACCTGGACCTACTCCGACCTGACCGGCGCGTTCGCCGACAACCAGCTCTACTACCTCTATTCCCGGGCCACCGACCTGGTCGGCAACGTGCAGTCCCCGCTGACCGTCTACGGCGTCCACTACGACGTGACGCCGCCGGCGATCTCGATCTCGTTCCCGGCCAGCCCGCCGGCGAACCCGCCCTACTCGAACAACGCCGAATCCACGCGGGTCAGCACCTACACCTGGGGCGCGATCTCCGACGTCGGCACCGGCGCCTCGGGCATCACCCAGGTCTGGGTCGGAATCTCGTCGGGCGCCGCGCAGAACGTGTGGTGGAACGAGGCCGACCGGGACTTCACGACCAGCCAGTCCTCGGTGGCCTGGTCGACCCAGGTCTACAAGGGCGGGACGAGCTGGCAGTACGTGGCCCCCGAGTTCGCCGGCAAGCTCGCCGACGGCGTGAACTACACCGTCTTCGTGTACGCGCGCGACCTCGCGGGCAACACGATCAACTTCTCCAACGGCATGCTGCCCGGCGCCTCGGCGGGCGCCCAGACCCAGCCGTTCACCTACGACGTCGCCCGCCCGACCTCGACCGTGGCGGTCCCGGTGAACGGCTCCGCCATCAACGCCTTGAGCGGGTTCTCCGGCGTGGCGACCGACCCCGGCGCCAACCCCTCGGGCGTGTCGAAGACCTACATGGCCATCCGCCACACGGACGGCGGCGCGGCCGCCGTCGGCTGGTGGAACTGGAACACGAGCGCCTTCGACGGCGCCATCGCCGACCCGCCGCCGGCCCCGCCGAGCGCGGCGTGGACGCAGGTGGCGAGCACGACGATCCAGGGGCTGGCCTCTCTGGCGTGGTCCACCGCCGTGCCCTCCGGCATGCTCGAGTCGAGCGCCACCTACCGGGTCGTCGTGGACGCGCTCGACACCGCGACGAACCTCCAGCAGGGCCCGACGCCCGTCGGCTCCGGCTCCGCGTTCCGCTACGATACCACGGCCCCGACCGCGACGATCACCGGCCCGGCGTACGGCTCTTACCTCAACGCCGCGAGCCTCGGCCAGATCCTCGGCACGGCCACCGACGAGACGACCGGTGCCTCGGGCCTGCAGTCGGTGCAGATCGTCCTGAAGCTGGCGAACGCCGAGGCCTACTGGAACGGCGGGACCGCCGGCGTGTTCGGCTCCGACTACGACACGACCCCGGGCACCAAGTACAACCAGTGGCGCACGGTCACGGGCACCTTCAACTGGAGCCAGGTCTTCCCGCCGATGGCGCCGGCCGAGTCCCGTGCCATGCGCCTGTGGGTGCGCGCGACCGACCGCGCCGGCAACGTCAGCGCCGTGCCCTCGATCGGCCAGTTCGACGCCGACCAGAACGCCGACGGCACGCCCGCCTACCCCTTCATCTACGACAACACGCCGCCGACCACGCTCGTGACCGCGCCCGCGACCTTCGTCAACTTCGCGCCGGCGACCATCACCGGCACGGCGGTCGACGCGTTCCCGGCGTTCAACCCGAGCGGCGTGGTCGACGTGAAGCTGCGCATGCGCCGCAGCACCGGCGAGTTCTGGGACATGTTCTCGAGCACCTGGAGCGCCAGCCCGGCCTTCGCGAACACCGGCCTCACGGGCCTGAACCCGTGGACCTTCTCCAACTTCAACGGCGCCTTCCAGGACGGCTATCGCTTCGACGTGAACGCCCAGGGCATCGACGCGGCGACGAACCTGGAGACGGCCTACTCGACCTACAGCTTCATCGTCGACCGCAGCACGCCGCTCAGCTCGGTGCTGTGGCCCAACACCGGCGCCTTCGTCAGCTCCACTACGGTCGTCATCCGCGGCACGGCCGAGGACCGCTTCCTGGTGCATCAGCCCGCCCTGTACAACCCGTCGCGCCAGTACGAGTCCGGCCTGACGGGCGCGGGCGTGACCGTCGCCGTCGCCGAGGTCGTGGTCTCGACGAACTGGTGGGACGGCGCGAACTTCGCCTCGCCGGTCCCGGTCTTCCTGCCCGCCTCCTTCGCCGGCGCCTCGAGCGGCACCTGGACCTTCCCGCTGCCGGCCAACGCCCTGACCTCGACCAAGGTCTACCGGGCGGTCGCGCGCGCCCAGGACCAGGCCGGCAACCTGGACATCGTCACCTCGACGAACACCTTCATCTTCGACGCGGCGGCGCCCGTGTCCTTGGCCACGGCTCCTTCCCTCTATAACACCGGCATCAGCATGATCTACGGCACCGCCAGCGACGACAGCCCCGGCCAGCTGTCCGCCGTGCGCCTGACCATCTACGCGGTCACCGGCCCCAACATCGGCAGCTACTGGAACGGCAGCGCCTGGCAGGGCACGGCGGTCGAGATCACCTCCGGCGTGATCGGCGGACAGATCGCCGGCACGACCTACGGCTGGACCTACGACGCGACGACCACCGGCTTCGCCAACTTCTCGACCTTCACCGTCACCGCACGCGCGGTGGACGCGGCGGGCAACGTCGAGGCGGTCCACGGCTCCTACGACATCCAGTTCTACCTGCAGGCGCCGGAGCCGAGCCTGATCCTGACCCAGCCGCCGTCGCCGGACCTCCGGCACTACGGCCCGAACTCGGCGGCGTCGGTCAACACCATCCTCGGCACGGGCCAGAACCTGCGGCTCGCGGGCGGCGGCGTGCGCCTGGCCCTCCAGCGCCTGACTAACCCGACCAGCTACTGGTACGAGCCGACGGCCTCCTGGACCAACGATTCGACGACCTTCTCCTTGGTCAACGTGGTCAACGGGAACCCGCAGACCTGGGTCATGCCCCTGACCTCGCCTTACACGGTGGACAACGCCTCGTACAGCCTGACCGTCACCCCGCTCAACAGCGCCGGCCTGCCCGGCGTGCCGTTCACCCGCACCTTCATCTTCGACAAGACGGCTCCGCTGTCGGGCTTCACCAATCCCGCCGTCTCCGCCTGCGCCGGCTCCGACGCCTGCCTGAACTCGCTGCCGACGATCTCGGGCACCTCGTCCGACGCGACGAACACCAATCCGCCGTCGGTCGTCGTCGGCAACGTGAAGGTGCGCCTGAAGAACTCCGTGACGGGCGACTACTGGAACGGGACGGCCTTCGCGCCCGGCGTGTCCGAGATGTCGATCGAGCCCGCGTACTTCTCCGGGAGCGGCCCCTTCGTCTGGAGCACGGCCACCATCGCCGGCGCCAAGCTCCTGGACGGCGAGGATTACACGATCTACGCCCATGCCGCGGACAAGGCCGGCAACGACACCACCGTCGAAGCCCAGATGGCGGCCTTCACCTTCGTCTTCGACACCTCCCCGCCCGTCGGCATGCTCGTCCAGCCGTCGTCGGGGCAGGTGTACCTGAACCTGGCCACGATCTCGGGCACCTCGGCCGACCCGGGCGGCGCCAACGCCAACAACAAGTTCTCGGACGTCCAGCGCGTCGAGCTGCAGATCCGCGAGCCGCACAACGACATCTGCTGGAACAACGCCGGCTCCGTGTTCAACACGGCCTGCCCGAACTTCTTCGCCGCGACCGGCGTGAACCCGTGGACCTACTCGAACCCCGCGCTGACGACCTTGCTGACCTCGGGCAAGCCGTACACGATCACCGCGCGCGCGGTGGACAACGCCGGCAACACCCAGACCCTCTTCACCGCCCCGCTGTCGAGCCGCACGCTCAACATCGACAAGGCCGCGCCTGCCGCGGCCTTCACCAAGCCCCTGCAGGGCGTCTCCTACCGCTCGGCCCAGCTCAACGGCGGCTCGGCGCTGACCGGGACGTCCTCCGACGCCGAGGCGGCCCTGTACCCGGACACCGACGCCGTCCAGTCCGTCGAGAACCTGATCTGGTACGTGGTCGGCCCGACGAGCTACTACTACACCGGCGCGATCAACTTCAACGGCACCAAGTTCTCCTCGACGACCGTGGAGATCGCGGCCTGCGCGGTCCTGGACTGCTGGCAGCCGGTCACCGCCGGCACGGCGACCTGGTCCACCTTGTTCACCGGCGCGGACTGGGTGCCGCCGGGCGACCAGGTGTTCCACGCGAAGGTCCGCGCCCGCGACCGCGCGCGCGTCTCCTCGGGCGCCGTCACCGGCAACCTGGCCTCGACCTTCGTCCAGAACGTCAGCCTCGTGGACTTCAAGGTGGACGATACCCCGCCCGTGTCCGTGGTCAACGACCCGCCCGGCACCGGCTTCATCCAGAACCTGAACACGATCGCCGGCACCTCGAACTCGGACCTGTCGCTGGCCAACACCTACTACCTGCGAGTCTGGTACGTGGTGGGGGGAAGCAGCATCTATTGGAACGGCAATGCCTGGAACACCGGCACCCCCGACGTTCCGACCCAGCTGCCGGTCGAGGTCGCGGGGTCCACCGGCGTGGTGGCCTGGACCTACCCCGGCGCGATGTTCGGCTACCAGGCCCCGACGATCACGCAGGGCGACGGCACGGCGTACGGCATCGCGATCCACGCGCTCGACAACGCGGGCAACCTCGAGGTCCCGACGACCTCGCATTTCGTCCTCGACCGCGTCGGCCCGACCATCGTCGTCTCGACGCCGATGGCGGCGTACCCGAACTACGGCACGGCGCGGCCGCTCGTCACCCTCCGCGGCACCTCGAACGACTCGCCCGCCGGCGTCTTCCGCGTCGACCTCGAGATCAAGGACATCTCCGACACGCCGAACCTGTACTGGGACGGCGGGGCGTGGGTGGCCGTCTCGAGCTTCGTGCCGGCGACCTCGACGAACCCGTGGACCTACGTGGCACCCCCGTGGATCGACAACAAGGCCTATCAGCTGCGCGCGAAGGCCGTCGACGTGGCCGGCAACGACTCGGGCTTCGGCCTGCCGGTGCCCTTCAAGTACGACGTCAACAAGCCCTCGACGACGATCTCCGTCCCCGGCCAGACCTTCTACCCGCTCTCGTGGCAGGGCACGCCGCTGTCGGGCACCGCGCTCGACTGGGTCAACCTCCCCGCGAGCGAGGCCAAGAGCGGCCTGACGAGAGTCGAGATCGCGATCCGCAACGGCGCGGGCGACTATTGGCAGGGCGGGGCGTTCAACCCGGCCCCGGCCTACCGCGCCGTCTCCACGACGACCGCCGACCCGGCCTCCTGGACCTACCCGCCGTCCAACCCGGCGGGGGACACCTTGCCCGGCTGGGCCGACGCCGAGTCCTACACCGTCGACCTGCGCTCGACGGACAAGACGGGCAACGTCGAGAACCTCGTCACCAAGGTGTTCACCTTCGACGCCTTCGCGCCCACGACCACCATCGTGCGGCCCATCGACCAGTCCTATGCGACCGGCTTCGTCCTGTCCTCCGGCACCTACTCCGAGACGGTCTCGCCTCCGGGCCTCCAGATCCTGGTCGCGGTCCGCGACCCGCTGGGCGCGTTCTGGGACGGGGCGGCCTTCGGTTCCTATAACCCGGCGACCTGCTGGCGCCCCGCGGCGATCCACGTCTCCTCCTGGACCTATGTCGACGCGCCCTTGGCCGCCGCGATGACCTTGAACGCGGTTCCCCGCACCTACGAGATCTTCGCGCGCGGCATCGACGGCGCCGGCAACGACAACCGCGGCGGCGTGGAGCCGACCGTGGGCACCGGCAAGGCCCTGCGGGTGGACTACTTCGCCCCGATCTCGGGCTTCACCTACCCGGCCAACAACTCGGCGCTGACCGGAGGCGTGACGCCGATCCTCGGCACGGCCGACGACCAGGCGTCCAGCAGCCCGAAGGGCGTGGGCCTGCAGGAAGTGAAGCTCAAGGCGGTTCAGATCGACTCGGTCAACACCCGCCGCTACTGGGACGGCGTGGGCTGGAACCCCATCGAGCAGCCTTTCAACTTGCCCACGACGCTCGGCGGCGCGCCGCAGACGGTCCAGACCTTCCAGAGCCAGGCGGCCGCGATCGACGACCAGAACTTCGCCGACGGCTACCGCTACGAGATCATCGCGCGCGCGGCCGATCTGCAGAACTACACCGACACGGTGTACTCGACGACGACCTTCGTCGTCGACCGCTCGACGCCGTCGGCCGCGTTCAACAACCCGCTCCACGCCGGGTACATCAGCACGACGACCTTGACCTTGTCCTCGGGCACCTTCACCGAGCCGCTGACCGGCGGCCTCGTCCCGTCGGGCATCAGCATCGTGCGGGTGCAGATCGAGGACGTCTCCGACCAGGCCTCTCCCGCCCACGCGATCCCGGGCGGCCTGCGCTACTGGGACGGCCTGGCCTGGCAGGCGGGCTCGATCAGCACCACCGCGGTCGTGCACGCCAGCTCCTGGTCGCTGACGGCGCTGCCGACGGACTGGGTGCGCGGCGACGCCTCGCCCAACGGCCGCCAGTACGCGGTGCGCGTGTTCGCCTCCGACCTCGCGGGAAACACCGGCGCTTTCCCGAACTACATCACGGCACGTGCGACGATCACCTTCGACGGCACGCCGCCGACTTCGAACATCAACACCCCTACGGACGGGTTGGATACGACGACTTTGGCGACGATCAGCGGGCAGGCCGTCGACTTCCTCGTCAACTCGTCCTCGTCGGACGTGCGCGCGGTGTTCGTCAGCGTCTTCGCGGAGAACACCGGCAACGGCGACCCGTTCGCCGGGCTGTACTTCAACGCGACTTTGAACAACTGGTCCCCGAGCGTGGTCTGGAACCCGACGACCTACAACGCGGGCAGCGGCGTGTGGGAGTTCAACTCCGCCACGATCAACGCGAACCTGTTCGTCGGCTCCTATTACGTCCTCAACTCGAGCGCCACCGACCGCGCGGGCAACGCCTCGCCGCTGCCGACCGCGGGCCAGCCGGCCTACAGCCGCGTGCGCTTCCTGCCGCCGCCGTCGGTCACGGCGATCACGTCCCCGATCAGCCTCCAGTTCTACAACGCCCTCAACGCCCTGGCCGGGACGGCCAACGGCGTGACGTCCTCCGTCGAGCTGCAGCTCAAGCGCGCCGACACCGGCGAGTGCTGGGGCGGCGGCACGACGGGCTTCGGCTGGGTGCCCTGCGGCTTCCCGATCGTGGACAACGGCACGAACACGCGCGTCGCCTATCCGAGCGGCGGCAACTGGAGCTATCCGCCGGTCGGCGAGTCGATGCCGGACTGGTCCGCGGTCAACAACACCACCTTCACCTTGAAGGCGACGGGCATCAACTACGCCGCGGTGCGCGAGACGCCCTTCCAGCTCCGCCAGTTCAACATCGACCGCTCTTCCCCGACGTCGACGGTGACCTTCCCGACGGTCGGCGCGTTCCTGGCGGTCCCTCCCACCTTGACCGGCTCGACGCTCGACCCGTTCGGCGCCAACGGCGTGGGCATCAAGAACGTCAAGATCGAGCTCAAGCGCACCGACAACAACTTCTACTGGGACCAGCTGGCCAGCACCTGGACCGTCGCGGTCGCCCAGAGCACGGCGGCCTACGCGCCCGGCACCAACTCGTGGAGCTTCAACTCGATCGTCTCGACCTTGACCTGGCAGGACGGCCTGAGCTACACGCTCTCCGTCTTCGCCGAGGACAAGGCCGTGGGCGCCGCCACGGGCAACACCGAGGTCCCGGCCGCCCCCGTCACCTTCGCCTACGACTCGACCAAGCCGCTCGTGGCGGTCGTCACTCCGGCGGGCGCGCCGCAGCGCCAGCGTCTGACCGTGCCGGCGACGATCGCGGGCACGGCCTCGGCCACCGCGCCCAACACCGTGCGCAAGGTCCAGCTCCGCGTCCTCAACGACAGCAACGTCTACGCCAACCCGGCGTCGTTCCTGGCCTTCAACCAGGTCGACGGGGACCTGGCGTGGTTCGACGCGACCTACGTCGCCGATTGGACGAGCTGGACGGCGTCGAGCGCCGTGCCCTTCCTCAACGGGAGCACCTACACCATCGTCGCCCGCTCGCAGAACCAGGCCGGCACCTTCTCGGTGCCCTACTCGAGCCGGTCCATCGTCTACGACATCCTGGCGCCCGAGTCCGGCGTCAGCGTCCCGGCCAACGGCTCCGTGATCAAGACCTTGCCCGCGATCACCGGCACGGCCGCCGACTTCCCGTCGGGCAACCCCGGGACCCTCTCGCAGATGACCGCCCGCCTTAAGCGCTTGAGCGACGGCGCGTATTGGGACGGCTTCTCGGTCGGCAGCTGGAGCTTGGGCGTCGTCGACCTTGGCGTCGCCCAAGGCGTGAACGTTCATATCTCGAGCTGGAACTTCACACCCGGCAACATCCCGCCGGCGGGTCCCGCCGACCTGATCTCGGGCGTCTCCTATTATCTGACCGTCGTTGCAAAGGACAACGCGGGCGGAGGGGGAAACACCGAGGCCTGGGACTCGCCGCGCGGCTCGACCTTCACCTTCGACAACACGCCTCCCTTGGCGGGCATCATCGGGCCGAAGGACGGGTCCTTCGCGAACTCCCTGCCGTCGTTCTCGGGGAACGCCCTCGACAACGTCGCGGTCTCGACGGTGCAGCTCTCCGTCCTGGACGTGACGGGGACCAACTGCTACAACCCGGCGGCCAACGCCTTCAACCTCCCCTGCCCTAACTGGTTCGGCGCCCAGGGGACCGTCGGCGCCTGGTCCTTCACCTTCCCGTCCCAGCCGTGGGTCCACGCCCAGCAGTACGTCTTCCGCTCGTCGGCCACCGACATCGCGACGAACGTCCAGGCCGACATCTCCTCGGCGGCGTTCGTCTTCGACATCGACGCGGCCACGGCGGGCGTGACGGTCCCGGCGGCGGGAGCCCTCGGGCCGCAGATCGCGGCGATCGCCGGCACGGCCACGGACGCCCCGGCCGGCATCTCGTACCTGAAGCTGGCGATCTCGTCGGGCGCCGGGCTCGGCAGCTGGTACGACGGCTCCGTCTGGACGGCCGGCGCGCCCACCTTCTTCACGACCGGCACCTACGTCCTGGGCGCGCCCGACACCTGGACCTGGCCGTATCCGACCTTGGTCGACGGCCAGCTCTACCTCCTGCGCGCGCGCACGCTCGACAAGGCCGGCAACCAGCGCGACCAGAACTTCAACTTCCGCTTCGACTCCTCGAGCCCGACGGCGACGGTGGCCATTCCGGTCGACGGCGGCTACCGCACCGGCGGCTTCGCGATCACCGGCGCGTCGAGCGACCCCGACCCCGACGGCGGAGGCCCGCGGGCGCCGACGAACGTGTCGACCGTCGCGGTGTCCATCGAGCGCCTCGCCACGGGCCTGTGCTACGTGTACGGCGGCGCCTTCACCGTGCCCTGCCCGAACTTCGTCCCGGCCTCCGGCCTGCCGGGCGCCTGGACCTACACGCCGACCCCGAACCCGTACACGACGGGCGAGAGCTACAACGTGATCGCGCGCGCTCAGGACAACGCGGGCAACACGCAGGACGTCTTCGCCAACGGGGTCAGCTCCAACACCTTCACTTACAACACCGCGACCCCGACGGTCGGCGTCACCGTGCCCTCGACGGCGCGCCGCAGCGACCTGTCGACCCTCGCGGGGACGGCCAACGACGCCATCCCGACCTCCTTGGCCAAGGTCCAGGTGCGCGTGACCCGCACGACTGGCATCAACCGCCACTCCAATCCGGGCGGGGCCCACCCCTTCGACCTCGACCCCGCGACGCAGGGCGACGTGGCCTGGTTCGACGCGGCGTCGGTCTCCAACCCGCTGTGGACGAACTGGACCTTGTCGAGCGGCCTTCCGTGGGTGAGCGGCGAGTCGTACCGCGTCGAGGCTCGCGCCCTCAACCAGGCGGGCACCTACTCGACGACCTACTCCACGCAGACGACGATCTACGACACCGAGGCGCCCTACACCGACGTGCGCCTGCCGGTGGCCTTCTCCACCGTCTCCGCCCTCCCTCAGGTCACGGGCACGGCCTACGACCTGCCGCTCGGCAACGGCGGCGCGGTCTCCAACATCCGCCTGCGCCTGACGCGCCTGACCGACGGTCAGTACTGGAACGGAGCGGGCTGGACCGGCCTTCCGACCCAGCTGACGACGTCGGAAGGGCTGAAGGTCCACGTGAGCAGCTGGACCTTGGCCCTGAACCTGCCCCCGTCTTCCGACAATCCCTCGACGGGCCTTCAGAACGGCGTCTCCTACTACATGAACGTCTCGGGCGTGGACGACGCCCTCGCGGTCGGCAACCCCGAGGCCTTCTACGACCCGGTGAAGGCCTCGACCTTCACCGTCGACCTGGCCGGGGCGGTGGCGGGCTTCACGGCCCCCGGCCCGTACTCGGTGATCTCCTCGCTCGCGAAGATCCGAGGCACGGCGACCGACGCGCTGGCCGGGGTCTCCACCGCGGGCCAGATCGAGATCGCGATCGCCGAGAACGGTCCCAACACCGGCTGCTGGAACGGCACCATCGCCGGCGGCACCTTCACGCTCGCCGGCTGCCCGATCTACTACCCGATCACCGGCGGCGACCGCGGCGGCCTGTTCTCCCAGCCCTCGACCTTCTGGGAGGTCAACGCCCCGCCGCTGACCAGCCAGTTCGGCTACAAGGTCTGGGTGCGCGCGCGCGACAACGCGACGCCGTCGGGCAACTACACGGCGCCCGCGTCGATCTCCTCGATCACCTTCACTTATAACACCAACCTGCCGAGCGCGGCGATCCTCGTGCCGCCGTCCCTGCCGGCGGCCGGCGGCAACCTGTCGGCGGCGTTCTCCATCTCCGGCACGGCCTCCGACGCCTTCGGCGTCACCGGGACCTTGGTCGCCTACCAGGAGGCCGACACCGGGATGTACTACGACGGCGGCTCGTCGACCTTCTCCTCCGTGACGCCGAAGTGGTTCGACGCTCCGCTCTCGGGCTCGGCGCCGAGCTACACCTTCACCGCGACGCCGCCGACGCCCGCGGCCTCGTCGGGCCGCAACTACAACCTCTTCGTCAAGGCGATCAACAACGCCGGCCTCGAGCAGGTCGCTCCCGCCAACACCGTCAAGTGGGACACGACCAAGCCGGTGGCGACCGCCGTGCTCCCGGCCAACAACTCCTACGGCAAGACCTTGCCGACCGTGACCGGCGTCGCGAGCGACCCGGGCGCCTCGGCCTCGGGCGTCGGCGGCACCCAGATCCAGATCAAGCGCACCGTCGCCGGCGACTGCTGGAGCGGCGCCGCGTGGGGCACCAACTGCGCCGTCGAGGCCTCGTGGCTGGCCTCGGTCGCGGGCTCTCCGTGGACGAAGAACACCCAGCTGCCTCCGGCGAGCAACCTGCCCGGCGGCCTCGAGGACGGCAAGGCGTACGAGATCTCGGCGCGCGCCTTCGACCTCGCGACGAACACGCAGACCGCGACCACCGCGAACGTCTTCCGCTTCGACGTGTCCTCGCCGGCGGTCGCCAACGTCCTGCCGCTGAACGGCTCGCGCTACAAGACGCTGCCGACGATCAGCGGCACCGCCGAGGACCAGGCGCCCGGCGCGTTCAACGTGACCTTCCCCCGCGTGCGCATCTACGACATCCCGCTCAACCAGTACTGGGTCGGCGGCACCGGCTGGGTGACCTCGGCCTTCCCCGGCTTCCCGGACCTGTGGAACACGGCCATCGACTCGACCCCCGCGTCGGGGATCTTCACCTGGCGCTACGACGCGTCCGCCGTGGCGTGGCCCGACCGCGACAACGGCCTGCGCGTCGAGACGCAGGCGCTCGACGCCGCCGGCAACTACACGACCGCCTCCTCGACCTTCAGCTTCGACGCGACGCGGCCCGGCTCCTACGTCCTGTATCCGCCGAACAACGGCGTGACCTACTCGACGATGGCGGTCATCGGCGGCACCTCGACGGACAACACCTCGCCGATCACCGACGTCGGCATCAAGATGTGGTACGTCACGGGACCCACGACCTACTACTGGAGCCCGGCCGTCCCGCACTGGGCGCCCGGCGACCCCGGCTTCGCCTCCATCGGCGGCTCGGCCGGTCCCGCGGCCACGATCAACCCGTGGGCGTACAACTCCACGCAGAACCCGGACTTCAACAACCCGGGCTCGCTGAACTACGCCTGGAAGGAGGGCACGCACGACGGCGGCAACGGCAAGCTCTTCTTCATCATCACCTCGGCGCTCGACGCCGCGGGCAACAGCCAGGTCGTCTACTCGACCCGCACCTTCCGCTTCGACAACGTGCCGCCGGTCTCGGCGCCCGTCGCGCCGGTCAACAACGCGGCGTATCGCTCGCTGGTGACCCTGTCGGGCACCTCGTCCGACGACGTCGGCACCGTCGCCTCGGTCGCGCTCTCGATCCTCGACGAGGAGACGACGCGCTACTTCAACGGCACGACCTTCACCTCGGTCCCCGAGGTGTGGCTGCCCATCCTCCCGGCCAACCTGTTCGCCTCGTCCTGGACCTTCACGAACGGCTCCCTCTCCTTCACGACCCAGCACCACTACCTCGTGAAGTCGTCGGCGACCGACAACGTCGGCAACGTCCAGTCCGCGATCGGCTCCTCGCGCTTCCTGTTCGACCTCGACACCCCCGACTCGAACGTCACCAACCCCGCGAACCTGACGACCTACGAGGACACGAAGATCCTCATCGGCGGCGCGAGCGACCCGAACTTCACCTCCGGCATCGCCGGCAAGGGGTCGGGCGTGGTACCCTCGCTCGGCTGGCACCAGGGCGCGGTGGACGTCGTCGTCTTCCGCGACACCGCGCCGCTGATCGGCGGCGGTCCGGTGGCGTTCGGCGGCTACGACAGCACCGGCTTCTTCTGGAACGGCTCGACTTGGGTGACGGTGGCCGCCGCCGGCGGCCCGATCTACGTCCCGGCGGCCTTCACCGACGCCTTCGGCAACTGGCAGTACGACGGCCTGACCTGCCCGCGGCCGGTCCCGACCGATCCCTGCTGGGTCCGCGGCGACCCCTACGTTTCCTGGATCCGGGCGACCGACAACGCCGGCAACCTCCAGAGCGTGGTGCAGAGCGGTCCGCGCTTCTTCATCTCGGGCGTCGCCCAGAGCTTCTCGGTGACCGTCTCCTCGAACCCGAGCACCGTCGGCAACGACGTGACGGTCACCTTGACCGCCCGCGACGGACCCAACGGCACCGGCGGCGTCGCGTCGAGCTACAGCGGCACGGTCAAGTTCCTGCTCGACGGCGCGGCCGGGCCGGAGACGCCCGACACCGCCGACCCGCAGGACGACCTGCACGGCCTGCCGGCGAACTACACCTTCACGACCGGCACCGGCGGCGACAACGGCTCGCGCAGCTTCACCCTCCGCATGCGCAAGGCCGGGCCGCGCCTGCTGCGCGCCGAGCAGACCGACAACTCGGCGCTGTTCGGCGTCGCGAACCTGACCGCCCTGCGCAAGGTCGGCACGCGCGTGCAGATGATCGCGGACTGCGACCCGCTCGGCCAGCAGCCGGCGCCCGGCGTGGTCACGCCCGGCTCCGAGGGCCGCTCCGGCGCGCCGCGCACGCGCACGGCCGGCCAGACCGTGACCTACTGCGCCCAGATCACCGACGACTTCTACAACCTGGACTCGGACTCCACGACCGTCGTCTACGTGACCGACGGGGACGCGAACAACTCGGCGGTGAGCGCCGACCAGTACCTCGTCATCCCCGGCTCGGTCAGCTTCAGCCGCGTGTTCGTGACGGCGGACCCCGTCGGCCACGTGGTCACGTCCACGGGCTCGGGCGTGACCCCCAACGCGGCCAACCCGGCGACGCCGGTCGTCGTCGTCGGCGGGGCGGCGGACCGCCTGCTGGCGCTTCTGCCCAACGAGACCCGCGTCCAAGGCAAATTCTCCGTGGCGCCGTTCGGCAAGTCCTACGGCGCGACGGACGAGGTCCAGGCCGGCTCGACGATCTCCCTGCGCGTGTACGCGGTGGACCCCTTCTACAACGGCGACGCGACGATCGCCATCCCGGTGACCGCGCGGGTGTGGACCGACTCCTTCACCGGCTCGCAGAGCCAGACCTTGCAGTCCGGCGCCACCATCTTCGTCTTCGCCCCGGTCGTCGCCGGGACGCAGAGCTTCACCGTCCAGTCCGCGGCTTTGCCGGGCGCGACCTCGGTCTACTACACGCCGTCGCCGTTGAAGGTCTGGTGGGCGCCGCCGACGAAGCTGCAGCTGCTCGTCGAGGGCCAGACGGCCGCCCCCGGCAAGTCGCCGTATACCGCGGACCCGACGACCGGAGGCCGCCTGACCTCCGCGCCGGCCGTCCTGACGGCGGGCGTGACCACGACGATCACGATCAACCTCGTCGACAACTTCTACAACGTGGTTCGCGCCACCACGCCGTTCATGACGCAGACCGCCAGCGTCACGATGCCCCTGTCCCAGCTGGACTTCCTGAACGACGCGAACATCCAGGGACGCGGCCTGTCGCCGAACCCGTTCCAACGCACGCTCAACGCCGGCACGACCACCTTCTCCTTCATCCCGGTCACGCGCAACGCCGGCTTCCAGGTGCGGATCATCGACACGAACCTGACGGGCACCTACTACAGCACCGACACGGTCACCGGCATCACCGTGGACGCGAACCAGCCTCAGTCGCTGCTCGTCCAGATGCCGGGCGAGACCTACGCCGAAGGCACGGTGACCGGCAAGACCGGCGGCGCCTCGGGCCTCATCGCGGGCAACTCCTACAACGTGACCCTGCGCGCGGTCGACCTCTACAATAACCGTGCCAACGACGGCCGCCAGGTCCGCCTCTCCTCCAACGATCCGTACGCGAGCATCCCGGCGCCGCAGTCGCTGGCCCTCGGCCAGGCCATCTTCGCGGGCTTCCTGCCCAGCGCGGCGACCGGCAACCTCGTCGTCTCCGGCGTGGACAACGACGTGATCGTCCCCGCTTTGACCGGGCAGACCGTGTCGAACATCACGGTCGTCCCCGGCACGCCCAACCGCATGATCGTCGCCCTCACGGGGCAGACCTTGGTCCCGGGCAAGAACGTCGCGCCCTTCGGCGTGACGGGCGTGCCCACGCAGTCCACGGCCGGCGTGTTCTTCCCCGCGACCGTGTACGCGACGGACTCCCGCTACAACGTGGTCAGCACGGTCACCAAGCCGTCCATCGTGGTCACCGCCGACGACCCGTTCGCTCCGGCGGTCGGCACCTTCGCGATGAACTCGGGCGCGGCGTCGGTGCCCAACGTGCTGCTTCGCACGGCAGGCACGCGCGTGCTCACCGCGGTCGACGGCGGCGGCGGCACCGATCCCCTGCCGACGAACGGCGTCTCGGCCGGCTTCGACCTGCTCGCCAACAACCCGACGCGCCTGCGCGTGCTGGTGCCCGGGGAGACGCGCGTCCCCGGCTCGACGACGAACGGGCGGACGGGGACGGCGAACGAGGCCCAGGCGGGCTTCGCGTTCAACGCGACGGTGGACATCGCCGACGCCTTCTGGAACCTGACCCTCGGCGCCACCCAGCAGATCCGCCTCGTCGCCGACGACCCGTTCGCCGTGATCGTGCCGACGACCCAGGTGGTCACGACCTCCGCCACCTACACGGTCACGCTCAAGCGCGCGGGCTCGACCATCCTGCGCGCCGAGATGGTCGACGACCTGTCCCTGCCGACGGTGTCCAAGGACAGCTCGACGGCGATCACGGTCCGGGCCGGCACGCCGTCGCGCCTGCTCGCCATCCTGCCCGGCGAGACGTTCAGCCAGGGCTCGCCGACCGGCAAGGGCGGCACGCCGGTCGCGCAGACGGCGGGCGCCGGCTTCAGCGTCCAGGTCGGCGTGGTGGACGGCTTCTTCAACCTCGTCCCGGCCCGCCCGGCGAACGTGCTGATCTCGGTTCCCACCGACCCGTACGCGCCCTCGATTGCCACCGCCGCCATCAACGTCGGGGCCGGCTACACGGGTCCGATGACGGTGACTTTGCGCCGCGCGGCGACGGGTCACTATCTCGCCGCCTCGGACTTCGGCCCTCCGCCTTCGGGCCTCTCGAGCGATCCCCAGACCTCGACCTTCACCGTCTTGCCGGCCGCGCCGATCGGCCTGCAGCTGCTGCTGGCCGGCCAGACCGCGGTACCCGGCTCGGGCGATTACCCCAACGGCGGCGCCGCGGGCGTGATCTCGACGCCGACGGCGGGCACGCCGCTGACCGGCACGGTCAACCTCGTCGACCGCTACATGAACCTCTCGCCCGCCGGCGCGCGGCCGCTCGTCTACCTTAATACCAACGACCAATACGACGTCGACCCGTCCACCTCGGCCTTGATCGGCGGGACCTTGCCCGTCGCCCTGAATTTCGTGACCAAGACCGCGGGGGCGACCGTCGTGGTCGCCCCGCAGGACTCCGTCCCCGACCGGGTCTGCACGGGCAATGCTCCCTCCAACATCTGCCTCGCGGCCGCGCCCGCGGCGGCCTCCATCCCCTTCCGCGTCTTCGCGTCGACCGCGATCGGCCTGCAGGTGACCTTGCCCGGCGAGACGCAGAAGCCCGGCAAGTGCGACTACCTGCCCGGCGTCGTCTGCCGCACTCTCCTGCCCTCGGAGGGCCCGGCCGGCAAGGACGGCACGCCGAGCCAGTACGTCGTGGCCTCGCCGGCGATGACCGCCGACGTCTGGCTCGTCGACCAGTTCTACAATCCGGTCACCGACATCGCCGCCGGCCCGTCCCAGGACACCAATCCGCCGGCCGTGATGCCCACCGTGCGCCTGTCGTTCCCGTCTGACGCGGCGGCGGGCGTGCCGACGGCGGCCGCGCTGATCCTGGGGAACCGCCAGTTCAACTTCTCGCCGTTGACGGCGACGACGGCCTACACCGTCGTCGCGTCGACGACGGCGGCCTCGGCTGTGACTTTCTCCTCCGCGGCCTCGGGAGCCTTCGCGGTCCATCCCGGAACGGCGACCCACCTGGTGTTTTCGGGCTTGCCGGCGACCGTGGTCGCCGGCGTGACATTCAGCGGCGTGTTGACCGCTCACGATCTGTACCACAACGTCGTGTCGACCGGCCCTCAGGCCTATCGCGCCAGCGTCAGCTTCTCGGCCAAGCTTTACGGCGGCAATCAGAATCCGACCTTCACTCCGGGAAGCGTGGTCTTCTCGTCGGCGACCGATCAGGGCTCGAAGTCCCTGCCCGGCTTCCTCAACCTGAAGAAGGCGGGCAGCGACCATGAAGTCAAAGCCTTCGAGACCCTCAACACGGCGTTGACCAGCGAGATGGGCGGCGATTCGGTCCGGCCGGTCATCACGGTCCTGCCGGCCGCCCCGGACTCGGTCAAGGTCACACCGACGAACAACGTCGAGCAGGACGCGGGCGGTTTGTTGACGGCCGCGCCCGGCTCGTTGGCGATCACCGCCCAACTCACCGACGCCTTCGACAACCCGATCACGTCGACGCAGACTTTGTACGTGCAGGTCGTCTCGACGACCGGCACGGCGGGGCGCCTCTCGGTCGGCGGCATCGATGTGGGCTACTCGACGACCGTCGTCAGCGACTCCCTCGGTCAGGTCGGCATCAGCACGGCGATCCGCTACTTCGTCTCCTCGAACGCGGGCGACACGGCGCGCATCTGGATCGGCACGATGACCGCGCCCGCCAACCTGGCCGGTTACATCTCGGCCAAGAAGGATATCTCCGGCTCGATCCTGACCGTGGGCGGCCCTTGGAGCCAGATCGTCTTCGTCACCACGCCGACCGCGGCGACGGTGGGCATCGACGACGTCTCCGGCGCCGGCGGCCAGTACGTGATCCAACGCCTCGACGACTTCGGCAACGTCACGCGCCTCGGCACGACGATGATCACGCTCAAGGTCGCCGAGACCGCGCCGCACGACGCGCGCGGATACTCGGTGGGCACGTCCGGCAACGTCGGGGACTACGGCTTCCGCAACGTGGACACCGGCAATCCCGCCTTGACCAACACCTTCTTCATCTCCGGCTTCGTCATCGATCCCGGCTTCACCGGTGCCGAGACTCCGTTCCGCTACCATGACCGGATGAGCTCGTACTCGGGGCCTGGACCGTCGTCGAACACGGCGGAGGGGGGGCGTCCCGGCCTGTGGACGATACAGGTCAAGGTCGGCGACCCCGTGATGGCCTCCCATTCCCTGCGCATGGACCCCGACGTGATCCAGACCGTGGCCTTCGGCAACCCGGTGCGGACCTTGGTCGCCGGCCGCGCCGTCGATGCGTTGAATGTCCCGGGGGCCTTCAACCCGCAGCTCCAGGACCAGTTCGAGAATCCTGCCGTTACGACGGCGGCTTTGGTGGTGACTTTGTCGACCACGTCGCGCGTGCCCTCGTATCTCAACGACTATATGGGCTTCTCCCTCTCGACCACCTCGTTCGCGGGCTCGCGCATCGCCGCGCCCTCGTTCACCGCTTCGACGCGCACCGTCGACATCCCGATCGGCGCGTACCAGGCCACCTTCTATTTCATGGATACGACGGCGTCGAATCGTTATCCGCTGCCGGGTTCTCCGACGCTCGCGCTTTCCGTGCCCGGGCTGCTCGGCTCGTCTCAGGAGGTTAACGTCTCGCCCGACAGCATCGACGGCCTTGCGGTCTCGACGGGCGCGGGCCAGGCCCTGCAGGCGGGCGCCACGTCGCAGGCGTTCGTGCTCGAATCCCGCGACTACTACGGCAACGCCTCGCCGGTCAAAGTGGGGCTCGGCGACGTCCAGGTGCGCCTGGAGTCGGACTCCGCCGGCCAGATCCGGTTCTCGACTCCGACTCCAGGCCAGTTCATCAGCACCTCGGCGGTGGCCTACCTGCTCGTCGGCCAGTCGGCCACCAGCTTCTACCTCATCGACACCTTGCTGACCGCCGGCTCGACCCACGAGATCACGGCCACCGGCATCACTTATCCGACCTGGAACGTCGGACGCGCCAGCTACACGGTCCTCCCGGGCGCGCCCGCGCAGATCGGCTGGTACAACCCGGCGCGCCGCCTGATCGCCGGCACGACCGTCGAATACCAGCTCGGCGTGCCCACGAACACCGTCATCGCCGCCGAGCTGCGCGACATGTTCGGCAACGTCACCACCTCGACGGCGACCTTTAAGATTCACTACACCAGCCCGAACCCCACTACATACGGCGGCGTGGACCCGACGGCTGTCATCATCACGACGGCGCCGGCTGGCTGGCGCAAGCTCAGCGCCCTGGCGCTCGACGTGGACATCCCAGGCGGCGCCTCCATTTCGCTGGCGCCGATGTACATCTGGGACACGGTCGCCGGCAGCGCGACCATCCAGGCCCAGGCCCTGCTCGGCCTCAATCCCGTGTTCGCGCCGATCTCACAGGATCACTTGATCACGCCCGCGCCCGCGTCCTACATGACCCTCCACCACGCGTACGCCCCGGCCACCCCGCTGCCGGTCACGAGCCCCGGCACGATCATCGTCAAGGTGCGAGACCAGTTCGGCAACATCGCGGCCGGCGACCCGCAGAACGGCAACTACTACACCGGCATCGTCAACTTCAGCAGTTCCGGCTCGACGGAGACGGTCACCTTGCGCGATCCGATCGTCCTCCCGAGCGGCGCGACCTATCACATCTTCACGCCCGCCGAGGGGGGCGTCTTCGCCAATCTCAGCGTCTCAGATGGCGTCCAAGAGGTCCTTAAGGTCCGCGCGAGCGACTACTACAACGCCTCGCTGTACGGCTACACCGACGACGCTTCGCGCCCGGGCTTGCCCGCGAGCCTCGCTCTTCACTCCAGCGGCGACGTCGAGTTGGCAGGCGTCGTCGTGACGCCCAGGGACATAGCTCCCGAGTCCAATCCGCCGCCCGCCGGCCCGATCCCCGCGGACAAGATCGCGGCGGGCGTGACCAAGAAGGTCCTGAACCAGGGCGACGGTAACGTCCCGGCCGAGTCTCCGGACCCGATCGCGATGCTGCGCCTGTCGATGCAGGTCGCCGCGACGCAGGCCTCGTCTCTCACCTCGAGCTTGAGCTCGCTGCGGGTCCAGAGCCGCAACGTGGGCGCCAAGATCTTCGACAACTTGAAGGTGACCGAACTCGGGCTGTGGTTCGACGCCAACTCCAACGGCCGCTTCGACGCTCCGCCCGCCGGAGACGTGCTGCTCGCGACCGGGGCGTACGACGGCGGCGGCCAGTGGTACTTCGGAAGCGCCAGCCAGGGTCAGACCGCCCTCGAGGTGGTCGATCCCGTCAACACGGTGATCAACAACACGAACAGGAGCTTCTTCCTGACCGTGCGTCTTTCGACGTCCGGCTACGGGCCCAACGAGCTGCCGGCGAGCTTCGGCCTCAAGATCCCGGATTCGTCGAACATCACTTTGGCTTTGGGATCCCAACTCGCCATCGCGGCCAATAATTTCGCCATCTTCACTGCCACGTCTTCGGTCGAGCGCCAGCCGGCGCGCATCAACGTCGCGGCCTCCGACATCAACGCGTGGTGGCAGGCGCCGGGCGATACCTCGGCCTCGAGCCACAGCTACGTGAACCAGGGCGAGCCGAACGTCGGCGTCGTGCGCCTCGACATGTGGACCGACGCGTTCGCCGGCGTCCTCTCCAAGATCACGCTGTCGCATCAGGGCGGCGGCCTCGACCAGCACATCAGCAAGGTCCGCCTGTACCTCGACACCCCTCCCAACCAGCTCTCGACGCCGGGCGACGGCGTGTTCAATTACTCGATCGACAAGCAGGTGGCCGAGGCGACCTTCCCGTCCGGCGAGACCGGGCAGGTCTCCCTGGTCCTCGCCGATCCCACCGGGTTGAACGGGACGATCCTGACTTCGACGAGGACCTATTTCGTCGCGTTCGACATCTCGCCCTCGGCCGCCCCCGGCCAGCGGCACGGCGCGAAGGTGACGAACTCGCAGATCGTCCCTCTGTCGGGCAACGGCGTGATCAACACCGGTTTCGCGCAGTTCACCTCGACCGACGTCCCCGTCGTCGCGACTCCGGACCAGGTCGTGCTGACCGACTGGAACCGCCAGGGCGTCGTCGGCAGCACCCAGACCGACGCCCTGCCCTCGACGGTCAGCCAGAACGACAAGAACCAGCCCGTCGCCAAGATGACTTTGCGCGTCAACTCTGGCGCCGCCGAGTGGACGGGCTTGAAGCTCGACCGCTGGCTCCATTCGTCGGTCAACAACGGCAACGTCTCGGCGAACAAGGCGACGGACGTGACCAATATCAAGGTGTGGCTCGACCGCAACGGCGACGGCCTGCTGCAGACCTCGACCGACACCCAGGTCAGCCCGCAGAACTCGACCTTGCACGTCTTCCCGACGGCGAAGATCTCGACCCCGGTCGCGCCTGGCGACACGTCCATCTACGTGGATGTGATCGGCCTGATGTTCCCTGCGGACAACCCGTTCCCGGCCGACCAGGTCAGCCGCCTCGTGCTCAATGACGGCCAGATCGACGAGGGGCTCAAGGAGGTCGTCCTCTGCACCGGCCTGGACCAGACGAACGGCATCTACACGAACTGCGCGCGCGGCCAGGAGGGTACGACCGCCCAGGCCTACTCGACGGGCACCATCCTGTCGGGCCCGGCGCGCATACCGATCCAGGCCCTCGTCGGCGGCGGCGGCCAAGTCATCGAGACCGTCAAGCTCGACTATTTCGTGACCTACGACCTGAACCCGCTGGCGACGGTGTCGACTCAGGCGAACATCGGCCTCGCGATCCCGAACACCTCCTACATCCAGATCAAGGACCCGAAGACCATCTCGGCGCTCAACGTGGCCCTGCCGAGCGCGGGGGGGCGCTCGGCCTCTTTCGTGCCGCGCGTGACCGAGTACGCCGACTTCGTGCGGGTGACCTCGTCGAACGCGGTCGACGGGCTGATCGGCCCGTACGCGCAGCAGAACAGCACGGTCGCCGTCGCCTCGATCCTCGTGCAGACGGACGTCGCCGACGCTCCGTGGCGCTGGCTGCTCGTCTACGCGACCGGGACCGCGACGTCCGGCGGCGCGGTCGCCGGCGACGTCGATTCGACCCAGCTCTGGTACGACGCCAACAACGACGGCCTGTTCAACCCGCCCAGCGGCGACGTCCTCGTCGGCTCCGGCACCTTCGGCAACTATCAAGGGCTGCCGCTGATCTCCCAGATCGTCCTGAACCCGGTGCGCCCGGTCGTGACCGCCGCGCTGGCCACGCAGCCGCAGCGCTACTTCGTGGCTTACCATATCTCGGAGACGGCGCTGCCCACGGATACGCTCACCCAGAAGCCGCGCTCCCTGGGCGTGGGCATACTCCCGACCTCGCTGCCGACCAACGACCCCATCAACGACAACGTGTTCCAGAACGCCCTGGCGCTGCCCAACCGCTACGACCCGAGCTCGCCGCTGCCGTTCTACTCGAAGACTCGCGACATCGTCGCCTCGCCGCAGACGATGTTCGTCCGCGCGACGCCGTACTTCAGCACCTCGAGCGGCACTTTCCCGGCGCCGCTGTTGACGACCCCCATCCTGAGCCTGCCCGCCGGCACGGTCGAGTCGTCCTGGATCCTGACGTCGACCACCGGCCTGCCGGTTCCCCTGCCGGGCGCCACGGCCTACGCCTTGGTCGACGGCGAGATCGTCGGCTACACCGCCTTCAACGCGGCGGTGCCCGCGATCCTGAACGTCGAGCGCGGCGCCCTGAACACCTTGCCGGCCGCGCACTCCACCGGGGCGGTCGTCTCGCCGACGGTCAACCAGGGCGACAACAACGTCGCCGCCATGCGCCTGGACGTATGGACCGGAGCCTTCCAGGTCCAGCTGTCGGAGATCCGGTTCAACCGGACCCTGCCGACCGGCATGAACGGCGACGACCCGGACGTGCGCGCCGTCCGCGTCTACAAGTCCATCGACGGGATCTTCAAGCGCAATCCGGACACCGGCATCAACGCCGGCGACCTCCCGCTTGGCGAAGCGCGCTTCGGAACCCCGCCCGACACCTCGGGACGGGCGACGGTCCCGATCAGCGACCCGAACATCGGCTCGCCGGGGTACATGATCGTGACGTCCACGCCGACGACGTTGTACGTCGCGCTCGACATCTCGCCCTCGGCGAAGTTCTCGCACCCGACTTTGACGCCCCCCAACGAAGTCGTCGGCGTCGAAGTGACGACCGGGACTCGCTTCAAGCTGACCCCCGTGCTCGCCAAGCACAACACGGTGTTCGTCGGCACGGCTCCTATCGCCAGCCCGACCTTCGTCATCGGTCCGACCGTCAACCAGGTCACGGTCACCTTCGACCAGATCTCGGGCAACACGGCGAAGCAGAACGACAAGAACGTGGCGATGCTGCGAATGAACATGGTCACCGACCGCAACACCGCGCTCGTCGAGAAGCTCCGCTTCACCCGGACCGGCACCCCCGGCTCGCTCGACAGCGACGTGACGATCCTCAAGGTGTGGGCCGACTCGAACGACAACGCCGTCTTCGATCCCGCCGACTCGACCGTGACCGCCCTCGGCGACCGCCCGTACCTGCTCTCGTTCGGCAACGAGACGTTCAGCTCCGGCACGGTCACGATCACCTTGAAGCAGCCGATCGTCGTGAGCACGACGCCGGCCGACTACTTCCTGACCTACGACATCTCGCAGTTCGCCGCCGAGGGCAACGGGCTCGGCGTCGCGATGCTCGATCCGACCTACTTCACGGTCCAGGTGCCCAACACGGTGCTTCTCCCGCAGACGAGCTTCACCTCGAACCCGCTGCTGCAGGTCACCAAGGTCACCTCGCGCGTGATCCTGGGCGTCAGCGACATCGCGGCGGGCATCCGCGGCGTCACGCAGGCCCAGACGAACGTGTCGCTGCTGCGCTTCAGCATGGCGACCGACATCGCGCTGGCGCCCTGGCGCGCCCTGCGCCTCGAGCGCGGCGGCGGCTCGCAGGACACCGCCAAGCCCCTCGGCCGCAACACCGACGTCAAGTTCGTCCGGCTCTTCAAGGACATCAACCAGGACGACATCCTGGACGTCAACGACGTCAACATCTCCGAGGCCAACACGACCTTGGCGGTCGCGGTTTCCTCCACGACCAACCCTCCGTTCGACCTGGTCGTCGCCTCGACGAAGGGCTTCCCGCTGGACAGCGCCAACCAGATGATCGGCGGCCGCCTCTGGGTCAACAACGCCGAGCTGATGACCTACTCCGGCCCCGGCTGCCAGACCGCGTTCACGCCCGGCATCGACAACATCACGGGCAAGCCGTGCGTGCTCGTGACCTCGCGCGGCGACAACCTCGGCCTGGGTCCGACGCCCCGCCTGACGCTGTCGGTCGGCACGCCGGTCAAGAAGGTCGACGTCTTCGACCAGAACGCCGACGCGAACGTCCAGACCCTCGTCACGCTCAACGGCGACCAGTTCGTCGGGCCGACCGCGCAGGCCTTCTTCGTGGCGTACGACATCGGCGACTCGGCCATCCAGAACGACCTGGTCAACGTGACGATCCGCGACCCCTCGTGGATCGGCCTGCCCCGCGGCGACAACGCGGACGTGCTCATGCTGACCGGGATCACGCGCACGAATCCCCTCGGCACGGGCTCCACCTCCTATCCGTTCGTCGGAGGCAACGTTCCGATCAGCCCGATCACTCTCGCCGTGGACGGCTTCTCGCTCGCGCCCGCCGGCGCCGGCCAGGGCGACGCGAACGTGCCGATCATGCAGATCAACCTGCAGACGAGCTCGGACTTCGTCAACATCGCCGCGGTCCGCATCAAGCAGACCGGGACCATCCTGACCTCGCCGACGGCGCTGACCGGGGACGGCACCGTGTCCCGCATCAAGGCCTGGCTCGACAACGGCGACAGGGTCTTCACTCCGGCGACCGACGCGCTGATGGGCACCCTGGACGTGTCCACCGCCGGCGCGTTCTCCAACGGCGTCGCCCTCGTCCCGCTGACCGTCAACTCGATCCCGTACCTGCGCGTGACCACGAAGACCGCGGTCATGTTCTTCAGCGCCGACGTGGGCTTCACCGACCGCACCGGCGGCACGACGCTGAACCAGACCGCCGGCTTCCAGCTCGCCAACTTCACCGACCTCATCGACCCGGGCGGCTCGCCGCTGACGGCGGCCCCCGACCCGGTGCGCCGCCCGCCGCTCTCGTCGAAGGAGTTCCTCGTCGCCATGCTGACGGTCCCGGGCGTGTCGGTCAGCTCCGCCGTGCCCCCGATCATCATGACGCGCGCCGGCACGGGCGTCCCGGGCGCGGCGGTCGGCTACCCCGCCTACGCGCTCGTCGACCCGGCGAACTGCAACAACGGCAAGGACCCGGTCAACCCGCGCAACAACATCTGCTACGACAGCAACGCCAACCCCCTGCCCAACCAGACGAAGTGGA
>Ga0255338_1001666_pt1 | contig 39435 bp, 28 predicted proteins | sample MeOH1_35cm_T4_19_FD_203715 | JGI IMG/M metagenome (GOLD analysis project Ga0255338, IMG submission 203715) | Sandy soil microbial communities from University of British Columbia, Vancouver, Canada - MeOH1_35cm_T4_195 | ecosystem: Engineered > Artificial ecosystem > Sand microcosm > Unclassified ... | reverse complement strand
GACGAGGATCGCACCGTCCATCTGGGCGGCGCCGGTGATCATGTTCTTGACGAAGTCGGCGTGGCCGGGGCAGTCGACGTGCGCATAGTGGCGCTTGTCCGACTCATACTCCACATGGGCCACCGCGATGGTGACGGTCTTGGTGGCGTCGCGCACGGTGCCACCCTTGGCGATATCAGAATAAGCCTTGAGCTCAGCCAGGCCCTTGCGGGACTGGACCGCCAGAATGGAAGCGGTGAGCGTCGTCTTGCCGTGATCGATGTGACCGATCGTGCCGACGTTGACGTGGGGCTTCTTGCGTTCGAATGTTGCTTTAGCCATGAGTAGCGGGAGTAGGTTGTTGGTGGTTGAAGTTGTTGATCTTTATTAACGTCGGAGATCACCGACGTTGGCCTGGAGCCCAGAACCGGATTCGAACCGGCGACCTCGTCCTTACCAAGAACGTGCTCTGCCAACTGAGCTATCTGGGCAGACCAAGGCACAGACCAAAATGGAAAAGAACGCTCAGAGAATAGCCCGTAAAATTGTCCGTCAACTAGATTCTTGCGAATTTCCAAAAATACTAGGGCCCAACCAAAACACGGTAGCGGCCGGGCCCCAAACGTTCGCCCAAGCGGAACGTCTTTACAAGGTAGGAGCGAACAAAGCTATCCACCTCCTCCCAGCCTGACCCAACAAGCAAGATAGGATCCCCAATCAGTCCGGCGCTGCTTACAACGGCAAGAAACTCCAGCGGAGCGTAATCTGAGCGCGGGATGGATACATTAACAAGTGCTTGCCGGATAACATCATCGCCTGCTCCCAAGGCGCGGATTTCAATAAAGCCGGTGCGTGCCGTCAGCTCAGGCCGCGGCACATCAATATGTCCCAACCCGGCAAAAGGAGCCTCATTTCCCTGAACAAACACATCGGAGAGGCCCTCCGGCACGACTGCTGGTTCACCACCGTAGATTTTGATCTTTTGATCCCCAAGCGTGATTTTCTCCGCAAAGCTGCCGAAAACCTGACCGGGCTGCGGACGCATGCTATCCCGAAGAGGCTGCTGGCCAAAATTCCACTCGGTAGGGAAAAAAAGCGGCGTAGGATCCATCAATTCCGCCTGTTCGCGCAGAATCTGGTCACCCTGCCCCGTGCCCCCTCCCGCCAGCCGCACAAATGGCGCTGGCATCGCCGGGCCGGCCGCTGAGACCGACGGCTTCACCCGCGCCATCGTCCACCATACGCCCGTGACTGCGACGGCAGAAACCAGTCCGACCCAGACGCGGCGCTTGATCTCGATTTTCCCGATGCGCACGGCGCCCCCCTATTTGGCCGGAGTTTGCGGCGGTGGCTCGGCGGCCAGCAGCACGTTGGCAAAGCCCACCTCCCGCGCCATCTCACACAGATCCGCAAAGGCCTGCACCGTGACCTGGCGGTCCGCGCGCACCAGCATCACGGCACCGGGGTGTTTCTTGGCATAACCCTCCATGTGCTTGCGCAGCTCGGACAGCGAATACATGCCGCCCTCGAACAAGATTTTGCGATCGCTCCGGTAGCTGACGACGACCGAGGCCGACCCGGCCCCCTGCGAGGCGGAACCGAGCGACGGCAGGACCATCGCGCCCGGCTGGTCACCCACCCCGACCGGCAGACCCGGCGCCAACACGAAATTGGAACCGAACAGGCCGAAAAAAAGCACGATCAGCCCGACGTTGACCCAGGCGACGAAATCCAGGTCGCGCGGCGGCGGACTCATCCGCGATTCCAGCTCAAGCGGGCGTGTGATCATTTTTTCCCCTCTGGGCCACTGCGATATTCGCGCAACAGGAAGCGCATCAGCTCGCTCCCCGCCCACTCCATGTCCTGCACCAGCAGGCGCACACGCTCCGTCAGGAAATGCCGCGCGAGGTGCGCCGGGATCGCCACGGCGAGACCGGCCGCCGCGGTCAGCAGCGACTCCCACATGCCGCCGGCGAGCACCGCCGGGGTCGCGTAATTGCCGCCCTGGTTGAAAAGCCAGAAGGTCTTGATCATCCCGAGCAACGTGCCGAGCAGACCGAACAACGGGGCAATCTGCGCGATGGCCGCAAGCGCGCTGATGCGCCGCTCCAGCACGGGAATCTCGACGATGGCGGCCTCCTGCACGGCGAACCTCATCGCCGGCTCGTCATCCGTCGCGTGCCGCAGCCCCGCCTTCACCACCTTCGCCACCGGCCCGGGCGTTTCCTCCGCCAGCGTCAGGGCCTCCATGAGGCGCTGCTTCAACAGCAGGTTCTTGATGCCACCGAGAAACTCCGTGGACTTGATCTGCCCGCGGTGCAGGAAAAGCGCCCGCTCCACAAAGATGATCAGCGCCGTCAGGCCGAGCAACACCAGCAGCCACATCACGGGGCCGCCCTTCGCGAATACACTGTAACTGAAAGCATTCATCTGGTTCGGCGCATCTTGTTCGACGCCATCCGGGCGTCCATGCCAAAGCTCACGGCTTCGCCCCCCCGGTCGTGCGGTAACGCGTGAGCTTGGCCTGGGCCAGCGCGGCGCCGCTCAGCTTGTTGTCCACGACCAGCTGGTAGGCGCGCTGCGCCTCGTCGAGCCGGCCCGCGTCCTCGTGGATCTGCGCGAGGTCCACCAGCGAGCGCGCCACCCAGTAACGGCCCTTCGTCTCGAGCTTCGCCGCCTGGGTCGCATCGAGCAGGAATGAATCCACCACCGACCAGAAAACCGCCTGCGCCTTGACCGGCTGGCCCCGCTTGGCCAGCGCATAACCCCAGGTGTAGCCCGCTTCCGCGCGCAGGTCCACCGGAGCCGAGGGCAGGTCGCGCAGTCGCTCGAACTTCGTCGTTGCGCTCTCAAAGTTCGCCACGCTGTTCCCGCCCTGTGCATAGAGGGTGTTCGCCAACGCCAGCTCCGCGAGCAGGATGTCCGGATGCTGGCCGTGGTTGTTGACCAGGTCCTCGTAACATTGCCGCGCCGAGCCGAACTCGTTCAATTTCCGAAACAGGTCACCCTGCTTGAGCCGTGCGTAGAACACCAGGTTGTCCGCAGGGTATTGCTGGATCAGTTGCTCGAGCTTCCCGTTCGCCTCCCTGAGCTTGCTGTCGAGCCCCTGGCTCTCGAGGTTCAACGCCGCTTCGTAAAGCGCCAGCGGCGCATACTCGCTGCGTTTGTAGTCTTCGTTGTCCACGAAGCTGTTTAAAATCGCCTGCGCCGCCGCCAGGTCGCCGGCCTGCGTCAGGTGGCCCGCCTGCACCAGGTAGGAAAACTGGGCGGCGTCAGTCGCGCGGTAATCCGCACGCAATTTCTCCAGCAGGGCGAACCCTTCCTTGTCCCGGTTGAGCTTGAGCAGCGCCTGCCCCTTCAGCAGCTGGGCCATGCTCGTGACGCTGGTGCGCAACGCCTCATCCAGCTGCGCCGCGGACGCCAGTGCTTTCAGCAGCTCGTCGGCCTGCTGCTGGGTGATGTCGGGCTGGTCGTTGTCGAACGAGAGCTTCGCCCGCAGCCAGATGAGCCGGATGCGCAATTCCTCCGGCACGCCCTGGGCGCCGCCGGCGAGCAGGCGGTTGACGCGGGCGTAGGCCGCCGCCGATTGGCGGCTCACCTGCATCGCCCTCACCAGGTTCCATTCGGCCTGCCAGCGGTTCAACGGATCGAAGCCCGGGTTGGCCGCCGATTCGTCGAGTTGTTTCGCCGCGGCCTCCAGCTGGTCCGCCCGGATGTCCGACAACACCCGTTGAAAGATCAAGATGCCCGCCGGCACCACCTGCGGCGCCTCGCGCAGGGCCGCGTCGTAGGCGTCGGCCGCATTCTTGTAGTCTTCGGCGCGGAAAAACGCCTCGGCCAGCAGCACGCCCAGTTCAGCCCGGTCGACGCCGGGGGCGAGCACCGCCCGCAGCTGGGCGATCACGTCCGCGGCCGCGCGGGGGCGCTTCTGGTCCCAGGCCACCGCGAGCCGCACACCCAGCGCCGCCGGCTTCAGCGGCGAGCTGGGATAACGTTCGATCAGATCGCGCGCATCCTGCTCCGCGAGGGCATAGGCCTGGTCGGCGAGCGCCGTCTGCGCCCGGACCAGATACAGATCCTCGATGATCGCATGTTGCACCGGTGCGCCGATCAGCTCGCTCAGGTCGCGCCGGAGCTGTTCCCGGTCCGCCGCGGTTTTCGCCCCGCGCGCGAGCAATTGCAGGGCGATACGCTGGGTTTCCGGCTTCTGGCCTTCACGCAGCAGCTGTCTGAAAGCCTGCCTTCCGGCGACGCTGTGCTCCCCGGCGATCAGGCCGAGCATCAGGTTGAGCTGGTCGGCCGCATCCCGCTCGGACACGGGCACCACCGCGAGCTGCCGCTGGAGCAGCGCCTGGGCCTCGGCCGAGCGGTCGAGCTTGTGCAACGCCGCCGCATAGGTGCGCACGTAGGTGTAACCGGTGCGCGTGCCCTGAAACCGCTCCATGTTGCCGCGCAACGCGGCCAGTTGCGCCTCGCCGGGCTGGCTGGTCTGCAGGCGGGTTTGTTCCTGCCCGAGCGTGAAGCGCGCTTTTTGCAACTCTGACACCGCGGTCTTCACCGCCTGTTCATAGAGATTGTTCGCCTGGGCCGTATCACCGTCGGCATCCGCCACCTGCCCCTGCAGGAAATACCACCACCCCCGGTCGACCGCCGGCAAATCCTCCACCTTGCCGGCGGCAAGCGCCGCCTTGGCCTGCGGGATCCGGCGCGCATTCGCGGCGACGAGCCCGACCCTGAGCTGGTATGCCGTGTTGTGTGGCCCCTGATAGTTCGCCAAGATTTTTTCCGCCCCGGCGATTTCACCGGCATCGAGCAGCGCGGTCACCAGCGCCAGCGTCAGGCGCTGCCGGCTGTCCGCGGGCAGGTTCTCATCCTGCAGGATATCGCGATAGATGCCCGCCGCGGTCGCGGGAAACCCCGCCTGCAACGCCGCGTTGGCCCGCCCTTCCGCCACGATCCAGCCACCGGGCACGAACAACGCCGGTGAAGTTTGCCCCGCCAACGGACTCGGACCCGCCACCTGTGCCAGCAGCCGGCCACCCGCGAGGCCAAGCCACAGGATAAGGAAAAGGCGCACAGGCGGATTCATGGATGACGCCAGAGTGCATCTCCCCACGCTGCGTGGCAAGCGCGCCTTGCCTGCCGAACGCTTTCGCGGAGCCGACCGTCCGCGGTTGTGGCTGCAAAGACACCGTCGCTGTGTAACAGGAAAATTCTCGCTCCGCCCCGTCTGCTGCGGCAAGTTCCCTTCCGTATAGTTCAACCCTACTTCACTATGAGTGCTGTCCTGATCGTCCTCGGAGTCCTGCTCCTTGTCGCCATCGTCCTCGGTCTGTGGGTCGCGGGTGTCTACAACTCGCTCGTCACCCTGCGCAACCGCTTCAAGAACGCTTTCGCCCAGATCGACGTCCAGCTCAAGCGCCGCTACGATCTCATCCCCAATCTCGTCGAGATCGCCAAAGGCTACCTGAAGCACGAGCGCGAGACCCTCGAGGCCGTCATCGCCGCCCGCAACACCGCCTATGCCGCCTCCAAGGTCGCCGCCGCCAACCCCGCCGACGCCGGCGCGATGAAGGGCCTCCTCGGCGCCGAGGCCGGCCTCGCCGGCGCGATGTCGCGCCTCATGGTCGTCGCCGAGCAATACCCCGACCTCAAGGCCAACCAGAACATGATGCAGCTCACCGAGGAGATGACCTCCACGGAAAACAAGATCTCGTTCGCCCGGCAGGCCTACAACGATTCCGTCATGGTCTACAACACGAGCCGCGAATCCTTCCCGACCAACATCCTCGCCGGCATGTTCAACTTCACCGAGGCCCAGCTCTTCCAGATCGAAAACGCCGCGGAACGCGCCGCCCCGCAGGTCAAGTTCACGTGAAAGGCTGAAAGGGCGAAGGTCTGAAAAGCTGAACCGCAGCCGGCAGCACGACTTCAGCCCTTCAGTTTTTCAGTCCTTCAGCCTTTCTTCACCGCATGGACTTCTTCGAAGCCCAGGAACGCGCCCGGAAACGAACCAACCGGCTCGTCCTCCTCTTCGTGTTCGCCGTGCTCGGAACGGTGCTGGTCAGCTATACCACCGTGATGCTGGCCCTCAATTACGCCGGCGACTACAATTCGCGTGGGCGTCGCCATTATCAGACACGTCCCGTCTCGGTCCAAACCTGGTGGAATCCGCGGCTCTTCCTCTGGACCGCCGGCGGCATCATCACCGTCGTCGGCCTCGCCTCCCTCTATAAGTGGTCGCAGATGCGCGCCGGAGGTTCCGCCATCGCCGAGATGGCCGGCGGCCGCCCGGTCGATCCCAAGACCACCGACCTCCGCGAGCGCAAGCTGCTCAACGTCGTCGAGGAAATGTCCATCGCCTCCGGCATCCCGATGCCCGCCGTCTACGTCTTGGAGGAAGAACCCGGCCTCAATGCCTTCGCCGCCGGCCTCACCACCAGCGACGCCGCCGTGGCCGTCACACGCGGCACGCTGGACAAACTCACGCGCGACGAGCTGCAGGGCGTCATCGGCCACGAGTTCAGCCACATCCTCAACGGCGACATGCGGCTCAACGTCCGCATCACGGCCGTCGTCTTCGGCATTCTGGTCATCGGCCTCATCGGCCGCGGCATCCTCCAGTCCGTCGGCCGGGGCCGCGTCCGGTCCGGCGGCAAGAAGGACGGCGGCGTGTTCGCCATCCTCGCCCTCGGTCTCGCCCTGATGATCATCGGCTACATCGGCTATTTCTTCGGCCGCATGATCCAGGCCGCCGTGTCGCGCCAGCGCGAGTTCCTCGCCGACGCCTCCGCCGTGCAGTTCACCCGCAACCCCGGCGGCATCACCGGCGCACTCAAGAAAATCGGCGGCTACGCGCTCGGCGGCACCGTGATCGGCCGGCACACGGCCGAGATCGGCCACTTCTTCTTCGCCCAGGCCTTCCGGTCCAATTTCGGCGGGCTCTGGGCCACGCACCCGCCGCTCGACGAACGCATCCGCGCGGTCGACCCGACGTGGGACGGCAAGCTCTTTGAGCCGGAAGAGGTGGTGGACATCACCCGCGAGAGCTTCGCCACCGCCGGCTTCGGCGGCGGCCAGCGCTTCTCCGCCAACGAAACCCTCGAACGCATCCACGCCGCGCCCGCCGACATCCCGCCGCCGATTCCCATCCAGCCTGTGGCCTTCAAGCCCGCGCGTGTCATCGCCGACATCGGCGCCGTGACCGAGTCGCACTTCCGCTCCGCCCAGCTCCTGCTGGAAAACATTCCCGCGCGGCTCCGCGAGGCCACCCGCGACCCCGCCGCCGCCCAGGTTCTCGTCTACGGCCTCCTCCTCAACGGCGACCGGGCCGCCCGCGACGCCCAGCAGCAACTCGTGGAAAAACACGCCGGGGCCCCCGCCGCCACCGCGCTCGCCGGTCTGCGCTCCGCGCTCAGCGTGCTCGATCCCGCCGCCCGCCTCCCGCTGCTGCAGATTTCCCTCCCGAGCCTCCGCGCCCTCGACCGCAGCGCGCTCGATCGCTTCGTCACCACGCTCGACGAACTCGTCCACGTTGACAACCAGGTCACGCCCTTCGAATACGCCATGCAGAAGATGTTGCTGCATCAGCTGGAACTCGCGCGGAACCCGTCCCGGCGCGTGCAATTCGATTCCTTCGCCGCCGTGCGCGGCGATATCGCCGTCGTGCTCTCCTCCCTCGCCCACCTCAGCGCCAAAGACTCCGCGGCAGCCTTCGCCGAGGGCGCGGCCCAGCTGCCCGTTATCCGCGACGAACTCGCGCTCCTCTCCCCCGCCGCCTGCGGCCTCCCGCAGGTCGATGCCGCACTCGACAAACTCGCCGTCTGCACACTGCCGATCAAGCAGCGCCTGCTCGTTGCCGCCGGCCACGTCATCGCCAGCGACGGCACCGTCACGGTCGAGGAGGGCGAACTCTACCGCGCCTTCGCCGCCACGCTCGACTGTCCGATGCCGACGCTGGGCCAGGCGGCCTAATGCCGGATCTGGTTGATCACGATCGCGAGCACGATCGACGCAATGATCAGGCCGCGCGCATAAAGCGTGCGCTTGGCCTCGTCGGGAATGAAACGCTCCTCCCGCTTCGCCAGCCACATGAAGAAAAAGCCCGGCAGGATCATCCCATAAAGCCAGTGCACTCCCAGCCAGGTTAGCAGCCGCCCCACCTCGGCCGAGAGCGACCAGCCGAGCACGAACGACGCGAAAAGCAGTGCAAACGTCACGCTCCGGCCCTTGAAGCCGCGCCACAGCCAGGAGATCGCAAACGGGTTGACCATGCCGCGAGTCAAACGACCGCCGCCCGGCTTGCAAGCCGCGGCCCCGCCGCCACAGTGACCGGCGTGACCCTTGCTGACAAACAGCGCCAGCTGATCGAAGATTACACCATCATTCCCGATCCGCAGGAGCGGCTCGGCGCCGTGGTGGACAACGCCCGCCGCCGCCCGGCACTGCCGGAGACCGAACGCACCGAGGCCAACCGGGTGAAGGGCTGCGTCTCTCTGGCGTGGGTGGTCGGCGAAATGCGCGACGGCCGCTGTTATTTCCGCAGCGACGCCGACTCACCGCTCGTGCGCGGCCTGCTCACCCTCTTGTGTGATTTCTACAGCGACGCCACCCCCGCCGACATCGCCGCCACCGAACCCGCCTTGCTGGAGGAACTCGGCCTCGCGAAAAACCTCTCCCCCACCCGCCTCAACGGCCTGCGCAGTGTTCGTGCAAAAATCCGCGAATTCGCCGTCACCGCCACCGCGGCGTGAGCCGGCCCCCCAGACTCGTCATCACAAATTGCCCGAACGAACCAATCCGTAAAACCCATGGTCGAATCTACTGACTTCGTCTGAGGTCAATATGCCGGAAACCTTCACCCCGCACGCTCGTCATTAGGCCAAACCGGAATCCACGCCCATGCCCGACGACCATCATCATCCGCACCCGTGCTGCGGCATCTCGACCGACCCCGCGGATTATTTCCTGACCCGCCGCCAGTTCCTCAACCGCGTCGGCCTCGGCCTGGGCGGGCTGAGCCTCGCCGGGCTGCTCGATCCGCTCGACCTCGCCGCCGCCCCCGCCGGCGCGAAGCCCGTGATGGCCAATTCGCTGGCCCCGCGCGGCCCGCATTTCCCCGGCAAAGCCAAGGCCGTCATCCACATCTTCGCCTCGGGCGCCCCGTCGCACGTGGACACATGGGATCCGAAGCCGATGCTGACGAAGATGGACAACAAGACCATCGGCGGCGACGGCGTCGCGATGGGCTCGCCGTTCAAGTTCCAGGCCTACGGCAAATCCGGCCTGGAGGTCAGCGAGCTGTTCGCGAAAACCGCGGCCCACGCCGACGACCTCGCGGTCATCCGCTCGATGCACACCGACATTCCGGCGCACGACGTCGCCACGGTGTTCATGAACACCGGCTCGGTCCGCATCATCAAGCCCAGCCTCGGCGCCTGGACCGTCTACGGCCTTGGCACCGAAAACCAGAACCTCCCGGGCTTCATCTCGCTCCGCGGCGGCAAGCTCCCGACCGGCGGCGCCTCCAACTACGGCGCCGCCTTCCTCCCCGGCATCTATCAGGGCACCAGCGTCAACACCTCGGCGCCGAGCGTGCAGCAGATGATCCAGAACATCCGCAACGCCTACGTCTCCAAGGCCGAGCAGCGCCGCCAGCTCGACTTCATCCACACGCTCAACGAACTCCACGCCCAGAACCTCCAGCGTGACGCCGCGCTCGAGACGCGCCTCGAGACCTACGAGATCGCCTTCCGCATGCAGGCCGAGGCCACCGACGCCTTCGACATCAACAAGGAGCCGGCCGACGTCCGCGCCGCCTACGGCAGCAGCCAGCAGGGCAAGCAGCTCCTCATCGCGCGCCGCCTCGTCGAGCGCGGCGTGCGCTTCGTGCAGGTCTGGCACGACGGCTGGGATCACCACCAAGACCTCGAGGACCGCATCACCACGAAGGCCGGCGAGATCGACCAGCCTTTCGCCGCGCTCCTCACTGACCTCAAGCAACGCGGCCTGCTCGACTCGACCCTTGTCGTCTGGGGCGGAGAGTTCGGCCGCAAGCCGACCAAGGATCGCAACGGCGGCGAAAACCCCGGCCGCGACCACAACGCCAAGGCCTTCTCCACCGTCCTGGCCGGCGGCGGCATCAAGGGCGGCGTGGTTCACGGCGCGACCGACGAGTTCGGCGCCGCCGCGATCAAGGACAAGGTCCACGTGCACGACCTGCACGCCACCATCCTCCAATGCATGGGCTTCGACCACACGAAGCTCACCTATCGTTTCAACGGCCGCGATTTCCGCCTCACCGACGTGGCCGGCAACGTCGTGAAACCCATCCTGGCATGAGCGCGCGTTCTGTTTATCCCGGTGGAACCCGACCTCCGGGCGGGTTTTTTCACTCCGCGCTCCTGAAAGCGCGTCCGGAGGCCGCGCTCCACCTGTTTGCGATCCTGGCCTTCCTTTCTTCCCCCATTCTCGTCGAAGCGGGCGAGGCTCTCAGTCCCTCCGACCTCCAATTCTTCGAAACCAAGATCCGCCCAATCCTCTCGGAGAATTGCTACCAGTGCCACAGCCATCAGGCCGACCGCATCAAAGGCCAGCTCCTGCTCGATTCGCGCGACGCCCTGCTCGCCGGCGGCGTGTCCGGGTCGGCGATTGTGCCCGGCCGACCCGATGAAAGCCTCCTGATCCAGGCCGTTCGCTACACCGACGAAGATCTGAGAATGCCGCCCGAAAAACACGGCGGCAAACTGGGCGCCCAACAGATCGCCGACCTCACCGAATGGGTGCGCCGCGGAGCGCCCGACCCGCGCGTTCCGGCCATGGGCGCCGGCGGCAAGTCCTACGGCGGCGTGGGCAAATCCCACTGGGCCTTCCAGCCCGCCAAGCCGCCCGCCGTGCCCGCCGTCAAGGACACCGCCTGGGGCCGGTCGCCGATCGACAACTTCGTGCTCGCGAAGCTCGAAGCCGCCGGCCTCCACCCCAACCCGCTCGCCGACAAACGCACGCTCATCCGCCGTGTCACCTTCGACCTCACCGGCCTGCCGCCCACCGAGTCCGAGATTCAGCGCTTCCTCACCGATGATTCGCCCGAAGCCTACGCGAAGGTCGTCGACCGCCTCCTCGCCTCGCCAGCCTACGGCGAGCGCTGGGCCCGTTACTGGCTGGATGTCGCCCGCTACTCCGACACCAAGGGCGATGCCCCGCGCCGCAACGACCCGCGCTACCCGCACGCCTGGACCTACCGCGATTACGTCATCGACGCCTTCAACACCGACAAGCCCTACAACCAGTTCATTCTCGAACAGCTCGCCGCCGACCGGCTCGTCGTCGAACAGGAGAACAAGGCCAAGTCGCAGAAACAGGAACCTCCCGCGGATCGCACCGTGCTCGCCGCTCTCGGCTTCCTCACGCTCGGCAATCAGTTCGACGGCCGGCGCGACGACGTCATCGCCGACCAGATCGACGTCACGACCAAGGCTTTCCTCGGCCTCACTGTCGCCTGCGCCCGCTGCCACGACCACAAGTTCGACCCGATCCCCACCAAGGACTACTATTCCATCTACGGCGTCTTCGCCAACACGGTCGAGCCGGCACGCGTGACCGCCCAACCCACGCTGCTCACGAAGATTCCCCGCACACCCGAACTGCTCGACTACCTGGCCAAGTCCGAGGAGCTCGAGAAGAAGGAGGATGCCCTGCAGGCGCAGTTCCTCGAACTCCGTCGCTCGCGCGATCGCGATCCCCAGAAGCGTCGTGAACTCGTCCGGGCCCAGGGCCTGCTCCAGCGCCAGATCGGCGACCTTGAGATCGAGCACCCCGGCGCCCCCGCGCGGGCCCACGTCGTGGTGGATGCACCGCGCGCCCGGGACTATGCCGTGCTCATCCGCGGTGAGCCGCAGAACAAGGGCGAATCCGTGCCGCGCCGTTTTCTCGAAGCCCTCTCTCCCGATCCGAAGAAACGCGCCTCATGGAACAAGGGTTCCGGCCGCGTCGAGCTCGCCCGCGCCGTCGCCGACCCGGCGAACCCGCTGACCGCCCGCGTGCTCGTCAACCGGCTCTGGCAGCAGCATTTCGGCGCCGGCTTCATCGCCACGCCCGACGATCTGGGCAACATGTCCTCGCCCCCGACGCATCCCGAACTCCTCGACTGGCTCGCCGCACGCTTCGTGGCGTCAGGCTGGTCCATCAAGCAGCTCCAGCGCACCATCGTGCTGAGCAGCACCTACCAGCAGGCCGGCACGGCCAACCCGGCGGCGGTGGCCGTCGACGCCAACAACCGGCTGCTCTGGCGCGCCAACCTCCGCCGCCTCGATTTCGAGGAGGTCTACGATTCGCTCCTCGCCATCGCCGGCACGCTCGACCGCACCGTCGGCGGCAAGTCCATCATGCCCTCCAGCAGCTCGTTCGGCACCCGGCGCTCGCTCTATACCTACATCGACCGGCGCAACCCGCCCGAGCTGCTCACGCAGTTTGATTTTCCCAACCCCGACACTGTCTCCGGCCAGCGCTACGAAACCACCGTGCCCCAGCAGGCGCTGTTCCTCATGAACAGCCCCCTCGTGGTTGAGACGGCCCGCAAGCTCACGCACCGGCCCGAGTTCGCCATGCTGACATCCGACCGGGATCGCGTGACGTCGCTTTACCTCGCCATCTTCCAGCGCCCGCCCAGTGCGATGGAAGTGGATCTCGGCCTCGATTACATCCGCGCCAATCCCTCCGGCACGACCCTCGAGGTGTCGGAACCGCCCGCGATGAAGACCGCCCGCGAGCGAGCTCAGGAACAGCGCCGCGCCCGGCAGGCGACCAACAATCCCAACGCCAAATATGCCGCCGACCAGCGGCCCGTCGGCAGCAGCATCACCCCCGCCGGCCCCGAAGACGCCTGGACCAAGCTCGCCCACGCCCTCTTCCAGACCAACGAGGCCATGTTCATCAACTAGGAAGTGTTTCTGCGGAGCATCCGCCGTTTTGAATTTTTCCGCCGACTCCGCCTCAGTCTGAACAATTCGACGCAAACCCGATTGAGTGGCTGCGGGTTCCCGGTTCGACGGGCTCACGGCCCTGAGTGGTTCGACTTCGCTCACCACCCTGAGCTTGTCGAACGGGCTTGTCGAAAGGGCAACCGCAGGGCTTCACCGGCTGGAAGTCCGTGCCACTCAGGACTCCGCCAACGGCACGAAGACCCGGAAGACGCTTCCTTGGCCAGGCTTGCTCTCCACCGTGATGACCCCGTCGTAACCCCGGGCAATGCCCAGGATAACGGCCAGTCCCATGCCGCGCCCGGGAAATTTCGTGGTGAAAAACGGATCAAAGATCATCCCGATATTCTGTTCCGAAATCCCGCACCCCGTGTCCGCCACTTCCAGGCAACCGTGCGCCGTGTCCCGGATCAGGCCGTCGACGGGAAACCGGTGCGTCGCGGGAATGTCCTTGGACGACACTGTCGTGACGGAGAGGCGGATGCTTCCGCCAGCCGGTTCACAGGCCTCCCAGCCATTGGTGACCAGGTTGGTCAGGATCTGCTGGATCTGAATCGCATTGGCCAAGATGACGGGACCCGGGGACGGCAGCTCGGTGCTGATCACCACGCCCCGCGGCATAGCCGCCCGCAACAGGGACAGGCTTCGCTTGCAGGTGGCCGCAAGATCCAGCGGTCCCCGGATGGCCATGGACTGGCCAAGATAGGTTTGCATCAGGCTGCTCACCTCCGCGGCCTTGCGGGCGGATTGCATAGCGGTGGCGTGGTGCTCGGCCAGGCCGGCATCCGGAGGCGACGCTAGCATGGCCAATTCCAAACTCATCATCACCGCCTGCAGCTGGTTGTTGAAATGATGGGCGATCGCACCGGCCATGCGGCCCAGGCTCTCGGACTTCTGCAACTGTTGGTTTTGGAGCTCCAGCTTCAGCTGATCGGCCTCCACCTGCTTGCGCTCGGAGATGTCACGGACGATGACAACCATGCCGGTGGGCGTCCCCGCCTTGTCCCGGATAAACTCGCTGTTCACCTCGACGGGAAACCTGCTGCCATCGGGCCGCAATCCGAGATATTCTCTCGCCGGGGTGACAATCCCCCGACGCCGGAGCTCCATCTGGGCCAGCGCGCGGGAGCGATCCTCGGGCACAATGAAATCGGTGATCGACAGCCCAAGAAATTTCTCGACCGGGGCACAGCGGAAGATGATCGCGGCCGCGGGTGAAACCATGAGGATGCGTCCGTTCTGGTCCGTGATCGTGATATCGTCGGGTGAAGCGTGGACGATCGACCGGTAGCGTTGTTCGCTCTGTTGCAACGCGTCATCGGCCTGCTTGTGCTCCGCGATCTTCCTCGCCAGTTCCTCATTGGCCTGGCGCAGGTTGTCGTTGGCCACGGAAAGCTGGTTCGTCCGCTCGGCGACCACTCTCTCCAAGGTCTGGTTGCGATCCACCAGCTCCTTCAGCGGATAGACCTCGCCCGCCTGCACCAAGTGGTAGGGAATCGAGATGCTGCTGTGGGAGATTTTCCAGCCGGCGGCTTCCCGGCGAAAAATCAGCACCAGCCGGGCGGTCTCGCGCGATAGGATGTGGTCCTTGATCGGCAGGTGGATGGTGAAGAAGCCGGTGGCGACGGCGATGGTATCCGCCAGCGACTGGACAGCCACGTCCTTGAGTTCGATGCGGATCGGATCCTTTACCTGGGCGAAATCCTGGCGGGTGATCGCGACCCACTCCGCCTTGTCCTTGACGAGAAAATCCCCCCCGCCCGTGAACCCGGAGAAATCATCGCTGAAAAACCCGGTCAGCCGGTCGTCCCGGCCGGCATACATCCGCAGATAGTCGGCAAACATTTGCCGGATGGCCGGATGGTCGGCGGTTGGTTCGAGCAGGGTATTCATTCGCAATGGGTCCGATACGAAGTTCCGGCCTACGCCAGGCCGTCACTGACCCGGCCGGTCCGACCCCTGGCCCCTGTTCTCTCCCTCTTCGGCACACAAGTCAGGATAGCTCACCGGAACCTGGGCTTCGACAAAACGACGACCCTGCTCGAACTCCCACAGCCAGCACACGCCGTCGTATCTGTCATGCACCACCAGGTAATCCGGCACGTTTTCATCCGAGTCCGCCACCAGGTTGAACTTGTGGCCGGTCATCCGATCCAGCATCTCGTGCAACCGCCAGAGCAAGGGCGCCGATCCGAGCGTGATCTTCCAGTGTCGGGCCAGCACAACCGGATGACAGCCGGAGAAATAGTAGCCGACGAAGCGGGGCGGCTCGAAACGACCGGTGATCCCCATAAGCCGCACATGATTCTCAACCGCCTCGACGAACTTCAGCCGCCCGGCGAAGTCGCGCGGCAGCCTGATTTCGGGCAGGTTGATGAGTATTTGATCGGTCATGGACGGTTTTATCCCGGTTCCTCCCATAACGGCCGCCCACGCCCCGGTCTTTAGTGCCCGTTTGGATGTATTACTCCCATTGCTGCTTCATTTTAGCCGTGTTCCTCCGCCTCGTTCGTGGTTCATTAATCCCGCCTTGATCCCTCTCTACGACGCCCATCAGCACTTTCACTTCGACCCGTTGACGCCGCACCGCACCGTCATCGACACCGATGTTCGCGCCGCCGGCCTCAAACGCGCCGTCGTCAACGGCACCAATGAGGAGGAGTGGCCGGTCGTCGCCGCCCTCGCGAAAGAATATTCTTGGATCACACCCAGCTTCGGCATCCACCCGTGGGATTGCGGCAACCGCGGCCCGGAGTGGCTCGCCAAACTACGCGCGGCCCTCGTCGCCAATCCCGCCGCCGGCGTCGGCGAAATCGGCCTCGACCGCTGGATCATCGACGGCCTGAAGCCCGACGACCCGCGGCTGGCCGGCCTGAGCGTCGCCCCGCTGGACGAACAGCGCGAGGTCTTCGCCGCCCAACTCGCACTCGCCGCCGAGTTGAACCGCGCCGCCTCCATCCATTGCGTGCAGGCCTGGGGCGCGCTGATGGAAGCATTGAAGAAAGGCCCGCGGCCCGCCCGCGGCTTCCTGCTGCACGGCTATGCCGGCCCCGCCGAGATGATGAAGAACTTCGCCGACCTTGGGGCCTACTTCTCATTCAACATCCAGTTGCTGGAGCCGAAGCACACCGTCCGGCTGAATACTTTCCGGCACATCCCGGCCAAGCACCTGTTGGTCGAGACCGATGCCCCGACCAAGCCACCCGCCGGTGCGCTCAACCGCTTTCCGCTGCCTCCGGCCGCCGATGGCTCCGCGGTCAACCACCCCGCGAACATCGCCGTCGCCTACGAGCAACTCGCGAAGCTCCGCGACATCAGCGTGGAAAGCCTCGCCAAGCAGGTGGAACAGAACTTCGTGAAATTGTTTCTGTAGGGCGGGATCGCTGATCCCGCCGCGAATACGATATCGTCAGCGCACCTGGGCGGGATCAGCGATCCCGCCCTACAGGCCCAGCGCTACCCGCCGCACCACCTCGCCCGCCGCGGCGAAACCGAAAGCTCCGGTGATGAACACCGCCGTGCCGAAACCGGTCGCGCAATCGAGGCGTAGATTCGAGCCCTCCTCCGGCTCCGCCGCACACGTGCCGTCGGCCCACGGGAAGACCGGCTGCTCCTGCGTCGACACGCAGGGGATGCCGTAGTGATTGCCCTCCCCTTTCGCGAAACCGTAGTCACGCCGCAACTTTTTGCGCACCTGCCGCAACAGCTCGTCGCCGTGCGAGTCACCGAGATCGCTGACCCGGATGCGCGTAGCATCGCGCCGGCCGCCGGCACTGCCGACCGTGACAACCGGCTGGCCGCGCTTCGCGCACTCGGCGATGAGCAGCGCCTTGTTCGACATCAGGTCGATGCAATCCACCACCCAGGTAAACCGTGTCGCGAGCAACGCGTCCGCCGTCTTCGCCGTGAAAAACTCGCTGACCGTCGTGACCGCGCAGGACGGATTGATCAGCTTGATGCGCTCGGCCAGCGCCGTGACCTTGGGGCGGCCGATGTTGCCGTCGAGCGCGGGCAGCTGGCGATTCACATTGGTCAGGCACACGTCGTCCAGGTCGATGAGGGTCAAGGCCCCGATGCCGGAACGCGCCAGCCCCTCCACCACCCAGGAACCCACGCCGCCCACGCCCACCACGCAGACATGGGCCGCCCGCAATCGCGGCAACGCCGCCGTGCCGTAGAGCCGCCCGAGTCCACCGAAGCGCTGAAGATAATCGTCATCCATCTGTAACGGCGGTCTATGACCGCCGAACCCCCGGTTCGTCAATCCCGGCGGTCATAGACCGCCGCTACAGCGTGCCCCGACCGCTCATTTTTTGCGAAAAGCTTCGCATTTCATCTCGCGGACCGGGAAAGACCTTCTTCTGTGCTCCCGGCTGGGGTAATATCGCCCCTGATGAAAAGCCAGCTTCACCTCCAAGGCAAACGCGGGGTCGACCTGCTCCACGATCCGCTTCTCAACAAAGGCACGGCCTTCACGCAGGCGGAACGCGAAGCCCTCGGCCTGCGCGGGCTCCTGCCGCCCCGCATCGCCAGCCAGGACCAGCAGGTGGAGCGCGTGCTGGGCAACATCCGGCGCAAGACCTCCGATCTCGAGAAATACATCTACCTCGTCTCCCTGCAGGAGCGGAACGAGAACCTGTTCTACCGCGTGGTCACCGAGCATCTCGACGAGATGATGCCGCTCATCTATACACCGACCGTCGGTCTGGCCTGCCAGAAATACGCCCTCATCTTCCGCCGGCCGCGCGGGCTCTACATCTCGCTTGAGGACCGCGGCCACGTGAAGGAGATCCTGCAGAACTGGCCGCACGTCGACGTGCGCATGATCGTCGTCACCGACGGCGAGCGCATCCTCGGTCTGGGCGATCTCGGCGCCAACGGCATGGGCATCCCCGTCGGCAAACTTTCGCTCTACACCGCGTGCGCCGGCATCCCGCCGGACCAGTGCCTGCCCATCATGCTCGACGTCGGCACCAACAACCAGGTGCTCCTCGACGATCCGCTCTACCTCGGCCTCAGCCGCAAGCGCATCCCCGGCCTCGCCTACGAAAACCTCGTCGGGGAATTCGTCGGCGCCGTGCAGGAGCTTTTCCCGCGCGCCTGCATCCAGTTCGAGGATTTCGGCAACGCCAACGCCTTCCGCCTGCTGCAGCATTACCGCAACCGGGTCTGCACCTTCAACGATGACATCCAGGGCACCGCGGGCGTCACCCTCTCCGGCCTTTACTCGTCCCTGCGCCTGACCGGCGGCAAGCTCGCCGACCAGCGCATCCTCTTCCAGGGCGCCGGCGAAGCTGGCATCGGCATCGGCGACCTCATCGTCGAGGGACTCAAGGCCGAAGGCGTGCCGGAAGCCGTCGCCCGCCGCCAATGCTGGTATGTCGATTCCAAGGGCCTCGTCGTCAAGAGCCGCACCGACCTCGTCGAGCACAAGCTCCGCTTCGCCCATGACCATGCACCGGTCGCCACCCTGCTCGAAGCCATCGAGACGCTGAAGCCCACGGCTATCGTCGGCGTCTCCGGCATGCCCTCGGCCTTCACCGAGCCGGTGGTTCGCGCCATGGCCCGGTTGAACAAACGCCCCGTCGTCTTCGCGCTCTCCAACCCGACCTCGAAGGCCGAGTGCACCGCCGAACAGGCCTACGCCTGGTCCGACGGCCGCGCCATCTTCGCCAGCGGCAGTCCGTTCGCCCCCGTCACGCTCAACGGCGTCACGCACACCCCCGGCCAGGGCAACAACAGCTATATCTTCCCCGGCGTCGGTCTGGGCGTCATCGCCACCGAGTCCAGCCGCGTGACGGATGAGATGTTCCTCGTCGCCGCGCGCACCCTCGCGGGGCTCGTCACCGAAGGCGATCTGGCCATCGGCCGGGTTTATCCGGACCTCAAGCGGATCCGCGAGGTCTCGGTGGAAATCGCCATCGCGGTGGCGGAGGTCGCCTTCAAGCACAGGCTCACGCGCATCCCTCGCCCGGCCGACCTCAAGGCTCACATCACCTCGGTGATGTTCGACCCCGACTATCCGGAATACGTCTGACGGTATTGGCCACTTGAGCCGCCATCTGGTCGCCCGGCCCTGAGGCTGGTCGGGCCCCGGTCGCGTGAATGGCGGCTTTCGCGTGCCGACGACCGGCGGCGTGAGCCCGCGTCCCGGGGAGCGCCGGGGGCCACTTGCCTTGGATAGTCTAAGGAAAGGCTTGCCTTCGCTGCCTTAGACTATCTAGGTGTGCAGTCATGACCGCCAAAAACGAACTCTTCCCCGGCACGCTCGACATGCTTATCCTCCGCGTGCTCAGCCGGGGCGAACTGCACGGTTGGGGCATCACCAACAAGCTCGAGCTGGTCTCGCAGAGCGCACTGCAGGTCGACGAGGGCTCCCTCTACCCTTCGCTCTACCGCATGGAGGCCAAAGGCTGGATCGAGGCCGAGTGGCGCCTGACCGAGAACAACCGCCGCGCCAAATACTACCGCCTCACCCGCGCCGGCCGGAAACAGCTTGAGAAGGAGCAGGAGCTCTGGACGCGCATGCGCGCAATCATCGATCTGGTGATGCAATCAGCGTGAACGCCCGTCCCCCCATGAGCCTGCTCCACCGTATCCGCACCCTGTTTCGCCGCCGCGACATCGAGGCCGAGATGGCCGAGGAGATGCGCTTCCACCTCGAGCAGCGGGCGGCGGACTACGCCTCCGACGGCCTGCCCGCCGAGGAAGCGCAGCTCGCCGCCCAACGCAAGTTCGGCAACCTCGCCAGCCTCCAGGAACAGGCGAGGGATGAGCGGGGCTGGCGCTGGCTGGAGAATTTCTGGCACGATCTGCAGCTGGGGGTGCGTTCCCTGCGCCAATCCCCCGGTTTTACCCTGCTGGCCGTCAGCGCCCTCGCGCTGGGCATCGGAGCGAACACCTCGATGTTCAGCGTGCTCAACGGTGTCATGCTGAAACCGCTCCCCTACGCGCACCTTCCCCAACTCGACCGCCTTTACCGCGCCACCGCGCAAAACCCCGAGGGCAACATCTCGCCCGCCGATTTCCGCGAGTTCCAGCAGGTCAAGGACGGCTACGGCGACGCGGCCGCCTACACCCCGGAGCGCGTCAGCTTGGCCGAACCCGGACGCCCCGCGGAAATGGCCGCTTCCGCCCGCGCCACCGCCAACCTCTTCTCCCTCCTCGGCGTCCAGCCGCAGCTCGGCCGCGACTTCCGCCCGGGCGAAGACACCCCCGGACGCGATCGTGTCGTCCTCCTCAGTCAGCGCACCTGGCAATCCCGCTTCGCCGGCTCGCCCGAAGTTGTCGGCCGGTCCGTCCGCATCGACGGCGAACCCCATGTGGTCATCGGCGTGCTGCCCCAATCGTTCAACGACTGGCGCTTTCTCGGAGGCGTGGACTTCTTCCGGCCGCTCGCCCTCACGCCCGAGCAGACCCGCGACCGCGCCAATCCCCTCATCCGCCTGATCGCCCGCCGCGCCGCGACCGTGTCGCCGGAGGATGCCGACCGCTTCGTCGCCGCCTTTGGCACGCGTCTCGCAAAAGAGTTCCCCGCCATCCATGCCGAGACCAACTGGCGGCGTGTCACCCTCCAGACTGTGGCCGCCGGGCCGGGTGCCGCGCAGATTCTGCCGCTCCTCATCGGTCTATCCGGCTTCGTGCTGCTCATCGCGTGCTCCAACCTCGCGAATCTCCTCCTGGCGCGAACGATGACACGCGCCCGCGAGTTCGCCGTGCGCGCCGCCCTCGGGGCCTCCCGGTTGCAGTTGCTCCGCCCCCTGATCGCCGAGTCTCTGCTCCTGGCCCTCGCCGGCGGAGTGCTCGCCCTTGTTGTCGCGCATTGGTTCCGCGACTGGGCTGCCATGCGCTCGACCGGAGAGAACGGTGAGCACGTAGACTTCGTGGTCGACTGGGCCGTGATGACCTGGGCCTTGGCGGCCTCGCTCGCCACCGCCCTCGCGTTCGGACTGGCCCCGGCGCTCTTCGCCCTCCGGCTCGATTTGAACCACACGCTGAAGAGCGGGGGGCGCGGCACCACCGGCGGGCGCGGCCACCAGCGCTTTCGGCAGATCCTCATCATCGGGCAGTTTGCCCTCGCGATGGTCCTCCTCGCCGGCGCCGGTCTCTTCATCCGCGGCCTCGATGCCCTGAACAAGCGCCGCGCCGGCTGGGAATCCCATCAGCTCGTCACCGGCATGATCGCCCTCCCGACGGGCACCTACGCCGACGCGCACAAGATCGCGGCCTTCCACCGCCTGATGGAAGAGCGCCTCGCGGCCCTGCCCGGCGTCGGATCGGTCAGTCTCTCCTCGTTCACGCCCGCCTTTGTCTGGCCCGAGGTTCGGAAATTTATCGTCGAGGGTCAGGATCGGCCGGTGGCCGGACGCGAGCCGGCCGCGGTGGTCAATCGCGTCAGTCCGAGGTATTTCGACACCTATGGCACCCGCGTTCTTTCCGGCCGCAGTTTCCACGAGCGCGACACCGCCAGCTCCACGCGCGTTTACCTCATCAATCAGGCCGCGGCGCGCGGTTTATTTGGCGACCAGAATCCCATCGGCCGCCGTCTCGCCCAAGTGGACGACGACAATCTCCGCTGGGGTGAAATCGTGGGCGTCGTCACCGACGTGCAACCGGTCGTCACGGATGACAACCCCTTTGCGTTTCAATTCTACCTGCCCATGGCCCAGGAGCCGCAACGCGAGTTCCAGCTCACGGTGCGCGCCGCCCAAGTCGCCCCGGCCGCGCTCGTGGACGACGTCCGTGCGGCCATGACCGAGCTCGATCCCGATCTGCCGGTGAGTCGGCTCCAGCCCGCCGACACGACGATCTACCATGCCAGCTATCAGGACCGCGTGCTGCGCGATATGCTCGCTTACTTTGGGGTGCTCGGACTCGCCCTGGCCTCCCTGGGCATTTACGGCGTCATCGCCCGCACGGTGGCCCAGCGCACAGGCGAGTTTGCCATTCGTCTCGCGCTCGGCGCCAGCGTGCGCAACATCACCCGCCTTGTCCTCGGCTCCGGCGTGCGACTGGCTCTCCTCGGCGCGGGCGTTGGGCTGCTCGGCGCCATCGGTGTCACCCGTGTGCTCATGGCCGCTTATCCCAGACTGCCGACCGACAGCGGCCTGATTCTGGTGGCCACCACGCTCCTGCTCGTCGCCGTCGCGTTGTTCGCTTGCTGGCTGCCGGCCCGGCGCGCGGGCAAGATCGATGCCATCTCCGCCCTGCGAGCCGAATAGCCGCACCACATCTCGCCCGTTCTCCGCCGGCGGTCAGTCCACCGACCGCTTTACGCACCCGTTTTCAACCACACCGCCCATGCCCCGCCCCCGCCTCTTCATTTTCCTCGCGCTCATCAGTCCGCTCTTCGCCAGCCCCGCCGCCGACCAACTCGCGCTCGGCAACCGCGAGCTCGCCCAAGGTCACGGTGAAGCCGCCATCGCCGCCTTCGAAAAGGCCGCCGCGCTCGCGCCCGCAGACAGCGAGCCGCAGCGGCGCCTCGGCGACGCCTACGGCTTCGTGGCCCAAAACAGCGGCATGTTCACCGGCTTGCGCCTCGCCAAAAAGGTCCGCGCGTCCTACGAGAAAGCCGTCGCCCTCGACCCGGCCGACCTCGCTGCCCGCCAAAGCCTGCTCGACTTCTACCTGATGGCGCCCGCGATGTTGGGTGGCGGCGTCGACAAAGCGACCGCCCAGGCCACCGCGATCCGGCAGCTCGACCCCGCTCGCAGCCATCTTGCTTTCGCCCGCGTGCACGTCGCCGCGAAGGACTATGCCGACGCCCGCCGCGAACTCGACGCCGCCCTCGCCGCGACACCCGATTCCTATGCCGTGCTCTATCAACTCGGCCGCCTCGCCGCGATCACCGGCGAAGACGTCGACCGGGGCGTCGCCGCCCTCCGAAAATGCCTCACGCTCCCACCCGCCCCCGGCGCGCCAGGACTCGAAGCCGCGCACTGGCGCCTCGGCAATCTCCGGGAGAAGAAAAGCGACCGCCCTGCCGCTCGCGCGGCCTATGAAGCAGCGCTGAAACTCAAACCCGGTTTCGAAGAGGCCGCCGCCGACCTGAAACGCCTCGGCGCACCTTGAGTCTGTGCTCCATCGTGCCAGCCGATCAGAGTCCGAGCAGGTCTTTCACCGCCGCGATCGCCGCCCGCTCCCGCTCGGGCCAGTCGCCGCGAATCCACGTGTAGGACAGCTGCCGCCGCTCAAGCGCTCCGTGCCACACGCGCAGGCATTTCTCGCGGTCGGACTCGTCCGGAAAACACCGCTGCGGGTCGGGTGCGAACGGCACGTCGATGTCGAGCAGCAGGTAAAGCGCGTAGTTCCGGCAGCGCCGCTCCGCCTCGCGCCGCAATTCCTCCGGGCACGTGCCGTAGAGCAGGTCGCTCCACAGCATGGTCGTCAGCGCCTCGGTATCGCAAATGATGAAGGAAGAACGTTTGTCATCTATTATAGGACAAGCTTCCATGGCGGCTGCATCCTCGCGCCGCCATTGTTCGCGCGCCACGGGCAGCATGTCCTCGAGCGTCAGGGCGCCCTGCTGGTCCCAGCGCTCCCGCGCATACTCGGCCACCAGCGGCGCGCCAAAATGTGCGGCCAGGCTCTCCGCCAGCCGGGTCTTGCCGGTGGACTCGGGGCCGTAGACGGCGATGCGCAAGGGTTCGGCTTTCATGTCAGTCCCGGGTTGCAAACGCGTCGGCCGAGGTAGGGCCAGTCTTTGACTGGCCGGGCCGGTCGGAGACCGGCCCTACCGATTTCCGCCACTCCCGCCAGCCCCACACGGCCATCCCGAAAAACAGCACATAAAGTCCGCTCGTCAGCCTCAAGTCCTTCGCCCAATACACGCCGATGGCGACGATGTTGACGATCATCCAGCCGCCCCAGCACTCGAGGTTCTTCCGGGCCTGCAGCCATTGCGCGATGAGGCTGAAGACGAGGATGAACGCATCCCAGTAAGGATAGGACGCATCGGTTTTGTTGGCCATATACCAGCCCCAGCCCGCGGTCGTCACCGTGCCGAGCGCCATCCAACCGGCCACGGCCGCCGCGCCGAGCCGCGTCACCGGCAAAACTGGAGGTGCAGCGACCTCGCTGCGCTCCGCGGGCGAGGTCGTCCGCGCTCCATTTCCCCGCCACCAATGCCACCAACCGTAGGCCTGGATGACGAAAAAGCAGACCTGCAGGATCGCGTCCGAGTAGAGTTTCACCCCGAGGAAAACCCACGCATACACGGCCACCTGCACCAGCCCGACGGGCCAGCCCCAGATGTTCTGCCGGATCATCAGCCAGACGCCGACGATCCCCAGCACCGTGCCGATGATTTCCCAGATGCTCATTGCTCCCCAGTCATTGCGAGGAGCGAAGCGACGAAGCAATCCATCTGTTGGTCATGGATCGCCACGCCGGCTGCGCCGGCTCGCGACGACAATCTTTATTAAGAAGCCTTCCCCGTCCGGGCCACGCAGGCCTCCATCGCCTCGCGAGTCAGCGTATGGACGGCGGCGCAGCGCGGGCATTCCACGCGGATGGTCTCGCCGTCGCCGAACAATCCCTCGGGGTCGGCCCGGAATGCCGGGGCGATGGCCGTCAGGATCTTCTGCTGGTTGCACCCGCAGTTCCAACCGTAATTGCGGCGCTGGATCGGCGCCAGCGTCTCGGCCGTGGCGAGGTTCCGCACCCCGTCGGCTTCGAGCGCGGCAAACCACGCGAGGTCGCAATCCGGATGCGCCAGCAGCATGGCGTAATTGTCGCCCCCCAGCTCGAACAGACGGGCCGGGCGCTGCTCGCTCCGGGCGTAATAACCCTCCACGGCCGCCCATACGTCGGCACCGTGAAAATTCACCACACTGCGGCGCGGCTCGACGCCCCGCCGGGGCATGATGTCGCTGTAAAACACATTCTCGGCGGCCTCGCGGACATTCTCCGTGAACAACCGGCCCGTGACGGTGCAGTCCTCGTTGTCGCCGGCGAGGAAGAGATTCAGCCGCGGCTCCTGGAAATTCAGGGTCCAGGCGATGTGCTCGTTCAGCGGACGCGAAGCACAATGCAGGGCGAAAGCCGCAAGCGCCGCGCGGAACAACCCGTCCTGCTCCGGCGTGTAGCGCAGCTTGTGGTCCGCCAGGCGCAGGTAGTAGTCGGTGAACAGCGGGCCGAGGTCGCCGCGCGCCAGCAGCGCGTTGCGATGGCGGACAAATTCCACCGTCACCCCGGCGCCGTTCACCTGGTTGGTTTGGTCATCTTGCATGCGGGCAGTGTATGCAAAACCACCCAAAGTCCAGCGGGACCACCGCGGCCTCAGTTGGCCGGGGCGTATTTCTGGAGGAATTTCTCCAAGGCCGTATAGATCTGCAGCCGTCGATCCTCATCCCAGATGCCATGCCCTTCCTCATGTGGGGCGAAATGCACCAGGGTCTTCTTCTGCGCTTTCATCCGCCCGATGAATTTTCTCACCTGCTGCTTGTCGATGATCTCGTCCTTCGGGCCATAGACGAGGAACACCGGGGTTTTTATCCGAGCGACTTGGTGGTTGGGTGAGTTCTCCTCCAGCAGCGCTTGGTCAGCCACCGGATCCCCGACGTTTTTCTTGAATTCCTCGAGATTGAACGCTGCGTAGGTCAGATCTTTGACCTCTTTACTGGTATCTTCCAGATCCTTCGCCTGCTGGATGAGATCGGTCAGTGGAAACATCGCAATCCCGGCCTGAAACCGCTCCGGATGCTGCACCAAACCCATAAGTGCGGCGTAGCCGCCATAGCTGCCACCGGCAATTAAGAGCCGCTTCGGATCAGCTATCCCCTGTGCGACGGCCCAATCCACGGCATCATCCAAGTCGGTCTGCATGGCGCGACCGAGCTGTTTACGGCCCAGTTCTTCGAACTTTCGTCCATAGCCGGCAGACCGACGAAAATTAATCTGCAAAACCGAATAACCCCGCGTCGCATAAAACTGCACCTCCGGATCGAAAACGGCGTAGTCGCGAATCTCCCACGGCCCACCATGCACCAGCAGCACCAGCGGTGTCGCAACCCCTTTCCCCAAGCCCGGCGGGCGGGTCAAGTAACCGTGCAGCGGCACACCATCGCGGGCAGATAGACTGACGGGCCTTGTTTCGCCAAATTTTGCACCCCGCAGCCAATCAGCCAGCTGATAAACCTGCGCCAGTGAGTTCTTCTTCCGGTCCAGAAGGTAATATGCTCCCGGATCCTGGGCCGAGGCGCTCAAGATGAGGATGCGTTGGTAATCGCGCGTCCAATCGACAATCCGGTTATAATACCCCGGCAATGCACCATCAATTGATGCTTGCAGAGCCTTGAGTTTAGGATCGAGCCAAAGCACCTGCGGTAATCCGTCATGAACGACCACTCCCGCCACCGTGTTGTCGTGAGCAGATAGAATGGGTTCCTCCATGGTGATATCCACATTGGCATTCTCTATCAGCGGACCTGTCACAGTCTTGGCAATTGGATCATAGGCATAGATCGCCGCTTTGTCGCGCCCCTGTCGGCCGGCAAACAGGAACCGTTTTCCTCCAGGCGCAAAACCCAACGCGGCGAATTGTTCTTCCCTCCCGAGTTGGATTGCGGTGATCGGCTCCGCCTTACCATCGTCGCCGATCCAGAAGACCCTGATCGCAGGAAATTGTTTGGGGTCGTTTAGACGGCCAAGCTCCTTGAAGCCCGCTCGATCAAAGCCTGCCGCAATCCGAACTTTACCGTCTGAATCAACCCGCCACTCCTGGCTCCAACCGGGATCAGGGGCATAAAGTGAATATTCTCCCGTGATGACATTGAGTTTATAAACTCCCGGCAGAGGAGCGGCTCCGTCATTTATCCATTTCCGCGCTTTCTCATGCTGATCACCGATCTTCTGGCCGGCAAGCAACACCTCGTCGCCAACCACGGATTGCCGGGAAATCACCTTCGGGACCAAAAAAGCGAAGCGAAAGCGACGCGCCTCAATTGATCCGTCTACGATCGCCATCGGAAAAAGCGGCGAAGGGTCTCCTGGCTTCACAATTTCCACCGGCCGTCCACCATCCACGTCAAAGGAAAACATTCCCACCTGAGGTGCCCAGTTGTCATTCGAATTAATCCCCCAAGTTGACACCAGCAACCGATTGGGCCCAACCCATTCAGCCCGCTCGACCGGTATGTCCCGATTAAGATGCAGTATCTTGGATTGCTTGGTATCGAGATTCAGCGCCGCCAAGGCGTTAAAGTAGCTCTTTTCCCATTCGACGGGGTAGACCGTCACAAGCGTGCTCCCGTCAGGCGACATCGACATCGAGCCGAAGAGGTAGTTGGAGGCCCGGAACAGATCCTTGACCGGAACCGGGGCCGCAAAAACGGCGCAGTGAAGCGACAATGCTGACGCAACGACGATGGCAAATCGTGCTAAACGCATAATGGTATCAGAGTGTTGAGGCGCCCGTTGCTGCGTGCAATGCACACCAAGGGAGCAATGTCCGGCAACTCCAAATTGCCCCCATCGGCAGTTTGCAAACAGGGGATACCAAGCAGATACGGATTAATTTACTTCCGCCGGTATCATGCGACCGGACTCACCGGAGATATTATTTTTCGGCGATTGCCAACGCACCGAAAACTGTGGATTTATTCCCCGAATGTCCGAGCGCATCTCCACGAAACCGCAGGTCGAAGAAGAATTTTCCCTGCCCTTGTTCCTCACTGTCGTCATGGCCTCCTTCGCGGGGGTCATCGCCCTTCTGTGGTGGCTGGCGCCCCAGTCCGTCTGGCTGGCCCAGGTCGCCGGCCCGTTCTGGAAGCTGCTGGTGGCCTTCCTCGGAATGTCGTTGTTCAACTGCTTCATGGAATATTTCTTCCATCGCTATGTGTTGCACAAGCCGGTGCTGCCTTTCCTCAGCTATTTCTACCGGCAGCACACCCATCACCACAGCCTGACCCGCATCACCCGCCGGCGCACCCCGGGTGGCATGGAGGTCAACTTCGTCGAGAATTTTTATCCGATCGTGAAGGACGAGCAGAAGGAAGCCTCGTTCTTCCCCTGGTATACCTACGTCATCTTCGCCGCGATCCTCACCCCGCTGCTCGCCCTGTTGCAGTGGGTGGTGCCCTCGTTCCCATGGTTCATCGCAGGCTACAGCGCCATCGGCGCCTCGCTGATGCTCTACGAGATTTTCCACGCGATCGAGCACTGGTCCTTCGAGAAATGGGCCCCGCTCATCGAGCACCCGCGCTGGGGCATGTTCTGGCGCAAGGTCTATAGCTTCCACCTCCGCCACCACGCCGTCATCGACTGCAACGAGGCCATCTCCGGCTTCTTCACCCTGCCCGTGGCCGACTGGGTCTTCGGCACCTGCATCATCCCCGGCATCCTCTACAAGCACGGCGAACTGAACGCCGCGGACAAGGAATTCCTCAGCCCGCATCCCATCGCACCCATCCGCTGGCTCGACCGCTTGTCCGATCACCTCGTGAAGGCCCGCCGCGAGCGTGCGCGCGCCTGAACCGCGCAGCTCCCTGCTTCCCCCAAGGCGCCCGCCCGGGCGCCTTTTTCATGCCCGGACTTGTTTCTCCCCGGGTTTGGCGGTATCTGTAGCGCATGCGCCCCGTCCGGCACCTCGGTGTATTCGCGGCACTTGGTCTTACCTTGGCCGCCGCCCAGAGCGCCGATGACCCCTGGCAGGCCGCACGAAACCGCATGGTGGAGAAACAAATCGAATTCCGCGAAGTCACCCACCCCGCCACCCTCGCGGCCATGCGCAAGGTGCCGCGCCACCGGTTTGTCCCCGCGGAGCTGCGCGCGCAGGCCTACGACGACCATCCCCTGCCCATCGGCCATGGCCAGACGATCTCCCAGCCCTACATCGTGGCGTGCATGACCGAGCAGCTCGCGCCCACCCGCGCCACCCGCGTGCTGGAGATCGGCACCGGCTCGGGCTACCAGGCCGCCGTCCTCGCCGAGATCTGCGCCGAGGTTTTCACCATCGAGATCGTCCCCGAACTCGCCGACCAAGCCGCCACCGTGCTGGGTTCGCTCGGCTACAAGAACATAAAAACCCGCACGGGAGACGGCTGGAAAGGCTGGCCCGAAGCGGCGCCGTTCGACGCCATCATCGTCACCGCCGCCCCCGACACCATCCCGCCGGCCCTCCTCGCCCAGCTCAAGGACGGCGGGCGCATGATCATCCCGGTCGGCCCGCACGCCGGCGCCCAGGACCTGATGTTGGTGACAAAACACGCCGGCAAAATCACGCAGCGCCCCCTCATCCCCGTGCGTTTCGTGCCGTTCGTGCGCGAACGGAAATAGCCGGTCTGACCCTCACCCCTTCGGAATCACACCCTTGCTCTCGAGCTTCTTCATCTTCGGCTTGATGACGAACGAGCAGTAACCTTGGGTCGGGTTGTTCTTGAAATAGTCCTGATGATATTTCTCCGCCGGGTAGAACTTCGTCAGCGGGGCGATCTCCGTGACGATCGGGTCGGGCCAGTGCGCCTGCGCGGCGAGCCTGGCGCGGCCGGCGGCGACATGCTGGGCCTCGTCGTGATAGAAAATCACCGAACGATACTGCGTGCCTTCGTCGGCACCCTGGCGGTTCAGCGTCGTCGGGTCGTGGGCCTCGAAGAACACCTCGAGGATTCGCTCGTAGCTCACGACCGCCGGGTCGAACTCCACCTGGATGACCTCGGCGTGCCCCGTCCGCCCGGTGCAGACCTCCTCATAGGTCGGGTTGGCGTTTTTGCCGCCAGCGTAGCCGCTGACGGCCTTGAGCACGCCGGGCACCCGCTCCAGCACGGCCTCCGTGCACCAGAAGCAACCGCCTCCGATGGTGGCGAGTTCGGTTTTCGACGCGGGTTTGGTTTCAGCCTGGAGGGTCATGGCGGTGAAGAGGGTCAACAAGACGTGGAAGGCGCGGACTTTCATGGACGTGGGAGGAGGCTAGCCAGCTTTTATTCCGAAGCAACCAGCCAAACCAAGTGCCCGCCAATCACGCGAATGGACGCGAATGATTTATTTGGAGCCACGGCGATCTCGCCGTGGGGATTCCCGCAAGCCACAGTTGTCACGTCCTCCCTCAATCCCGCGGGCGAGGTCGCCCGCGCTCCAGTCAATCTTCCTCCAAACATTCGCGTTGATTCGCGTTATTCGCGGGCAAGTCTGTTCTGCCATGGATGACCCCCGGCTCGACAAGTGGCTCTGGAGCGTGCGCGTGTTCAAGACGCGCCCGCTCGCCACGGCCGCCTGCCGCGCCGGCCACGTAATGATCAACGATCTCGAGGCCAAGCCCGGGCGCGATGTGCATGTCGGCGAGACGATCATCGTCCGCGTCGGAGTGATCACCCGCACGCTCAAGGTCACCGGCCTGCCCCGCTCCCGCCTAGCGGCCAAGCAGCTGCCGGAATTCATGACCGACCTCACCCCCGCCGCCGAATACGAGCGGGCCAAGCAGGCCGGCATCGAGCACATGCTCGCCCGACAGCGCGGGATGGGCCGCCCGACGAAGAAGGACCGCCGCGACATGGGCCGGTTGTTCGGGTTCGAGTGATTCCCCGTAAGGCGGGATACGGCGATCCCGCCCTACATTTTCGCGGCTCTTCGCGTCCTTTCGCGGTTAAACCATCACCGCGTCAGTTTGCGGTATTTGATCCGATGCGGTTGTTCCGCGTCCTTCCCCACGCGCTTCTTGTGGTCCTCCAGGTAGCCGGTGTAGTTGCCGGCATACCAGTAGACGGTGCTGTCGCCCTCGAAGGCCATGATGTGCGTCGCCACACGGTCGAGGAACCAGCGGTCGTGCGAGATGATGACAGCGCAACCGGCGAAGTTCTCCAAACTCTCCTCCAGTGCGCGAATGGAATTCACGTCGAGATCATTGGTCGGCTCGTCGAGCAGGATGAGATTAGCGCCGCTCTTGAGCACGCGGGCCAGCAGCACGCGGTTGCGCTCGCCGCCGGAGAGCACGCCGACCTTCTTCTGCTGATCCGCCCCGGTGAAGCCGAACTGCGCGCAGTAGGCGCGGCTGTTCACCGAACGCGTGCCGAGCGTCATGATCTCCTGCCCGTCGCTGATGACCTCCCAGATGGTCTTGTCTCCCTCGAGCGAGTCTCGGGATTGCTCGACATAGGCGAATTTCACCGTCTCGCCGACCTTGAACGCACCGGCGTCGGCCTTTTCCAGGCCGGTGATGAGCTTGAAGAGCGTGGTCTTGCCCGCGCCGTTGGGTCCGATGATGCCGACAATGCCGCCGGGCGGCAGGGTGAAGTTGAGTTTGTCGAAGAGCAGGTTGTCACCATAGGCCTTGGCGACGTCCCTGGCCTCGACGACCAGCGTGCCGAGCCGCGGTCCGGGCGGGATGATGATCTCGAACTTCTTCTCCTGCTCGGCAACGTCGGCCTTGAGCATCTGCTCGTAGGCGTTGATGCGTGCCTGGCCTTTCGACTGCCGGGCCTTGGCCGACTGCCGGATCCACTCCAGCTCGCGGGCCATGGCCTTCTGCCGTTTGTTCTCGGTGCGCTCGGCGACCGTGGCCACGGCCTGCTTCTGCTCCAGCCATGAGGAATAGTTGCCCTTCCACGGAATGCCGTGCCCGTGGTCGAGTTCGAGGATCCAGCCGGCGACATTATCGAGGAAGTAGCGGTCGTGCGTCACGGCGATGACCGTGCCCTCGTAGCGGCTGAGATGCTGCTCCAGCCAGTTGACCGAGTCGGCGTCGAGGTGGTTGGTCGGCTCGTCGAGGAGAAGGATGGACGGTTTTTGCAACAGCAGTCGCGCGAGAGCGACGCGGCGGCGCTCGCCGCCGGAGAGTTTGTCCACGATCTGCTCGCCCGGCGGGCAGCGGAGCGCGTCCATCGCCTGCTCGACGTGCGGCGCCACGTCCCACGCCCCGAGGTGGTCGATCTGTTCCTGCAGCTTCGCCTGTTTCTCGGAAATGGCGTCACGGGCCGCATCATCCGCGGCCTCGGCGATCTCGTCCCAACTGGCGTCATAGGCCGCGGTGAGGTCGGTCAGATGCTTCACGCCCTCCTCGACGCAGGCGCGCACGGTGGAACCGGGGGTGAGCGACGGCTCCTGCGGCAGGAAGCCGACCGTGTAGCCCGGCTCGAAATGCAGGCGGCCGTCGATCTCGGTGTCGATCCCCGCGAGGATGCGCATGAGCGAGGACTTGCCGGAGCCGTTGAGGCCGAGCACGCCGATCTTCGCGCCGTAATAGAACGACAACGAGATGTCGCGGAGGATTTCCTTGCGCTCGATCTTCTTCGAGACGCCGAGCATCGAAAAGATGATCTTGGGGGCTTCGGGCGTGGCCATGGGCGGGAAGGCAAACAAGCGGCGCGACGCAATGCAATCATCCGCTCAAATTCCGCATAGAAATTGAAACCCATCGCCAAACGGTGGAACTCATTGAATGATAAATTCCCTCTGCCGAATTTGCCACCGAACGGTGGTCGCCGGCTTCTCAGCCGCAGCGCAGGCTGCGCGACTGATCCTGAGCTCGCAGCAGCGAGCAACAGGGCATACCGGCGACAGGGGGGCCGTGAGCACGCTGAAGCGTCGGTATGGAAACCGACGCCCACCCAGCTCAGTTACGCCCCATCCAATCAGGACCGGCCGGAGAAATAGTAGGCCAGTATCACGCCCGCCAGCACCACGGCGGCGCCGACGGCCACTTTGGTCGCAAACGGCTTGTGCCGCCGGATGGCGCGACCGGTCACATCGCCCCCGACGGGCTCGACCAGGAAAATGCGCATCTTCTCGGGGATGTTCTTCAGCTTCTGCGGCGGCAGGTAGGTGCCCTTCAGGGCCAGCTGGTTCTCGATCTGGGAGTAGATGAAGCTCGACATGGCGATGCCACCGGGGTCGGCCAGTGGCTGGATGCGCGCGGCCACGTTCACCGCGTTGCTGAAAATGTCGTCGGCCCGGTCCACAAGCTCGCCGAGGTGCAGGCCGATGCGGACCGAGTAGCGTTTGTCCGCGGGAACCCAGGCGTTGTTGGCCTCAATATCTTGCAACAAGCTCTGGCTGCAGCGCACGGCGGACAGGGCGGTGGGAAATTCGGCCATAGAACCGTCGCCGAGAAACTTGACCAGGCGCCCTCCGAATTTGGGCACATCGGCCCGCAGGAGCTTTTCCAGTTCGCCCACGCAGGCGAGCGCCCGGTCCTCATCCCGGGCCATCATGGCGCTATAACCGACCATATCGAGAAACATGACCGCCGCCAGCCGGCGGTTGGGCTGACCCACGCTCGGGTTGGTCTGGCCAAAACCAGGATTCGTCGACTGACCGAAGCCGGGATTCGTCTGGCCAAAACTGGGGTTGGAACGACCGAAACTTGGATTCGTGTCTGCCATACGGATGCTCTCTCGATAACTATTCCGGCCGGTGGCTCAAGCGAGGAATCCGCATGGTGACCGGTCGACCACCCAGCCCTGAGTGGGTCTATTGGGTGCAGGTCGGGCTTTATGCCCGACATATGCCCGACATCCAAGCGGCCCACAACCCGCCGCCCGGCCCAATCTTCATCAGGGAGCAAGCGCGGCCAAGGCCTCAGCCCGGCCGGCCGACAGATCGAGCGCCGACACCCGGGTGGGAGCAGGCGCGTCCTCCACCAGGGCCCGGAAGAACTCGGGCTCCACATTGAGACGGGCGCGCAGGATGCTGCCGTAGATCTGGGCCTTGGAACTGGCCAGTTCCTGACGCGTGAGACCGAGCAGTTCGATCCGGCTCAGCGTCTCATGGAGGGTCTTCACATATTTCAGCACCAGCACCGCGTCGGGGTTGGTGCTCGCTTCCAGCCAGGCGCGGAAGTCCGCCGCCTCCGTGGCCGTGGCGACCTCCGTGAAGGCCGCATAGCTATCGGCCAGTGACCGGGCCACCTCGTCGAGCTTGCTCTGGTCGTCCCCGATCAGGCCGGTGGCCGTGGCGAGGCGCAGGACTTCGCGCACCGCGCGGTTCTCCACGCGGGCGTCGGCCACCTCGTAATCGGACTCACGCGGGCGTTCCCGCTGCGGGACGGTGGTGAACAGGCCCATCCGACGCTCGCGCGACAGGCGTTCTTCGAGCCGCAGGGAGCGGGCGTAGATGCCGAGGGCCTGCAATTGCTCGCGCACGGCCGGGGCCAGGTCGACCTCCGGCGGAGCGGTCTCCATGTCCTCCCGGGGCACGTTCGGCGTAAAGGCCGACTGCAGCACGGTGCGCGGGGCGGCGTTGAGCGAAAGCAGCGTGCGCATCGGCAATACATCGGTGAGGCCAAGCAACGCATCGGTCGGGATGAACGGGCCCGTGCCAAATCCCGGCGCGGTGCTGAGATCCAGATAAACCAGACCGCCAAGGATCGGACGGAACCGGTTGGTCAGCACCAGGTCGGCGACATACACGTTGTGCGTAATCCCGGCGTCATCGGGCAGGATGCCGATGGCCAGCGGCCCCAGCGCGCCGAGGATATTGCCCGTATTCAGCTGATAATCGAAGGCGGCCTCAGTGGCGGGAGCCGGGGCATAGGCTTCGCGCGTAGGAACAGGAATCGAAGAAGTGCTGGAGCTGCCCTGGGCGACGACGGGATTGAAGAAGTAGACGGCTCCCGCGATCAGATCCGTGCCCTGGTCGTCCTGGGACTGGCTACCGTCGGAAGACTCGGCGCGGGCCGGGCCGCGCGAACGCAGCCTGATGCCGAGGGTCGTCGGGTCCGAGGCATCCGTAGGCCGCGGAGCGGAGCTGACGAGAACCAGATAATTGGAAGCGGCCGTGTTGCTCAGGGTAATCCCGTCCTCGGCGGCGGTGCCATCGGCGATGGCGATCAGTGATCCGCTGCGGACCACCAGACGCTCGAAGGGCTGGACGGTGATCTTACGGGCAAAGAGATAGAGATCGCCGTCGTTGCTCTTGAAGATGGACGAGCGGCCCGGCGCATCGGTCTTCTCGGTGGTGCCGGTGGTGGCGCCGCTGCCGAGGATGATCTCGCCTTCCGCCGAATCCACGAAGGTGTGGCGCTCGACTCCGCCCGGGGCGGTGAACTGCAGGAAGTCGTTTTCCCCTTCCGTGCCGGTGCCGATGGCCAGGGCGATGTCGCCCTGGGCCCAGACGTTGCCGCCGATGACCATGTAGCGGCCGGCGGCGGAAATGCTGGCCAGCCGGGCATCCTTCGCACCGAGGTCGCCGCCGACGCTGATGGTCGATCCCGGGGCCGTGACCGTGAGCGTGCGACCCGATGCGCTGATACCCTGGGCAAAGCTGATGCCCTCGGCGGGGTTGGCGCCCCGGTTGAAGACGGCGTTCAGGGTCGAGTTGAACGTCAGATCCGTGCCCAGCTCGACCGTGCCTTCATAGAATTGCGAGCCCGTGGTGTCGATCGTGAGGGCCGTGGCGCTGGAGAAAACCACGGGATCCTTGAGCGTGATGTTGGTCGCGTTGAAATTGGCGTGGATCTCCGTCGTGCCGGCCGCGTCGGTCGTCACATCGCCGATCCGACTGGCTTCGGCGCCCTGTCCGACCGGGCTGTTGAACACGGTGGCGCCGGAGACGTTGGCGATGAGGTCGCTCTGCCCGGTGGTGGCCGCGCTGAGGGTGGCTCCGCTTTCGAGGGAGGAGGAGGAAGCCAGGGCGGGGCCGGTGTTGAGGGTGTCGTTGAAGGTGAGCGCGGAGGCGCCGATGGTGGTGTTCGCGCCGAGCAGCACGGCGTCGTTGTAGGTCTGCGCGCCAGCGGTCAGGACCGAGCCACCGTAGAACAAGGTGCGTCCGGTCGCGTTGGTCGTAAGACTGCCCAGGCGCTGACCGCCGTCGCCCACGGCGCGGCGGAAGATCATGTCGCCGGAGGAATTGACCGTCAGGGTCTGAACGCTGTCGCTGGCGGCGCGGAGCGTATCGTTGAACCAGCCTGTCGGGGCGGTGATGGTGAGGTTGTTGGCCAGCACCACCGGATCATTGAAGCGGAAGGACCCCGAAACGGCCAGCGTGCCGCCCCCGAGAACCGTCGAGCCGCCGGCGTCGGTGATGAGGCTGTTCAGACCGCTGATGGCGCCGGAGAAACGCGTGACGCCGAGGGTGTTGACCGTGAGTGTCCCTCCGCCACTGAGCGCCTGGTCGAAGGAGACACCACCGCCGCCGGCGTTCACGAGGAAGGCGCCGCTGATGGTGAGCGGGCTGATGAAGGAGGCACCGCTGCTGGTGACGGTGACGTTGCCACCACCGCTCGTGATGCCGGTCAGCAGCGCAGTGCCGCCAGCCTGCACGGTGATCGTCCCGGAATTGGTGGAGATCGTCCCGGCGGAGCCGGCGGTGACATTCTGCGCGGCCGTCAAGGTCAGGCTTCCGGAACTGGCGCTGATCGGCGCATTGAGGATCAGAGAGCCGCCGGTCGATCCGAGGGTGATCGCCGAGCCGCTGGTGATCGCGGAACTCACGGTCACGTCGCCGCCGTTCTGCAGGGTGAAGGAGGAGGACGCCTGCACGCCCGCCAGGTTGATCGAGCTGACGTTGAACAGGGTGATGGCCGCGCCGGCCAGCTGGACGGTGCCGAAATTATTGCCCGTATCGTCCAACTCGATGTTGAAGCCGCCTGAATTGAAAACCGAAAGCCCGGGCACGACCGAAGGACCGGTATCCGTGATCGCGCCACCGGCGGTGATCGTCATCGTGCCGGAAGCGGTGAGCCCGGGCAGGTTGATGGGGCCGGCGTCGAAATTCAGCGTCAGGTTCCGCAGGCCGGTCAGGCCGGCCAGGTTGGTCGTGTTGGGAGCGATCACCGGCACCTTGGCCCCGGCATTCACGTTGCGGATGCTCAGATCGCGGATGTTACTCACCGTGCCGGAGAGGACCGGCACCGTGCTGCCGAGGTTGTTCGCAAAGGAACCGAGCAGGATGTCCGTGCCGGCGCTGGTCATGGACAGGAAGATCTCGTCCGCCACCGTGAGCACACCGCTCTGCGTGAGATGGCTGCCTGCCGTCAGGCGCAGGTCGTCCGAAACCGTGGATGCGCCCAGATTGAGCGCGTTGACATCGACCAATGTCACGTCGTTGCCACTGGTGACTACGACCGTGCTGAAATCATTCGCGTCATCCAGCGTGATGTTGTTGGTCGCGCCGGCTGCCAGGGTCGTCGTGCCCGTGATCGTCAACACCCCCGTATCGGTGATGGGGCCGGCGGTGGTCACGGTCAGGGCACCGGAGATGGTCGAGGCCGGCAACACCAGCCCCGCTGCTGCCGTGTTGTTGATGGTGAGGTTGCCAAGCTGCCCGTTGACCGCCCCGCCGATGGCCCCGCCAAAAGTAACCGCGCCCGAGCCCGTGTTGACCGTCAGGTCGTTCGTCTCGGAGGCCTGACTGTCAACCGTGCCCGCAAAGGACACCAAGCTGTTGGTGGTCGCCAGGGTCAGATCCGCATCGATCCGGACGTTGTCGCCATAGGCCTGGGTGGCGCTCGTGGTCACGCTGCCGCTGTTGATGATCGTCGTGCCGCCGGCGTTGGTCGTCAGGCTGCCGGCCGTCACCGCGGCGGTCAGGGTCGTCGTGCCCGTGCTGTTGAGGGTCACCGCGTCCAGCGCGAACGTGCCGCCCACCACCCCGCTCGTCGTGATGGCGCCGCTACCCGTGCTCACCGTCAGATCGCGGGCCGTCGCCGAAGCCGAGTTCAGCGTCGAGGCGAAGCTCACCGCGCTGTTCGTTGTCGTCAAAGTCGTGTCGGCCCCGAGCACCACCGCCCCCGTGTAGGTCTGCGTGCCGGTCGAGGTCACCGTGTTTGTGTTGATTGTCGTTGTCCCGGACACGCTCAGCGTGCTCAGGCCCGTCACCGTGTCCGTCGTCGCATCACCAAAGACCGCGTTGCCCGTAATACCCAGGCTGTTCGTCCCGCCGACGACGGTGCCATTGAAGGTCGCAGTCGTGGCCGTAAGCGTTGTGCCGGCGCCCAAGGTCACCGCACCCGCGTAGGTCTGCGTGCCGGTCGAGGTCATTGTATCCGTATTGATCGTCGTCGCCCCGGACACGCTCAGCGTGCTCAGGCCCGTCACCGTGTCCGTCGTCGCGTCGCCAAAGACCGCGTTGCCCGTAATACCCAGGCTATTCGTGCCGCCGGCGACGGTGCCATTAAAGGTCGCCGTCGTGGCTGTGAGCGTCGTGTTGGCCCCCAAGGTCACGCTGTCGTTGTAAGTCTGGGTGCCTGATGTGGCGACGCTGCCGCCATTGATTGCCGTGGTCCCGCCGGCGTTGGTCATCAGGCTGCCAGCCGTCACCGCGGCGGTCAGGGTCGTCGTGCCCGTGCTGTTGAGGGTCACCGCGTCCAGCGCGAACGTGCCGCCCACCACCCCGCTCGTCGTGATGGCGCCGCTGCCCGCGTTCACCGTCAGATCGCGGGCCGTCGCCGAAGCCGAGTTCAGCGTCGAGGCGAAGCTTACCGCGCTGTTCGTTGTCGTCAAAGTCGTGTCGGCCCCGAGCACCACCGCCCCCGTGTAGGTCTGCGTGCTGGTCGAGGTCACCGTGTCCGTGTTGATCGTCGTCGTTCCCGACACGCTCAGCGTGCTCAGGCCCGTCACCGTGTCCGTCGTCGCATCACCAAAGACCGCGTTGCCCGTAATACCCAGGCTGTTCGTCCCGCCGACGACGGTGCCATTGAAGGTCGCCGTCGTGGCTGTGAGCGTCGTGTTGGCCCCCAAGGTCACGCTGTCGTTGTAAGTCTGGGTGCCGGATGTGGCGACGCTGCCGCCATTGATTGCCGTGGTCCCGCCGGCGTCGGTCGTCAGGCTCGTCAAGGCTGTCCCGCCACCCACCGCCGCGGTGAAGGTTGTAGTGCCGGTCGAGTTCGCTGTCAGCGACTGAGCTCCGTTGACCGTCCCGGTGAACGTGATGGCTCCGCTCCCCGTGCTTACGACGACCGGACCGGTCAGATTCGTGGCCGAAACATAAGTCACACTGTCGTTGGTCGTCGTGATGTCACCGGCCGTGCTGATGCCACCGGCCGCCGTCAGGCTGACAGCCCCATCAGAAGTGATGTCGCCGGCCGCGGCGATCGTCAGCGTCGCCGTGTCGGCGTTAAGAGTGACCACGCCCGCGTTCGTGGTCGTGATCGTGCTGTTCACCGCGATGGTTTCGTTGGTCAGCGCCACCCCGGCAGCCGCGTTTGTGTCGACCGCTCCGTTCAAGGTCGTCGTGCCCGTGCCGTCGGTCTGATTGAGGCTCGCGACCGTGATCGCGTTGGCCGTCACGTCATCCGCGCTGACGATCGACAGGGCGCCCGTGCGCGTGCCGCCGCCGACCGCGCCCGTGAAGGTCACATCGCCCGCTCCTGCGGTAATGGTCAGGTCGGAGCCACCGTTCAGCGTCCCGTCGAAGCTCACGTTCCCGCCAGCTGAAGCCAAGGCCACGTTGCCCGTCAGCGTCGTGTTCGAATTGAAGTCGATGAGGTCAGCCGTCGTCGTGATGTCGCCGGCCGTGCTGATGCCGCCGCTCGCTGTCAGGCTGACCGCGCCATCGGAGGTAATGTCGCCGGCCGCCGCAAAGGTTGCCGTGCCGCTCTGCGTCACAGTCA
>Ga0255338_1001665_pt1 | contig 39436 bp, 38 predicted proteins | sample MeOH1_35cm_T4_19_FD_203715 | JGI IMG/M metagenome (GOLD analysis project Ga0255338, IMG submission 203715) | Sandy soil microbial communities from University of British Columbia, Vancouver, Canada - MeOH1_35cm_T4_195 | ecosystem: Engineered > Artificial ecosystem > Sand microcosm > Unclassified ... | reverse complement strand
GTCACGTCCGCCGGCGGCGCAGGCATCATCGCCGTGCAAACCGCCGCAACAGGCGCGGGTGCGATCAACGTGACTGCCAACGGGTCGACCAGCGGCACATCGGGCATCGTTGTCCAGAATGCCGGTTCAGGCTCGGCCACGGTAACCGCAATCGGCGCGGTCAATGCCACCACCGGCAACGGCATCTTCGCCCAGTCGAACGGCGGTAACCTCAGGGTCACCACGGGCAGTGTCTCCTCGGCCGGTGCGTCGGCGATCGTCGCGCAGAACGCGGCAGCCGCGCCCAACAGCGGCGCCATCGACATCACCCTGACGAGCGGTGGCGTCGTCACGGCGAATGCAGCAGGCGCAGCCGGGATCTGGACCAACAGCGGCCAGTCCATCGGGACCACGACCATCACCGTGAACGGCACGATCCATGCCGCCGCGGCGGGCATCAGCAGCAGTTCGACCTCAGGCAATATCATTACGATCATCGGCGCGACGGGCGTGATCGACCCGCTGATCGGTATCGACCAGACGACCGTCTCGGGCGCGATCAGCGTGACCAACGCCGGCCTGATCCAGGCGGACAATATCGGCGTAAGGCTGACGTCGACCGGCTCCGGCGCAGTAGGAGCGCTTTCGGTCGGCCAGACCAATATCGGCAGTATCAGCAGCATCGTCGGTGTCGACCTTGCCAGCGTCGACGCCGCGCTCGGCGTCAGCAATGCGGGGCAGATCACCGGAAGCGGTGTCGGGGTGAGGATGACCGCGACCGGCACAGGCTCGGCCGGGATCCTCAATTCCGGGACGATCAGCGGCGGCACCAACGCGGTCCTCGCGACGCTCAACAACACGAACTTCACGTTGAACAACGTCGGGATCGTGAACGGGGCCATCAATGTGAGCGGTTCCAACGTCGCAACCTCGACGGTGACCAACGCCGGGGGCGGCGCGATGAATTTCGGGTCCGGCAGTTCCAGCGTGTCCGGAAACTTCGTCAACGTCGGCTCGGCCAATATCGGCGCCGGCGGCTCGGTCCTCTTCGCCGGCAACACGAGCAATTCGGGCCGGATCAGTTTTGCCGGGGCCGGGTTCTTCGCCACCAATGGCGCGATGACCAATAGCGGGGTCATCAACGCGCAGAACAACCTGACGAGCAATGTCGTCACGGTGGGCGGCAACTATACCGGCGGGGGCCAGTTCCTCGCCGACTACAGCACCGCCACGGCCACGGCCGACCGCCTGAATATCGGCGGCACGGCCTCGGGCAACACCAATGTGGCGATGAACCGCGTCGGCGCGCGCGCCTTCGTCGCCGGCGGCTTCCTGCCGGTGGTGACGGTGACGCCGGGTGCGGCCGCGACGGCCTTCACCTCGAACTCGGTGTTCCCGACCACCGGGCTGGTGCTCGAGCATTTCGGCCAGAACCCGGCAAACAACCGCCAGTTCGGCCTGATCCAGCAGATCAATCCGCAATCGGCGTCGCTGGCCAGCCTCTCCTATGTCGCCGAGGCAGCCTCTGCGACGCTCGACGATCCGATCAGCCCCTATCTGAGCGAGCGGGCCAATCCGTCGGCGGGACAGAAGACGTTCAGCCTGTGGATGCGCGGCGCCGGGGGCCATACCCGCCAGACGATCGACTCGACCCTCACCGGCGGCGGTATCGTCGTGACCGCCTCCAACAAGGTGCGCACCGACAATATGGCGCTGACCATGGGGGCCGATCTCGGCCTGCTGAACCTGGGCGGCGGCGGATGGAACGTCCATGTCGGCGTGCTGGGCGGCTGGTACAAGGGCCAGGCCGACCTATCGAGCACCGAGCAGCTCAAGGTCGAGACGCCCTTCCTCGGCGGCTATGTCGCGGTCGGCAACGGCGCCTTCCAGCTCGATGGCACGGTGCGCGGCGAATGGCGGCATTACAAGGTCGTCCTGCCCGTGCTGTTCGGCTCCGGCGCGCCGCAGAAGCTGGACGGCACCGCGACGGCGGGATCGGTCCATGCCTCCTACCGGTTCGGCGGCAAGACCGGCTTCGGCGCAACGCCGTTCGTCGGCTTCAACTATGCCGACAGCAGCATCGACAGCCTGCCGATCGACGCGATCAGCGCCTATATGCCGGGCAAGGACAAGACCGAGACGGGCGAAGGCGGCCTGCGCGTCTCCTATCGTGCCGGAAGCGACCCGGCCGTGGTGATCGAACCCTTTGCCAGCGTCTCGTACCTCAAGAACTGGTCACGCGGTGACAGCGCCGCGTTCAGCTTCGGTGCGCCGGTGACGAACTTCGCGCTGGCAACGACCACCTGGGACGATGCCGTCCGCTACTCGGCCGGCGTCACCGCCAGAGCCAGGGACGGGCGCGTCACGGGCTTCCTGGTCGGCAACATCAATGACGGGACCGGGCTGCACAGCTTCAGCCTCAATGCCGGAGTGCGGTTCAACTTCTGACCAGACGCAGCGTGCGCCGGAGGCGGCGGACGATCGGATGCGATCGTCCGCCGTTTTTGTCGCACGCTTCGACGGCAAGGAACGTCGGCCATGCCCGTCCGGCGGCGCACGACAACCAACCTGCGCGCAACAAAACACCGCACCGCCTTGATCGAGCGCAAGAAAGGGCTAGAGCCTCCCACATGGCTTCCCGTCCGCTCACCCTGTACGAAAAGATCTGGGCCGCTCATGTCGTCGAACGGCGCGATGACGGCACCTGCCTGATCTATATCGACCGCCACCTCGTCCATGAGGTCACCAGCCCACAGGCCTTTGCCGGGCTGCGCGCCGCCGGGCGCAAGGTGCGCCGACCCGACCTGACATTGGCAGTGCCGGATCATAACCTGCCCACCACGGCGCGGCTGGATGCGGCGGGCAAGCGCCTGCCGATCGCCGATGCGGAAAGCGCGGCGCAGCTCGACGCGCTCGAGCGCAATACTGCCGAATTCGGCGTCGACTATATCGACGCGATCGCGCCCGAACAGGGCATCGTCCATGTCGTCGGCCCGGAACAGGGCTTTACCCAGCCGGGCACGACGCTGGTCTGCGGGGACAGCCACACCTCCGCGCACGGCGCGCTGGGCGCGCTCGCCTTCGGTATCGGCACGAGCGAGGTGGAGCATGTGCTCGCCACCCAGACGCTGCTGCTGAGCCAGTCGAAGACGATGGAAGTGCGGGTCGACGGCACGCTCGGCTTCGGGGTGAGCCCGAAGGACGTGATTCTCGCCATCATCGGCAAGATCGGCGCCGCGGGCGGCACGGGGCACGTCATCGAATATACCGGCGAGGTGATCCGCGCCATGTCAATCGAGGGCCGGCTGACCATCGCCAACATGTCGATCGAAGCCGGCGCCCGCGCCGGCCTGGTCGCGCCGGACGAGAAGACCTTCGCCTATCTCAAGGGCCGGCCGATGGCGCCGAAGGGCGCCGATTGGGACAAGGCAGTCGCGTGGTGGAAGACTCTGCCGAGCGACGCCGGCGCGGTGTACGACAAGGTGGTGATGCTCGATGCGAGCGAGATCGCCCCGTCGCTGACCTGGGGGACCAGCCCCGAAGACGTGGTGCCGATCACGGGCGTCGTGCCCGATCCGGACAGCTTCGCTGATCCGGCGAAGCGCGAGGCGGCGCGCAAGTCGCTCGATTATATGGGGCTGACGCCGGGCACCGCGATGCAGGACGTCCCGGTCGGCCATGTCTTCATCGGCAGCTGCACCAATTCGCGGATCGAGGATTTGCGAGCAGCGGCATCGGTCGCCAATGGCCGCCATGTCGCCGAGGGCGTGCGGGCGCTGGTCGTGCCGGGATCGGGCCTAGTCAAGCGCCAGGCCGAGGCCGAGGGGCTCGATCGCATCTTCCTCGACGCCGGCTTCGAGTGGCGCGAGCCGGGCTGCTCGATGTGTCTCGCGATGAACCCCGACAAGGTGCCGCCCGGCGAACGCTGCGCTTCCACTTCGAATCGGAATTTCGTAGGCAGGCAGGGTCCAGGCGCACGGACGCATCTGGTTTCCCCCGCGATGGCGGCAGCAGCGGCTGTCACCGGGCGGTTGAGCGACGTCCGGGACCTGATGCGGGGGGCGATGTCATGAAGAAGGCGCTTGTTATCCTGATTCTGGGAACCGTGCTGAGCGGGATCGCCGCCTATGCAGCGACCGCGAAGACGCCGGTCGGGGAAATCGTGGTCCGCTGATGAAACCGATCACCCAGGTCTCCGGCCGCGCCTATCCATGGGGCGCCAAGAACATCGACACCGACGTCATCATCCCCGCGCACTGGCTGAAGACGGTCACGCGCGAGGGTCTGGGCAAGGGCGCGTTCGAAACCGTGCGTGCGCAGCCCGGCAACATCTTCGACGACCCCGCCTATGCCGGCAGCCCGATCCTGATCGCAGGCGACAATTTCGGCTGCGGATCGAGCCGCGAGCACGCCGCCTGGGCGCTGGCGGACATGGGCATCGTTGCGGTGATCGCGCCGAGCTATTCCGACATCTTTTCGGGCAATGCTTTCAAGAACGGCATCATCCCCGTCGTGTTGCCGCAGGAAGCGGTCGACCGGCTGATCGAGGTGGCGAAGACCGATCCGATCACTATCGATCTCGAGACGATGACGGTGACCACGCCCTATCAGGACCGCTTTTCGTTCGAGCTCGACGCCTTTCGCCGCCAGTGCCTGATGGAAGGGCTGGACGAGATCGGCCTGACGCTGGCAAGGGATACCGTGATTTCGAAATACGAGTCCGGCGTCAGCGAGCACCGGCCGTGGATGAGCGGAGAACGAGCATATGCGGGCACTGTTGTCGAAAGCGCCGGGCGGACCTGAAACTCTAGTCATCGACGAGGTCCCCGATCCCGTGGCCGGCAAGGGCCAGGTGGTGGTCGCGGTCAAGGCGTGTTCGATCAACTATCCCGATGTGCTGATCATCGAGGACAAATATCAGTTCAAGCCGCCCCGGCCGTTCGCGCCGGGCAGCGAGATCGCGGGCGTGATCGAGAGCGTCGGCGAGGATGTGACCGACTGGGCGCCGGGCGACCGGGTGATCGCGACGACGGGATCGGGCGGACTGGTCGAGAAGATCGCGCTGCCCACCAAGAGCCTGTTCCGCCTGCCCGAGGGGCGCAGCTTCGCCGAGGGCGCTTCCTTGCTGCTGACCTATGGCACCACGATCCACGCGCTGCTCGACCGCGGACACCTCGCCGAGGGCAACACCCTCCTCGTGCTCGGCGCCGCCGGCGGCGTCGGCCTGGCCGCAATCGAACTGGGCAAGGCGTTCGGCGCGCGCGTCGTCGCGGCGGTCTCTTCCGAGGAGAAGGCCGCAGTCGCGAAGGAAGCCGGGGCGGACGTGACGCTGGTCTATCCGCGTGCGCCGTTCGACAAGGATCAGTCCAAGGCGCTGGCCGATCAGTTCAAGGCAGCGCTCGGTCCCAATGGCGCCGACGTGATCTACGATCCGGTCGGCGGTGACTATGCGGAGCCCGCGCTGCGATCGATCGCATGGGAAGGCCGCTATCTCGTGGTCGGCTTCCCCGCCGGCATCCCGAAACTGCCGCTCAACCTGACCCTGCTCAAGAGCTGCGACGTGTGCGGCGTGTTCTGGGGCGCCTTTGCGGCGCGCGACCCCAAGGCGAACGCAGCGCATATCGATCGGCTGTTCCGCCTGTGGAAGGAGGGCCGGATCGCCCCCCGCGTAACCGAGACCTTTGCCTTCGAGGATGGCGGAAAAGCGATCGCCAAGATGGCCGCGCGCCAGGCGATCGGAAAACTGGTGGTAACAGTCGCCGACTAGCGCCGGTCGCGGCCGCTTCAGCATCCGGAAAGGACAACCGCCCGGTCGCGGGCGGTTGCGTCCTTTCGTCCCCCACCCTATCTCCGCAGGAACAATTGCCACGGCCCAAGGGGAACGAGCCACCATGACCACCTTCGACGATCGCGAGCGGGCGTTCGAGACCAAATATGCCCGCGACGAGGAGATGGCGTTCCGCATCACCGCCCGTCGCAACCGGCTGCTGGGCCAATGGGCCGCCACGCTGATGAAGCTGACCCCTGAAGAAGCCGATGGCTATGCCAAGGCGGTCGTGCAGGCCGACTTCGAGGAAGCCGGCGACGAGGACGTGATCCGCAAGCTCTACAGCGACCTGACCGCAGCCGGCGTCGAGGTCGACGAAGCCTCCGTGCGCCGCGCGATCGAGGAGCAGACGATCGAAGCGCGCCGCCAGCTGATGCAGTCCGAATAAGATGAGAGCGGAATAACAGCATGGCGATGGCGGCCGACGAAATCGAAGCGCTGATCACCGGCGGTATTCCGGACGCCCGGGTCGAGATTACCGACCTGGCCGGCGACGGTGACCATTATGCTGCCCGCGTGACGTCCGAGAGTTTCCGGGGCTTGCCCCGAATCAAGCAACACCAGGCGGTCTATGCCGCGCTGGGCGGGCGGATGGGCGGCGTGCTGCATGCACTCCAGCTCACCACTGCGGTTCCAGAGTAGACAGGAGTAGCGCACGTGACCGATGACGCACAGGCCCGCATCGCCGAGATGGTCGGCAAGAGCGACGTTCTTCTTTTCATGAAGGGCAGCCCATTGTTCCCGCAATGCGGCTTTTCCAGCCGCGCCGTGGCGATCCTCAATCATCTGGGCGCTGAATTCGACAGCGTCGACGTGTTGCAGGACCAGGGCGTCCGCCAGGGCATCAAGGCCTTTTCGGACTGGCCGACCATTCCGCAGCTCTATGTGAAGGGCGAATTCATCGGCGGATCGGACATCATGATGGAGATGTACGAAAGCGGTGAGCTGGCGCAGCTGTTCGAGCAACAGGGCGTCACCCAGGCGAGCTAGGGACGCCGGGCTGGTGCCGGCCTCTTCCGGGAACGGCGCCGATCGGAACAGCATCGGAGATCACGCGCCCGCGTCGTTCGACGCGGGCGTTGTCTTGCGTGCGAGCGATGCAGCGATCTTCATGGCGATTTCGGGATAGGAAGGCCGGGTAGGGCGGACCGACGCGAGATCGGAGGGAGCATCGGCCCGCCCTGCTGAAGCGCAGAACGCTCGGCATGCTTCAGACTATGCAGCCGCCATGCCAGTCTTGCGGAGTGGCGAAAAACCAATCGTGACGATGGTTAACCACCCCACCCGACCGACCCCGGGTGTAAGCATTTCCGACAGATCAACCGCCGATCGTCAGCGCGACCTCGTACAGGCCGGGATGCGCCTTGCCGAGCGCCGCGTTGCGCGTGAAGAAATCGGCGGCGCGCAGCCGTGCCATCACCCGCTCCTGCGCCGCCGGATCGCGGACCTGGGCATAGTTCACCACCCTGTCGCCCGCGAGCCCGCGATGGATGCTCGCTGACATCCAGCCCTCCACATCGCTGACCGATCTCGCCCCCTCGGCGAGCAGGGCGATCAGCGCCGCCTGGTTGGCTGGATCGCAGGTGAAGACGTTGATCTGGGTAATGATCCCGGTTCCGCTGGTGATGATCGGCATGTCGTTTCTCCATACGGGCCCGCAGGGCGCACCCCGACAGGCCGGGAGCGCGGATATCGCACCCCTTCCTGTCGCAGGTTCCGCCGCAGCGGATACGGAGAGCACTCTCGCAGCGGAGAGCGGTGGCCGGGCTTACCGATACCGGCCTGCTTCTTTTCGACCGCGACGGACTAGCAAATTGCCGCGCACCGGTCCAGAAATCGCGGCATGACGAACCCCCGCACCGGCGGCCGCATCCTGGTCGACCAGCTTGTCGCACAGGGCTGCGACCGCATCTTCACCGTTCCCGGCGAGAGCTTCCTCGCGGTGCTCGACGCGCTGCACGACACACCCGGGATCGATCTCGTGGTGTGCCGGCAGGAAGGCGGCGTCACCTTCATGGCCTGCGCCGACGGCACGCTGACCGGGCGGCCGGGCGTCGCCTTCGTGACGCGCGGGCCCGGCGCGACCAATGCCTCGATCGGGGTGCATGTCGCGATGCAGGATTCGCAGCCGATGGTGCTGTTCATCGGCGACGTCGATCGCGGAACCAAGGACCGCGAGGCGTTCCAGGAGATCGATTTTACGGCGATGTTCGCGCCCGTCGCGAAATGGGCGGCGAAGATCGACGATGCCGCACGCATCCCGGAATATGTCGCGCGGGCGTGGCATGTCGCGATGTCGGGCCGACCGGGGCCGGTGGTGCTGGCGCTGCCCGAGGACATGCTGCTTGACGAGGTGGTTACGGCGGACCGGCCGCGCGTGGAGCGCCCCGTCCAGGCGTGCGATCCCGCGACGATGGAAATGCTCGCCGGGCTGCTGGGCGCGGCATCGCGTCCGGTAGCCATTATCGGCGGCGCGGGCTGGGATGCCGCGGCGACGCGCGACTTCCAGCAATTCGCAGAGCGCAGCGGCCTGCCGGTGGTGGCGGCCTTTCGGCGGCAGGACGCGATCACGAACGACTCGCCTGTCTATGCCGGCAATCTCGGCTATGGACCCAATCCGAAGGTCGCCCAGCGCGTGCGGGAGGCCGACCTGCTGCTCGTGGTCGGACCGCGGCTCGGTGAAGCCACGACCGACGGCTATACGCTGGTCACGCCGGAGCATCCGGGGCAGCGCCTCGTGCATGTCCACCCCGACCCGAACGAACTGGGCAGCACCTATCGCACCGAACTCGCGATCTGCGCCGGGATGCGCGAGTTCGCCCGGGGGCTGCGCTCGGTCGAGCTGCCGCCGCTGGCGGCCGGGGCCGAGGCGCATGCCGCATATGAGGCATGGTCCACCCCTGCCCCGCGCGACCTGACGCTCGATCTCGGGCCGTGCGTGGCGGCAATGCGCGCGGCGCTGCCGGCCGATACGATCATCTGCAACGGCGCAGGCAATTACTCCGGGTGGTGGCACCGCTATTGGCGCTATGCCGGCCCCGGATGCCAGCTCGCGCCGACCGCCGGTGCGATGGGCTATGGCGTACCCGCCGCAACGGCAGCGGCGCTGCGGCATCCCGGCCGGATGGTGGTGGCACTCGCGGGCGACGGCTGTTTCCTGATGAACGGGCAGGAACTGGCGACTGCCGTGGGGCATGGCGCGGACATGCTGGTACTGGTGATCGACAATGGCGGCTACGGCACCATCCGCATGCATCAGGAGCGGGAATATCCCGGGCGGATCTCCGGGACCGAGTTGCGCAACCCCGATTTCGCTGCGCTGGGACGCGCCTATGGCTGCTGGGCGGAGACGGTGACGACGACCGCCGCGTTTGCGCCGGCACTGGCCCGCGCGATGGCGGAGACCGGCGTGCGGCTGCTCCACCTGAAGACCGATATCGAGGCGATCACGGCAGCGACCACCATTTCGGCCTTGCGGCAACGCTGACCGCGCGGACAATGCCGCGCTGCAACAAAACCTCTTCGACGACTATATCCAGTAACGAATAGAAAAGGCCGCCCCGGTTTCCCCGGGACAGCCTTTTCAAAGCCATGACGTAAAAAACGTCAGATATCGTCGCCAAGCGCACCCTTGACCTTGCCGATGAATTGTTGCCCCTTGCCCTTGACTTGCTGGGCAGCACCTTCATCGCGCGTGTCGGGATTGTCGCTCTGCTGCTTGACCTTGCCGATGGCTTCGTTGACATTGCCTTTGATCTTGTCGGTGAGTTCACCCATGTGCGTGCTCCTTGATCATCGTGCGGCGTCGAAGGCCGACACCTGCCATTCCCCAGGCAAAGAACGGATGATCACGCTTGCGGTTCCGGCAATTCGCCGTGCGCATGCCTCGCAAGATATTGAAAAAACGCGATGCCCGATCGGATAGCCGAGCATTATGAGCGCCATGCCCGGGCGTTCGATCGCGACCGCGGGGGCAGTTTCGTCGAGCGCGGCTGGATCGAGCGCTTCGTCATGCCGCTGCCGCGCGGCGGCGCGATTCTCGATCTCGGCTGTGGCGGCGGAGAACCGATCGACCGCTACCTGATCGACCACGGCTTTGCGGTGACCGGGATCGACAGCTCGACGACGATGATCGGCCTCGCCCGCACCCGGTTTCCGCGCCACCGCTGGCTGCAGACCGACATGCGCACGCTGGCGATCGACGAGCGGTTCGAGGGCGTAATCGCGTGGAGCAGCCTGTTCCACCTAGCGCATGACGACCAGGCAGCGATGATCCCGCGCATTGCCGGCTGGCTGAAGCCCGGCGGGCGCTTCCTGTTCAACAGCGGGCCGTCGCGCGGAGTCGCGATCGGCACGCACCGCGGCGAGCCGCTGTTCCACGCAAGCCTCGACCCCGGCGAATATCGTGACGCCTTCGCCCGCGTCGGGCTGGTCGAGATGGCGCACGTCGCCGAGGATCCCGGCTGCGGCGGCGCGACCGTGTGGCTGGCGCGGAAAGCCTAGTCTAGCCCGCGACCGTCTTCAGGAAGGCAAGCACCGCCCGCCAATTGGCCTCGGCCCCCTTCGGATCCCTGGCCGCGATCAGCGTCGAGGAACCATGGACGCCGTCGACCGGCGTATAGAGTGTCGCCTTGCCGCCCGGCACCTTGTCCGCGATCGCCCGGGCGGCGGCGACTTCCCCCGCCGCCGGCGACGAGGTGATGAACACCGGCACGTTCACCTTCGCCGCGGCATTTTCGACATACTGCTTGTCAGCGAAATATTCGCCCGGCGAGAAGGCAAGCACTGCCTTGATCGATCCGGGATTCTCGGCCGCAACGGGAAAGACCAGCGACGCGGAATAGCTGCTGCCCCACAGGATGATCGGCAGATTCTCGCGACGGGCCCATTCGATCGCGCCCTGCAGATCGGGCTTGGCGGCGAGATATTCCTGGCCTTCGGGCCGCGCTGCATTGCCGGCGGGCGGGGTGATCAGGGCAGCCGTCTCGTTCTTGCCGAACAGGCCCCCGCCCGCGCGCTGATCAATCGCGAGCGCCGAATAGCCGGCCGCCACGAGCCGCGGCGCGATCGTGGCATATTCCCCCCTGCCCGATCCGGCCTGGTGGAACAGCAAGATGATCGCCTTGGGATTATCCGCGCGATAGATCGTCCCCCGGACGTTCGGGCCGTCCGTTGCGGCGAGCCAGAAGCTGTTGGGCTGTGCGGGTTCCTCGACGGTCGCGACATTGCTCGCATTCCCCTCCGGGGCGCCGGTACCACAGGACACGCAGAGCAGCGCGCCAACCATTGCGAGACGTTTCATCCAACTGTGCCTTTCCGGTTCGGCTCTCAGATCAGTCCGGCGAGCGGGCTGGACGGATCGGCGTAGCGGCGCTTGCCCATGCGACCGGCGAGATAGGCCAGCCGGCCCGCCTCGACGCCGGCCTTCATTGCGGCGGCCATCATAATCGGATCCTTCGCCTCGGCGATCGCGGTGTTCATCAGCACGCCGTCGCACCCGAGCTCCATCGCGGCGGCCGCGTCCGAAGCAGTGCCGACCCCGGCATCGACCAGCACGGGCACGCTGGCGCCCTCGACGATGAGGCGGATCGTCACCTGGTTCTGGATGCCGAGCCCCGAGCCGATCGGCGCGCCGAGCGGCATGATCGCGACCGCACCGACATTCTCAAGCCGCTTCGCCGCGATCGGATCGTCGACGCAATAGACCATCGGCAGGAAGCCTTCCTTGGCCAGGATCTCCGTCGCACGCAGTGTCTCGACCATGTCGGGATAGAGCGTCTTCGCCTCGCCCAGCACCTCGAGCTTGACCAGATCCCAGCCGCCGGCCTCGCGCGCCAGCCGCAGCGTACGGATCGCATCCTCGGCGGTAAAGCAGCCCGCGGTGTTGGGGAGGTAGGTGACCTTCTTGGGATCGATGAAATCGGTCAGCATCGGCGCGTTCGGATCGGACACGTTGACGCGGCGCACCGCGACCGTGACGATCTCCGCGCCCGAGGCCTCCAGCGCGGCGGCATTCTGGGCGAAATCCTTGTACTTGCCGGTGCCGACGATCAGCCGCGACCGGAAGGTGCGGCCAGCGACCGTCCAGCTATCGAGGGCGGGCGCCACGTCACCGCCGCCGACGAAGTGCACGATCTCCAGTTCGTCGCCATCCTCGACGCAGACCTGGCCGAGCGTCGAGCGCGGCACGACCTCCAGATTGCGCTCGACGGCGACCTTTTCGGGCACGAGGCCGAGATCGGCCGCGAGCTGGGCGAGGCTGAGGCCGGCGGCGACGCGGCGGTGCTCGCCATTGACGCGGATCGAAACGGTGTGGTCGGTATGCATGCGTCTCCCCTAGACCTTCGCTTCCCGCGAAGTCGAGCACCTGTTCCGGCACGCAGCATGTCTCGACTTCGCGCGACACGAGCGGCTAAGAAAGGCCCGACCGCGATATAGGCGGCGACTGACTGCCCGCAACCGAAAGGCTCACCCAATTGGCCGATACGATCTTCGTCCTCAACGGCCCGAACATGAACCTGCTCGGGCTGCGCGAGCCCGACATCTACGGCCATGAGACGCTCGACGACATCGCCGGGCAGATGGAGGACCGCGCCCGCGAACTCGACCTGTCGATCGACATGCGGCAGTCGAATCACGAGGGGCATCTGATCGACTGGCTGCACGAGGCGCAGGCGACGGGCGCCAAGGCGGTTATCCTCAATGCGGCTGCATTTACCCACAGTTCGATCGCACTTCATGACGCGATCAAATCGATCAAGACGCCCGTGATCGAGGTACATCTTTCCAACCCGCACGCGCGCGAATCCTTCCGGCACGAGAGCTGGGTGGGACGTGCCGCGCGCGGAACCATCGCCGGCTTCGGGGCGCTTTCCTATCTGCTTGCGCTTGAAGCCGCCGCCCGTCTCTGACAGGACGCTCGCCCAATAAGGGAGAACAGGGGTCGCATGGCCGAAGATACCAATTCCGATCCGATGCGGATCGATGTCGAGCTGGTCCGCCAGCTGGCACAGATGCTGGACGAAACGCAGCTGACCGAGATCGAGGTCGAGGACGGCGGCCGCCGGATCCGGATCGCGCGCAAGGCAGCCGCGGCCGCGCCGGCGGTGCATTATGCGCCAGCGCCCGCCGCCGCGCCGGTCGCGCTTGCCGCCGCGCCGCTCGAGGCGGCGCCCGTCGCCGCATCGACCGCCAACGCCGTCAAATCGCCGATGGTCGGCACCGCCTATCTCTCGCCCGAGCCTGGCGCGGCATCGTTCGTCAGCGTCGGCAAGCAGGTCGCCGCGGGTGACACGCTGCTGATCGTCGAGGCGATGAAGGTGATGAACCCGATCCTCGCCCCGAGCGCCGGCATCGTCAGGGCGATCCTGGTCGAGAGCGGCCAGCCGGTCGAGTTCGACCAGCCGCTCGTCGTGGTCGAGTAACGCACCTTGGCCGAAATCAAGAAGCTGCTGATCGCCAATCGCGGCGAGATCGCGCTGCGCATCCATCGCGCATGCCATGAGATGGGGATCAAGACGGTCGCGGTGCATTCCACCGCCGATTCGGACGCGATGCATGTGCGCCTCGCCGACGAGGCGATCTGCATCGGCCCCCCGCCCGCCGGCGAGAGCTATCTCAACGTCGCCAACATCATCTCGGCCGCCGAGATCAGCCATGCCGACGCGATCCATCCCGGCTATGGCTTTCTGAGCGAGAATGCCCGCTTCGCGGAGATCGTCGAGGCGCACGGCATCATCTTCGTCGGACCGAAGCCCGAGCATATCCGCACCATGGGCGACAAGGTGGAGGCGAAGCGCACCGCCGGCGCGCTCGGCCTGCCGCTCGTCCCCGGCTCCGACGGCGCGGTCAGCGACCTGGGCGAGGCCAAGGCAGTCGCCGCGCGAATCGGCTATCCGGTGATCATCAAGGCCGCCTCGGGCGGCGGCGGGCGCGGCATGAAGGTGTGCACGTCCGAGGACCAGCTCGAGACGCTGATGATGCAGGCGGGCAACGAGGCGAAGTCGGCCTTTGGCGACGCCACCGTCTATATGGAGAAATATCTCGGCAACCCGCGCCACATCGAGTTCCAGGTGTTCGGCGACGGCAACGGGAATGCGATCCATCTCGGCGAGCGCGACTGTTCGCTGCAGCGCCGACACCAGAAGGTGCTCGAGGAGGCCCCCTCCCCGGTGCTCGGCAGCGAGGATCGCGAGCGGATGGGCGGGATCGTCTCCAAGGCGATGTCCGACATGGGCTATCGCGGCGCGGGCACGATCGAGTTCCTGTGGGAAGACGGCGAGTTCTACTTCATCGAGATGAATACCCGACTCCAGGTGGAGCATCCGGTGACCGAGATGATCACCGGCCTCGACCTGGTGCGCGAGCAGATCCGCATCGCCGAGGGCCATCCGCTGACGCTGCGCCAGGAAGACGTCGTGTTCCGCGGCCATGCGATCGAATGCCGCATCAACGCCGAGGATCCGCGCACCTTCGCCCCTTCCCCCGGCCTGGTGAAGCAATATCACGCCCCGGGCGGGATGAACGTGCGCGTCGATAGCGGGCTCTATGCCGGCTACCGCGTGCCGCCCTATTACGACTCGATGATCGCCAAGCTGATCGTCTATGGCACCACCCGCCAGGGCGCGATCCGCCGGCTGCGCCGCGCGCTGGAAGAGTTCGTGATCGAGGGGATGAAGACCACGATCCCGCTGCACCAGGCGCTGATCGAGGATCCGGATTTCCAGGCCGGGAACTATACGATCAAGTGGCTCGAGGACTGGCTCGCGCGGCAGGAGGACTGAAGCGGCGGGCGCGTGGCCTGGGTAAATGTTTCCAACGGACACGCCCCGATTCCGGGCCGCTTTCGGACTGATTTTTCTCCGCTGTTATGTTGGATATGTTGGATTTTCGGGGCGATTTCCTCATTTACTTTCAATGCCTTCCTCAGATCTCGCTGTTATCCAAGAACAGCGAAGAAACAGCGGGAAAAGGACCGCGGTTTCCAACAAGAACACCACGGCGCCCCGGTATTTCAGCGGCCATGCGAAAGAGCCGGCCGGATCGCCCCTCGCGGCCGTCCGGTTCAACCCTGCATCGAATCGTATCTGGGTTGAATCGAAGCAATGACGGTCAGTTCCCGAACGCCGCCCACAGACGAGATTTTCCGCCAATGCCTATTGGGCTTTGCCGTTCTCGTTCCTGCCGGTTAATCGCCCGTGTGCCACGGCGGAGGATACGCTGAACATGGGCATGCCCCCGCAAGTCGAACTCCCCTATCGCTATCAATTATATGGCTGGCCGATGATATCGGCGCGCCCGCTACCCTTCATGCCTCCCTGGCCCGACGCCGCGTCGACGGAAGAGGATTCAGTCGAAGTGCGCTTCGGCCCGGTTGCCGTGCCCGCCGACACGCCCGTCTATGATGACGGCTTCATCGCTCTCCACGCCGACGGCTCCGCGCTCCTGACCTACCCTGAGGTGCGCATCGCGGTGGCCGGCGGCCGGACGATCCGGGTCGACGCTCCGACCGATATCAGCGACGCCTATCTGCATAGCTGCCTGTCCGGAGCGGCCATGTCCGTCACGAGCCACCAGCGCGGGCAACCGCCCCTGCACGCTTGCGTCCTGGATATTGACGGCAAGGGCATCGCCATCGCAGGCCATAGCGGCTTTGGAAAGTCCACGACGGCGCGGGCGCTGCTGCTGCGCGGACACCGCCTGGTGAGTGACGATCATGCCCAGGTCGATCCCGCCACCCGGCTGGCCCAGGCGGCTTTTCCTTCGATGAAGCTATGGACGAACAGCGCCGACCATCTCGGCGATACGCTCGACCCTGCGATGAAGGTTTCCCCGATGGTGGGAAAATATCACTTGCCGCTACGCGAATCTTTCCGCCCCACCCCGATCGCCCTGACGACGGTGGTGATCCTACATCCGGAACCAAAGCTCGAGCACCCGACCCTGCGGCATTTGACGACGCAGGAAGCCGCGATGGCCCTGCACCATTTGGTGCATCGCTGGCGGCTGGCTCATGCCATCGACAAGGGTGCCGCTGCCTTTCACTGGGCCCTGGCCCTTAGCCAGATGGTTCCGGTCGTCATCCTCAAGCGCCCCGACGACCTCCACCAGTTGGATCGCCTCTGCGCTATGATAGAGGGCCTGGCGGCATCCACAGACCGCCGGACCGAGCCTGTTCGATGAGCGCGATCTGCGGGGTCTGGCATTATCGTAACCGTGAACCAGCGCGAGACGATCTGCGTCGCGTTCAGCGCGCGCTCGAGCCGTTCGGGCGAGACAGGGCCCAGACCTGGGACGCGAACGAGGTTGCCCTGGGCGCACGGCTGTTCAGCACCGTGCCCGAGGATCGGTTGGACCGCCAACCGCTGAGCGGCGGTGGCGGACGGTTCGCGCTGGTCGCCGACCTGCGGCTGGACAATCGCGCAGAATTGGCCGGCGCATTGCGGCTATCTGCCGAAGAGATGGCGGACATGGCCGATGCCGACCTGCTACTGGCCGGATGGGAGCGGTGGGGAGCCGATGTCGTCCATCATTTGACGGGCCGTTTCGCCTTCGCCGTCTGGGACGCTGCGGAACGACGATTGTTCCTGACGCGGGATCCACTGGGGCTGGAGCAGCTCTATTTCCACGCCGGCGATGGCTGGTTCGCCTTTGCCAGCCGGCCCCGCGCACTGCTCGCGCTGCCCGACGTGCCGGTGGCGCCGGATATGGAAACGCTCGCCGGGCACATGCTCCAGTTGCCGCAGCACGGGCCGCACACCTACTTTACCGGCGTGAGCCGGATCGAACCCGGCCAGCGCGGCTGGCTGGCACAGGACGGCGCATGGCGCACAGAGGCTTATTGGAACCCCGACGGCGTCACGCCGCTGCGCCTGGCCGACCCCCGCGACTACGCGGACGGCTTGCGCGAAGCCGTCACCAGGGCAGTGTCGGCGCAATTGCGCACGATCGGCCCGATCGGCAGCATGCTCAGCTCCGGTTTCGACAGTTCCGCCGTCACTGTTACCGCCGCTCGCCTGCTGGCGGAGCGCGGCATGGGACTGCATGCCTTCACGCATGTCCCGCATCCAGACTTTGCCGGCCCGGTGCTGCGGGGGCGGCACGCGGACGAAGGGCCGCTCGCAGCAGCCACGGCGGCGCTTTACCCCAATATCACGCACCACCGGAGGCCCAATCCGCAGACCGGGCAAACCGCGCTGCTGGACCGCCTCCACGCCATCGGATCCTGCCCTTACTGGGGCGCGGTGCAGCTATGGCAGTATGACATCTACGAGCATGCGCGCACCCTAGGCGTGCGGACCGTGCTGCATGGGAGCATGGGGAATTTCACGCTGTCCTATGAAGGCGCCGAGGCGCTGGCGGAGATGCTGGGCGACGGGCGTCTCCTCAACTTCGTGCGACACTTCTGGCACCGGTTGCGCGGCGATTATCGGCTGCCCAGCCTGATCGGCATGTCGCTTTTCCCGTTTCTGCCGCCATCGGCCTGGAAGGCTGCCCAGCGCCTGCGCGGCATCGAACCGTGGGATGTCACCGATTGGTCCCCGATCGCCCCCGGCTTGTTACAGAGCCCCGCCGTGCAGGAGCGCATCCGCCAGGCAGGCATGGACTATTCCTATCGCCCGATGCGCAACGGACGCGCCGCCCGCATCGGGATGCTAAGTAGCCTCGATATCGGGCAAGTAATCGACGATTGCCAGGAGACCATCGGGATCGATGTCCGCGATCCAACCAGCGACTTGCGCCTGATCGAATATTGCCTGTCCATTCCGACCGAAATGTTCTCGGCGACCGGCCAGACCAAAAGTCTGTATCGGGCAGCCTTCCAGGCCGATCTCCCGACAGCCCTGCTGGAGGGGCGTACCAGGGGGCTGCAGATCGCGGACTGGATGATGACGTTGCAGCGCAATCGGGCGGAGATGATCGAGGACATCGAACGCTCCGCCGGATCCAGCAGCGTCCGATCGATGATCGACCAAGGCGAGATCCTGCGGCTACTGCGGAACCTGCCGGACAAGGATCCCGGAACAGCGGCGTTTTATCGTCGGCACTGTGTGAAGATCAGCCGCGGAATATCGCTGGCGCATTTCATCCGGCGCACGACCGGGGAAAATGGGTAATTCCGTCCCGCGGGGCAATCGCGGCGGTCGTGTCCTACACCTCGCGCAACGACGTCGATAGGACAGGAGCCGTACCATCATCGTTGCGCTTCAGGGCCTCCCAACACGCGACTGGCCGGGCGCAGACGCCCCGCGTCAGGAAAGAATGCCGGAATCAACGACCCCGGGGGCGCCGGCTTCGACCACTTCCGCAACCTCGACCGCAGTCACCGCCGGCGTCGCCCAACGCTTCTTCTCACCATCCTGCGACGGCACGGATTCAATCTCAGTTTTCATCACTCTACTCCTTCGCCATTCGCATACCTCCGCGAGCCGAGACGGGACGCAGGTGCAATATAAAGTACCGATTATGCCCGAGACTGACAATGAAATTCCGTCTATCTGCCCGAACGATAGCATCCATGATCATGCCGGCAGCGGGGACGACAGGAACTCGCGACTTATTTTTGCAGTGCGGCGTGGATCGATGAAGCAGCGGACGGACTCGCCGAAGCGGCACATCTTCCGGGACCGGCCACGCCTTCAGCGCCCGACCCGCCCTTTGGGACCGGATGGTTAAGGCCGCACCGTGTTGCTCCCGGTAAAGGAAGTGGCTGAAACGGCGAGCCCCAGGATTGCCCGCCCCTTCCGGACACGGGCGCTTCCAGCGGCGGGCCGGATACGGCAGGATGTCTTCCAACGGGGGAGACACAGCATGTTCATCGGCCATTACAGTGCGGCATTCGTTGCCGCGACATCGCCCAGAGCGCCGCGGCTCGGCACGCTGTTCGTCGCCGCACAACTGGTCGACCTCGCCTTCTTCTCGTTCGTGCTGCTCGGGATCGAGCATATGCGGCTGGTACCGCACATCACCGCGATGAACCCGATGGACCTGTACGACATGCCCTGGACGCACAGCCTCGCCGGCGCGATCGGCTGGGCAGCGGGTTTCGGGGCGGCGATCTGGCTGGCGCGGCGCAGCCTGACGGCCGCAGCGATCGGCGGGGCGGTGGTGCTGTCGCACTGGCTGATCGACCTGCTCGTCCACCGCCCCGACCTGACGCTCGCGGGCGGCCCGCCGCCGTTCGGGCTGGGCCTGTGGAACCGCCCGGCAATCGAGATACCGCTCGAACTGGTCTTCGCCTTTGGCGGGCTCGTCTTCTTCGTCGGCCGGACGCGGGCCACTGCGCCGCGGGCGTGGCTGCCAGTCGCCGCGCTGGCGACGGTGATGGCGGTGGCGCAGGCGGTCAACTGGCTGAGCGCGCAGCCGACCGCCGTGATCGATCCGCCGCCCGCGTCGCTCGCAATCTCCGGACTCGCCGCCTATGGGGTGCTCGCGGCGCTCGCCTGGTGGGTGAGCCGGGCACGGGAGATCAAGGCGTGAAGGCAACCATCTGGCACAACCCCCGCTGCTCGAAATCGCGCGAGACGCTCGCGATCCTGCAGGGCGCGCCGGGAGTCGAGGTGGAAGTGATCGAGTATCTCAAGAATCCGCCGACACGCGCGACCCTGGCCGCGCTCTACGAACGCGCGGGGATGACGGCGCGCCAGGGGTTGCGCATGGCCGAGGATGCCGCGCGCGGGCTGAAATATGCCGATGGCGACGCGATCCTCGACGCAATGATCGTCGACCCCATCCTGATCGAGCGGCCGCTGGTGGAAACCGAGAAGGGCGTGCGGCTGGGCCGGCCGCCGGAGAAGGTGCGCGAGATCCTCTGACGGTCGCGCGGCTTCGGCAGCCCGGCGCGACGCGATCGCACGGGCGCCGGGCCCCCGGAACAAGGCGCCGGATGACGAATGGTCGGCCATCGGCATGCTGCATGCCTAACGCGTCCAGCCTGCAGCTCACTTCCCATGGGCGTCGAGCGTGGACGCCCGTCGCGCCGCATTGACCCGGAACATATGAAACGTATATGGTTCGTATATTCCAATCCCGAACGAGGAAATCGATGGGTATCGTGAAAATCGACGACGAGCTTCATGAGGAGGCGCGTCGGGCCAGCGCCGTCATGTGCCGCTCGATCAATGCCCAGGCCGAGTTCTGGATGAAGATCGGGATGCTCGCCGAGGCGAATCCGACCCTGTCCTTCAACGACATCGTGAAGGTGCAGCTCGAGGTCGCGCAGCTGCGCATGGCTCGCCCGGTGGTCGCCTGAATGGTCAAGACCCCCGACGAACTGGCGCTGATGCGAACGTCCGGCAAGTTGCTCGCCGCCGTCTTCGAGATGCTGGACGGGCAGAAGCTCGCGGGCATGTCGACGATGCAGGTCAATGGGCTGGTCGAGCAGTTCATCACGGTCGATCTTGCCGCGCGGCCGGCGAGCAAGGGGCAGTATGGCTTCGCCTATGTCCTGAACTGCTCGATTAACCATGTCGTGTGCCACGGCGTGCCCGATCCGAACGAGATCATCCACGACGGCGACATCATCAATCTCGACATCACGCTGGAAAAGAACGGCTTCATCGCCGACTCGAGCAAGACCTATCTGGTGGGCAATGCGCCCCCGGCCGCGCGACGGCTGGTGCGGGTGGCGCAGGAGGCGATGTGGCATGGGATCAGGCAGGTGCGCCCCGGCGCGCGCCTGGGCGATATCGGTTTCGCGATCGAGCGGCATGCCAAGAAGAACGGCTATTCGGTCGTGCGGGAATATTGCGGGCACGGTATCGGCCGGGAGATGCACGAGGAACCCCAGGTCCTGAATTTCGGGCGGCCCGGGACCGGCCTGACGTTGCGCGAGGGCATGGTGTTCACCATCGAGCCGATGGTGAACCAGGGCAGCCGCCAGGTTTCGACCGAACAGGACGGATGGACGGTCGTCACCAGGGACCGGAAACTGTCCGCTCAGTTCGAGCACACCGTCGCGGTTACCGGGAATGGCGTCGAGGTGCTGACCTTGCGGGCCGATGGGACCTGATACTGGCTATCGCACGTCGCGCGCGGCAGTTCATGGCGATTCGCCTTCCGGCGTGACCGGAAGAACATCGCGCCAACGCGGATCCTCTCGAACCGCATAGCGGACCAGCACTGTGCACGAACGCCCGGGATGCCCGCCCCGGTGAGCGATTCGCGCCGCGACTCGCCCCCTTCATGGGGCCTGCCTGCCCGAAGAACCGCAGCGTCGATGACGATGACCGGCGGTCGCGCGGCGGAGAATATCCCCGCGACGCCGCGGGCGGGTGCACGCGGGCCCTGCCGGGCGCTCCGTAACAAACCTGTCAACTAGTTATTCGCCGGACAACAAGACCCGCCCCGCCATCAATGGCTCACTGACCGCGTCGAGAGTCCCCGCCAGCAGGGACGTCGGAAGACGGGGAGGAGAACACAGGGTCGGGGGATGAGACATGACTAGGATTCGTTCAATGAAGATGCTCCTGGTGGCGAGTTCAGCCGTCGGAGCGATGATCCCGGCGGCCGCATCCGCGCAGTCCGCCAGCGCCACTGCCAGGCCGGTTGAGGTGGCGAGCGCCACCGTAACCGCCCCCGAAAGCGACCCGCAGCTGACCGACATCGTCGTGACGGCGGAAAAGCGCGACGTATCGTTGCAGGTGGCGCCGCTGTCGGTGTCGGCAGTAACCGCGCAATCGCTCACCCAGGCCAATGTGACCGAGATCACCGGCCTCAACGGCCTGGTGCCCGGCCTGGTCGTCGCGCGCAGCGGCGGCGGCGAACGCATGATTTCGATCCGCGGCGTGGGATCGGAGACGCCCGAGAACGGCAATACCCAGCCCGGCGTCTCCTATCATGTCGACGGCGTCTATATCTTCAACTCGATCGCGGCGAACGCTGCCTTCATCGACGTCGGCCAGGTGGAAGTGTTGCGCGGGCCGCAGGGCACCACCTTCGGCCAGGGCTCGACCGGCGGCACGATCAACGTGGTGACCAACCAGCCCTCGCTGCACGATTTCGGCGGAACGATCGACGTGAGCGCCGGCAACTATGATTTCATCAAGGCGGATGCCGCGATCAACGTGCCGCTGAGTTCCACGATCGCCGTGCGCGGGGCGATCCAGCACACCCAGCATGACGGCTATGCCGTAGCGACCGCAGTGCCCGGCTTCTCCAAATACCAGCTGGACGATCAGGACGAGACGGGCTGGAAGGTCGCGGGCATCTGGGCGCCCACCGACAATTTCTCGATCACGCTGAATACCATCCAGTATCGCAGCAACACCAATGGCCCGGCGCAAAAGAATATCGTGGATCCCAGCACCGATCCGCGCGTGCTCTCCCAGGACTATCCGGGCAAGTCGGTGATCAACACCGAACTCTATTACGGCGTCGCCAAATATGATGCGGGCTTTGCGACGATCAAGTCGATCACCAGCTACCAGACGCTGTACAGCCTGCAGGCCTGGGACGCGGACGGCCTGACGAGCCCACTGTTCTTCGCGCACACCTATAACCCCAAGAGCTTCGTCGGGGTGAACTACGACCATGTGCCGGCATGGCGCACGCGCACCAAGAGCTGGACGCAGGAAGTCAACATCGCCTCCGACGGCTCCGGCCCGTTCAACTGGATCGTCGGCGGCGTGTATCTCTGGTCGAAGAATTCCCAGTATATCGTCGAATATCGCAGCGGCGCCGATACCGAGATCCTGCGCCCCGCGATCCCCGAGACCACGGCGTGGAACGATCCGGCGGTGAAGAAGATCACCTATGCCGAGCTTTCCGCGATCACGCGCAAGGCATGGGCCGGCTATTTCGAGGCGTCCTATGAAGTGACAGACGCGCTCAAGCTGACCGGCGGCATGCGCTACAACCACGATTCTTTCAGCGGCGAGAGCGACAGTATGTCGGGCGGCACCAGCGGCCAGACCTCCGGCGCCTATCTGCAGCCGGACCCGACGGACGGCCTGAAGACCAACAAATGGACCGGCAAGGCGGCGGTCGAATATCAGCTGACCCACGCCAACATGCTCTATTTCTCCTTCACGCGCGGCTTCAAGCCCGGTGGGATCAACGCCTCGGCCTCGAACGGCGGCAGCTCGTACACCGGGCTCAAGTGGCAGGACGGGATCAAGCCGACCTATCAGCCGGAATCGCTCGATTCCTTCGAGATCGGCAGCAAGAACCGCTTCCTCGGCAATCGCGCGCAGCTGAACGTTTCGGCGTTCCTCTACAATTACCACAATATGCAATTCCTCGAGGAGGATCCGATCCTCTTCGGCGAAGGCATCAGCAACGCGCCGAGCGCCAAGATCTACGGCGTCGAGCTCGAGGGCAACTGGCTCGTCACGCCGCACTTCCAGGTCGAGGGTTCGCTCTCGCTGCTCCACGGCACGTTCAACAAGGATTATTACGCCCTGGATCCGGTGAATGCTTCCAAGGCACAGAATGCAGCCGGATATCCCGACTATCTGTTCTGGTCGAACTTCTATGCCGCGGCGCTGGCCCGCGAGGCGGCACGGGCGAACATCAACGGCAACAACGTGCCGAAGCTGCCCAAGGTGCAGGGCACCTTCGCGATGACCTATACCAACAAGGTCGGCCCGGGCGAGTTGATGGCCAAGGCGCAGGTGATCTATCGCGGCGAATATCAGTATCGCCTGTTCAACGACTCGGCGTTCGACAAGACGCCGGACTATGCCCAGGTAAACCTGTTCCTCAAATATACGCCCGACAACAGCAATGTCTGGGTTTCGTTCACGGCGACCAACCTGTTCGACACCGCCGGCGTCAACTCGCGCTTCTCCGATCCCTATGGCAGCGCCCAGACCTATGACACCTATATCGCACCGCGGCAGGTGTTCGGGACCATCGGCCTGAAATTCTGACCTTTCGGTACATCGGGATGACCCAGTGGGCAGGGGCGGCGTGGCGACACGCCGCCCCTTGCTGTTTGCCCGCCTCTCCGCGCCCGGGTCAACTCTTCGGGCGCGGGAGATCAAGCGATGGTGCAGTGCACAAGCTAGGCTTGCCATCTGGAATCGAAGGAAGGATTGGCTCGCCATGCCGCGCAACCTGCTGATCATGATCGCCGCGTCGCTAGGCTTCTTCTTCGTCACGGCCACGACGTTCACCTCGCTCGGCTATGTCCTGTACACGATGGTGTCGGAGCTGGGCTGGTCGCAGGCTGCGGCGGGCGCGAGCTTCTCCTTCCTTGGCCTTGCCTGCGGGCTCAGCAGCCCGTTGCCGCCGATGCTGATGAAATGGATCGGCACACGCCTCACCATGTTCACCGGCGGCATGGTGCTGTCCGCCGGCTTCCTGCTCGCCGCGAACGTCCACGGGCTCGCCGAGTTCTTCGCGGCGACGTCGCTGATGGGCATCGGCTTCTCGCTCATCGCGCCCTCCCCCGCGGTATTCCTGATCGCGACCTGGTTTCCCAGGACGTCGGCGCGGATGATCGGATTCTATTTCATGGCCGGCGCACTCGGCGGCGTCGCGGGGCCGCTGATCGTCAGCTGGGTGGTCGGCCTCAGCGGCAGCTGGCGCGTCCATTGGCTGGTAATGGCGCTTGCCGCGGCAGCGCTTGCCCTCATCCTCCTGCTCACCATCCGCGATGCCGTGAAGGTGGAATCGACCGAGCAGGTGATCCATGCCGGCGCCGCAGCGGCGCCAGCAGCGACAACCTCGGCCTGGACGATGCGCGAGGCGATGCGGAGCCGCTCGTTCCTGCTGATCGCATTCGTGATGATCGTGGTGCAGACCGTGGTGACGACGATGCACTCGGTGCTGGTGACCCATGTCGCAAGCCTCGGCGGCGGAAGCGCGCCGGGCGCGCTGGCGATGAGCCTGCTCGCGCTCGCCGGCACCCTCGCCAAGGGCACGACCGGCGCACTCACCGAGCGCGTATCGCCGCAGCTCCTGCTCGTCCTCGGACTTGCCCTGCAGTGCATCGCGGTCGCGCTGCTCTGCGTGACGGGTACGCCGGCCTGGGCAGTGATGTTCTCGCTGCTGTTCGGTGTCGGCTGGGGGCTGAGCTGGCTCAGTGCCCATATCCTGCTGCTGCGCTATTTCGGCGCGTCGCTCGCCACCGACCTGATCGCAATGGCGACGACCGCCACCACCTTCGCGGTGCTAGGCCCCTTGTCGGCCGGCTGGATCGCCGATCGCACGGGGAATTACCTGCCGATCTTCGCGATCTTCGCTGCCCTGCTCGCCCTCGCCGGGGTGGTCTCGGCGGTGCTGCTGCGTGCGCCTAATGCCCGGCCGGCGGCAGTGCCCGCCAAGCGCGACCTGCTGCCCGACGCCGAAATCCTCCCGGCCGAATAGGATGTGGGGAGGCCGGGTGCCAGCTTTGTGAGGTTCAGTCTGCCGTGTCCCGCAGGACGCACAGGCCAAGAGGTGATATGATGACGATGTTGACCGACCAGTTCTTCGACAGCTTCGCAAGCTCGGTGACGGAAACCGAGGAAGCCGAGACGCTGCCGCCGGCCTGCTATACCGACGCGGAATTCTTCCAGTTCGAGAAGGAAGCGCTCTTCTATCGCGAATGGCTGTGCGTGGGGCGCGAGGAATGGGCCGAGAAGCCCGGCGACTATTTCACCTGCACGCATGCCAACGAGCCGCTGGTGATCGCGCGCGACCGCAAGGGGGCGCTCCAGGCGCTGTCCTCGGTCTGCCAGCACCGCGCGATGCTGGTGGCGGAAGGCCATGGCAATACCCGCGCCTTTGTCTGCCCGTATCACCACTGGACCTATGACCTGGACGGCGCGCTGGTGAACGCCCCGGCAATGGGCAAGACGTGCAATTTCGACCGGGCGAAGAACAGCCTGCCCAAGCTCAAGATCGAGGTCTGGCACGGCTTCGTCTTCGTCAATTTCGATCTCGAGGCAGCCCCGCTGGCACCGCGCCTCGCGGCGCTGGAGGATGTCGTCGCCAATTATGAGTTCGCCAAAGCGCGCGGGCCGCGGCCCGAGGCCCCCACGCCCTATGCGTGGAACTGGAAGGTGATGTTCGAGAACAATAACGACGGATATCACGCGAACCGCCTTCATGCCGGGCCGCTGCACGATATCGTGCCGAGTTCGCTGGCAAGCTTCCCCGAACTGCCGACCGAGACGGCGGGCTATTACCGGCTCAACGGCTCGCTCCACCCGGACGCGAGCTTCAATGCCACGCAGCGCGCGGTCTTCGCGGTGTTTCCCAAGCTCACCGACGAGGAACGCCACCGGCTGCTGTTCGTCAACCTGCCGCCGAGCCTGTCGCTCGTCGTGATGAGCGACATGATCATCTACATGATCCTCGATGCCCAGAGCGCACAGACTCACGCGCTGACCTTCGGGCTGCTGCTGCACCCGGAGGCGATGTCCGACCCGCTGTTCGAGCACAAGCTGCGCATGAACAACGATGCAGTCGCCGAGATCGTCCAGCAGGACCTGCATGTCGACCTGCTCGTGCAGCAGGGCCTGAATTCGAAGTTCGCGCCGCGCGGCCGCTACAGCTGGCAGGAAGGCGCCCAGCGCCAGTTCAACCTGTGGCTGGTCGACCGCTACTGGGGCGAGTGGAACCGGCGCCGCGGCCCCTCCGCCCCCGTCGCCCGGATCAAGCGCGCATCCTGAGCGCGTAGCGACCGCGATGATTTCCTGCGCGCGGGCAGCCCCGGCGGCCGACCCGATGCGCGCATCCCCGCAAGAGGCAACCAGATGACCAATACGTTGATCTTCGTCGATCTCGCATCCGACGACCCCGCCGCGGCGGGCAAATTCTACGCCGAAGTGTTCGGCTGGGAAAATGACGCCCGCCCCGAGGGCATCTATCACCGGATGGTGCCGGGCGGCTTCTTCCAGCACAAGGACGGCAGCGACAGCCAGATCGGCAACCTCCACCTCGGCATCTTCGACGCCGCCAATGCGCGCCCGCATCCCGACCCGGCCGGCGTCGAGCCACGGCACATCGCGACGAGCGGCCGGAAGCCGCGCATCTGGATCCTGATCGGGGACGAGGACAGCGCCGACCGCATCCTCGCCGCGGCGGCGGAGCGCGGGGCGACGATCCTGTGGCGCGACCATTATTGGAAAGAGTTCAACGGCTATAACCACGCGTTTGCCGATCCGTGGGGCAACGAGATCCTGCTCTGGGGCAAGGCCGGTGAAAACCCGCAGATTCCAGCCGATTATACGCGGGAATGACGCCATCTGCGGGCTGCGGACAACAACTTGTGCGCATCGACGCAAGACCGGACGCAGTTCCGCTCCCTAGCCTCGGCGCACGATCACCGGTTGGGGCCAGGAACATGATGAGCAGGAACGCCGTCCGCAGGGGAAGCGTGCAATGAGCCGGATGCCGATCGTGTTCTTCGGGCATGGCAGCCCGATGGTCGCGCTCGAGACGAGCGACACGACGCGCGCCTGGCGCGGGATCGCGGACCGGATCGGCAAGCCCAAGGCGATCCTCTGCATTTCGGCGCACTGGCTGACGCGCGGCACCGCGGTGACGGCCATGCCCCAGCCGCGCACGATCCATGACTTCGGCGCCTTTCCGCGCGCGCTGTTCGAGGTGCAATATCCGGCGCCGGGCGATCCCGAACTCGCGCATCGCGTCCGCGACCTGCTTGCGCCGATGCCGGTGGCCATCGATCATGGCTGGGGGCTCGACCACGGCACCTGGACGGTGCTCGTCCACGCCTATCCCGACGCCGACATCCCGGTCGTCCAACTCGGCATGGACCTGGCGAAGACCCCCGAGTTGCACTGGGCCGTCGGCCAGTCATTGCGGCCGCTGCGCGACGAGGGCGTGCTGATCATGGGCACCGGCAACATTGTCCACAACCTGCCGGCGATGGACTGGGAGAATCCCAACGCCCCGCCCTATCCCTGGGCCGACCGCTTCAACACCACGATGCTCGAGGCAGTCGCCACCGATCAGCCGCAGCACGTGATCGCCTTCGAGGAACTCGGCGACGATGCGCGGATGGCAGTGCCGACGCCCGACCATTTCTGGCCGCTGCTGTACGTGCTCGGCGCCCGCCATCCCGGCGAGAAGGCCGAATTCAATCCCGATTTCATCCACCACAAATCGCTCGGCATGACGAGCATCCTAATCGGCGCGTGACCAGCGCGCCCGGTAAGCTTTCATCACAGGGGGAACGTTAATGTCCTTGGTCTGCGAGACTGGCACGGTTCGTGACAACGTCCGGCCCGGAGCACTGCATTTTCTGCGGGCGACGCCCGACACGGTGCACTGGGGGTATTTCTCGCCCGAGATCAAACCGGCGCTGACGATCAGGAGCGGCGACCTGATCCAGGCCCAGGCGGTGACGCATCACGCCGGCGACGATCCCGCGCTGATGTTCGACGACGACATCCGCCGCATCTTCACCGAGATCGATCCCGAGACGCGCGCGCCCGGATGCCACATCATGACCGGCCCGATCTATGTCGAGGGCGCCGAACCCGGCGACATGCTGGAGGTGCGCTATTTCCAGATGACGCCGCGCTTCAACTACGGCTCCAACCTCCAGGCCAATTGGGGCCATCTCTACGAGGAGTTCGGCCAGACCGAGCGCGTGACGATCTACCGCCTCGATCCCAACGCGAATACCGCGAGCGCGCTCTACGCCTATGATGTCGCCGACAAATATGTCGTCCCTGGCCGGATCACCAACTGCCCGGTCTGCGATCGGCAGCCTGCGCTTCCCGGCATCACCGTGCCCGCGCGGCCGCACCTCGGCACTGCCGGCGTCGCGCCGGCGGTCGACCAGCCGGTCAGCACGATTCCGCCCGGTCTGCACGGGGGCAATATCGACAATTGGCGCATCGGCGCAGGCGCGACCATGTTCTATCCGGTGCAGGTGAAGGGCGGGCTCTTCTCGATCGGCGACCCGCATGTCAGCCAGGGCGACGGCGAAATCAGCGGCACGGCGATCGAGGCCTCGCTCGACGTGCTGTTCCAGATCATCCTGCGCAAGGACTTCAAATTCCCCTCCCCGCTGCTCGAGACCAAGGACTGCTGGATCGTCCACGGCTTCGGTGCCGATCTCGATCAGGCGATGAAGAGCGCCTCGCTCGACATGATCCATCTGCTCCACGAGCATCAGGGTCTTTCGAAGGTGGACGCCTATTCGCTGATGAGCATCGCGGCCGATTTCGGCGTGACCCAGGTCGTCGACGGCACGCAAGGGATTCATTGCCGGATCGACCGGCAGATCTTCGGCGGCAAGGGCATCGTCAAGGACGTGGGGTAAGGACGGCCGGGCGAGCGCCCGGCGACAAGCCGTCGGGCACGCTTCGACAAGAAATCGCGACGCGCGCGGCGCATCATGCGCCATCGCGCGCGTGCAACAGGTGGAGTGAAGCGGTGAGCTATCAGGTGCTCGACGTCCGTCCGATGACCAAGCGCATCGGCGCGGAGATATTCGGAATCGATTTGAACCAGCCGCTCGGCAACCAGGAAGTGAGTGAGCTGCACGATGCGCTGATGGAGCATCAGGTGATCTTCTTCCGCGACCAGCCGCTCGACCATGACAGCCACAAGCGCCTCGGTCGCTATTTCGGCGACCTGGCCTATCACAGCGGGGTTGCCGGGCTGACCGACCATCCCGAGATCGTGGCGATCCATGCCGACGCGAACAGCACGTTCGTGGCGGGCGAGAACTGGCATTCCGACCTGAGCGAGGATGCCGAGCCGCCGATGGGCAGCATCCTCTACATGCACACGCTGCCCGCGGAGGGCGGCGATACGCTCTGGTCGAGCATGTACGCCGCCTATGACGCGCTCACGCCCGCGATGAAGGCGTTCCTCGATCCGCTGACCGCGGTGCATGATTCCAACCATATCTACCGCGAACTCTTCCCCGACGTGGAGAAGACCTACCCGCGCAACGTCCATCCGGTGGTGCGCACGCATCCGGTGACCAAGCGCAAATGCCTGTTCGTCAGCCAGTCCAAGACGATCCGGATCAACGAGCTGTCAAAGCCCGAGAGCAAGGCAGTGCTCGAATTCCTGTTCGACCATGTGAAGGACCCGAACTTCCAGGTCCGCTTCCGCTGGCAGAAGGATTCGATCGCCTTCTGGGACAATCGCTGCACCCAGCATTTCGCGACCTGGGACTATTATCCCGAAGTCCGCTCCGGCTTCCGCGTGACGATCGCGGGGGACAAGCCGTACTGAGGCTCGGTCTCGCGCTGCTCACGCTGGGGCTCGCCGCCCCGGGCGCGGCGGCCGCGCCGCACGCACGCGCCATCGCGGCGCCCCGCGAGGAACTTCGGCACGCGCTCCAGCAGCTGATCGACGCGGGCCAGCTTCCCAACGCGCAGGTCATCATCACGCAGGACGGACGCACGCTCGCCGATCTGCACCTCGGCTATCGCGACGTGGAGCGCCGCGCGCCGCTGCCCGCGGATGCGATCTTCCGGCTCTATTCGATGTCCAAGCCGATCACGAGCGTCGCGATCATGATACTCGTCGAAGACGGCCGGCTGTCGCTCGACGATCCGGTCCGCCGTTTCCTGCCCGCGCTATCGGACCTGCGCGTCTATGCGAGCGGCGACGTGGAGGACATGGTGAGCGTGCCCGCGCTCCGCCCCGTCACGATCCGCGACCTGCTGACGCACAGTAGCGGCTTCACCTACCAGTTCATGGGCAACTCCCCCGTCCATCGCTACTATCGCCGACAGGGCGTGATGCGCGAGACCGCCGTCGGCAAGCAGCCCGGCGACGCGCCACCAGCGCGCAACCTGGACGAACTCGTCGCGCGCCTCGGCAAGGCGCCGCTGCTGCACCAGCCCGGCGCGCGCTTTTCCTACGGCTATTCGACCACCGTGCTCGGCGCCGTGATCGAACGAGTCTCCGGCATGCGGCTCGATCGCTTCCTGCGCGAGCGGATCTTCGTGCCGCTCGCGATACGCGACACCAGCTTCTACGTGGACGACGCCCGGCTCGGCCGGTTCGTGACCAACTACACCGCCACGGCAACCGGCATCGCGCCGATCGAGACCGCGGAGGCATCCGAATATCGCGACCAGCGACGCCTTCTGGACGGCGGCGGGGCGCTTGCCGGGACGGCGCGCGACTATCTCCACTTCGCCGAAATGATCGCCAATCGCGGCACCTGGCATGGTCGCCGGCTGCTCCGACGCGCGACCATCGACGAAATGACGAAGCCCCGGCTGCGTACCGGCGGCACCGGCCTGGAAAATACGTGGTTCGGCTTTGGCTTTGCGATCGGCGACGCGAAGAGCGAAGCGATGGGCGGGCTGCCCCGCGGCGCACTGAGCTGGGCCGGCTCGGGCAACACCTATTTCTTCGCCGATCCCGCGCACCGAATGGTCGCGCTGTTCATGACCAACGAGCTGACCCCGGCCGGCTTTACCGGCCGCACCGAGACGTTCCGCACGCTCGTCGATCGCACGGCGCTCCAGCTCAGGCGGTGAACAGCGCCTTGCGGATCACGGCATGGACGCCCCAATTGCCGTTCACTACCTGCGACACGCCGAAGTCGACGCCCACCGACAGCAGCGAGATCGCTTCGTCCTCGCTCAGTTCCTTGGTGCTCATCAGGAAACGCCGTGCCTTGCGAAAGGCGTCGCGCATCGCCGCATCGATCGAGGATTTCTTGTAGACCTCGCTCTGCGCATCGTCGCCGAGTTCCTTCAGATAATCGGGATGGCTGAAGCCCATGATCACCCATTCATGCTCAGTCTCGATCAGCGGATAGTCGAGGTCGCGCAACTGCTCGCGCAGCTCGCTCGCCGGATGATGGATCACCTGGATCAACGCGGTCATCGAGCATTCGATCGCGGTACCGCACAGCTCGGAATCGCCTTGCGATGCGTGCGGATCGCCGAGCGACAACAGCCCACCGGCCACCTGCACCGGGAGGAACACGCGCGACCCGGGCCCGGTGCGCCAATTGTCCAAATTCCCGCCAAAGCTGTTCGGCGGCACCGAATCGACCAGCCCGGCATAGGCTGGCGCGACCGCGATAAAGCCGAAATGCGGCCTGATCGGGATCTCAACATTGCGCAGCACGTCATAGTTCCGCTCAATGGTAGCCGGGTCCACCGGCACCCCCGGATAGTCATAACGGGCATGGACATGACCCGATGGATCCGTCTGCGGCGTCCAGCGATAATTATAGACGGCATGGGCGCTCGGCGGCCGGCCGCTGCCCGCCTCCACTTCGTAGATCGTGATGACCTCGCGCTGCTTGGGTTCAGTCAGCAGCTCCGAATAATGGAAACCCCAATAGGTTGCGGCATTGCTGCCGAAGGACTTCCCCGCGAATTTTGGATTGCCGCTCGGTCGGGGCTTGAGGTCAAGGATGCGTACCTCGATCACGTCACCCGGCATCGCGCCCTGAATCGCGATCGGCCCGGTGCAGATGTGCACGCCGAAACCTTCGCCCGGCCCGCGCCCCAGCGCGCTGGCGTCCATCGGGCCGGCGCCGCGCCGGTCGACCGCCTTGCACTCATGATCCCATTGATAGACGCTCTCGGCGCCGGGATCGCCCTCCACCATCCGCTCGGGATCATCGTTGGCGTGATGGGTCAGCGTCTCGATCGTCACGAAATCGCCGGAGCGAACGTGCAGCACCGGCTTGAGTGACCGGCTGAGGAAGCCCCAGTGGATCGTCTTCGGGCTCACCGGCAGGTGATGGTGGCGAACGGCGTCGGCGAGCGGTACCTCGTCGAGCGTCGGCGCCGCGTCCTCGCCGAGCGTCGCGTCCTCCGCCGGCACTTCGGCCTCGCGCTCGGCCTGGGCGCGTTCGCGTCGCCCGGGGCGCCCGCGGTGCAATTTCCCGATCGCATCGTCGTCGCTCGCCGGCGCCTTGCGATATTCGCGTGGGGAAACGCCATATTGCTCGCGAAAGGCACGGCTGAACGACGCGGAATCGTTGAAGCCCCATTGGAACAGGATGTCGGAGATCGACTTTTGCACATGAAGCGGACTGCGCAGGTCCAGCCGACAGCGCTCGAGCCGTCGCACCTTCACATAATGACCGAAGCTGTCGTCGATCGATTCGAACAGCTTCTGCAAATAGCGCGGCGAGATGCCATGTTCGGCGGCGACCCGCTGATAATTGAGATTGGGATCGCTGAGGCGAATCTCGATCGTCTGGAAAATGCGCTCGAGGAGCGCGGCGCGCATACCCGCCGCACCACCGAGCGCCTTCGGCCGGGCATTGTCGAGCAGGCTGGTCAGCAGGAACTCGGGCAGCGCCAGTTCGACGGGCCCCGCCTGGTCGGGCGTGATCTCGCCGATCGTATCAGCGAACGATCGCAACATGCCCGAGAAGACATGCGCCGCACCGCTCTCCGTCCCGATGCGCCGGGGGCTTTCGGGCAGCGGCGTCTTCAACCGCGAGGTGAGCAACGATTGCGGCACCCGTACGATCATGGTCCGGTTATCGCCCGGAAAGACGAGCCGGCCGAGCGAATCGCTGCGCCCGCACACGATATCGCCATCGCCCAGCTCGAGCTGCTCGACCCCGCTGCTCAGGCGCGCCGTCCCGTCGAGCAACAGCGCCAGCCAGAAACTGCCCTGCTGCTCGGCGAAATCGATCGTCCAGGCCTGGGTGGTTCCCGTCAGCCGGAGAAAATCGAGGCCCAGGCTGCTCCGGAAGTGGATGAGTTCCCCATAGAGGCCGTCATCGGCCTCATCCAGTTGGAGCGAGACGCGTTTGAGCGCAAATCGCCAGGCGTCGCGGCGCTGCTCCTTGGGGTAAGCGTTGGTCGTAAAGCGCACTAGGGCGGTTGATTCCAGTACTGGGCGCCGGACTCCCGATTGGTCTGCGCCGGCCTGACTCGAGACTATGCTGCGGTGCGGCATAGCGTCAATCCCGTGCATTCCCGTATCAGAACGGGGAGGTCCCGCTGCCATACACCGAGGTGGGGCCGCCGGCCGCTTCTCCGTCCGGTCCGCGGCCACAAATGGCGAGCATGGTCAGCGCATAGACGAGCGCGCTGGAAACCATATCCTCCGGCGTCGGGCGCCAGCGCGGCATGCCCGTCGTCAGTGCCGGCACGCGGTGCATGTTGAAGACATTATGGTCGCGCCACATGCTCGAATAAACCGGGTGCGCGCGCTCAACCGGCGCGCCGCGTACCAGGCGCGTCGCCGCATCGACGGCGCGCGCCAGCGGCGCCACCTGCTCCGTATCGGCCTCGAAGCCGTGCCGCACGACCATCGGCTCCACGTCGAAGCCAGCGACATCGACTTCGCGCATCGCCGCGACAATGCCGTGCATCGCATCGGCCGCCTTTTGTCGCGGGTTCAGCGTGACATCCAGGTACAGCGCGCAGACTTCGGTCCCCGCCCCGAAATCGAAGGGCATGCCGCCACGCACCGATGAGAGCTGCACCTTCGGCACGGCACGCCCCCCGGGCGTCTCGAGGATCGACTCACGCTCCCATTGGAGGCTCCAGCGGTGAATTGCGTCGATCACCGGCCCCAGCCGATAAATCGGGTTCGGATGCGCGGCAGCGTCCGCCGGCGCATCGAGGATCGGGGTGAAGACGCCGCTGCCATAAATGCGAATGCGGAACAGCGCATAGCCGCAGCCGATCCAGGTCAGGCCGAAATCGGTTCCCTCGGCGGCGATCGCATAATCAGGCGCCACGCCACCATGGTGGAAGAGATAATGGGCGCCGATGTCCTTGCCCATATATTCGATGCCGGCGAATTCCTCGATCGGCTCGGGTCCGATCTCGCCCGGGCAGGCCGTCAGCCAGGCCTTGCCGGCAAGATTGATCCCGGCCTTGCGCAGCGCCTTGGCGGCGATCAGGAAGCAGGACATCGGCCCGCGGTCGTTCGAGATCGGATAGCCGCGCAGCCGGCCGTCCTCGATCCAGCATTGCGTCCACTCGGGATCGGCAAGCGTCGAGGGACGGTAGCGGAAGCGGTCCTGCGCGCTGATCCCGCTCGGGCTTTCCGTATCGAGATGCGCCGTGAACAACAGATTGGCGCCTATTGCCGTGCCGCCATATTCGCCGATCACATTGGGCCGCTCGGGCGTCGCCCCCACCTTGCGCGGATTGAAGCCCTCCCGCTTCATCCAGTCATAGACGAATTCGGCCGCGGCAGCCTCGCTGCGCGACGGCGCCGGGATATTGCCAAGCGCCAGCGCCAGTTCGACCAGTTCGTCGACATCGATCGCCGCGGCGATCGCGTCACGCTCCGCCACGCTCACAGCATAAGCCGGTGGCGCGGCGCCAATGAAGCCATGCATCGGATCGGGGCCATCAGCCATCGAGGCGAGGCCCGCGCTGCCATGTCATTTTCGTCCATTCCCCATGCTGTGCGGTGCCGATGCTCCGGCATGGCGACGAAAATGTCTTGATCCAGCGCGCCCTATCCGCATCAGCGCTCACGCCCCGACGACGGCGAGCGCTTCAACCTCGATCACAGGTTCGGGGCGGTAGCGCGGCAACAGCAGGAGCAACGCCGCGCCGACCGCCAGACAGAGGCCGCAGACGAACACCGCCATCCGGTAATTGCCCTGCGCATCATAGGCCGCGTCGAGCAGCACCGGTGTGATCCCCTGGGCCGCGATCACCGCTGAATACATCACACCGATGATGGCGCCGAAGGCGCGCAGGCCGAAATAGCGGGCAATGAGATAGGGCAGCGTGCCATATTGCGCCCCGAGCCCAACCCCGAGCAGCAGCCCGCCCAGCAGCAGCATCGGCGTCGCCGTGCCCAATTCGATCAGCGCCAGCCCGGCGACCGCCATGGCGTACATCGGGATCACCACCCTGGGGCTGTCGCTGCGGTCAAGCAGCCGCCCGGTCACGATCTGCCAGGTCGAACCGACCAGCGCGAAGAGACTCACCACTGCCGTGCCCGTTGCAATGCTGAAGCCGCGATCGACGACGATCGGCACGACATGGCTGAAGATCGCCGTCGTGCAGCCGGCGCCGGCGGCGATCGAGAGGAGCAGGATCCAGAAGCGCGGAAGCCGTATCGCCTCCCTGAGCGAAAGCCCCTCGCCCGCTTCCGTCGGCCCGGCGATTGCCTGCGCGCGCGGCGCATCTCGTAGCATAAGCCACAGCGCCGGGAATCCGACCGCCAGCACGATCGCGCCGATGACGACATAGCCGGCGCGCCAGCCATATTGATCGACCACGATCGCGGCCGCTACCGGGATGGCGATCGATCCGATGCCGCTTCCCATCCCCGCGCTGATGCCGAGCGCGGTGCCGCGGCCCTTGTCGAACCATTCGGCCACGACCTTCGAATAGATCGGCGTGCTCGCCACGCTGCCAGCCAGGCTCACGATGAAGAAGGTGAAGTAAAATTGCGCGATGTGGCGGCCCGTGAGCGACAGGGCCGCGATCGCAAGCGCGAACACCAGATTGCCGGCGATCAGCATCGCGCGCGCGCCGTGCCGGTCGGCGAAGCGACCGGCAAGCGGATAGACCAGCGCTCCCACCACCGCCATCATGCCGAGCACCACCGAAATCTGCGCACGCGGCCAGTGGAAGGTATCGGAAAGCGGCATGAGGAACAGGCCGAATACGGCGTGGACCGCAGGGGTCATGCTGACGGCCGTGCCGATCGTGCAGGCGGCGAGCACCCCGTAGCGCTGGCGCCCCCCGATCACAGCACGGGCCATGCGCTGGGAACCGGCATGTTCGCGCGCGCCAGCAGATTGGTGCCCGCCGTCTCAATCTCGGCGAACAGCCTTTCCTCGTCGATCAGCGTCGAGCGGTAATTATCGACCACGCGCCGCCCGTCGACCCATACGCTGTGCACCCCGCGCCCATCGGCCGAATAAATGAGCTGGTTGACCACGTTGAAGAGCGGGCGCCATTCCGGCCGGTCGCGGTCGTGCAGCACGAAATCGGCCTTTTTCCCCGCCTCCAGCGAGCCGATCAGGTCAGCCATGCCAGCCCCTCGCGCACCGTTGACAGTGCCCATCTCGAGCACACGATAGGCTGAGAAGAGGCTCGCATCGCGGCGCGCATCCTTGAACAGGCCGGCGGTGACGAACATCGCGCGCATGAGGTCAGCGGCGTTGCCATTGTTGTTGCCATCGGTGCCGAGCTGCAAGTTGACCCCGGCGGCGGCCATTTCGGGGAACTTGCCGGCGGAGGTAGCGCCATAGGCCCCCTTCATCGCCGTCATCGGACAATGGGTGATGTTGGTTCCGCTGGCGGCGAGCAGCGCCACTTCCTCGTCATCGACATGAATGCCGTGCGTCAGCGAAAGATGCGGTCCGAGCACTTCCAGATCACCCAGATGCGCAATGGCGCGGCGTCCGGTGGCGGCAAGATAGTAATCGGGGTCCGCCGGGTCTGCGCTCATATGCGCCGTCACGCCCGTACCGGACTCCTTCGCCAGCGCGGTCGCCTCCCGCCACAGCGAATCCGTCGCGGTATTGTGCCCGACGAGGCAGGGCCAGGCCGCGAGCAGCGGATCGTCCGTGCTCGGATAGCGGGCAAGCTGGGCCTCCATCGCCGCCACGGCACGCGTCGTGAGCGCTGCCTGGTCGTCGTCGGGCGCGAAGGCGCGGTCCTGCAACCACTGCCCCAGCCGCCCGCGGATGCCGGTTCCGGCAAGCGCGTCCATGACCGCGCCCAGGTCGAGGATCGTGCCTGCCTCGACGAAGCAGGTCGTACCGGTCCGCAGCATCTCGAGTGCTGCAAGCGTCGCCGACAATTGCTCGTCCGCCGGCGTCTGCGCCATATAAGTGGGGATCAGCCAGTCGAACACATTGGTGCGCCAGTCGGCATCGTCCGGCACGCTGCCGCGCGTGATCGGTTCGCCCGTGACATGGATATGGCAGTTCACGAAGCCCGGCGTCAGCACGAACCGGTCGCGACCGTCGATCGTCTCGCGCGCAGCCACCTGACGCTCGACCAGCGCGGAGGATCCGACGGCGACGATCCGGTCGCCCGCCACCGCGATCGCGCCGTCGCGGAACACGCGGCGCTCCGCATCCATCGTCACGATCCAGGCATTCCTGATCAGGAGATCGACTGGCTGCACTGTCGCGCCTTCCATCATGCCCGCGCGGGCGTTGCGTCAGGCCGGGGCATAGGATGCCCGCGCCATCTGCTCGATATGGTCGCTGACGGTCAGGTCTGCGGTCTCTTCATATTCGGCACTTGCCGGGCAACTCGGCGCGCGACCGACTCGGTAGAGCGGTTCGAGTTCGAAGAAGGTCGCGACGGAATAGCGCGCCGCTTCGAGCGCACCGTTCCGCACGCGGTGAAGGTTCGCGCGATAGATGCCGGCGGTGAACCGCTCCATCATTTGCCCGATATTGATCACGAACGTGCCAGGGATCGGCGTCGCCAGTATCCATTCGCCATCCGCGGTGCGCACTTCGAGGCCAGGCCGTCCATCCTGCAACAGAATCGTGATCGATCCCCAATCGGTATGCGCGCCCGCGCCCAGCAGATTGCCCGTGGCGCCTACCGGCTGCGGCGGATAGCGCAGCAGTCGCACACCGCATTGCGGCTCGCGCAGCCCGTCAGCGAAATAGTCATAGGAAAGCTCGACCGATCGGGCGAGGAGCCCCATCAGATGCCGCCCGAGCGCGACCATCGCCGCCTGATAGGCCAGCATCTGCTCCCGAAAGCCGGGGAGCGCCGCCGGCCACTGGTTCGCCCCCTGGCCCGGAATGCCGGCCAACACCAGGGGATGGTCCGTCGCTAGGTCGATCGCGATCGAGAAGCTTTCCTTATGGTCGGGTGCCGAACCGGCATCAAGCACCTGCGCACCGGTGCCCTCATAACCGCGCCAGCATGGGGAATTGCGTTGCGCCACCGCTCGCTTCGCCGCGCCATCAAGCGCGAAGAAGCGCCTGGCCGCCTCGATCTGGCCCTCCGCCAGTGCCTGGTCGACGCCGTGGCCGGAGACATAGAAGAAACCGGTCTCGCGGCACGCGCGGTGGATCGCCTCCACTGCCGCCGCCCGCCCCGGCCCATCGGCGAAACTCTCGCTCAGGTCGACGACAGGGATGCCCTTCGCCGGCCTGGCGGGCGTGTAGGGGATCATGCCGCGCCCGCGGCATTGAGGCGGAACGCGTTGCCTTCCGGATCGCGTAGCACCGCCATGCGCGCACCGAAGTGCGTGGCGAATGGCGCCTTGACCAGTATCGCGCCGCGCGCGACCGCCCGCTCGACCGATTCCTCCAGGACGTCGGGCGCGAGATCGAAGGTGAGGATCGAGCGCAGCCCGACCGGATCGCGCTCCCCGGCGAGATCCAGCAGATCATAGGCGCCCAGATAGGCGAAGCCGATCCGCGCCGCGCCGCCGTCAAGCTCACGATAACGCGGCGAATCGTCGATGGCGTCGTTCAGCCCCAGCGCCGTGCGATAGAAGCCCGCCAGCCGGTCGACATCATGGGCGAACAGGGTGACCGCACCCAGTTTCATGCCGCCCACGCCGCGGTCACGGCGTCGCTCGTGGTGAGCAGCGCGCAGTTCTTCTGGAGCACATTGAGCGTTCCGCTGTGCAGCTCCGGTTCATAGGCCGCGCAGGCATCCGAGACGACGAAAACGTGATAGCCGTGGTGGAATGCCGAGCGCGCCGTCTGGTCGACGCAGCAATCGGTGCTCACCCCAGTCATCACCACGCTCTCGATCCCGCGCGCGCGCAGCTGCTGATCGAGGTCAGTGCCGTGAAAGCTGTCGAACAGCA
>Ga0255338_1001664_pt1 | contig 39437 bp, 37 predicted proteins | sample MeOH1_35cm_T4_19_FD_203715 | JGI IMG/M metagenome (GOLD analysis project Ga0255338, IMG submission 203715) | Sandy soil microbial communities from University of British Columbia, Vancouver, Canada - MeOH1_35cm_T4_195 | ecosystem: Engineered > Artificial ecosystem > Sand microcosm > Unclassified ... | reverse complement strand
CGACCCGCACTACACCGGGCGCGTGCTGGTGCCGGTGCTGTGGGACCAGGCCACGCGCACGATCGTGAGCAACGAGTCGGGCGAGATCATCCGCATGTTCAACGACGGCTTCGGCGGTCTGGCATCCGCGGCCGTGGACCTGTATCCGGTGGCGCTGCGCGGCGAGATCGACCGCGTCAACGCCTTCGTGTACGACAACATCAACAACGGCGTGTACCGCTGCGGCTTCGCCACCAGCCAGCCAGCCTACGAGCAGGCGTTCGAGCGCCTCTTCTCGGCGCTGGACTGGGCCGAGGCGCAACTGGGGCAGCGCCGGTACCTGGTCGGCGGGCAGCCGACCGAGGCCGACTGGCGGCTGTTCACCACCCTGGCGCGCTTCGACGCGGTGTACTTCGGCCACTTCAAATGCAACCGCAACCGGCTGGAGGAGTTCCAGAACCTCTCGCGCTACCTGCGCGAGCTGTACCTCGTGCCCGGCATCGCCGGGACGGTGGACATCGACCACATCAAGCGCCACTACTACATGAGCCACCCGCACATCAATCCGACGCGCATCGTGCCGGCCGGGCCGCGGCTGAAGTTCTGCGGTCCGGCGTAGTCCCCGGCCTCGGCGGTTCGTGCCTGCACGGCCAACCCGATTGCGCCAGAATGGCGCTGCCGCATGAGCGGCCCTGTCTCCACCGCCCCACCAAGGAGAAGCCATGTTGAACCGATTGCAAGATCCGCTGGCCCTGACCGGACGCCTCCTGCTGGCATGGATGTTCATCCCGGCCGGGTGGGGCAAGATCGCCGGGTTTGCCGGCGCCGTCGGCTACGCCACGTCGGCCGGCCTGCCGCTGCCGCAGGTGGGCGTGGCGGTCGGCCTGCTGATCGAGTTGCTGGGCGGGATCGCCCTGCTGCTGGGATTGGGCACCCGCTGGGCCGCGCTCGCGCTGGCCGTGTTCACGGTGGTGGCCGCCTTCTTCTTCCACAATTACTGGGCCATGCCCGAAGCGCAGCGGATGATGCAGCAACTGATGTTCGGCAAGAACATCGCCATCGCCGGCGGGCTGCTGGCCTTTGCCGCCTTCGGCGCCGGCGGCCTCAGCCTCGATGCGCGCCGCGGGCTGCGCTGAAGCGCCGCGCGCCGGCCCAGAAAAAAGCCCCCAGGCCATGAACCTGGGGGCTGGATGCGCTGGTGGGTGATACATGGATCGAACATGTGACCCCTGCCGTGTGAAGGTGCAGCCCGCGACGGACAAGTAGCCATTGTACTGCAACCGTTCCGCAAACTGGACCTGCAACGTTTCAAAACGCGGCAAGCCCGGACCTGCTCCCCTCCTGTCCGTGCCCTGTACGAGCCGCTTGAGGGCCGCGATCTCAGCTCGATAGGAGCTACTCGCCTTCTGATGCTCCGTTTCGCTGCGCACCTTCCTACGGGCTGACGTTCCGCCATGCGCCAGTTCGAAAAAGCGCATAAGCAAGTGCCTTGCAGGTTTGACCATGGGCCTCGCCGGCCCGTGACCATTGTGTACCGGCCGCGGCTCGCCGTAGCGGCCTCACGTCGGACCCAACAGACCTAGTGGCTCCTGCTTCGTTCCTGGTCGGCCATCCTTAGAACCTCCATCATTAGTTGGTAGACCCCTTGATTGGCGGCCGTTGACGTCCCATCGACCGTCGGAACCGCCAAGCCGCTGTAGCCATCGAAGGCCCCGTGCGCAATGGCTGCGGCAATGCTGCGCTCTACCTCGTCCCACGTGGGCATCAGATCGAAGCGGCCCGCCCCGATACACAGGGCGGCAGCGATGGCATAGCTGCCCCAGTTGGATACCGCAGCGGGCAAGAGGAAATCGACTTCGGTGTTGTCGATCAGACCACCATGGCAAGGGCATCCGCAGTCGCGGCCGTAGGGATGCAGGTCGGCCAAAGTCTCGCGGATGCGTCCGAATCCGATCTCATTCCCACCGTCCCCCACTGCAGCCGTCAAGACGAGGCGTTCCCGTGCAGCATCAGCGAGGAGGTGCGCATGCGCGACCCAGTCGCTCGCCTTTGGCTTGCCGCTGCTGTTGTGAAACACGCCTTGGGCATTCGGTCCTGGCTTCTCGATGAAGAAGAGACCCGACACGTTTGGTAGACGCGGCAGCAGCGCGTCGACAAATCTACGGCCTGCCTCGGGGCCTGTAGGAAACTCCAGCGCCAGTGCAGCGTTTGTGCGCTGGCTCCAAGCACCCTCCTCCAACAAAGGCACGCCGGCTGCCTGGACCGAGGCAGCAACGCCGGGCAGGAATCGCCCTTCCGAAAGAATGCACGTTCGTACGCCCATGTGAGCCAACACGCGGGCGAGCACCGCCACGCCGGAGGGTCCGTCTGTCTCACCGTGCGGCAACCAAACCGGGTTGCCGGTGCCCGTGACGAGAACCACCGTACTTTCCGGCAACCGTGGCAGCAGCGCGGTAGCAATGCGCCCGCAGATGGCGGCGTCCCCCTGCACCTGCCGGGCGATCCGATAACGCAGATCCGTTCCACCCAGTGCCGCCGGTTTGCTCTTGAACTCGAGATTGGCGATGCGGTCCAGTGATTCGAAGTACCAATCGATCGCGGGGCGGCTCGCCGTCATGCTTTTGCCCCGAAACTGATGTCCAGCCATTGCTCCCAGAGTTTGGAGATCGACGCGTAGTCGAGGCGGCTCAGATGCTCGCCTCCTGCGATCTCGTAGACCGTATGTGAAGCTTGCAGCGTGAACAGCGGAACCCCGAGTTCCTTCGCAAGATCAAGAATGAGCACCGAATCCTTGCGCGCGTTGGCCGTGGACATTCCACCTTCGAAGTCCTGGTTGCGGATGCGCTCGCCGAACCGGTGCGTCAGAGGCCGCATGAGTCCGGACTCCCGGCTCATAAGCGTATAGAAGACATCCATCGGGACACCTGCCTTGGCCGCAATCGCCGCCGCCTCGATGATCATCACCATCGTCGTATGCGCGACGGCGTTGTTCACCAGCTTGGCGCGCATGCCATTACCCACCGGGCCCAGGTGAAATATCTCCTCGGCAGCCGCATTCAGCACTGGACGCGCCCGCTCGTAGTCGGACGGCGACGCGCCAACCAGAAAGGTGGTCTTGCCGTCCGTCAGCTTCTTGACTCCGCCCACGATGGCAGAATCCACAACGGTGGCACCGTGCTCGCCAGCAGCCTTGACGAGCCACTCGATGTCTTTGGGACTGACCGTGCTGGTTTCAATGATGAGCCTGTCTTTGAGCTGGTCCCCGGCCATCTCACCCAATGCGGCGCGCGAGGCTTCCGGCGCAGGCAGCGACAGCAGCACGATTTCGCATTCCTCCGCGACCGCTTTCGCCGTTTCAGCAACGCGCACGCCGGCGCTGCGCGCCACTTCGCGCCGACCTCCATCCCGGTCATAACCAAGGACGGCGAATTGGCGCAGCAGCGGCGCCGCCAATGCCATGCCAGCATTGCCGAGGCCGACGAGGCCCACCTGAGATTTCTTGTCTTCCATGATCATGCCGCGAAGTGTTGAGAGTGTTTGGCGTCGTCGTAGAGGCTCGAGTCATGCTCAAGCCACCAAGTCGGAAAAAATGGGACGCGGGTGGTCACCACATCGGTCCAGCGTCCCGACAGCTTGCGCTCCAGCAGCGCCACGTGCTCATGCGCCCTGGACAACACGAATTGCTTGTGGCTTGGCAAAAGACAGTCGACCTTGAGGGAAGCGAGGCGCCTGACTGAGTCCAGGTAAGCCCGGAAATCGGTTTCGGCGGATACGGTGCCGTGCTGCCCTTCGGCGAACACAGTGTCGCCCGCGAAGAGGACCTTGCGGCCGCCCAGTGACACGACAAAGCACACAGAGTCCTGGCTGTGCCCAGGGGTATGAACCACCTGCAAACGCAGGTCGCCCACCGCGATTTCGTCGCCATCGGCCAGGCGCCGCGTGACCGTCGCGCCTTCCGACGGAATCCCGTGCTTTGCGATATGAGAGTCACCCCACAGCGCCCCTTCAATGGTCGGCGCCCCCAGTGCGTGCGCCGAGATGGCAGCCCCGGTGAGGCGTTGCCACCAGGCGCAGCCGCGCCCATGGTCCCAATGGGTGTGTGTCAGCAGAATCTGGCGGATCTGTTGCAAGGGCACGCCGTCGGCGGCAATGTTGTCGCGCATCCATTCCGGTTGGATGCCGCTGCCTGCGTCGATCATGGCGGCCTCGCCGCCGCCGTCGATCAGGTAGATATGGGCGTCGGTCGGGTGCGAGACCCCCATGCCGCCGCCCCCGATCATGTAGATGGCGTACTTGCCCGCGTTTAGGATCTTGATGGCTGTCTCCGGGAGTTCAATCGACGCGAGCGCCGGACTCCTTGACGACCGTCGACCATTTCTTCAGCTCACTCTGGATGTGGGCCGCGAATTGCTCGGATGTGCCGCCGACCGGCTTGGCACCCTGTGCCAGCAGCTTCTCCTGCATGTCGGGGCGGCGGACGACGGCGGCGATATCGTCGCTGAGCTTCTTCACCACCTCGCGCGGCGTACCGGCAGGCGCGAGCACGCCATACCACGAGCCGATTTCGTACCCTGGTAGCGTGTCCGCCACGGTCGGCAAATTGGGGAGCGCCGGATAACGCTGGGCACTGGTCACTGCGAGAGGCTTGAGCTTGCCCGCCTTCACGTGGGGCATTGCTGAAGGCAGCGTGTCAAACGTGAGCTGGATCTGGCCGGCCAGCAGGTCGGTGATGGCGGCGGCGGTCCCCTTGTACGGCACATGAACCATGTTCACGCCAGCCATCGAGGTGAACATCTGTCCCGCCAGGTGATGCGAACTGCCGTTCCCGGACGAACCGTAATTCAACTTTCCCGGGTTGGCCTTGGCATAGCTCACCAGGTCGGCCACCGACTTCACCGGCACCGACGGGTGGACCATCAGCACGCTCGGTGTCGACGCAACAAGCGACACCGGCTCGAAGTCCTTCACCGGGTCGTACGGCATCTTGGCGTACAGGCTGGCGTTGATTCCGTGCGTCGCCACAGTCCCCATCAGGATCGTGTACCCGTCCGGCGCGGAGTGGGCAACCATCTCTGAGCCGACGTTCCCACCTGCGCCGGGGCGGTTGTCCACGACGACTGGCACCTTCCAGATTTCGGTGAGTTCCTTGCCGATCAAACGCGTGACGGTGTCACTTGTCCCGCCCGCCGCGAACGGGACGATGAAGCGGATCGGCTTCGAGGGAAATGCCTGCGCGGCCGCGATACCCGGAAGCGACATGACGAGGCTGGCGATCGCTGCTGCGCAGAGTCGGCGGGAGATGTGGGTAGTTCGCAAGGCTGTCTCCATGTTCGGGTGGTTCAAAGGACCCAGGTGTGCGGTTTGAAAGACACCAAAGATGTCTACAATGTGCACACTCTCGGAACGCAGGCCCCAAATCATCTGGCGGCGCCGCTTTGACAATGTAGGCTCGAGGTGCTGATACGACCACGGGTAGAACACTGATCGACAGTCCACATAGTGAACAATCAAGAAGGCCCAGTTTTGGAGCCCATCGCCCGTAGCGGCACCCAGAGCATCCAGCGCGCGGCCGCCCTGTTGCGCGAGTTGATGGTGAGCAACCGGGAAGGAGCGTCGACCTCCGAACTGGCCGCGCGCGCCGCCATCGAGCGCACGACGGCACATCGAATGCTCAGGTGCCTGGTTGACGAGGGCCTGGTCTCTCACGATCCAGCCAAAAGGCGCTTCTATCTCGGCCCGCTCGCGTACGAGATCGGGTTGGCCGCCGCGGAGCGGACCGACCTTAGGGTCATCTGCAAGCCAGCGCTCACGCGCATCGCGCACGAGACCGAGGACACCGTGTTCCTGATCATCCGCAGCGGCGATGACTCGGTGTGCGTCGAACGCGCGGAAGGCTCGTACCCGGTCAAGACCTTTGTCGTGGACATCGGCACGCGGCGACCGCTCGGCGTCGGAGCCGGCAGTCTCGCCATTCTGAGTGCGCTGCCGACCCAGGAAGCCGAACAGGTGCTCGCCCGCAACGCGGGCCGTGTCACGTCCTATGAGGCCCTCACGGTGGATCGCCTGAGGCAGATGATGCTGCACGCAGGCACCGACGGGCACGTGGCCATGGACGTGGTCAATCTCCACGGCGTGCGCGCCGTCGCCGTGCCGATCACCACTGCTGCCGGCCGGGCGGTCGCCGCGCTGAGCATCGCGGCTGTGCAGTGGCGCATGACTGCGGCTCGCGAGCAGGTCCTGATCGCACGGCTGCGCCAGGAAGCGGCACAGTTGGGCCGGCTCCTCAGCCGGAGTGCGTGACCGGCTGGGCTTAACGCGGACCTTTCAGTCGGCAGTGATCTTGCCGTCCCGCACGATCTTTCCCCACTTCGCGTGTTCCGCAGCGATGAAGGACTTGAACTGCGCCGGCGTGCTGCTGCGCGGGACCTCGACGGCAGCATCGGCGAGGCGCTTCACCACCTCCGGCCTGGCCAGGGCGCGGGAGACCGACTCATACAGCCGATCGATCACGTTCTGAGGCGTCTGGCGCGGCGCGATCAACCCGATCCAGTTGACGGCGACGAAGCTGGGCATCCCCTGCTCGCCGGACGTCGGCAGGTCCGGCAGAAAGGCCGAACGACTGTCATTGGCCAGCGCGATCCCGCGCAGCCGGCCGTCCTTGATCTGTGCCGAAACCGCTGGAAGGTCGACCACGACGCCGTCGACATGGCCGGCCAAGGCATCGGTGACCGCCGGACCCGCGCCCTTGTACGGCACGTGCACCACATTCCCGCCCGCCGCACTGCGGAACAGCTCGATCGCGAGGTGCGGCAACCCGCCGTTGCCGGAAGAAGACAGAGTCACCTTCTGCTTGTTGGCAAGGGCCACGAACTCCTTCAGGTTCTTCGCCGGTGTCTTCGGATTGATCGCCATTGCTTCCGGCGTGATGCCGAGCAACCGCACCGCCGCGAAGTCGTTCTGCGGATCGTATGGGACGTTCTTGCTTGTATGGGGCGTGACCACCAACGGGCTAGCGCTGCTCACCATCAGCGTGTAGCCGTCAGGGGCTGACTTGGCCACGTGGTTGGTTGCGATCATGCCGGCCGCCCCGACCTTGTTTTCCACGACCACGGGCACGCCGAGATCTTCGGACATCGGCTGGGCAATCGCTCGTGCCACGATGTCGTTGGAACCGCCCGGCGAAAAGCCGACGACCAGCGTGATCGGCTTGGTGGGGAAGCCGCCCGATTGAGCCCAGGCAGCCGGTATTGCCGTGCAAAGCCCGGCAACCACGGCGGCCGATGCCACCCGAATCGCGTTTCTACGCAGAACCTTCATGTGTGTTTCCCTTGCTGTGTCAATGCAAATACGTCGGCAGCATTGCCCGCCGACGGCATGGTTTCGCAGAACCGCAACAACGCGCGCGACCGCTCGGCCCCCAGCGCCGGCATCACGAGTCCTTCGAATTTCTCCGTCAGTTGCTGGCCCGTCATCGGATTCGTGACGCTGCCGATCGCGTTCTCCGTCGTGGCCGACACCGTGCTGCCGTCATGCAACTGCACGGCCACAACTGCCTGGTTGTCCCGCAACGTCGGATCGACGACCACATGGGTAATCTCCTGAAGCGCCCGCACCCGTTCGTCGAACACCCACCGCCGTTCGCCCTGGGCGACGCCCGCCTCCCCGCAGACCAGCGAGGCCGCGACCCAGTGATACAGGCTGACCTGCGCATCGAGATCGTTCGACGGCAGCTTGCGCCACGTGAGATTGATCGCATCCGCATGCACACGCAGATCGATTCGCTGAATCTTCTCGCTGGCGACACCTTGCTCCCTGGCAATGCGCAGGCAGGCATCGATCGCAGGATGAATGACGATGCCGCAGGGATAGGGCTTGTACGCGTTGCGGAGCACCTCGTACTCGACGCCCAGCCCGTCGGTGATCCGCTTCGCGTCCGCCGTGGCGGACAGCACCTGCAACAGGCCGTTGCGGCCGTCGATGGCGTGGTCGCTGCAGGTGAAGCCTGCGGCGGCCATGTACGCCGATGCAACGCCGCTTCTCGCCGCAACGCCCGGCACAAAGGTGATCGCCATGCTCCCGTGGGTGGCCCTGAGGCCGCACGCCTGGCTGGCCGCCAGCCCCAATGCGGAAATCATCTGCGCGCGGGACAGCCCCAGCAACCTGCCAACCGCCGCCGCCGACCCCACGCCGCCGGACAGCCCCGTCATGTACCAGCCGAGGTTCGATCCGCCATTGGCAGCGATCGCGTTGCTCAACCGGCACTCGAGCTCCATCCCAAGCATCATCGAAGCGAGCAGGTCGCTCCCGGCAACGGGTTTGCCTGAAGTGGCCAGCGCGTGCGCTGCCGCGAACGCTGCGGCAGCGACCGGCCCGGTCGGATGGGTGATGGTGGCCAGGTGGGTGTCGTCGAACGTATGTGCCGACGAATTGATGCAGGCCAGCATCGCCGAGCTCGCCAGGCCGACTCGCTCACTGCGACCGACCACGGGCGTTCGGCCTTCAGGCTCCATCGCGACGACCCCTTGGACCGCCGCGTCGGCCAGCGCGGTCCTGGCGCCTCCCACCGCACACGCCATCCAGTTCACGAGCGCACGAACCGCCTCCGCCCTGACCTGCTCGGGGAGCCCCTGCCACGTAGCATCCAGGCAGAACTCGGCCATTGCATGAGAGACCGGCGCCGCTCCCGTCATGCCTTGCCGCCCGTCTGGAAGAGCCGGCTGATCACCGGCCAGTAACGATCCTTATCGCCGGCATCGATCGCACTTTGGAACAGCGTGTCCACGTGCCGGGCGCCTTGCGCGTCGACGCCGCATTCGCCGGCGAGCTTCAACGCGTAACGCAGGTCCTTGCGCGCATAGTCCACCGAGAATGCCCGCAGGGGAAACTCGTCCGGCACAATGGCTTTCATCCCATGGTTTCGCAACGCGAAGCTGTCGGCGGAGCCCTTGGACAGGACGTCGAACAAGGTTCCCACGGCTACGCCCGATCGTTCGCCGATCGCCTTCGCCTCGCTCAGCGCCGCCACGATCTCGAAGAGCACCATGTTGTTCAGGATCTTGACCACCTGGCCGCAGCCCACGGCGCCGCACAGCGCGATGTCGCTGGCGAACGTGGCGATCAACGGCCGCACCTGCTCAAATTGCTCTGGAGTGGCCCCCACCATGACCGACAAGGTCCCGGCCTCGGCGGCAGCCCTGGTGCGGGCCACGGGCGCGTCGATGAAGGCCATGCCGTGCTGAGCGAAGTCGTCGGCGAGCCGCCGAGTGACGTCCACCGAGGTGGTGCTGAGGTCGACCAGTGTCAGTCCGCGGCGACCATTCGCGAGAATGCCGTCGGCACCCCTGCAGACCTCGTCAACGACTTCGCCCGAAGGCAGGGACAGGAACAGCACGTCCACTGAAGCGGCGATCTCTTTCGCTGAGGTCGCGGCCTTCACGCCGTGCGCCACAAGGCGCTCGAGTGGTGCCGCATCCTTGTCGAGGGCGAACACGACCGCGCCAGACTTTGCAGCCAGGTTGCGGCAGATGGGCTCTCCCATCACTCCGAGGCCGATGAACCCGATCGAGCGGGGCTTGGATGACTGGTCATGCGTCATGGACGACTCTCCTGAAAGTATGTGGATGCGCAGGCGGGACGCAGGCGGTCCGGTGTAGCGCTGCCCCGACGCGGCGCTCAGAGCGATTTCGGCGGCAGGTGCAGAAGCGCGATGCCGGTGCTATCTCCTTCCAGCACGGGGTAGCGCTGCAGCACCTGCGGGTCGTGGCCCGGAACGACGTGGTCCGGCGAGTCGGCCGCCGCGAGCAGCCGGCGGTGGCCAGCCAGCATGTCGGCCATGCTGTAGACGATCGGGAAGGCACGGCCTTCCATCATGTTGTCGTAATAGTGGCTCGCGTCGGAGGCGATCACGACCCAGCCGCGCTGCGTCTTCACCCGCACTGACTGCAGTCCCTTGGTATGGCCGCCCATCAGCATCAGCTGCACGCCGGGCGCCAGTTGGGAGTCGCCCTGATGAAACACCACCCGATCCGAGTAGACGTGCTGGATCAATTGCACTACGTCCTCGACGGCATAGGCGTGGCGCATCGGCTTGTGGCACATGCAACGTCCGGTCGCATAGTCGACCTCCCCGTCCTGGACGTGAAACCGCGCATTGAGCAGCTTGCCGAGATTGCCGGCATGGTCGTAGTGCAGGTGCGTGATCACCACGTCGGCGACGTCGCCGGGCTGCACGCCCACCGCTGCCAGCGCTTCGATGGGGCACCGCAGCAGCCGGCGGTCGCGACGGGCCGCCGTCTCCTTGCCGAAACCGGTGTCGATCAGGATGACACGCTGTTCGGACTTGAGCAGCCACACATAGAAGTCCATCGGCATCGACGCATCGTCGTGCGGATCGGCGGGGACGAAGTTGTCTCGCCGCAGCCGCGGCATGCTCGCGTACTTGATGGCGTAGATTTCGTAGTTATCGCCGTTAGCCATGGCCCTTCCTTGTCGCGCTGCTAGAGATGTCACGCAGTGCACCGGCTTCTGATCTCTTCGAGGACCGGCAGGATGTAGTGACGGAACTGCTGCGGGTTCTCGCTCATCGGGAAATGGCCGACCTCGCGCATGACGGTGGCCTTGGCGCCGGGAATCGACGCCGCGGTGCGCAAGGTGTCCTCCGGCGTGCACGAGAAGTCGTACTCCCCCGTGAGCAGGTACAGCGGCGTGCGTTTCGCGTCGATGTCGCCGAGCTTGCCGCGCAGGTCGCTGTCGGCGCGATAGAAGTACAGGTCGCCCTGGAACACGCCGGGTCCGCCCTGCTTGTACTGCCACAGCGTCTCGTCCCGGTATTGCTGCGGGCTCTGCGGCGCGACCAGGCCGGACACCAGCGCGGCACACACTTCACCGCCGTGCACGTCGGTCCGGTTGAGCCAAGCAGTGTCGTACCACGGCAACTGGTGATCGGCCGCCTCCAGGCCGATCAGCGCACGGAATTCGGGACCATGGCGCTGCGCCAGTTGCAGGACCACCCTTCCGCCGATCGAACATCCCATCACGACCGGGCGGTCCAGTTGCAGCCGGCGCGACATGGCAACAACCATTCCGACATAGGCGTCGCTGGTCAACCGATACCCTTCCGCAAACGCCCCGGCGGGCGGATACGACTTCCCGTGCCAAGGCATGTCGAAGGCGATGACCCGGTAGTGGCTGGTCAAGGCTTCGTCGCACATCAGGTGCCTGAACTGCCGCCCGTCGGCGCCCGCCGTGTGCAGGCACAGCAAGGGGATGCCCTGCCCGGCTTCCTCGACATACACCCGGCACGCCCGCCCCTCCAGTTCCACCTGCAGGTAGCGCCCGACCATGGGCTCGTACAGGTCCTGGCTCATGCCCGGCTCCCGGTGCGCGGCAGCGCAAGCAGGTCCTTGAAGAACTGCAGGTTGGCCATGAACGGCTGGAGATTGCCTTCGATCCGCATCTCCCCTCGCTTGATCAGCGCGAAGACGTCGTGCCAGCCGGCCTTCGGTACCGCCTGCCAGAGTTCGTGCCAAGCGCGCGGGGTTGCCCGAACGCAAAAGTCCCAGGGTTGCAGGGGCGGCGCCGGCGGCAGCGGGCGAATGCCATCCTGGCTCACGTCGATGCGACGCTCGATCGCGCCGATACCGATGCAGAGGGTGACGCGTGTTTCCCGCGCGCGCAATCGCAGTGCGGCAACCGCAGAGTCGTTCGAGAGGCTGCGCTCCAGTCGCGCCACGAGTTGGGCCGCTTCCGGTTCGCCGGCGGTCGCCATGTTCGGTTCATCAGGCATTCGGACCCCTTTCGTTCACCGCACCGCGTCCTCAGCCGCGGGGCATGCCGAGGTAGATGGACTTGGGCTGCTGGTACAGGCGCATGCCGGTAATGCCCTTCTCGCGGCCGAGCCCGCTTTCCTTGAAGCCGCCAAAGGGCGTGGAGATCGACAATTGCTTGTAGGTGTTGATCCACACCGTGCCGGCTTCGAGCGCGCGAGCGACGCGCCAGCCACGCCGGTAATCGGCGGTCCAGATTCCGGCCGCCAGGCCATAGGCCGTCCCGTTGGCCTGCGCCACCAGGTCCTCTTCGCTGTCGAACGGCAGCAGGCAGAGCACGGGACCGAAAATCTCCTCCTGGGCGATCCGCGCACTGTTGTCGATGCCCGCAATCACCGTGGGCTGGTAGAAGGCGCCGCCCGCGAGGCGTTCGCCCTGCGGCCGGGACCCTCCCGCGATGATCTGGGCGCCCTCGGCGCGTGCGCTCTCCACCATGCCTTCAACCCGGTCGCGATGCGCAAACGTGGCCAGCGGCCCCATCTGCGCGCCGGGCACAGCCGGCATGTCGACGCGCAAGGAGCAGGCGACGTCCACGAGCTTGCGCATGACGGCGTCGTAGACCGTGCGTTGGACGAACATGCGCGATCCAGCCACGCACGACTGTCCGCTCCCCTCGAAAATGCCGCCGGCGACCGCTTCCACGGCTTCGTCGAGATCGGCATCGTCAAAGACGATGTGCGGCGACTTGCCACCGAGCTCCAGCCCCACCGGCATGAGCTTGCGCGCGGCCACCTGCGCGATCCTGCGGCCGCTTTCGGTGCCTCCGGTGAACGAGACCATCCGCACCAGCGGATGCTCCACCAGCGCCGCGCCGGCCTGCTGCCCGGTGCCCGGGACCACGTTCAGCAAACCAGGGGGCAGTCCGGCCTCCAAAGCGATCTGCCCCAGCGCCAGCCCGGTCGATGGCGTGATCTCGGACGGCTTGAGCACGATCGCGTTGCCGCCGGCCAGCGCGGGCGCGACCTTCTGCGCTTCCATGGTGAGCGGCGAGTTCCAGGGGGTGATCGCGCCTACGACGCCATACGGCTCGTACACGGTCATGGACAGATACGCGCCGCGCGATGGCGTCACCTCCGAACCGGTGGTCTCGCACACGCCGGCGTAATAGCGGAAGGTGGCGGCTGCGCTCTTGACCTGCGCAGTGCATTCGCTCCAGACCTTGCCGTTCTCGATCATCTGCAGCTTCGCCAGGTTCTCGCCATCCCTCTCCATCAGGTCGGCGATGCGCGAGAGGATGCGCGCTCGCTGCGGCGGTAGCATCTCGCGCCAGGAACGCTGCGACGCGGCTTGCGCCGCATCGCGCACGGCCCTGTCGATGGCATCGGCGCCGGCGGCGGCGACTTCGTGGTTGACGCGGCCATCGGCCGGATTGACGGAGACGAGCGGTGCAGTGGCTGCGTCACCCGGGATCATCTGGCCGCCAATCAGCATTGGCTTCGGAGCTTGCATGGTGCGTTCCCGCCTGTCGTGCAGGTGTTCTGCACCACAGAACGAATATTCTGAAGTGCACGGCAAGTATCGATCTCGGGACGCCGGATGTCGAATGGGGATTTACCCGAACATAACTCTAGTTCTGTAGCACAGAACGTATATTCGTGTTCTGATTCCCGTCGCCATGCCAAAGACTGTCAAAGAATCCCCTGCAGTATCTGCCGGCTATGCCGCGAACATGCGCGGCGTGGCCGCGGTCGACCGCGCCCTGTCGATCGCGATCGCACTCGAGGCTGCCAAGGAACCGCTCACGCTTTCACAGCTCGCGGCAGCGACCGGTCTTTACAAGAGTGCGGTGCTCAGGCTCATGGTCAGCCTCGAGCGCTGCGGTCTCATTACGCGCCGCAGCGACCAGAGCTACGTGCTCGGCGCGCTGGCGTTCAGGTTCGGAAAAGCTTACGAGAGCGTTTCGCACCTTGAGGAAACGCTCCTGCCGCTCATGCATGAGCTCGTGGCTCAAGGCATGGAGAGTCCATCGTTCCATGTCTTACAGGACCCAGAGACGCGACTTTGTTTGCTGCGTATCGATTCCAACCATTCAACGCTCGACCGCGTCCGTGCGGGCGATGTCCTGCCATTGAAGAGGGGGGCCGCCGGCAAGGTGTTGCGGTGGCGACAGCCAAGCGCTCCAGTCGACGACGCGCAGGAGTTGGTGGAAACGTCATTCGGCGAGCGCGACGCGTCGTGTGCCGCGGTGGCCGGCCCCATCTACGGCCCCGGCGGTGAGCTGTTGGGCGCGCTCTCGTTGTCGGGTCCGCTTGAGCGCTTTACCGCGGCGTCAGTCAGGAAGATGAGCGGCCCGCTGCTGAAAGCCTGCGAAGAGGCGACCAGGATGTTCGGCGGGACTTGGCCGGCGGCGGTGGATCGACACGCGCTACGACGCCGCGTCGGCTAAGTCCGCGCCTTCACGCTGACGGCGTCACGATCCCGGGTCGGCGGCGCAGCACCTTCTCCGGGTTCCTGAGCCCCTGCGGGTCCCAGCCTGCTTCATCGAGTCGCATGGTGCCGTCCTGGCAGCTGAAACACCGCTCCCCCGGTGCGAGGGAAAACACCCTGCGCGTTCAGCCCTGCAATGTGGATACTTCGAAGACTCGGCAGAATAGTCGTTCTGTCAAAGAGCAAATCACGCCCAGCGCAACCCCGAACCAAATGCGAGAGCCCAAGCCGATGCTGAGAGGGCGGGCGGTGAGAAGCGCTGCCGCCAGTTCCCGTTGCTACCCGGCCGAATTCGAGATCGCGGAACGCCGATCCGGCTCATGATCATGTCCAGCTTGCAATCCCTCGGCTTCTCCCAACTCGAGGGAGCTGCCATTTACGATCTGAGCCAGGAGATCAGCTCCCGGTCTCCGCACATCCCTCAGTCGCAGCCGCCCTTCCAGATGAACCTCTGGACTTCTGCCGAGCGGGTCATCCGCAGCCTTCGCAAGCAGGGCGTCGTCAACGATCCCGGCATCAACGTGGAGCATGCCTCCATGACGTTTCATGTGGGCACCCACATCGATGCGCTCGGTCATTTCTCCGTCGGAGCGTGCATGCATGGAGGCGCGAGGACTGAAGACGTGGTGGGAGACCTGTCGCTGCGCTCCCTCGGCGCGGAGATCATTCCCCCGGTGTTTGCACGCGGCGTCCTTCTGGACGTGGCTGCGCTCAGCGGCGACGAGTATCTGCACGCGGGGCGAGCCGTCACGGCCCAGGATCTCCAGCGGGTACTCGAGCGCGACAAGCTGCAGATTGCTGCGGGCGACGTGGTCCTCATTCGTACCGGGTGGGGAAGATTCTATGGCCCTGACCCCCTGCGATATGCCCTTTCGGGACCTGGACTCGGCCTCGATGCGGCGCGCTTTCTCACCGGGTTCGATGTGTTCGCCATCGGCGCGGACAACATGGCCGTCGAGGTCGTTCCGTATGAAGACGAGAAGGTCGTCATGCCGGTGCATCAGCACGCGCTCGTGGAAAAGGGCGTGTACCTGATCGAAAACCTCGCGCTCGACGAACTCGCCGCTGCGCAGGTCAAGACTTTTGTTTTCGTGATGCTTTCAGTCCGTTTCAAGGGGGCGACCGCTTGCCCGGTCAGGCCGATCGCCCTGGTGGCGTAACGGTGCCGCCCGATCGGGGCTATGCTGAACAACACAGGAGAAATCATGGAGCAGGAAATCACAGTAGCCGATCTTGGCGCTCGTTTGTCCGAGCTTCTCCGGCTTCGAACGCTGCCGATCGGCTTGAAACTGTTCGAGGACGTCAGCGAAGCCGAGAAGATCCCGGGCTTGAGAAGGCCCCCAGCCGGTGAAGTATTCACCACCTGTCAACTGGTGACGCAATCGCGGATGGCCGGCATCACGATGGGGATCTTCGGCGACAACGTGCTTCCGAAGTCGAATTGCGGCGCCGTGATCGGACTGACGGAACTCAGCGAGGAGCATTCCTCCGGGCGACGGATGGAAGGTGTCTGGTTCGAAAATCGCGCTGCGGCCGCCGCCCACCAGGCACAAATGCCCCGCGTTCCGGGAGGCCGTTACAAGGCGCTCGTCGCGTCGCCTCTGCGCAGTGGCCGGTTGAGCGCCCCGGATACCGTGCTCTTCTATGCCAATCCCGCGCAGATGATTCTGTTCGTCAATGGCTTGCAATGGAAGAACTATCGTCGGCTCGAGTTCAGCATTACCGGAGAAAGCGCTTGCGCGGATTCGTGGGGACGCGCGCTGTCGACGGGCACAGCCAGTCTCTCGATTCCCTGCTATGCGGAGCGCCGGTACGGTGGCGTCGCCGATGACGAACTCCTGATGGCCGTGCCACCAGCCGATCTGGCGCTTGCGATCACCGGCCTCGAAGGCTTGTCGAAGGCAGGATTGCGATACCCGATTCTGCCGTACGGCACGATCGCGGATCCGTCACGCGGGATGTCGAAGAGCTACACGGCCAAGGCCGAGTGAGGCGACCAGCCTGCCGTAGATGCCTGAGAAACAGGGATCAGGCGGTCAAGGCAAGTTCTGCGGCCGCATAGACGCCCGCTGTCATCAGGCCCGGCTCGTACGCATCGTCGATGGTGGCGTGCGGAACGCCAAACGCGGCGTATGGATACACCCAATCGCCCGGCTCCGATTCCCTGCGGCCCGGGGCGGTCGTCGGACCCACGACGATCGGCCGACCCGCTCGGCCGGCGGGCGCGGCTTCGGAAGTGGCGACACGAGCTCCAAGCTCCCGCAAGACCCGGCGATGCAGGCTGCGGAAACCGGGATGCGCGTCCAGGCAGATATCGGTCAAGGATGTGGACAGCTCGACGAGATGGCCGGACTTCGCCAGTTTCACGGCGGCTTCCGCACTGACCAAGTCTCCTCCGTGAACGAGCAACGGCTCATCCAGCGGCAAGTCCACGCCGCCCTGAACGACTTCATAGCAATTCGGAGTAGCGGCGTTCGCGGGTTGATACCGACGCACTGACCACAATCGGTCCATCTCGCCCGCAGCGGGCGCACGCCTGAAGAATCGAACGGCCGCCAGTTCGGCGCGGCGCTGCGCTGCTGCGATGAGTTCGGCGTATTCCTCCTGCCGGTGAACCGAGCTGCGCCACGCCTGCATGCCGCCAATGCTGTCGTCCGTCTCGTAGATGTGCACCTGGTGCCCCCGGGCCGCTGCTATCCAGCCTGCGGTGAGCGCAGCCAGGCAGGAACCCGCGATCCCGATGCGCAGGGGATTGCCGGCTCGCGTGGTGATCGCATTACCAAAGACACGGTCGCGTCCCACTGCCGGGTTCGCTGGACAGATCGTCTCCGGCCGCGCGGAGCGGCCCAGGCAGATGTTGCAGCCGACGCAAGGCAGAATCTCTGCCTCGCGGCCTTCCCGGATCTTCATGGGAAGTTCAGGATCTGCGATCGCAGATCTGCCAAACAACGGCACGGCGCAATCTCCTCTGGCGATGGCCGCCTCCGCCATCTCGGCGCGCCTGATACGTCCGACGCCAAACACCGGTACGGCGACCTCACGGGCGATCCTCCCTGCCAGCGGGAGCCATCGCCCCTCGGCTTCGCCACTCACCATTGACTGGGCGTTGAAACTCTCATAAACCCCGACGGAGACGGAGATCCCTGAGACGCCATGTGCTTCGAGGGCGCGGGCGATGACCGCCGTCTGTTCCACCGTATTGCCAGCCGGGACCAGCTCGTCGGCGGAAATGCGCACCGTCAGAGTGAAGTCGGTGCGCCGCCGAATGCCGTCCACAATATTTAGCAGGAAGCGCATGCGGTTTTCGAGGCTGCCGCCGTAGTTGTCGGTCCTGCGGTTGGAGTAGGCGGAAAGGAAGCCGCTTGCCAGATAGCCGTGCGCCGCGTGAATCTCGACTCCGTCGAATCCCGCAGACTCGGCGCGCCGCGCAGCGGCGACGAACGCGCGCTCCATCTCCCCGATCTCGTCGATGGTCAATGCCTTGGGCATCTCGCGGTTCAGGGGGCAAGGTATGGCGGATGCTGCGACAAGCGGCATGCCGGTGAACTTCGACTTGGTCTGCCGGCCGCAATGGGAAATCTGCGCGATGGCCTTGGCGCCGCTTGCGTGGATCGCATCGGCGAGGCGCATCATGCCAGGAATGTGCTTGTCCTCGTCCGCCATCACCATGCGCGGCATGACCCGTCCACTGGGATGCACGCCCATGTTCTCGGTGACGATGAGCGAGAAGCCGCCCTTGCCCCGCGCCGCCAGGTACTCGCAGAGTTCCGGCGTCACCCCACCGTCAAGACCGGCGTAGTTGGTCGTCATCGGCGCCATCGCGAACCGGTCCGGCAGCGCGAGGCGCCCCAATCGCAGCGGAGAGAAAAGACGCGGATAGTGTTGCGCTCCAGCGCCCTGCGGCAACTTGAACTTTGACTGAATTTCGTTCATCCCCTCACCTCATTCGATCTGGCGGCCCAGCTTAACCGTCATTTCCATTATGTCAATACTAATTCCATTTTGTGGACCAACATCAAGTTGTATCAGCACACAGCCTTTCGCACGTCTGCGACGGTGCCCGCATCGAAGGCCTACGCAGGTGGAGTGATGCCCCCCGTTTGCCGGCCAGGCCTTGGCCGCCAGACAACGCCGGCGCCCATTGACCTGCCGCTTCCCGGCGCGTAAGCTATGTCCACTTTGTTCGCATCGATTTCTTTTTATCATTTCAACTCCCTGGCGGCCCTCGGCCGATCGTTCGATGAACAAATACCACCTCAGCCAAGAACAGCTTGCAACATGGGAGGCGATCCGCAGCTTCGCCCAGGAGAAGATTGCGCCCTGTGCGCGGACAATCGACGAGAGCGACGAATTTCCCCACGAGATCTTCAGACAACTGGCCACGCTCGGGTACATGGGCGCCCCGTTCTCGCCCGAGTTCGGTGGTGCCGGCTGCGATGCCGTCACGGTGTGCCTGATCCTCGAAGAGATATCGCGTGCCTCGGGCGCAGTGGGCAGTTCCTTCAACGCGCATATCAGCCTGGCTTCATCGGTGATCGCCAACCATGGCTCGCTTGCGCAGAAGCAGAAGTACCTGGCCGAGCTGACCTCGGGACGCAAGATCGGCGCCTTTGGGCTCACCGAACCCTCCGGCGGCTCGAACGCCGGCGACCCGAAAACCCGTGCGGTGCGGCGGGGCGACCACTATGTCATCACCGGGTCCAAGGCGTTCAACACCAACGGCTGGGTCGCCGATATTTTTGTGATCACCGCCCGCAGCGGTGATGGCGTCTCGGCCTTCATTCTGGAACGCGGGATGAAGGGCTTCACCATCGGCCCGCCGGAAAAGAAGATGGGCGTGCACGGCTCGCCGACGTCGACCCTGTACTTCGACCAAGTCGTTGTCCCGGGCGAGAACCTGATCGGCGACGACGGCACCGGTTTTCGGGCTTTCGCCAGAACCCTTGACCGCGGCCGCGTGAACGTCGCCGCGCTCGCCGTTGGTCTTGGCCAAGCCGCGCTTGATTCCGCGGCGGCCTACGCGCGCGAGCGGACTCAGTTTGGCAAACCGATCGGCGCATTCCAAGCCATCCAGCTGCCGCTGGCCGAGATGGCCACGGAGGTCGAGGCCGCGCGCCTGCTCACGCTCAACGCGGCCCGCATGCACGATGCCGGCATGCCGATCAAGCTGGAGGCCGGCATGGCCAAGTATTTCGCCGTGGAAGCGTCGCTGCGTGCCTGCAGCAACGCGATCGAGATTCTGGGCGGCTATGGCTACCTGCGCGATTTCCCGGTGGAACGCTATTACCGCGATGCCAAGATGTACCAGATCGGTGAAGGCACTAGCCACATCCAGCGCATCGTCATCGCGCGCGAGATCCTCGGCCGCGACATCGTCAGTTTCGTTTAAATCAATTCTGGAGCGCGCCATGAGCAAACGCGAGTTCACCCTGGAAATCGAGGACGGCATCGCCACGGTTACGCTGAACTGGCCGGACCGCGTGAATGCGATGGGCCTGGACTTCTCCGCGGACCTTGGCAGGGTGCTGGACCGCCTGGAGGGGCAGTCCGGCGCAAGGGTCATGATCCTGACCGGCTCGGGCAAGGCGTTCTGCGGCGGCGGCGACCTCAACGAGATCATGAGCCCCGATGCGAGCGACATGGAGCTGGAATTCGAATTAATCCGAGGCTACAACCGCATCGCACGCCGGATATACCAGCTGGACATTCCAGTCATCGCGGCGGTCAACGGGCCTGCCGCCGGAGGTGGGGTCGGCATCGCCCTCGCCTGCGACTTTGCTTTGGCCAGCGAGACGGCCCGGTATGACTTGGTCTTTCATCGCGTCGGGCTGTCCGGCGCTGACGTAGGCGTTCCCTGGTTCCTCACGCGCGCGATCGGCCCGGTGCTCGCGAACTATTACATTCTCACCGCGGGATCGATCGACGCCGCCACCGGACACCGGCTGGGTCTGTTCCCGCAAGTCCTGCCGTCCGATGAACTCATGAAGGCGGCACGGGCGGCCGCCAGGAACATCGTGGAAATGCCAGAACCCGCCGTGCGCATCTCGAAGCTGTCGCTACGCAGCAGCCTGAACATCGACCTGAACACAAACCTCGAACTCGAAGCCTATCTCCAAAGCTACGCGTTCCGCACGCCCGGCCACAAGCAACGGGTGGGTGAGTATCGCGAGCGCTTGGCCAGGAAGGGGAAATGACATGAAACAGACAGTGCGTCTCGGTTCCGGATCGGGCTTCTGGGGCGACGCCATGGACCCGGCCATGGAGCTGCTCGGAAAGGGCAAGCTCGATTACCTCTGCTTCGACTTCCTCGCCGAGCTGACGATGGCGCTGCTGCAGCGACAGAAGCTCAAGAATCCGCAAATGGGGTATGTCCCCGACGCCGTGCAATACATGAAGGCGATGATGCCGGCGGCGCGCGCCAACGGAACGAAGCTGATCTCCAATGGCGGGGGCGTCAATCCCCGGGCCGCGGCGCAACGGATCGTCGAGGACGCGCAGGCGCTGGGCCTGAAGGGCATCAGGGTGGCACTCGTCGAGGGCGACGGCGTCCTGGACCGCATCGACGACATGCTCGCCCAGGGGATTCCCTTCACCAACATGGAAACCGGCAGCACCGGCTTTCGCGACGTCCGCAAGCGCGTAGTCGCCGCGAACGTCTACACGGACAGCGCCGGCATCATCTCGGGCCTGGCGCAGGGCGCGGATGTGGTGATCGCCGGCCGAGTCTCCGACAACGCCGTGTACGTCGGCCCGATCATGCACGAGTTCGGCTGGCGCCACGATGACGCGCACGCCGACCGCATTGCCGCCGCCATCACCCTGGGCCACATCGTGGAGTGCGCCGCTGCCTGCACCGGCGGCATGTCATCGCGGTTCGCCGAGATGCCGCGGATGGGCATGGTCGGCTTCCCGATCATCGAGATGTGGCCCGACGGCACGGCCGAACTCTCGAAGGTCGCCGGCAGCGGCGGGCGGCTCGACGCTTTCACAGTCAAGGAGCACATGGTGTACGAGATCCATGACCCCCGCAGCTACGTCATGCCCGACGGAATTGCCGATTTCACCTCGTTGGCGCTGGAGGAGCCGGGGCCCGATCGCGTTCGCGTGAGCCAGGTGCGCGGCCGCCCGGCTCCCGAGATGCTGAAGCTCGTGATCGGCTACCAGGACGGCTGGATTGGCGAGAGCATGTCGTTTTTCCCGTGGCCCTATGCGTACGACCGGGCCGTGAAGGCGAAGCAGTCGATGCTGGAGCGGTTCGAGCGAATGGGACTGGAGGCCGAGCAGATCCACTTCGACTTTGTCGGACTCAACACCTTGCACGGACCGGGCGCGCCTCTGCCGGACCGCGGTGCGGCCAACGAATTGAACGAAGTGGGACTGCGCTGCGCCGTGAAAACCAGGACTGTGGAGGAAGCCGAAAAAGTGCGGCGCGCCGCCTCACACCTCTGGATCATGGGGCCGGGAGGAACTTCCTTCGGCACGCCGATGAAGCCTCGTCCGGTCGTATCGCTGTGGCCCACCCTCGTCCCGCGAGAACTGATCAAGGCCCACACCGAAATTCTGGAGGCTTGAGAAATGACCCACTTATTGCGCGACATCGCTTATGTGCGTTCCGGCGACAAGGGCGACACCTGCACGGCCGGCCTGATCGCCAAGACGCCCGAAGACTATCCAGCCCTTCTGCGCAGCGTGACCCCCGAGAAGGTGAAGGCGCTCTATGGCGACTGGATCAAGGGCAAGGTGAACTGCTATCCGATGGACAATATCCAGGCCGTGGTGGTGGTCATGGAGCAGGCACTCGGCGGCGGCGCCACGCGCACCCTCCGGCTGGACCAGACCGGCAAGTCTCTCGGCCACGCGCTGCTGCGGCTGCCGAAGGTGGAATAGTGGCGACCATCCACTCTGCATTTCGCCATGAGCATCCTTCGGTCACGAGGAACCGGGATGCCTACCACGCCTTGCGAGCCCGGGTCGCGGCAGCTCGAGCGCAAGCGATCACCGGCGGCAGCCAGAGCGCACGTGACCTACACCGGTCGCGTGGCAAGCTGCTGGCGCGCGAGCGCATCACGACCTTGCTGGATCCGGGTACGCCCTTCCTCGAGGTCGGCCAGCTCGGCGGGCACGAACTGTACGACGATCCGACGGCATCGGGCGGCATCGTCACCGGCGTCGGCATGGTCTCCGGGCGTCCTTGCGTGATCATGGCGAACGACGCCACGGTCAAGGGCGGCACCTACCTGCCGATCACCATCAAGAAGCAGGTGCGAGCCCAGGCCGTGGCCAGGGAAAACGGCCTGCCGTCGATCTATCTGGTCGATTCCGGTGGCGCATTCCTGCCGTTGCAGGAAGAGATCTTTCCCGACGAGCAGCAGTTCGGCCGCATCTTTCGCAACATCGCCGAAATGTCGGCCTTGGGCCTGCCGCAAATTTCAGCCGTCATGGGGTCCTGCACCGCGGGTGGCGCCTACATTCCGGCGATGTGCGACGAGACCATCATCGTCAAGGGGATCGGAACGATCTTCCTGGGCGGCCCGCAGCTGGTGCAGGCGGCAACGGGCGAGCGCATCGATGCCGAAGCGTTGGGCGGAGCCGATGTGCACACTCGACATTCGGCCGTGGCGGACCACTATGCCGAAAGCGACCTGCACGCGCTGACTCTGGTGCGCGAGATCGTAGCGCGTCCAGCGCTGCGCCCGGTCACGCCTCCGCCGCTCCCTCCCGAGGAGCCTCTCTACGATCCGGCGGAGATCGCCGCACTGATACCGGCCAATCCGAAGGAGCCGATTCCAGCGCGCGAAATCCTCGCCCGGCTGCTTGACGGCAGTCGCCTGGTGTCATACCGCGACCGCTATGGGCCGACGCTGATCTGCGGCACCGCCGCCATCGGGGGCTACCCCGTCGGCGTGCTGATCAACGATGGCGCGTTGTTCAGCGAGTCCGCGCAGAAGGCTGCGAACTTCATCGAATTGTGCTGCCAGTCGAACCTGCCCCTGCTGTTCCTGCACAACATCAGCGGGTTCATGGTGGGCCGGGAATACGAGGCTGGCGGCATTGCGCGTGACGGGGCGAAGATGGTGAACGCCGTCTCGTGCGCCCGCGTGCCGAAATTCAGCATTCTTATCGGCGGCAGCTACGGAGCTGGCAACTTTGCGATGTGCGGCCGTGCCTTCGGACCGCGGCTGATGGCGATGTGGCCGAACGCGCGCACGTCGGTGATGGGCGGCGAACAGGCGGCGACGGTGCTCTCGCTCGTGCGCGCCGAACAGCTTGCCAAACAGGGGTTGCCATTCCCGCCCGAGGAAATGGAGCAGTTCAAGCAGCCGATCCGCAAACACTACGAGGACCATAGCCATCCGGTGTATTGCGCCTCTCGCCTGTGGGTCGATTCCGTGGTGGACCCGGTGGACACCCGCCAGTGGCTGACCCTGGGACTGGCGCTGGCGGCCGCCTCACCCAAGGAAGCAACCCGTTTCGGCGTATTTCGCTTGTGATGATCAAACGCATCCTCATCGCCAACCGCGGCGAGATCGCCGCCCGTATTGCACGCACCTGCACTCGCATGGGCATCGAGTACGTCGCCGTGTATTCGGAAGCGGATGCCGCTGCTGCACACCTACGTGGCGCCGTCGCCAAAGTCTGTATAGGCCCGCCGCCGGCAGCGCAAAGCTACCTCGACCAGGCTCGCATCATCGCCGCCGCACTAGAGCACAGCTGCGACGCCGTCCACCCAGGCTACGGATTCCTGTCGGAGAACGCCGAGTTCGCACGCGCCGTGGTGACGGCCAGCCTTCGTTTCGTCGGCCCCTCGCCCGGCGTCATTGCGTCGCTGGGCGACAAGGCCACGGCGAAACAACTCATGCGCGACGCCGGCGTCCCGACCGTGCCCGGGATGGCGGAGGCGAGCGAGGACCTCGACCAGCTCACGCGCGCGGCGCAGGCCATCGGCTATCCGTTGCTCCTGAAGCCGACGGCGGGTGGCGGCGGAAAGGGAATGCAGGTCGTCGACGAGCCGGGCGCACTGCGCGGCGCACTGGAGCGCGCGATCCGCCTGGCACGCGCGCACTTTGCCGACGGCCGCCTGATTCTCGAGCGCTACGTCAACCGGGCCCGCCACATCGAGGTGCAGGTATTCGGCGACTCTCACGGCAACGTGGTTCACCTGTTCGAGCGTGAATGCTCGCTGCAACGGCGGCACCAGAAGATCGTGGAGGAAGCACCCGCCCCGGGCCTGAGCGGGGAGATGCGCGCCGGCCTCCTGGCGGCGGCGGTGCGCGGCGCGAAGGCGGTGAGCTACGACAACGCAGGCACGTTCGAATTCATCGTCGGCGAGTCGGGCGAGTTCTTCTTTCTTGAAGTCAACACGCGGCTACAGGTGGAGCACCCCGTCACGGAAGCCATCACGGGGCTGGACCTGGTCGAGTGGCAACTGCGTTGCGCGAGCGGGGAAGCCTTGCCGTTGCAACAGGCGGACATCCGCGCGTCGGGCCACGCATTCGAATGCCGCGTATATGCGGAGGACCCGGCCAACGATTTCAGGCCATCACCCGGCAAGGCGCTTCATGTCGAGTGGCCGGCGTTGGCCCGCGTCGAACGCGGCCTCGCGAGTGGGGGCGAGGTGACCCCCCACTACGATCCGATGGTGGCAAAGCTCATCACCTGCGAAGCGACCCGTCCCGAGGCCCTCGCCAGCATGAAGAAAGCGCTGCGGTCGACCGTGGTTCTGGGTCTCACCACCAACCTCGGTTTCCTGGGCTCCATCATGAGCGACAGCAACGTCGAGCAAGGCACGTACCATACGCAATACTTGGACGAGGTGCAGTTCAAACCCAAGGACCTCATGGATGCCGCGATCGCGTGCGCTTGCGCCGCGACGCTGGCCACCGAGCGGCTGCGGACACCTCGCTGGCCCTGGAGCGCTGGGCACCCGGTGGGAGTTGTGGATCGCGCCGGCCTGGTGGCAGAAGCGCCCTTGGGTGCACTCTGGTTCTGGGTTGGGCAAGAGGCCCGCCAGGCAGCGCTAGGCCGGAACGACGAAAGCACTGCCGACGTATTCGTGCGGGGCGAGCGCTATCCCGTGCAGATCGATTCCGTCGACGATGGGCAGGTGTGGCACGGTAAACTCGGCGCTCTGAGTTGGCATGGAGTCCGGGCAAGCGCCGCATTTGAATTGATCCTCGACGGAGTTCGCCACAGCGTTCAGGCGTATGCCGACAAGAACCCCGCGCAGTTCTCCGTTGCCGCATCCGGCTTGGCGCCCATGCCCGGCATCGTGGTGGCCCTGCCAGTTTCGTTGGGACAACAGGTCGTCGAAGGAGACGTGCTCGCAATCGTGGAAGCGATGAAGATGGAAAATGCGGTTCTTGCGGCTTTTGCCGGGACGGTCACCGCAATCAACTGTCGTCTGCGCGAATCCGTCGATGCGGGCGATCAGCTCGTGACTGTCGAACCCGCGGCATGACGCGCATGCCCGAAGCAGCCAAACGTCCTCGCCCGACCATCGGCCAGGAGGGGCTGCACGACGAGCGCCGACGCGCCGGTCGCTCGGCGCCAGAGCCGGCGTCCGAGGAAGGCCAAGTCCGGGTGCTGGCGCGGGGGCTTTCAATCCTGCGCGCCTTCACTCCGCGCAACGAGTGGCTCAGCAATCAGGAAATCGCTGCAAGGACGTCTCTCCCGCGGCCGACGGTATCACGCCTCACAACTAATCTCACCGGCCTTGGCTACCTGACCTCTTCCAGCACGACCGGCAAGTACCGGCTCGGAACTTCGGTGCTCACGCTCGGATTCAGCGCCCTCGCCAGCGTGGACATCCGGGTGCTCGCGCGTCCGCTGCTGCAGCGGCTCGCGGACCAGGAGGACACCCTGTCCGTTCTGGCTAGTCGCGACGACATGGCCATGGTGTGCAACGAAGTCTGTCACAGCAGCAAGGGCATCTTCACGCTGCGGGTGAACGTGGGCTCGCGCCTTGTGCTGCCTTACTCAGCTATGGGGCTGGCACTGCTCGGGGCAATGTCGCCGGAAGAGCGAGAGCGCGCTTTGAAGGAAATCAGCGCGAGGTTCAAGAAGAACTGGCGGAATTTGCGCAGGCTCATCGAGGCGGCCGTGGAGCAGTACCAGGCAACCGGCTTCTGCACCACGATCGAAACACTGGAGAGCGGGATCAATGGCATCGGCGTCGTCGTGGATACGCCTGGCGCACCGCACAGCTTCACGCTCGGACTCGCCGGTCCCAGCTTTCGCTTTCCTGCCGCCCGCCTCGAGCGCGAGATCGGGCCGAAGCTGCTCGCGATCGGGCGCGACCTCGAGTCCCGAGTAGCCGAACTCATGCCGGCCGCAGGCAGTCCGCAATGACCAGGCAGGAGCTTGCTTCACCAGCGGCAGCACCGGAAGTCGATTCGCTGCAGCGCGGGCTACAGATCCTGCGCTCGTTTCGCAACGGAGAAAAATCCTTGCGGCTCGCGGACATTATCGCGCGCACCAAAATCCCGCGCCAGACCGCGCAGAAGCTGCTGAATACGTTGACCGCGCATCACTTTCTGCGCCGCTTGCCGGAGCTTGATCGCTACGAACCAGACGTATCGTGCTTCGTGCTCGGCCACGCGCTGCTGGCCAGTCTGCCCATGCTGCGCGTCTCGCGTCCTGCAATGCAGGCGCTCGCAGGCAAGCTCGGCGTCGATGTATTCCTGGCCGTGAGGGAGGGAATGGACATGATGATCGTCGAATACTGCAGCGCCCGTGACGAGGTTGCGGAGTTGAGTGTCGGGAGTCTCGTGCCGCTCGCCCAGACTGCGGCGGGACGGGCTTGGCTGTGGGCGCAGAAACCTGCCGTGCAGGGAGACTACATAGAGCGTATTCGCGCTGAAGCTGATGCTAACGCCGTGAGCGCCATCCCAGGGATTTATCGCGCGTTTCAGGAGCTTGCGGAAAACGGGTACTCCCTTTCGCTGGGCGAGTGGATGCAAGACCTGCACGCGATCGCAGTGCCCTTGACCCCAACGGGTGGCCGCGAAGTGTTCGCGCTCACGGCCCTGGCTTCTGACCAGAAGCTGAAGGACTTGCTCTTCAGAGGAACGGTCGCATCCGGACTGCTTGACGCGGCGGCGCGCATCAAGCGCGAGCTGCCCCGGGCAGAAGCAGCGTGATGCGTCAGGCCGCCCGTTGGGGCGAGTGTTGCTCGCCGGTGGGTTTGCTGCCGCCGCCAAGGTAGATATCGGTCACGTACGGGTTATTCAGCAATTCGGAGCTGGCTCCCTGCAGCGCCAGCCGGCCCGTCTCGAAGACATATCCATAGCGGGAGAGACGCAGCGCAAGCCGCGCGTTCTGCTCGACGAGCACGATTGTCATGCCTTCGCGGTTTATGGCTGCAATGATGGTCGCCAGTTGTGAGACGATCACCGGCGCGAGGCCGAGCGACGGCTCGTCCAGGAGGAGTACACGCGCCCGGGACATCAGTGCCCTCCCGATGGCAACCATCTGTTGTTCGCCGCCTGAAAGGCTACCCGCCGCCTGCTGAAGCCGCTCCCGCAGTCGTGGAAAATAGTCGAACACCTTGTCCAGATCGCTGCGGAAACTTGCGTCGCGACGGCGAAGATAGCCCCCCATGCAAAGGTTCTCGTAGACCGAGAGGTCCGGAAAGAGCCGCCGGCCCTCGGGCGACATGGCTAACCCTCGCTCGGCGGCCTGATAGGACTTAATGTTCGTGATGTCCCGGCCTTCCAGCGTGACCCGGCCGGACCTGGCGGGGACGAGTCCGACCAGGCACTTCAGAAAGGAGGACTTGCCGGCGCCGTTAGCGCCGAGGATGCACACGATGGCTCCGGCCTCCACCGTGACGTCGATGTTCTCCAGCGCCACGGCGTGGCCGTAGGCGACAGTCAGCCCATGCACCTCGAGGCTATTCAAAGTCGACTCCCAGGTAGGCTTCCACCACCTCCGGATGAGCCACGATTCGCGCGGGCACGTCGATGGCGATCACCTTGCCGTAGTTCAGGGCCAAGATGCGGTCGCACACGCTGGTTACCATCTTGATGTCGTGCTCCACGAGCACGACGTCGATTCCTCGCTTTGAGCGGATCTGCGAGATGAGTTGGCCCATGGCCTCGGTCTCCAGGGGATTCAGACCCGCTGCCGGCTCGTCCATGAGCAATTGGGTGGGCTGTTGCGCCAACGTGATGGCCACCCCGAGCATCTTCTGCTTCCCGTAAGGAAGGTTGCCTGCGGTCGTCCGCGCCACGTCGGCCAGGCCGGAAAACTCCAGCAGATCCTCGGCAGTGGCCTTGGCCCGCCGCGCACCGGCGGCCACGACTCCTCGCTTGAAGAACCAAGCCGGATTGCCGATGCAGCCGAACATGCTGCCGCGCCGGACGTTCTCGTACACCGTTTCCTGCTTGAAGACCGTCGCGGACTGGAACGTGCGAACCAGCCCGCGGCGCGCAATTTCATCGGTGGACAGGCCACTCATCACATCTCCGTGGAAGCGCACGCTGCCGCTGGTCGCCGGCAACACCCCGGTTATCACGTTGAACAGCGTTGTCTTGCCGGAGCCGTTCGGGCCGATGATTCCAAGGATCTCGCCGCGCGACGTGCTGAACGAGAGATTGCTGACGGCGTTCACCCCGCCGAAGGACTTTGTCAGGCCAGCCACCTCGAGGACCACATCGCTCATTCCGCCCCCCCCTTCGCCCGCCGAAATTTTTTGAAAACCCCATACAGTCCGTCAGGCATGAACAGGAGAAAGACGATCAGGAGGATTCCATAGAGCAGCACCTGGTACTGCTTCGCATCGCGCAGGAACTCTGGCAATGGGACAAGGAGCAACGCGCCGAGGACGGCACCTACGGGATGAGCCATTCCGCCGATCACATTTATCACGACCAAGTGGACCGGGACCCAGAACCCATAGTCTTCCGGAGTGACGAGCGTCAGGTAGTGACCGTACACCGCCCCCGACATTCCAACCAGAAAGGCACTGAAACAGAAGGTCAGCTGTCGATAGCGGCGCGAATCGATGCCGAGCGACTGCGTCAAAGCCTCATTTTCATCGAGCGACGTTATCACTGCTCCCAGCTCGCTTCTGTAGACCGCACGCACGGATGTATAGGCAAACGCGGCCAGACCCAGCGCAAGTAGATAGAACCCGTTGCGGCTCTGGATTTCATGGCCGAACAGGGCAGGCCTTGGAATCCCTGCCAACCCGCTGCTGCCTCCGAACAGACTCACCCACTCGATGAACGTGAGGACGATGATTTCCCCGAAGGCAAAGGTCAACAAGACAAAGTAGACGCCCCTGATCCTCAAAAAGAGGAGTCCGACCAGCCAAGCCAGTAACGTCACACCGAAAGCGGCGCCGAAGAAGGCGACGGGAAACGGCAGACCCAAGCGCATCATCAGCAGCGCGGACCCATAGGCGCCGAGTCCCATGAACGCCCCGTGCGCGAACGAAATCTGTCCGATGCGCAGCATCATGTTCATGCTGAGGGCTAGGGCCGTGTACAGGCAGGTCATGACGCCGATGTGCGTGAGAAACGGCGAACGCAGAGCAAAGGGCAGCACTGCCAACGCGGCGACCAGGGCCAGGAACTTCAAGCTGTATTTCATCGGGTGGACCGCCCCATGAGGCCGGTAGGCTTGACCAGGAGGATAACGACGACGATCGCAAACGAAACCATGGTTGCCACCGTCGTGTTAATCAGCGTGGCAAAGACGGACTCAGTCAGGCCGAGCACGACACCGCCAAGAACCGCCCCGGGAACGCTTCCCAGACCACCGAGGATGACCACGATGAATGCCTTGAGCATGGGTTGCGAGCCCATGTATGGATAGACGGTATAGATCGGCGCCATCAGCGCGCCGGCGAACCCGGCCAGCATGGCCCCGAGCCCGAACGCGAGAGGATGGATGATCTTGGGACGCACTCCATAGATCGAGGCGATTTCCTCGTCCTGCACCACGGCCCGCATTGCCAGTCCTGCCTTTGTGTAACGCATGAACAGGTAGAACGCGGCCAGGATTACGACTGCCATCAGCCCCACGGCAAGGCGATCGCGCGGAACGATCACATCGCCGAGTTGGAAGACGCCAGAAATTGGGCGCGGCACTGAGTGCTCATCGGTGCCGAACAAGATGAATGCCGATGCCTGGAGGGTGATCGAGATCGCAAGCGCCATGATCATGCCATTCAGTTCCCGCCCCACGAACGGTCGGAAAAAGACACGCTCCAGGAGCGCCCCGAACAAGCCCACTGCCACCCCCGCCAGCAGCACGACGAGATAGTAATTCCAGCCAAGCAGCCCCGACAGCACAAATACCAGAAACGACGCGAGCATGTACAGTTCGCCGTGGGCAAAATTGATGACGCGCATGATGCCGAAGATCAGCGTGAATCCAAGCGCCATCAAGATGTAGACCAACGATGACGTCAGTCCGTTGATCACGATCTTTGTTGCGAGTTCGAACATGTTTGTTCAGAAACCGGTGTCTGCCGAGACCAGCAACGATCTCGGCGGAAACGGCCCTTGTTACTCCATCTGGCCGATGATCACCTGCTCACCGTTCTTGATCATTCCGATGAACGTCGGGGTCAGGATCTGATGGTTCACGCCGTACGCCTTCATGCCGCCCCAACGAATCGGCCCTTGAATGCCTTTGTACGGAGTCGCCTTGTCAAGAGCCGCCCGGATCTTGTCGGTGTCGTCCACCGTCCCCGCTGCCTGGATTGATTCCAGGAGCATGCGAGCTGCGTCGTAGAAATACACGGTGAACTCGTTCATTGGTGGTTTCAGGACCTTGGCATACTGTGTTTCCAGGTTCTTGTAGTTCGCCGTGGTCACGTCAGCCGCCGCGTAGCAAATCAGGCCCTCCGCGAATTCCTTGCCGGCCGCGGCAACGATCTGTGGCACTCCCGGACCCCCGATCTTGACGAACTGCCCCTTGAATCCGAGTTCGCGCGCCTGTCGAATCACGAGTCCGGCCGTTCCGGGCGGCGTGGTCCCCAGTTCGATGATGTCGGGCTTGGTCGCGATGATGCGTGTCAGCACTGGCTGAAAGTCTTTGAGGCTGCGCTCGAACAGCTCCGAGGACACGACCTTGTAGCCGGCTCCCTGGTATTGCTCCTTCAAGAGCTTCTGCGAAAACCATCCCGTCTCGTCATTCGGGTCGATCTGCGCAACACTCTTCAGGTCAGGCTTGTTCTTCTTCAGCCACTGCACAATGGGGCCGACAAATTCCACCTGTGTCGGAAAACCACGGTACGAGTACCTGGTGTTCGCGTCGAGAGCTTTTTCCGAGTAGGCGCCAATGATGGCCAACACCTTGTTCTGTTCAAAAAGCGGCTTGACCGCCAGTGTCGCGGCCGAGCCCATGGGCCCAACGATGAACTTGACCTTGTCCTGCTCGATCAGACGGGTCGCGCTCGAGACCGAGACCGCCGCCTTGTACTGATCGTCGTACGAAATCACCTCGACCTTGTACGTCTTGCCGCCGACCTTGAGCCCGCCCTTGGCGTTCGCCTCCATGGCAGCGATCTTGATCGCGCCATCCTGCGCGAGGCCCCATTCAGAACCTGGTCCCGAGAGGGCGCTCACCACTCCGATCTTCAGGGTCTCCGTCTGAGCCGCGGCATTGGCGGTCCAGGCCAGTCCCATCGCCGAAAGCACGGCGACCAGCGTTCTTTTCATCAACATACTCTTCATCTCCAGTCTCCTAAGTAGGATAGTCACCAACACATCGCGGGCGCTTTCGAACCGCTACCGGCAGTCACACCCGGACCTTCACAATGCCGCCCGGGTTCTCCGCCCGGCTCGCCCATTCATTTCACCATCGAAATCTGCCTCCGAGCATTGCTCTGCGGGCGACCCGCGCAGGGAAACATTCGCTGCGCGCGATAGGTGCTTCGCTCAGCACTTCATTCCCAGAGAACGGGCAATGATGCGCAACTGGATTTCGGGCGTGCCTTCGCCAATATAGGATTCGGGCGCATCGCGGTACAGGCGCGGCACGCCGCTCTCCTCCATGTATCCATAGCCGCCGTGCACGGTCATGGCGTTCAGAACGGCGTACTGCACCGCGTCGGCGGTAATGAACTTGGCCATCGACGCGCTCGTGCCCGCATCCTTGCCAGCGAGATGGGCGCACGCGGCGCCATAGATCATCAGCCGGGCCGCCTCCACCCGCGACGCCATTTCCGCAACCTTGAATGCCACGCCCTGGAATTCGCCGATGGGCTGTCCGAAAGCTTCTCTCTGGTGCGCGTACGCGAGCGATTGCTCGAGGGCGACCTGCGCAATTCCCAGTCCGCGCGTCGCCTGCAGGATCCTGCCGGAAGCCAGCGTGGCCTTCAACTGCGCCAGTCCGCCACCCACCGTCCCGAGCAACGCGCCAGGGCCGACCCGGACATCGTCGAGCGACACCAGCGCCGTCGACGAGGAGTAGTTGCCGAGCTTGTCGAGCGGAGTGGCGCTCAGTCCGCGGGTGCGCGCATCGACGATGAAGAGCGAAAGGGCATCCGGGCGGCGCTCCGCCATTGTCCGGGCGGCAACGAGGTAGAAATCCGCGATCGTGCCGTTAGTGATGTAGAGCTTGCTACCGGACAGGACCCAATCGTCGCCGTCGCGGCGAGCGCGCGTGCGGATACCCATAATGTCGCTGCCGGCGTCGGGTTCGGTCAGCGCGAACGCTCCGATGCGCTCGGCGCGCACGCCCGGCAACAGATACTCGCGTTGTTGCGCATCGCTCCCCAATGTGAGCAGCGGCTTCAGCGCCAGGTGCTGGTGCGCGAACACGCCCGCGGACACGCCAGCCGGAATGCGGGTCAGTTCCTCGTAGTAGACGCAGCCGATGAGGATGTCCCCGCCGCCGCCGCCGATCTTCTCCGGGCAATCAGGCGCCAGGTAGCCAGCCTGGCGCAACTCCTGATAAACCTCCACCGGGAAACGTTTTTCCTTTTCCCCCTGCGCAGCGAGCGGCGCCAGCCTCTCCTGGACAAATCGGCGGAATGCGGAGCGGAACTCGACGTGCTCGCTTCCGAGCATCGCGTCCGCAAGATAGAACCCATGCGACTGCTGCAACGTCAAGCTCTGTCTCCTCTGTTTTGATTACTCGTCGAGTGACTAGGCACCCGACGTCTTCAATTGGCCGTGGAATGCGTCAGCGCCCCACCCACCGCGGTGGGCGCTTCTCCGCGAACGCGCGCGGCCCCTCCTGCGCATCATCGCTGGCGTAGACGGGACGGTAAATCTCCTTTGCCCGCGCGAGTCCGCCTTCGCAGCCCAAGCTGACGCCGGCCAGCAGAGTCGCCTTGCCCGCGCGCACTGTCAGGGGGGCGTTGTCGCGGATGCGGGTGGCGAGCTGGTACGCACGTGCCCTCACCGCGTCTGGCGTGGGCTCGACGTAGTTGACAAATCCCAGCGCATGCAGCCTCTCGACGCTGACCAACTCGCCGGTCAGCGTCATCTCCATCAGGACTGGCTGGGGCAGCATCCACAACATCGGCACCGCCCAAGGTGAGCCGCGTCCGATCCTGGCTTCCGTGATGCCGCCTTGGGTTCCCGCGAGTCCGACGCGCAAATCGCAATTGAGCGAAAGCACCATCCCACCCGCAGCGAAATGGCCAGTCATCGCGGCGACGATCGGCTTTGCCACCGAGCGCATCCGCTCATAGAAGGGATCGGTAAGCACATCCAGGATATCGCAGTTCCTCTCCCGCTGGACTTGCGCCGCCTCCTTGAGATCCATGCCGGCACAGAAGGTACCGCAGTCTGCTCCGGTGAGCACGGCCACGCGTACGCCGTCGTCCGCGTCGATCTCGCCCCAGATCTCGTGCAGGCGCTCGGCGGCGGCGATCGAGAGCGCATTGCGTCGCTCCGGACGATTCAAGGTAATGGTCGCGATCCCCGACTCGACCCGATAAAGCACCGCCTGGGTGGCTGGAGCGTCATCGCGCTCCAAGTTCCCGCCTCTCATGCTGGCTGTCTGTGGTTCATGTTGCAAAGCAGGATAAGCCCGGCGGTTTCATTCTGTCAAGTACCATTCCATTCCGCAGTAATTGCTGCGTCGCCGCATTCAACATCCGCCTGCGAAACGCTGCGCAGCGTCGCTGGACAGCGTCTCCATTCAGTCACCGCCCGGACTAACGGCGACAGCAAATCCTGTTGACTCCGGCCAGCCTATTCGGTAACGTGTCCATTTCGCTTCACTGGATTTCTTTTTGTTTTGGAGCAGCGATGATTGCAGCCGGCACCTTTTCTTCCCGGACGGTCTTTATCACCGGTGCAGGCACCGGCATCGGCAGGGGCTTCGCCATGCGGGCGGCGGAACTCGGTGCGCACGTCGTCCTCGCCGGACGGCGCGAGAACCTGCTGCAGGAGACTGCCAGCGCGATCGAGGCCAAGGGCGGCAAGGCGCTGGTATGCCCGGTCGATATCCGGCAGCCGGAAGCCGTTGAAGCGGCAGTTGCCCGGGCCGTGAACGAAACGGGCAGCATTGATGTCCTGATCAACAACGCTGCCGGCAATTTCTTGGCACGCGCTGAGGACCTGTCGCCGAACGGCTGGAACACGGTGATCAACATCGTGCTCAATGGCACCGCCTACTGCACCCTGGCCGCCGGCAAGCACATGCTCAAGCAGGGACGCGGAAAAATCCTGAGCATTTCCGCGGCGTACGCCTGGTATGGCGGCCCTGGCACCGTGCACTCGGCCGCGGCAAAGGCTGCGGTGATCGCCATGTCCCAAACCCTGGCCGTGGAATGGGGACCTCGCAATATCCAAATTAACTGCCTGTGCCCAGGGTTCGTGGACACGGAGCAGTCGCGCACCGCGCTGTGGCCGACTGAGGCAGGGCAAAAGAAGATTCTGGAGACGATTCCTGCCGGTCGCTTCGAGACAATCGAGGAGACGGTCGAGATCGGGCTATTCCTGTGCACGCCAACCGCCAACTACATCAACGGCGAAGTGCTCGTCGCCGATGGAGGCCAATGGCTCAACAAAGGCGTCTTCACGTTGCCGGACCCCGGCCGGCGCTACGCCAAAGTCTGAGGGATCGAATCCACATGGCAGAGAACAAGGTCGCATTGGTCACCGGCGCGAGCCGCAACATCGGCCGGTCCATCGCGCTCGCGCTCGCGCGGCGCGGCTACTCGCTCGCCTGCTTCGGCCGTGATGCCGCGGCTCTGGAAGAGACCGCCGGCATGATTCGCGATGCGGGCGCAGAGGCAAGCGTCTTCGTCGGTGATGCTAAATCCAATGCCTCCCTGCAGGAGTTCGCGCAACACGCCATGCAGACGCACGGCGCGATCGATGCGGTCATCAACAATGCCGGCGTCGTTGTGGAGCGCAGCGCCGAGGAACTCACCCCGGAGGAATTCGCCGAAACGCTGCAGGTGAATCTTGTCAGCCAGTTCACGCTCGCCCGGGCCGCTTACGCGCCGATGCGCGCCCGGGGCGGCGGCGTCGTCGTGAACATCGGCTCTCTGGCGGGCGCGATCGCCTTCCCCAGAACGCCCGCCTACTGCGCCTCGAAGGCGGGAATCGACGGCCTCACAAGGGCGCTGGCGTACGACTGGGCCAAAGACAAGATCCGGGTCCTGTGCGTCGCGCCCGGCTATGTCGAATCGGACATCTCCAAGGAGGTGCTCGCCGACGTCGCCAAGCGCGACTGGGTGCTGCGGCGGATCCCGCTGCACCGGGTCGCCAAACCCGGCGAGATCGCCGAATTCGTGGCCTTCCTGGCTTCCGACGCTGCATCTTTCTGCACTGGCGAAACCTACTACGTGGACGGCGGCCAGCGCATCGCCATTTGACCGAGGGAAGGAGAAACCATTGGTAGCGCCTTTGAACCGCATCGACCTGCTGTTTCGCCACAACGCGCGGACCATCGGCGGCAACACGCACCTGATACTGCCGGATGAGACCGAGCAGAGCTACGCCGCGACGTATGCCCGCGCTTCCCGGATCGCCAGCGCGATCGTCGCAGCCGCCATCCCTCCGGGCGCACGCGTGATGCTCCTCATGGGAAATTCCCGCGAGCTCGTGGAGATGTATGTCGCCTGCAGCTTGGCTGACGTCATCTGCGTGCCGGTGAACACCCTGACCACCGTGCGGGAACTGAGCGATACCGCGGCGGACTGCACGCCGTCAGCGATCTTTGTCGGACATCAGTTCCTCGATCGCGTCTCGCCCGACGTCCTGCGCCATGACTTGCGCTTGAAGGTGGTGACCCAGGGCTGCGCCGCGGGCTGGAATGAATACGACGCGCTCGTGGAGACGGAAGCTCCGCTCGCGACGCCCGTGAGCGACGATCCCGAAGCGCCTGGCGTGATGATCTACAGCTCAGGGACCACCGGCCGCCCCAAGGGCATCCTGCTGCGCCAGCGGGGGGTAACCGAAAACGCGCACATGGCCAACCTCGTGCTGCGCTACCAGATGAGTGACATCGCCCTGAGCATGCTGCCCCTGTTCTCCTCGTTCGGGTTTTGTTTCGACTTCATGATCCCGGCGCAAGCGGGCGCCCGCACGGTCATCCTGCCGAAGTTCGACCCGCAGGTCGCGATCGGACTGATCGAGCGGCATCGCGTCACGGTCCTGGCGGGCGTTCCGACCATGTTCGCGAGACTATTCAACGCGGAGAACCTCGCCGGCCGCGATTTCTCCAGCCTGCGCCTGATGGACGTCGGCGGCGGCCCGGTGTCCGACCGCTTGAAGAGCGATCTGAAGAACGTGCACAAGATCGAGATCATCGAAAGCTACGGCTTGTCCGAAATCTCACCCGTCGCCTCGGTACAGGCGCCCTTCAAGGCGCACCGGGCGGGCGGCTGCGGCCAACCTTTGCCGGGCATCGAGGTCAAGATACTGGGGCCCGACGGCGACGAATTGCCGGCGAACACTCCCGGCGAGTTCTGCTTCCGCTCGTCAACCTTCATGATCGGCTACTGGAACAAGCCGGAACTCACGGCGCAAGCGCTGCGAGGAGGATGGCTTCATTCCGGCGACATCGGCATCGTCGACGAGGACGGCGAGCTCTCCGTGCGCGACCGGCTCAAGGACATGATCATCTCCAGCGGCTACAACATCTATCCCAAGGAAGTCGAGAACGCCCTCTGCGAGCACCCTGCAGTGCAGAGTGCGGCGGTGATCGGCGTGCCGGACGAGATTCGCGGCGAAAACGTGCACGCTTTCGTCGTGCTCAACCCACGACAAAGCGCCAGCGCCCAGGACCTGATAGGGCACTGCGCGGGCATTATCGGCAAACACAAGCTGCCACGCGACATCAGCTTCGTGCGAGAGTTGCCGCTGACGGCGTCCGGCAAGATTCAGCGCTTCGCCTTGCGCGAAATGGTGAGCCGCATCCCCTCCGCATGACAGTCGGGTTAAATCCACGATGGCCGGACTAGACACCCGAGCTCACCTGCGCAAAGGACCTGCCGCCAAATGAACGAAGTTGCCGCCACCGACGCACTGGCGCATGCGCTTGCCGGATACGACCGTGACACCGGAGGCTTTTTCATGGAGCGGTTTTTCGGGTGCGCGTTGTCGTTCGAGGGCGATGTTTCCGTGGTCAGCCTGGAGATCCAGGAGTTCATGTTCAATTCGGCGGGCTCGCTGCATGGCGGCGTGGTCGCGTTCCTGCTTGACACCGCTGCCGGATCGCTGTTTAAGCGCGCCAACGGGCCGGGCTACACGCTGGAGAGCAAGACGCAATACCTGCGACCGCTCGGGCTCGGGAGCGCGACCTGCAAAGCGCGGTTCCTGAAGCGGGGGCGGCAGGTGAGTTTCGTGGAAGCCATCTTGAATTCAGCTGATGGAGTCCCCGCCGCGATTGCAACATCCACCTGGCAGACCGCGAACGCCGGCCAAATGCCGAATGAGCGTGGACGCTGACCTGGAAGGACCACATGCCATTGCCCGACGACCACGAGAGCACGGTCCAGGCTGCTGCCGCAGACGGCATGCTGATTGGGCACGGCTATTTCTATGACCAGCTGAAGCCTGGGTTCCGGTTTCAGACGATGGGCCGAACGATCACCGAGGCCGATCTGGTCATGTTCGTGAACCTGATTTGGTTCACCGAGGAAGTGTTCGTCAACGTCCACGACACGGCCGGGCGCGCGCTGAGCGGTCGCGTTGTGCCAGGCGCACTCGTGTATGCATTTGCCGAGGGATTGCTGACGCCCAGCATGCAGTTCACCGGCCTCGCATTCTTGAACGCGGAGCTGAACGTGTGCAGCCCCACCATCGTCGGGGACACGATCCGTGTTCGCGGTGAGGTGATCGAGAGCCGGCCGGCGTCCGCCGGCAACCGGGGCCTGGTGCGCACGCGCAACGAGGTGGTGAACCAGCGCGGCGAAGTCGTGCTGGTCTACACGCCCTTGCGACTGGTGAAGGGCAGCCCCTCAGCGGCCGCGCACCCGCCTAGCAGTCCCCGTCAGAGTCGTTGACGATGAAGCCCGCCATTTCGGCCAGCTCCTTGACGGCCTGCGCCGTGCCCTCGAAGGTCCTGGCTTGCGAGCCGATGGGCTGCGCGAGATTCAAGGCACGGAGTGATTCGGGAGCATTTTCCCTGGATTCATGAGCCCGTTTGGGTCCAATGCCTGCTTGATCCGGCGCAACAGCGCGATCTTGACGGGGTCCTCGTAGCGTTCGAGATCGGCGGTGCGCAGCGCACCGATGCCTTGTTCGGCACTGATCGAGCCGCCGTGATCGCGGACGCGGTCGTGCACCAGCCGCGACAGTTCCGGCTGCATGGCAGCAAAGGCCATGGCTTCCTGACCCACCGGTTGCAGGATGTTGTAGTGGAGATTGCCATCGCCCAGATGGCCGAACGTGGCGCTGCGGACTCCCGGGAATCTCTCCTGCAGCAACCTGTCGGTGGTGGTCACGAAGTCGGCCATGCGCGAGGTGGGAATCGAAATGTCGTGCTTGGCACACTTGCCTTCGGCCGCGACCGAGAGCGTAATGCTCTCGCGCAGGTGCCAGAACGCCTTCGACTGCGCCACGCTCTGCGCGATCGCCGCATCGTCGATCTCACCGGCCTCGAGCGCCGCCGAAAGCAACGCGTCGAACCGCTCGCTGGCGCGTAATTCGCTCTCGGCAGTAAGCGTGCGACGAAGGCCCTCTTGACCAACGTCACAACCTGATCGCGGCCAGACGATCGTTGGGCTCACTGCTGTCAAACGCCCTGGGATCCCAGGAATCGACGCCGATCCACTCGGCGAGG
>Ga0255338_1001663_pt1 | contig 39447 bp, 61 predicted proteins | sample MeOH1_35cm_T4_19_FD_203715 | JGI IMG/M metagenome (GOLD analysis project Ga0255338, IMG submission 203715) | Sandy soil microbial communities from University of British Columbia, Vancouver, Canada - MeOH1_35cm_T4_195 | ecosystem: Engineered > Artificial ecosystem > Sand microcosm > Unclassified ... | reverse complement strand
ACCGGGCGGTGAACCGGGCCAGTCACACCTGATGGGGACTGGCACAGGCCATCCAGCGCGGGCTGCTCAGCGTCCGCGGCGGCGTACATGGCGGGCGGCACGTAGGGCTCACCGAGGGCGGCGCACAGTGCGGCCATCGCCAGCAGCGGCGGCACCGCGTTGCCCGCCTGCAGGTATCGCTTGGACTGCGTGCCTTGCCACGGGTGGGTAGCCGGGAAGCTCTGCAGGATGCCGGCCTCAGTGACCGTGACGCGGCGCGACTCGGGGTCACGGCCTGCGGCCGTCTCAGCCACCCCGCGCTGCGTCGTCCCTTCGGGGTACCAACGCACGTCATTTGAGCAGTGACCGAACAGCATGGTCGGGGCGGGGTGGTCCATGTGCCGGATGGCGGCGTGCGCGTTGTTGCTGCCGCGCAGCACCACGTTGCGGTCCACCTTGCTGGTCACGGTCGCGGCGGGCTGGTCGGCCGTCCTGACGCCACGGTTTGCCGGGTCGCCGCCACTGCCGTAGTTGGAAACCACCCGAGTGTCCTCTGCCCATCCCAGCGCCTCGGCCATGGAGACCCACTTGGCCACACCCGGGTCCAACTTCTCCGGGCTACGCGAGTAGTAGCGCGAGTGTGTCGGGGTCGGCGGGGACACCTCGAGGTCGCGGGAGGCGATCAGGAACGCCCGCTTGCGGGTCTGCGGCACCCCGTACTGTTCGGCGTGCAGGTAGCCGGTCCACACGCTGAAACCAGCTTCCCGCAGCACCACAGCGCACGCCTCCCACACCGGCAGCACCGTGGGCACCTGCTCCCACGCCAGCCACCGGTACGGGTGATGCAGCGCGAACCACAGCGGGGTCAGCACCAGTGCGGTGCGGTCGTCGCCGAACACCTCCCCGGCGGTGCGCAGCTCGGCCAGGGTCATGCCCTTCACCTGCGGCAGCACGGTGAGCACGTCGTCCAGCGCCTTGCGGCCCGACCCCTTGCCTGCACTGCTGAACGTCTGGCACGGCGGTGAGGCGATCAGGCCCGACGCCTGCAGGTCACGGCCGGTGTATCGCGGCTTGTAGGTCCACACGTCGTCATGCGCGGTGGTCAGACCGGCCGCGTCACGGGTGGCGCGGGCCGCGGGCATGTTCTCCACACCACGGGCGTGAATGTCCAGCCAGTCGGCCGCCACGTCCCACCCGCCTGCACCTGCGAACAGGTCGTCCGCGATGAGGCGGCTCACAGGGCCGCCACACCCACGACTGCGCAGGTTGCCCTGTCGGCCACACCACCGCGGTGGGCCTGCATGACGAGTGAGTCCACGATGCTCTGGTCCCACTTCGCAGCGAACGCGGCGGGGGCGGTGGCCTGTCGGCCATCGGTGGCGGTAATGGTGCTGGTCTCGGTCTCCATGTGCGAAACAGTACAGCACTACGCACGCACTGCGCAAGCGGTACGCGATCAGGCCAGCGACACAATGCGCCCGTAGTGGCCTTGGAACGCCAGCGGGATGGTCACCGGCGCCGGGCCGTTCCGGTTCTTGCCCACGATCAAGTCCACCTCACCCAACCGGTCCGACGATGGTTCCCCGCCGTACTGGTCCGGGCGGTGCAGCAACCACACCTGATCAGAGTCCTGCTCGAGCGACCCTGACTCGCGCAGGTCCGAGACCAGCGGGGTGTGGTCGGAACGCTGGGTGTTGCCCCGGTTCAGCTGCGCCAGCAGGAACACCGGGCACTCGTGTTCCTTCGCCATCAGCTTGGTGTCCCGGCTGATCTGCGCCACCTCCTGCTCGCGCACGTCCCGGCGGTCGGCCGGCCGCACCAACTGCGCGTAGTCAATGCCGATGAGGCCCAGCGGTTTGCCGTACCGGCGGGCGGTCTGTCTCGCGGCGGCCCTGATCTGTGCCATGGACTGGTCGGCCCGGTCGTCCAGATACAGCGGCAGGTCCCGCAACCGGGCGGATGCGTCAGCGACCTTGGCCCAATCGCCCTCGGACAGTTGGCGGCGCAGCATCCGGGACAGGTCGATGCGTCCCATGCCGGCGATGATCCGGGCCACGTACTCGTTGCGTGACATTTCGAGGGTGGCGACGTGCGCCGGCTTGCCCTGCATGGCGGTGAACAGGGCCACGTCCTTGAGGGCCAGTGACTTGCCGTGACCCGGGCGGGCGGCAACGGTCACCATCTGCCCGGCCAGCAGGCCGTTGGTTTTCTCGTTCACGTCCACCCACGGGGTGTCTGCCCCGATGGGCGGGGCCTCCAGCCAGTCGATGGCCGTATCCAGGGCGTCACCGACCGACGCGCCACCCTCGGTGGTGCGGGCCTGTGAGGCGGCCTCAGCGATCCACTGTTGCGCATCCTCCGCGGCCTGGGTGGCGTCGTCGGCCACCTCCGCGTTACGGGCCACCCGCTGGGAGGCGTCGATCATGCGGCGGCGCAGCGCCTTGTCCAGCACCTGTTCGGCGTAGTACGTCGCAGACAGCGGCGTCGGGCACGCCTGCATCAGGGTGTGCAGGTACGGTGCCCCGCCGATGCGCTCGAGGACACCGCGGCGGCCCAGCTCGGCGGACACGGTGATGGCGTCCACCGGCTGCTGGCGGGCGGCCAGGGCGGCGATGGCGTCGTGGACGGCCTCGTGGGCGGGCTTGTAGTAGTCGGACCCGCGGAGCATGGCCAGCACGTCGTGCAGCACGTTGCGGGACTGCAGCATGGCACCGAGGACAGCCTGTTCGGCGGCCGGGTCCTGTGGGGGAGTGTTCACGCGGCAGCCTCGGTGCGGGTCGGGACCGGGTACAGGTCTCCGTCGCGCCGGGTCCAGCCGCGGCGCCACTGCGCTTTCCATCGCAGCTCGGTGATGGTCTGCGGGTCCCAATCGACCAGCACGTCGGCGAAGTATTCGTACTCACCGCAGGTGGGGTCCGCCAGGTCCATGACGGCCCGGCAGTGCAGGCACTCGCAGAACGTCCACGCGGTGCCGTCACCCAGCGCCACGCCGCGGCGGTACTTCTCGCCGGGCCGGATGGTCCGGGTGCACAGGGTGCAGCGGTGGGCCTTGCGGGCGGTGGGCCACGTCTCGGTGTAGAACATCACGCCTCAACTCCCATGCAGACGTACCGGCGGGCAGCGTCCTCGGTCTCGTGCCGGGCGTGCGGGTCCTGCAGGCTGCACTGCATCAGCGTCACCGGCTTGTGCGCAGGCATACCCGGCAGCTCCACCTCGTCGGCCCACCGTCCGGCGTTCAGCCAGGTGGACGCGTGCGGGATGAACTGTGCCTCAGTGCCGGTGGCCTTCCACACCTGCACGGCGTTGGCCAGCCCGTGGGCGATGGCCTCCGCGTCGGTGGTCTTGCGGGCCTTGGCGTACGCCTTCGCTGCAGCAGCCTTGCCGACCTTCCGGGGGTACATCTCCCACCAGGACTCGAAGTCAGCGGCGACAGCCGCGGCCCGCGCTCGTGCGGGAGAGTCTTTCTCTCCTTCTCCCTCTCCCTCTGCTTGAGGTTTGCTTGCGTCGGCTTGAGTTTTGCCACCAGTCGGCTTAGCAAGTTGCTTTCTGGTTTCCTGTACCTGCAGGTCAACGGCCTGCGCCTGACGCGCCCTACCCCCACGACGACCAGCCTCAGAACGCTTCGCGGACAGCTCGTCAACCTCAGCCTTGCTGTTCTGATACTCCAAGAAATCGTGCAGGTACAGCTGCCCATCCTCGGGCTGTGGGCACCGGTCGCAGCCGTGCCCAGGGGCGTGCCACCGGGTGGCATCCACCAGCGCGCCGGCGGCCTCATCGGTGCCACCCCAGCGCCGCACCAGCCGCGCCGGGAAGTGCCCATCAGTCAGGTTGCGGCGGCAGTACAGCAGAGCCAGCAGCCACAGGCCCAGGTGCTCAGGGTCGAGGTCCACCCACGCGGGCGAGTCGTCCAGGTCGGTGAACACCTTCACGAACGTGCTTCGGTTAGTCATTCGCTTTCGCCACCTTCCACGCCACGGGCGGCTGCACGGGCAGCGGCGAGGAGTTCGCGTCCGCACCGCGAGCGCGTGTGGTCGCCCCATTGCGTCGTATCGTCCGCAGCGACCCATGAGTCGGCCAGCGCCTCGACCGCGTCCAGCACCGCCTTCGCCCCGCGCGCCTCGGCAGCGGCCTCACGGGCAGCGATCGTCGGCGCGAGGGCGTCAGCGAGGACAGCGGCTTGGTGGGCGCGGAAGTCGCACCAGTACCCGGCCCATCCTCCGCAACGGCACCCATGCCATCCGGGGTCGGCGGCCCCGTTGGACAGGTACTTTCCGTCCCGCTTTGCGGCGGCCCCGAAATCGTTGATCGCGTAGTCGTGCCCTGCCAGCACCTCGGCTGCCACGGCCTCAATGTCGTCCCGGGCGGTCATGAGGTCGCTCCGGGCGGGGTGACGCGGGTTCGCCAGTCGTTCAGGGACGGGTAGAAGCCGGTTTCGTCGGCAACGCGGACGGCCCACAGGTATGCCTCGACTGCCGCCTTGGTGCGGTCGGATGCGCTGCCCTCGGTCTCGATCCACGCGAGGTCGGCCATAACCAATGCACCCCTGTCGAGGTCAGGCAGTGCCGCGTCCTTCTCACTCCCGTGCTCGCCCCGGGCGGTCATGCGCGGTCCTCGGTGGGCGGTGTGACGCGGGTGGCAATCGCTTCCGCAAGGGCGACCAGAGCGTCTGTCGTCGCATTCCACGCTGGGCTGTTCATGCTCAGTCCGCGCAACGACTGAGTCAGTTGCAGGTGCGTCATCGCCATGTCGGGGAGGCTCACGACCCCGTGCTCGCTCATCGCTCGCCCCCAACCTGCTGGGCAGCTGCGCCCAGCCTGCGCTGGGCGGCACGGTCAGCGGCGAGCCAGTCGGAGGCGAGGATGTCCTTGGCGATGCAGACGTGCAGTCCGCGCACTTCGGACGACCAGAACGGGTGCGCCTTCGCGATCAGGGCGGCCAGCGTCTCCACCTCGGCGGCGTCAGTCTGCTCGGTCATGTCAGTCTCCCTAGATAGTTCCTGTTCACGCCACATGGGGCGACCCGCTCAACTGCATCTCCGCGCGCATCAGCGCAGACATTGACTGCACCGTTGACGCCTGATCCCGAACTACCCTCAGGTGATCCTCCGCAGCCTTCCGGTGCGCCTCCGCCACCTCGGCCGCCAACCACTCGTCATGCACCTGCACGTCCACCCACGCGTCCCGGTCGGCCACCGTGACACCGTTCTCGCCCCTCTTCGGGCGCGGGCAGTCCGTGGACATGGTGGCCTTGGCGACAGCAACCCGCAGCGTGGCTTTCGCCTCAACCTCGGCGTCCCGCGCACGGGCCAACATGCGCTGGCTCATCGCCATGTCTTGGTGCACCTGGTGCAACCGGTCCAGCACGTTGCCCGGCGTCAGCATGTCGGCTCATCCCTCAGTGCACGCTTCCTGCGGACGTGCCACACGGTCACGCCGAGGTGGCGCACTGGCACCACCTCCTGCCTGGTCCTGTTCACCAGAGCCCGAACCTGTGCGTACGTCATCGCATGGTCCAGCGAGGTCCACAGCATCCGGCCGGCGTAGTCCACCGTGTACGGGCCCGTGCGTTCCAGCTCGGCCAACTCCTCACGCGGCATCGTCCTCACCGCCTTCCTCGGCTATCCGGTACACCGTTACCTTGATCCCGCCCGGGCTGGTCTCGCAGTAGTCCTGCGGGTCCAGACCCAGCGACCGCAACGCGGTGACCTTCGGGGCCGCCGCACCGTGCGCCGCCTCCACCGTGCGCAGCAGGTCGTGCAGCACCGACGCCGGCAGCACCTCACCGTCCGCGGTCAGCACACCCTGTGCACCCTTCAGGTGCGCGGCCTGCAGGGCCTTGGCCCGCACGTCGCGCTGCCACCCCTCGTGGTCCCACGCCGTCCGGTCGGCGGTACGCCGACGCTCAACCCGCAGCGTCGGAGACATGGCCTGGTCTCCCAGCATCGCCTTGCCAAGCGCGGCCTCCGCGTCCCGCTCCACACCCTGCAAGGTCTCGCGGGCCTCGCGGATCACCAGCAGCAGCTCGGCCACGTCCAGCGCCTGCGGGTTGGTGCACGCGTCCAGCAGCCCAGGAAGGTCGGCCTGCAACGTGGCCACGGCCTCGGTCACGGCGTGCATCGGGTTCATGACGCCACCGCCTGAGCCAGCTCACGCTGACGGGCACCGAACGCGGCGGCCAGGATGCCCTGCGCCCCGCGGTACGTCACCACCTTGGCCAGCAACCCCTCAGCCTCCGCGCGCTGGCGGACACCCTCGAGGACCGCGGGGTCACTGCAGGTTCCCAGACCGTTGGCGTACACCTGCGCGGCCTCCTGCTGTACGCACTCCTCATCTGACGGTCCGGCAGCACGTTCGTGCTGGTCCATGTCAGGGTCGCGGTCTCCGGTGGGCAGGCACAGCGCCTGCAGCAGGAACGTGCGATAGGCCACGGACATGGCCTTGGGTGTGGCCTTGTCGCCTGCGTCGGCCGCCTCACCAGCGGCGGCGCCGGTCATGGTGTCGCCCGCCGGTCCGTGGATGGCGTAGGACACCACCACGGTGACATTGCGCATTGCGGTGCCGTTCTTGGTGGCGTACGTCTCGGGGACGTGGGTCACGGCGGTGGGCACCACCGACACGCCTCGCTCACGCAGCGCGGGGCCCACAGCGTTCATCACGTCGTCCACCCCGCGGAAGTTGAACCGGGTGCCGGAGTCGGTGCGGCGATCCTTGGCCAGGGCGCGTACGTCGTCCATCACGGCGGCCCACGCTTCCTGCACGGTCGGCTTGGTCTCGGCGCTCATGCTGCCACCGTCGCCCTGCGGTGCTTGCCGCCGACGTAACCGGTCAGCCTGGCCCGAAGGGCGGCGATGGCGTCGCCGTCCTCAAGGCCAGCCAGCGCGCGGCGGTGACGCGGCGGCATGAGGGCGGCAAGGCAGTCACCGCACGCCCCGGGGTCCCGGCCGTTCAGGGACCACACCGCAATGTGGCCGTCGTTGTTACCGAGGCTGTGGCCGCAGAGCGTGCGCAGGCCGGTGCCATCGTGGGGCCCGGTCCCGGTGTGGTGCTTGGTGATCGTGTTCATGTTCTCGGTCTCCCTAGTTCTCGTCCTGCACCCACGGGCACGACGTGCACCCCTCGGCAGGGTCTGTGTGGTAGTTCTCGGACTCGCACCGCGGGCACGTCCACGACTCAATGCCTGCGAGGTTCGACAGCAGCCGTGCCATGGCGTCCACCTCGGCCGGGGCGTCCACGTGGCACACGTCCGGGTGGGCGCACCCGGCATCGGCGTGCACCTTCTGGTCAGTCGTCGGCCACCACGGCGGCCTGTTGCTGGTTGTGGTCATGGTCTCGGTCTCCCTGATGCGTAGTGGTGATCCACTACGCACAACGTACACCCATTACGCACCAACGCGCAACCACTACGCAAGCATTTTGTTCGCACGATGCGAAGCACCACGACACCGGGACGAACAGAACGACGCCGACTTCCGACCCGACTCAAGAGTCCGAAACGTCACCCCGCAACCATCGAAAGCGCAGACGCGCTCCACCTCCCACGCCGGCTCCTCACCCCACCAGCGGCCAGCCCACACCCCATACGCCGCAGGGAACTGATCCTCCGCAGCCGACCGGCACCGATCGAACACCGGGCACGACCCACACCACCCCTTGGCTTCGTCCACCTCAGCCCTGGTCGCACGGTCGGGCTGCATCCGCACCGGGTCCACGCCGAGACACAGCGCCTCGTCCTGCCACCCATCGCTCATGCCTTCGCTCCCATCGTGTCCGCCACCTGCACGGCCAGCGCGTACGCCTGCCAGATATCGCGGTGGAATCCGTAGAACCAGCCCGGCGCAGCCTTGGTGCCCTTGCCCTTGTTCGGCATGTTGTGCGCGAACCGGTCCACCAGCGCCTGGGTGATGTTGGAGTCCTTCGCCTTGGTGGAGTGGCAGTGATGCAGCTTCACGTCCTTGCGGTACACCAGCTGCGCTTGCCCGCCGGTCAGCTCGAGGAATCGGCCGATCCACACGCAGGTCTCGAACACCTCGCGGCCAACGGGCATGCCGTACGACGCCACCATTTCGATGGCCACCACGTCCGGCTGCGGACCAGACAGGCCGGTCAACTGCAGGCACTCGGACAGGTAGACGTTGTCCACCTTGTCCACCTGCAGCGGCCGGCACGTGTCGGCGTCGATCAGCGCAAACGCGGACAGCTCGTTCCCGGGGTCGATGGCCAGGACCGTGCTCACCGGATCACCGCCGACCCGGCACGCATGCGCGCCGCCACAGCAGGGTGCGCCAGAATCGTGACCCCGCGGCCGTCGTTCATGACGTACGACGTAGGCACCGGATCATCGGGAGCCGGCCCCACATCCTCGCCGAGCCAATCCAACACGTCCGCCATGCCGTGACGGATGAACCTGCGCGCCCACTCGACCGGAGTCGGAGCACGAACCGCCAGGTACGACTGCACCACCGGGGTACCAGTCAGCGTGGCGGCTAGCGTGTTCGCCGCGAAAGGGCTCGCTGGCCGCGCAGCCAGCATCGCGGATCGCATCTTGTCCATGGTGGTCTCGAAGTTGGCGGCGGCCTTCACCATGGTTGTGCCTAGCCCGGACAGGGCCACACTCATTGCAGCGAACGCGGGAGCAAGGTGTGTGAACTGGAAGCCGAACCGTTGCCGAAGTCGGCGGCGCTCAACAGCCCGACGCAGGTCCCGCTGCAGCAGCGGCACCAGCCCAGCAGACAGCAGGATGGTCAGAACCAGGGTGCTCATCGGGTCCACCGCCGTACCGCGCTGTGGGCGTCAACCGCCAGCCACAGCAACTGCAGAATGGCCCGCGGATACAGCCTCATACCGCACCACCGGACTGGTAACGCAGCACCTGCACCGAGAATCCGGTATGACTCAGAACGTGGTCAATGTGGGCGTCCTCGAGCTTGCCGCCGGCGGTCGTGGGCCACGCGCCACCAGCACGGTGCGCTACGTACGGCGAACCGTGGGCCGGGTCGATGAACACCACGTCGCCGTCCATCCACACCCGCGGCGGCACTACGTCCTCCACCGTCACCCCCGGCCCCTCAGGAAGGCACACCTTCCCGCCGTCCTGACGGACCACGATCAGCACACCCTCAGCAGGGGAGTACGCCTCCCCGTCGATGGTCACGCGAACCGGCCGGCGGGCGGCCTTGGTGTTTGTCTCGGTCTCCACTGGTGTACCTTTCTCTCTGCTGGCCCGGCGCAGACTTCTCGGTCTCCCGCCGGGCCGGTCCGTTTCCTTCAGGACGCCCTGCGGCGGTTGAACGCCAGCCGTTGGAAGTACGCGCGCTTCGCCAGCTCGGCACGACGCGCCCGCTCCCCGGGGTCGAGGCGCCCGTCCGGGTCCACCTCACGCTCGAACCGTCGAAGGAACGCAGCCCGCGCCGAAGCGGTGGCCGACGCACCATCGGTGCGCGAGTGCCGGGCCAAGGCCGCGAGACGCGCACGCGCCGACCGTTCGGCAGCAGTCAGGCTGCTGTGCTCAACTGTTCGCCGGTCCTGCGAAGTGTTCTCCACGACACACACACTACGCATCTACTACGCGCTGCGCAAGCACTACGCGCAGAAACTCACCCGACTAGGTGCGCAGCGGCCGCGCAGTGCATTTCCGTCACCTATAGAAACAGGCGCCGCGGATGTATCAAAACGCGGATTCGGTGCACACTGTAAGCGTAACGCGCAAGACAACGCGCGCGGATATCACCGGAAAGGGTCGAACAAATGGCGCCACGCCGAAAGTCATCGAGCCAAAGCACCTGGCCGCTGGGGGAGTACCTCCGTGAACAGCGAGGGAAGATGGCTATTCGGGAAGCCGCACGCAGAGCAGACATCAGCGAATCACGATGGCGGCAGGTCGAGGCCGGCTACCAACAGATGGCCGGAGACATCAGGGTTCCTGTACACCCGCGCGCCGAAACAGTCGCCGCTATGTGCCGGGCCATCGCCGCCGACGTACGCCGTGGTCTCGAGCTGGCTGGCCACAACCCGGATCAGTACGCCTGGCTGCTTGAGCCAGGGTCCGACCAGCTCACCGTCGAGGACCGGGCCGAGTGGTTCATCGGGCTTCCGCGTGAGGAACGAGAGCAGGTGCTCGCAGAGTTGCAGCGCGCCCACGTGGATGCTGAGGTAGCGAGGGCGGCAAAGCGTCGTACTGCCGGGTAGGTTCCCGGTTCGCCGCAAAGTGTCGCAGGTGCGTGCCTAAGATCACGATGCGCGCCGGGCTGTCCGGGGGAGCGCGCACGATTCGTGAGGGGTTCGCTTGAACACAACGCCGCGCCAGGTCCGCACCTGGGGGATTCGGGTACTGGTCATCTCGGGGGGAGGCGCGGTCGTTGTGCTGGCAGCCTGGGTGACGGGTGTGCTGAGCGAGCGGCCGACGCTTGCACTGATGGTGTACTCGACGCTGCTGGCCGGCGCCGCGGTTGGTGCCATGTCGGCTGCTGCTGCGTCGTGCCACATGGCGATCGGACGCGCCTTCGCCGCCGGGCTGAGGGCTGGCGGGTCGGATCCGCAGGATGTGACGGAGGGTCCGGCCCTCCGTCTCGTGGAGTGAGGCGGTCAGATAATCGTTAGCACTGCATTGCGAAGTGCGTGCGAATAGTCTGCGAAGTGAATGCGTAAGCACACCGCGTAAATGGACGTTGACGAGAGTTATTCGCCCTACGCAACAGGGTGCGCACTGGTACGCTGACCTGCACAAACACTGCGCAGTGACCATCACCAAAACAAAGCACACCGTGCAAAGGTCACATTGCAGACCACGACCAACGGAGACCGAGACCATGACCCAACACCCCGACGACACCCACCTCTGGCACGGCCTACTCACCTCATGGACCCTCGCCCTCGAGGCCGAGAACAAGTCCCGCCACACCCTCGAGTCCTACCGAACCTCCGCCGTCATGTTCGCCCGCTGGCTCCAAGACAACAGCCACGCCGACGACGTGCTCACCATCACCACCGAGCAGATCCGCAGCTGGCTGGCCCACCTATCCGCCACCCGGTCGGCGTCCACAGCCAAGGCCCGGTACGTCGGCGTCCGACTGTTCATCAACTGGTGCCTGGCCGAAGGCGAACTAGACACCGACCCCATGGCCAACGTGAAGCGCCCAACAGTGCCCGAGGTGGCCGCCGAAATGCTCACCCCCGATCAGGTGCGGTCCCTCGTGGACACCTGCTCAACCAACAGCCTGACCGACCTGCGGGACCGGGCCATCCTCATGCTGTTCGCAGACACCGGCATGCGGCTCAACACCCTGTCCGGGATCACCCTCGACGCCCTCGACCTGTCCGAACGAGTTGTCACCGTCACCGTGAAGGGCCGGCGCACCATCGTCGTACCGTACGGCGCCAACGTCGCCCGCGCCCTCGACCGGTACATGCGCGCCCGGCGCCGCACCCGGGCAGCGGACGCCCGTTGGTTGTGGGTGTCCATGACCAGCGCAGATGGGCGGCTCACCGGTGTCGGCATCCACCGGATGCTGCAGCGGCGCGGTGCCCGCGTCGGTCTCCCCGGGCTGCACGCGCACATGTTCCGGCACACCTTCGCCGACGCCTGGCTGCGGGCCGGCGGCGAGGAAACGGACCTGATGGAGATAGCCGGGTGGAGGTCTCGGGCCATGCTGTCCCGCTACGGGGCCGCACGGCGGGCTGACAGGGCTCGCGACGCGCACCGGCGCCTGTCGCCCATGGACAACCTGTGAGGCCCGCAGAACGCGAAAACGCCCCGCGCTGACTTGTGGTCAACGCGGGGCGTCTCGTTCAGTCCTTCGGGGTGTGGCGGGCGGCCAGCTCGGCCGGTGCGACACCGAGCAGAATGCCTAGCGCCTGCAGCACGTCGCCCTGGCTCACCTCCCTGGCGAACAGCGCCACCACCACGATGGTGGCCAGCCGGTACACCTTGCGGCGCCGGGCCGGGGTCAGGGCCTGTTCCAGCTCGGTCAGTTTCTCGTTGATCGTGGACATGTTGGTCACCTCTCCGGTAGGTCGTTGAGTCCCTTGTCGATGCGGGCGCGGCGCCTTGGGCCGGCCTTGCGGCGGATCACCTTGAGTTGCCGGCGGATCCGCTGCAGCGGGGTCAGCGGCTTCGGTGTCGGGGCCAGCAGCGCGGCGACCGCGGCGCGCAGGGCGCCCATGTCGAGGAGACCCGGGTCCCACTTGCCGGTGATGCTGGTCTCGCGGTGCGCCCGGACGTGATCAGCGGGCCACCCGTAGTGGGTGCACAGTGCTGCGCACAGTCGCTGGTACGCCTCCCGCTGGGTGACCGGGTTGCCGGCCGTGTCGGTGCCTCGGTGGTTCCAGGCCTCGGTGCCGGTGTTCTGCGCTTCGATGCCCACGAACATGGCGTTGCCGTCACCGGCCGGCATCGGCCCGGAAGCCTTGGCCTTGCCGGCGTGGTTTGCGCGGCCAGCAGCGCACACGTACACGGTGCCCTCGCGGTCCAGGGACAGCTGCACCAGCGGGGCCGGGAGGTCGCTTCGGCCAACGGAGGCCAGCCACTGCGCGTACGCGCGACCGTCAGCGGTGGCGCCAGTGTGGTGGCACAGCACCCCGGACGGGTCAAAGGCACCGGTTGAGGCCGGCCTGCCGCGGGTCCGCCAGCCGTCCAGCTCCACCACGCGCAGGCCGGACTTCCTGGCGGCGTCGGCCAGGTCGGTGAGGTATCGGTACGTCATGCGGTGTGCTCCCTCGTGTGGTCCAGCAGGTGGGCCTGCAACGCTGCGTCCATCCGCTCTAGCCGGCGGTCCTGCAGCAACTGCGCCTCGTGCACCTGACCCAGCAGGCGCCGTGACTCGGCCATGTCGGAGCGCAGGGCGGTGCCCCAGCCGTTGCTGATCGGGTAGGCGTTCTGTGCTGCCTGGGTGGCAGCGACCTTGGCGTCCTGGCTGTTCTGGTTTGACCGGCGGGCGTGCCATCCGCCGTACAGGCCGCCGAACAGGATGCCGAATCCGGCTGCTGCCTGACCGAGTTGGGATGGGTCGATCACGTCACGTCTCTCCTGATGTATCGGGAGCCGGGCCGGATGCCTCTATGCAGGACCGATCCGGGCAGCTGTCTAACAAGTTGCTTAACACAATGCTTGCGAAGTGCTGCGCAGTGCGGTAGCGTTACACTAGGAAGATCCACCAACACAGGGAGACCCAGATGATCAAGATCATCAGCACCGCCGCCTCGGCAGTGGCCATGGCGCTGGCTCTACTGACCGTCCCGTCCGCCGCTTTCGCGGACGATCCGGTCTCGGACGCGATGGCCACACAGGACCCCGCCGCCTACTCCGGGTTCACGTTCAAGCCCTGCAAGACTCGGGCTTCAGTGAACTGCTACGTGGACGTCATCGGACGGACCGGACAGGCGGGCCAGTCGTTCTGGCGGATCCGCGTCGGCCGCATGGTCTGCGTGAAGTTCTGGGACACCGAGTACGACCAGAGCCACGGCCACTGCTCACCGTTCCGCCACCGTCACTGAAGCGCCTCGAGCGCGTCCAGGCGCGCCGACAGTGCAGCGATCTGCGCATCCTGCCGCTTCGCCACAACCAGCAGGGCAGCGCTCAGTCGGTCGTACTGAATCGCGTTCGGTCGGCCTTCGTCGTCGTACTCCACGAACCGCCCTAGGCCGGCGGCGTCCAGCTCCTCTGCGATGAACCCGACGTACCGCTGATCAGTATCCGGGTTCTCGGATACCTCGGCGCGGTCGCGCCAGGTGCGAGGCTGCAGAGACAGCACGGCATCAGGGTCAATGTCTGCAGTCTCGACGTCCTGCTTGTACCGCAGCGACGACGTGACCCGCTGCAGCAGACCAGAGGCGGCCATGAACGTGTTGGCCGCACTGCCCGTGGTCGTGTATCCAGGGATGCGGACGTCTCCGCCGATGGCGTTCAACAGGACCGTAGTTCCGGTAAGGTTGAGTTGCGGACCACCGTTGACTGTCGCGCCGGCACCGCCCGTTGCCGCAAGGTCCAGGCTCGTTCCATACAGCTGAATGATGTTCACCCCGGGGGTGAATAGGTCGATTAGGCCATCCGAGCTACGCCTGGCAACCGCAAAGACTCGGCCGCCGGCGTCGTTGTTGATCACCAACCCCAGGTCGTATAGTGGATCTGCGGTGATCGGGCCGAACGTCATTCCAACGGCGCCGTTTGGGTACTCAGCCTTCAGGATTCCGCCGGCCGCTACCGTGACCCCGCCGCCGTCAGACACGAGAATCCCGCCTCCGCCAGACACGGCGAAGTCCCCCGTTGTCACCTCGAGCTTGCGCTGCCCCAGCACTCGGGCCGCAAGGTCACCGCACCGCTGTTCCAAGTCGCGGAACCGCTGCTCAAGGTCGCGCGGCTGTGCGCCCCTAGGTGTCGCCATCCTGATCAGTCCTCACCTAGTAGCAGCTTCACCTGTTCAGCCTGCCCACGCTCACCCGGCGTCACCTCGCACCCCACCGGACGGACAGCCGTGTCCGCCACCTGGTCGTGCCACAGGTCGGACAGCTTCAACCGAACGGCCTCACCAAGCCGGTTGGGGTTCCACCCGGTGTTTCCAACCTCCACGGTGTAACCCTGGGTCGGCATCGAACCGCCGAACTGGTCGGCCATCCCTTGGGCGTACCCGTCCAGGGTGGTCTTTTCGATCACACCCGGGTAGTCGGCCGACTGGTCCAGCAGCGGCCATCCGTCGCCCAGCAGGTCCAGCCGGTACACCCGGTCAGAGGTCAACGGCTGGGTGTCCTCACCCACGTTGCCGTTCGGCGCGTCGCCGCGGGTCTGGAACGTCGTACCGCCGCCCACAGCGTCAGCGGTGTCTGTCCATTCCACCACCCGGCCGCCGCCGCGCACCGCCCGCTGGAACACGATCCGCGGAGTGGTTGAACCGAGATGCTGGCCGACGCGCAGCGACTTCACCCGGGCGCCGGTAGAGTCGGTGAACACGTCCACCGTGTGCTCTGGGCCGTCGATCACGTCGCCCATGTTCTCGACCAGCTCACCGACCCACGCATGCTCAGACGCCAGGTACACCCGGTCCCTGAGCACACCGGTCGGTTGGTCCGCGGCCACCATCCCGATGTCCCCGCGCGGGTCCGTTTGGATGGTGCGCCACAGGTCCGGGATGATCACCCCCTGGTCCACGCCGGTGTAGGACTTGTCCGCGTACAGTTGGCGCCGGTGGGCGTAGGAGTCGAACGTCGCCGCCGTCACCTGCACCTTGACGCCACCGCGGGCACCCTGGCCGGCCTGCACCGTCCAGGGGATCCCGCCCCACCACAGCACGTTGTCGCGGTACACCCACAACGCCGACCGGCCCGCGTACGCCTTCAGCAGCTTTGCGGCTGACACCGTCGCCCGGGTGGTCGCCTCGAATCCGCCGTTAAGCGAACCACGGCGGCACAGCCGGCGGTCGAACTTCACCCCAGACAGGGGCAGTGTCGCCAGCCTCTGGTCCGTCAGCAGGTCACACAGCAGATACCGGTACGTGGGCACGCTGAGTCCTTTCGGATCCGGGTCAGACCTCGAACTGGAAGTTCAGATGTGCGGACGCCGTGTTGGATGACGTGATCGTCACCGTTCCCGTGGACGACACGTCCACGGGTGCCGTCACGCCGGCGGAGACGCAGTTGAACTGCAGGTCAGCGGGAGGCCGGAAGCCGGCCGGCAGGGTGAACACGACACTGTTCGCGGCACCGTTCTTGGCCGACCCGCGCACCTTCACCGTGTTGCCCACCTTGCGGTACTGCACCGCCTGGTAGGTGCCGCCGAAGTTGACCCAGGTCCCGGCGAACGTGACCGCTGTCCACGCGGAGGTAGAGCTGATCGGCTCCCACCCCGCGGCCCGCTTCACCTCGAACGAATCCAGGTCCGACCGGTACACCACCCGCACCCCGGTCAACGCGTCCCGATCCGACTGCGACGCAACCTCCACGACACCACCGAGACTGGCGGTGTACTTGCGCCGATCCGACCCGAGGGCGCCCGAGGTCATCCCGCCGGTACCTGTAGACGCACCAGCCGGCACGTTCACATCACGCAGCGGGATGCACGCCGACGTGGGCATCGCTGGTGCGCCTGCGCCCGGGGTTCCCTTCACGATCTGCAGGGTTGCCGATGTGGCGCCGGATCCGTCGAACGCGTTTTCCTTGATCACCACCGCGATGGTGTCCACCCGCACCAGCGTCGCGTCCCCAGGGTCGTGGGTCAGCGTCTTGGTAGCATCACACACGAACGGGTAACCGACCTGCCCAGCCGGCGACGCGTCCACCCAGCACGAGAACGCCGTCACCTGGCTGTTCATGGTGCCGCCGACGATCGACACCACCCCGCCGCCGTCCGGCCGCAGGCCGCCGCGGGCACGCACGGTGCCGTTCGGGGTCATTCCCAGCGCGTCGGCGGCACGCACGCGCGCCGCGGTGTCCTGGCTGTTGGCCAACCTCAGGGCGTACTCAGACATGCGTCCTCACAATCGTGCGTCGCGGTAGGTCAGGTTCAGCTGGCCGGAACCAGCGAACGCAGACAGGGACAGGTTGGTGTCGCCCGGCTTGAAGAAACACGCCTCGAGCGGATCCGACAGGTTGCCGATGGTGTAGAGCCGGTCCGCGGTGCCGTTCAGCAGCGCCGTTCCAGCCGACGCGTCCAGGTCCAGGGTTTCCCCCGCGGCCAGGGTGATGTCGAACAGCAACGACCAGTCGGTGGTGGTCAGAACCGGATTCGTCAGCGGACCCACCAGCTGGCCCCGCAACGGGGTCTCGGTGGAACCACTGTTGGACACGGTGACCGCACCCGACGCGCTGGTGCCGTACACCAGCGGGTACACCAGCGGGTAGTCCAGCCCCCCGGACGCGACCGGAAGGGTCACCGTCCCCGACTTCAGGGCCAGTGCGTACCGGCGAGGATCAGCGCAGGTGAACTGCACCGAGCACTGCAGCGGGCTGTGCCGGTAGTGCTTGTCCTGCGGGATGTGCAACCCGGTGACCCGGGCCATGGCGAACCACGGGCCCGTGCCGTCGTCCACCGTCAGGAACCGTTCCACACTGTCCAGCGGAAGGTACCGCTCGAGGGTGTCCACCGCCGCCGCCTTGGCGTCAGGGGTGCCACGCAGCAGGAAGGTGTACGTCACGACCTTCGACCCGGCGAACACGTCACCCGGGTACGAACCGTGCGCCTGCGGACGCTGCGAGTCGGACAGGTCAACGTCCGGCCGGTCCCGCCACCCAACCAGCTCGAGCCACGACGCCGCCGTGCCGGCACCCATCAGCATGTCGCCGTACTGCAGCTGCCCCGGTTCGGTGACCTGCCCGCCGTCTGGTCCGCCTGTGGTGACAGGCAGGCCGTTGGCCCACGAGGGCGCCGGCAGCGAGGTGATGTGCTTCACCGAGGTGGAGTTGTTCGGGGTGCCGGTCCACTCGTACGTCCACCCGCTCGTGTCGGGGGTGTTGCCGTCGAAGTAGTCGGACGCCACGGCGCCCAGCTCTGTCATCGCGGCGTCCAGGCCCAGGGTGCCGGTGAACGGTGCCGAAGTCTGCACCCCGCGGAAGACACGGATCTGGGTGACGCCGGCCGGGATGGTGGCCGTTGCGGCGACCAGCATCCATCCGGCCCCATCGGGCGCCCATGCCGGGGCGGCCGACGCCAGGATCACGGATCCGTCTGCGTTCCTGATCTGCAGGTGCCCGTTGGTGGGCGTCTGCCCATCGGATCGGACGCGAGCCTGAACCGTCACCACGTCGCCGGTGGTGAACCCGGCAATGTCGGTGGAGACCCGCCCGAACACGGACACGCCAGTGCCGACCGCAGCGAGCCGGGCCGTGCCCACGTACGGGGTGGTGGTGACCCGTGTCGGGGCCGCCACACCAGAGACGGCGGCGTACCCCGACACGTTGGTCTCGCAGGACGGGTTGGGGTCAAGGTTGGTGAACACCTGCTGTGTCACGTCTCAGCCTCTCGTCCTGGTCAGGAACCACAGATCCTCAGCGACCGCGTACGGGTCGGCCTTCGTGAACGTCGCGTTACCGATCAGCGGCGCATTCCGCCCGACAGGCTGCGCCGACGCAGCACCAGCAGCGTGGGCCCTCTCGAGCAGGCCACGCAGCACCGAGTCAGGTAGCACCGACTCCGGCTCCCGGCCCTCACCGATCACGGCGAGAGTCGAAGCCGTGGCACGCCCACCGGTCGCCAGCTTCGGGATGTCCGGCGGGTTGATCACCAGGTCGTGGCCCGGCAGGCTGATCTTGAACTCCAGCGCCCGGTTAATCTTCTCGATAGCCCCATTCAGTAGGCCCTTGACCGCATCCCAGATGTTCCCGGCGATACCCGAGATGACACCGGCCGCGTTCTTCATGCCGTCGATGAACCCTTGCAGCAGGTCCTTGCCGGCCTGACCGAACCGGCCACCCAGGGCGCCGATCTTCCCAGGGATACCGGCGATCCAGGACACCACGTCCGACGCACCAGCCTTGATACTGGACCAGTGCTTGGCAATGGCGAGGACGGCCAACCCGATCGGGCCGGTCAGGATGGCCAGCAGCAGCGGCCAGTGTGCCTTGAAGAATCCGACCACCGCGCCGGCGGCGGCCTTCACCCCGTTGAACGCGGCGTCCACGGCGTCGTGGAACCAGCCGACCTTGTTGTAGGCCACGACCACGCCGGCGACCAGTGCCGCGATGGCGACCGCCACGAGTACGATCGGGTTCGCAGACATGGCCGCGTTCAGCGCCCACTGGACTGCGGTCCACACCTTGCTGGCCGCACTGATCAGCTTTGTCTGCGTCAACCACTGCGCCATGCCGCCGGCGGCTGAAACCGCCATAGCAGCGTTGTGTGCCAGCGTCACCGCCGTCAGCGACCCGATAACCACAGCAACAGCCATGGCAATCGACTTGTGGTCGTGCATCGCACCGGTCAGCCCTGCGAGGCCGGCGGCGAACACGCCCACCAGGGCGGCGATCTTCACGACCGCCGGCGCCAGCAGCTGGCCCAGCGACAGGCCCGCTGTCTCGATCGCGCCGCGCATCCGCTCGAGCGCACCCGCGGTGCCGGCCATGTTGGCCTTGGCCATCTTGTCCGCCGCGGTCTTGTCCTTGGTGGCCTTAATGTAACCGGCGATCCCATCGGCGCCCTGCTTCATCAGCACCGTGGCCGCACGGGAAGCATCCGTCCCGAAGATCTGCGTCAGCGCAGCCGACCGCTGCGACTCCGACAGCCCGCCAAGCTTCTTCTGCAGGATCCCGGCAGTCTGCGTGATGTCCTTGAACGACCCGTCCGTATTCACGAACGCCGAATGCATAGCACCCGTGGAAGTCATCATCCCGTCGATGGCCTTCGCCAGCCCGGCGGTGCCTTCCTTCGCCACACCCTGGTCAACCAGGTACTTGCCCATGGCCGCCCGCACGTCGTCGTACGACTTCGACTGCGGCTTGATCCCCAGCTCAGTGAGGCCCTTCATGGCGTTGGTGGCGTCGTACTGCATCAGCCCGTACGCCTGCATGGCCTTGGTCTGCGCCTCCGTGGCCGGCTCGAGGTTGGTCAGCATCGTCTTGAGTGACGTACCGGCGTCAGAGCCCTTGATCCCAGCGGCGTCGAACGCCGACAGCACACCCACGGTGTCCTGCAGAGACATGCCCGCGTTGGTGGCACCGGGGCCGACCTGCTGCAGCGCCTGACCCAGCGACTCGACCGACGCAGACGACGCGTTAGCGCCACCGGCAAGGGCCGCAGCGATGGACGCCATGTCGGTGCCCTTAAGCCCGAATGTGTTCATCGCGTTGGACGCGATCGTGGCCGCCGTACCGAGGTCAGTGGACCCCGCCGCGGCCAGGGTCAGGGTGCCCTTCAGGGCACCGCCCATGATGTCCGAAGTGGAGATGCCGGCCTTGGCCAGCTCGAGCATCGCCCCAGACGCGTCCGACGCGGAGAACGATGTCTGCGCGCCGAGCTTCATCGCCAGGTCGTTCAGCTTGGCCATCTCGGCCTTGGGTGCACCGGTGGACGCGGCGATCTGCGCCATGGTCTTGGAGAACGTGGCCTCGAGGCTGATCGAGTCCTTGATCCCCTTCGCGATCCCGAGAGCGCCCATGGTCAGGCCAATCGCGCCCGCGGCCTTCCCGATGCCGCCCAGCGACCCGGCGCCCTTGGTGCCGGTGGTGGCCATGGTGCGGCCAAGGCCGACCATCTGCGCCTCAGTCGTCGCGACACCCTTGGCCACGCCCGCCGTGTTCAGGGTGACGTACCCGACCAGCTCACCGATGGACAGCGCCATGGCCGGGTACCTCCTGGGGTTAGCGCCTCGCGGCAGCGATCAGCGCGGCCCGGTCGCCCGGGTCGTGCAACGTCTTGGGTCGGCGCGACAGCTCGCGCTGGAAACGGGACCGGTCAGAAAGCCCCTGCAGCAGCCACATGAACTCGTCCAGCGACAGGCCGGACAGCTCGGTGGAGTCCATGCCGTACTCGCGTCGGTAGTCCGACACGATCAGCGGCCAACGCTGTTGCACGAACAGCCAGAAGTCGGCGGCCTCAGCGTCTGCAGGGGTTACTGAGGGTCCTCGGTCTGCGCCCGCTCGAGCATGTCGGCCACCTCGGCCAACGTGATGTCGTGGCCGGCGATCTTCCGCGGACCCCAGGCCAGCAGTACGGCGAACTGTTCGGAGTCCATGCCGCGCTCGATCCACCCGTCCAGGGCGTCCTCACCGAACAAGATCCCCACCAGGCGGCGGACATCCTCATCGGACTTGGACCGCTCGACACGGCGGGCCTCCATCTCGAACCGCAGCGGCAGCGCCGGCGGGAGGATCACGTCCTGGCCCATCACGCGGGTCTTGCGGACACGGCGGGTGCGGGACGACCAGAACGCGTCAAAGTCCTCAGTGCCGTACTCGTCTGCCGTCTCTCCCGGCTCGTACACCGGGGCATCCGACTCGGTCTCCTGCTGTGCACGCTTCGCCGGGTTGCCTGACTTGCCCATGGGTGTCTCCTGACGGGATACGGGAAAGCGGGGCACCCGTTCCCGTCAGACGAGTGCCCCGCAGAACGGTGGTGTGCGCGTTGGTGATGCAGTCGCGCCCCTGCAGGCGGGGAGGGTGTCTCAGGTTCGCCTCTCCCCGGTGGGTCAGACCACCGTCGCCGTGGTCGCCGCACCCGAACGGGTGAACGTGGCAGACCAGGTCGTCTTGTCGTTGTTGCCGCCGCCGTTGTCGCCCTTCGACACCCACGCGGTCCACACGGTCCACTCGGTGTCCGTGACGTACCGGAACCGGATGCCGCCCAGGGAGTCCTCCCCGATCAGCTCGGCCAGGTTGTCGGCGGCCACCTGGCCGGCGTCCTGCGCGAACGGGGTCGTCGCGGCGCGCTTGATCTTGCCCTCGAGCTTGATCGACGCACCGCGCTGCATGGCCTGCGACTCCGAGTGTCCGGCCGACTCGAACGTGGTCGTGTCCGCGGACTCCTCGTTCTCGCTGTTCGACAGGGAGAACGTCTCGAGGCCGCCGACCTGCGCCCACACCGGCACGCCGGCGGTGGGGTCCTCGGAAACCTCGAACTTCCAGTCTCGTGCGTTGATCTGCATAGGGGTGCTGCCTTCCTGGTAGGTGGGGGTTGCGGGAGTGCGTCAGGCCTGCTCGACGCTCAGCTGGTAGTTGCGGACGTACTCCCACCGCCCGTTGCTGTCTTGGCCCAGCGGCTGCGGGTCTGACTGCAGCGCGTAGCAGTCCTGAAGCCACCGGGTGGTGGACGGCAGCAGGTCCGGGTACTTGCCCGGGGTGGCCTGCAGCACGTCGTACGCCAGCCGGTCCAACGCCAGGGCTTCCAGCGGGTCAAGGGCGCGCACCCGGACCTGAAGCCGCGGGTACTCCCACCCGTTGCCCGTGTCGGGCTCGGGGCCGCCGGGGTAGGTGTTCACCACCACCGCAGAGTCAGGTGACTCCGGGGCTCCGGCCACGCACACCGGGACCTTGGCCGGGTCTAGCTCACGGTCTGTGGCGTAGTCCCAACCGGTGACGCCGGCGGCTAGCAGGTGGCCGATTTCGTCCACGGTGGCGGTCATATGCCAAGCTCCTGACCGATCGCGGTAGCGATGATGTCTCCGACCGTGTCGGCCTCAGCCGCCATCGTGTTCTCGAGCCACTTCGCCTGGCCCTTGCCGTGGTGGTGCAGGTCCAGGGACTCGTGCTGCTTCACCGCGTATGGGGTGTCATAGGACACGGCAGCCTCGAGGCCTTCCGCGTCCACGCTTCCGCTGCGCTCAAGGGTTCCCTCGTCGTGAGGGGCGGTGGTGTTGGCTTCAGTCAGCACGTGCTCAGCGGCGAGGCGGACGCCTTTCTCGGCGCCCTTCTCCACACGCTGCGCGGCAGACATCAGCCCGGACAGGTTCAGGGTGAACGTGGCCACTACTCGCACACCACCTCTGTGTGGTCCGGGGCACCAAGGCCGCCGGAGTCACGATCCGAGGAAGCAATCACCGTGGTGGTGGCGCCGTTCCACACCACCTGAGACCCCGCAGGAACCACGGATGCCTGCCCGGGTGCGGCGTACAGCGACAGGGTGGACAGCAGCTGTGTGCCGTCCGTTCCGCGCACCCACCGGCGGGCGCCTTGCGCCATGCACACCAACGTGAACGGGGTCCCGTACCGGGGGCCGCTGGACGAGCGTCCCGTGTACGGCTTCACTGTGACCGTGTGCACCAGGAACCGGGCGGGGATCCTCACGTCCACACCACGCCCAACGTGACCGGCCCGATGGACCGCAGGGCCACGACCGCATCAGCGGGGACCGGGTAACCGAGGACCACCGCCGTGCCCTCGGCGGTCTTGCCGCCAGCCAGGGACACGTTGCCGATGCCGACACTGGACCACTGCTGTGTGGCACCTGCGGTGCCGGCGCCGGTGGCCTGGGCCTCCACTGCGATGGCGCAGGTTGCGTCGTTCATGGCCTGCGCCACGTCGGCGTCGGTGGGCAGCAGGGTGGTCGGGTCGGTGTCGTACACCACGCCCTTGAGGCATTCGTCCACGACACGGGAGGCGGTACGCAGCCGGGCATCAGCGTCGGCGGTGGGGATGGTGTCGCCGCCGGGGTAGGCGGCCAGGTCGGCCGCGGTTGCGTACTGCCGCATGGGTCAGTCCTCCGGGTTGTCCTCGGGTCGGTCGTCAGCGTCCGAAGGGTCTGGCGGTTCGGGTACGCCGTCCACGTCGTACGTGTCGGGGTCGGCCTCGAAGTACGCCACCATGTCGGTGTCGTCGGTCTCGGCCACACCCTTGGTGAACCGCACCGGGCCCACGTGGCCGGTGAACGGGCCCAGCCTGTTGGTGATGGTTGCCATGTGTCCTCCTGTGCGGGTGGAAGCACAGCGGCGCACAGACACCACGCGGGTGCCTGTGCGCCACTGGTGCGATCACTCGCCGGCGTTGGCCTCGGGCTCGTCGCTCTCGGACTCGTCGGCCACCGGTGTGGTGACCTCGGCCTCGAGGGCGCGCAGGGCCTTGAGCTGACCCTTGCGGCTGGTGGCGTTGCCGCCCACGTTCGTGGCGTACGCCTCGGCCACCTGCTCGTCGGTCAGCTCGTCGTACGCGTCCGGCTCGCGGGCCGGTGCGCGCTTGACAGGCTGCTCGTCGCTCTCGGGCCAATAGCCCTCGTGATGCGTGATGAGCATTCCCATGCGGTCATGCCTCCGATCAGGTGAGGGTGATCTTGCCGATGCCGGTCGGGGTGATGGCCTTCACGGCGTAGTGGACGTTCGTGGTGTACACGTCCTGCCGCTTCAGGATGTCCCGGTCGGTCTCGACCAGCGGCCGGCGCTTGTACAGCGCGCCCAGAACCTGGTTCTTCAGGGCCAGCACGGTGCCCGCGGCCACCCGGTTGGTCAGGTTGACCGGGATGCCGCCGATGTTGCCCAGCGTGCCCGTGCGGACCACCGAGCTGTCACCGATCTTCGACGCGTCGATGAACTGGCTGTCCTTGAACAGCGTGGCCATCTGCGCCGAGTTGATCCAGATGCCGGAGAACTCGTCGGGCTCGAACTCGTCACCGAACTGCGCGAAGTGGTCCACGAGCACCGACCACGACAGCACGGTGCCAGCAGTCGGGGCGAGGGCGTGGCCGGCGTTGGCCACCGCCTCGGTGATCAGGTCGCCGTCCACCTTGCGGGCCGCGAGGACACCGAACTGGCGAAGCGCCTCGGACTCAGCGCCACCCTGGCCACCGAGGATGGTCAGCTTGTCCGCGTCGTCGATGACGACAGCCTTGCCGGCCTCCTTGATCGTGGCGGTGTTGCTGGTCTGCGACATGGACGCCGGCGTCATGGCGACGCCCTTGGTCAGGTCGTCCAGGTCACCGAGCGCGCCCCACTTGGGGAACGTGATCGTGGAACCGGGCACACCCTCGAGGGTGTTGTCCGACTTCACGGCGGACGAACCGAGCACCTTCACCTTGCCGGAGAACGATGCCTGTGCGAGGTCTGCAAAGACCTCGGGGTCGATGAAAGCCACTGTCTGTGGTCCTTTCTAGGTCAGGCGAAGGTCAGCGGATGTCCGCTGCCAGTCGCCGGTACAGGTCGGGGTTGCTGCGGAACAGCTCGTTGCGCTGGGTCACGCCCATGGCGTTGAACTGCTCCTGTGTGACTGCGCCAGCGGGCTGGGCCGGTCCCTGACCGGCACCCGGTGCGCCTCCACGTCCCGGTGCCTGACCGGTCGCTGAGAGGTTGGCGTCCTTGCTCACGGCGTCCTTGATGGCGGCTGCCACCTGGTCGCTGTAGTCGTCGGCTGACGCGTCCAGCGCGTGCAGCTTGTCCGCGAACCGCCGGGAGTCCAGCAGTCGCACGGGGTTGCCGCCGTTGTCGGCGGCGATGGTGTGCACCAGCAGCTCAGCCTTGGACTGAGCCAGCTCGGCGCGCGCCTTCTCGGCTTCCGCGGCAGCAGCGGCGGCAGCCTGTGCCGGGTCTGCGGCCGGGTCGGCCTGCGGGTTGAACACGCCAGCGAGCTTGGCCAGGATCGCGCCCTGCTCAGCCAGCTTGGCCTCCAGCTCGGCCTTGGTGTCGCGCAGCGCGATGCGGGCAGCAGCTGCCTGCTCGTTCGCACGCTTGACACGGGGGTCCGTCTCGTCGCCCTCGGGCGGGTCCACCGGGTCCGGGGCAGGGTTGGCAGGCGGGGTGGCCGGGTCTGTGGGCGGAGCCGGGGGAGTCGGCGGGGTGGCGGGGTCGGTGCCGGGCGTGGGGTCACTCATGGTGCTGTCCCTCCTGGGGGCATGCGAAAGGCCGCACACCTGGTGCGGCCGGAACGGGTTTAGGTGGGATGAACCCACGATGTCACACAGACTACCGGAATACGCACCCACTACGCAAGTCTTGGTGTTACACTGCGCGCGGGCGCGCGATGGTACACCAAGAAAGTTGGTGCGAAACGCTTGCGCACTGCGCAGACAGTGCGTAGTCTGTACGCATGGAGACCACACCGAAACTCAACTGCGCGGCGTGCGGCGGGCATGACGTGACCGAGAGCCACCTACACCGCTGCCAGATCGTCACCGCCGAACGCGGCGCGGCAGTCGCGTACGGTGAGACCTACGGGGTTCCCGCCGTCACCACCGCTGACCTGTGGGCGCACTTCGGCCACGTCGCCAGCCCGCAGGACGCTACGCGGATCGTGCGGCAGGTGCTTGACCTTGGATGGCGCCCGGTCGTTGGCAAGGACCCGCGGCGCCTGTGGGACCGTGAGGCGTGACCGGCGCGGCCGGCGCATCGGCCGCAACCACTGGCGCGACCACATCACCACCAACTGGCGGGCAGCAGACCACGCATGGTGGCTAGCCTGCGAAGCGGAGGCCATCGGGTACGCCACCGAAACCCACGAATACCGGGCCCAGCACCCGCGGCCCAACCTCGGAGACTTCATGCAGCAGCTGGCACCAGGGTGGCATGGGCCGAAGGGCAGGGAGTACGCAACGATGGAAGGATCAGCAGCATGAGCAACCGCCCGACACCCGAGGACCGGCTGATGGCCGAACTGGCGTGGTGCGCCGTGCAGGACAGGGTGCCGCTCCACCAGCGCATGGCCTACATGGACGCGCTACGGGGCAGCCTGTGGGCGCATCGGCTGCTGCTCGGATTCACGGTCGCAGAGCTTGGGCACACCATCGTTGACGCTCTGCTCAGGTGGGCTCAGCGCCTCTTGAGAGGATCAGCAGCATGACGTCGAACACTTCGCCGTGGGAGTGCCCGCGCTGCGGCAAGACCGCAACGGTGAACATGGATGTACTCGGGCCACTCGGGACCGTGCGCTGCACTTGCGGCAGCGCGTCCCGTCCGGCAATTCCTCAGCGGTGGAGGCGCCGGTGTTGCGCCACGTGGTCCGACCAGTACCACGCAGAGGTGTGCGTGAACTACGGCGGACGCTAGCGCGCGGCGGTCAGTGACTCCCGGTTCCGCTTCCGCGGCAGATCATTGGCTGCCACATGCTCACGCACCCGACCCTGCCACTGCCGCACCTTCACGCGAGCCAGCAACTGCGCCTCCGGGGTCAACGCCACAGCCTCCCGTCGCTTCCACTCCCGCACACCACGCTCGAGCCTGCGCTGCTCCTGCTGCGCCGCATACCCCCGCGGGTCAGCTGTGCCCCGGCCCAACGGGGTAGCACCCGGCAAAAATCCAGACAGAGAGTGTGTGCAGTTGGGGTGAAACAGTCCCGCCGAAGTGGCCTGCTCCACAGTGCCGTCTACGTCGATGCGTTCCATGGCCCCGGTCAGCACGTTGCGTTGCAGAACCGCGACCGGGCCGCGGGAAAGGATGCGCCCCTCCCATGGCTGACACCTAGAACACTCCCGCGGCGAGTCAGACACCACGAACAGGTTGATTCCGGCGTCCTCGAGGCGGTCCAGGTGACCCAGCACCGCGGCCTGTGCGGTCGCGCTGCGGGTAGCCATCTCCACGTATGACTGCAGCGACCACCGGCGCCCGGCCGTGTCGGTGAACCCCGACAGGCCACGGCGGGCCAGGTCGTCCAACGCCACCTGTGCGTCCTGCAACCTGGTGGACGCACCCGTCAACGTGCCGGACACAGCCCTGGCCACCGCGTCCCGGTACGCGTCAGCGACCTGCCGCACCACCGGGAAGGGGAAACCGTGCAACGTGTCCTGCAACGCCCGGGCCAGGGCCAGTGTGGCCCGCTCGGCCTGCCGCGGGCGCACACCGGCGGTGTCCTTGCCCAGCTTCCTCAGGTCGTCCTCAGCGGCGGCAGCACCACGCAGATACGCTGTGTGCACCGCCGCCGCAGTCGCAGCAACAGCCGCGGTCGTGGTCTGCGCCATGATGGCGTCCGCGCGCCGGCGCAGCATCTGCAGCTCCGCAAGCTTCGCCTCAGCCCACCCGGGTGCGTCATGTCCGGCAGCCAAGTGCTTGCCGATCAGGGCCAACAGCCGCACCTCAGCGTCGGCGTACATGGAGGACACCTGCGCGGCGAGGCCTTCCGCGTCGCGTCTGCTGACCGGCACCGGTTACCCCCTCCTGCGTTCGCACGCCCTTGTGTTGGTGCACATCAGCCCGTCCGGGGTGCGGGTGAAGCCGCGGACCCCCAGCCGGTCACAGTGCACGCAGCGACGTTTCCACGCCTTGTGGTCTGCGGTGAATCCTACCGGCCGAGACTCTGGGAGGGCCTGCAGTAACGTTTCCACGTCGCAGGGTTGCGGTGACGGGCCGCCAGAGAGGATCACATCCGGTGAATACCTGGGCTCCCACGCGTCGTACGGGTCAGAAACCAGCATCGTTCGGAACCGGCACCAGGGCACCAGTCTCCTCGGCCAGGATCTTCCCGACCTCGGCGTCCACGGCGGGCTGCTCCCACTCGGGGTGCACCATCTTCACGACCGTGGACACTGACGCCGCCTGCGCGAGCCGAAGCGCCTGCGCCGTCTGGGCGATCGACAGCGCCGACTCCTGCACCCCGTCCGGAAACTCCACCTGGAAATCGTCCGGCTTCACCCGCTGACCCAGCTGGGCGGCCACCTCGAGCTGGACCGCCAGGTGGTGCCGAAGCGCCTGCGTCTGGTAGCGGGCCTTCTTACCGCGGGTCATGTACGACCGGCGCTCCTCCGACCGTACCTCCGTGGCCGTCTTGGCGCCGCCGTCGTCGGACAGCGAACCGGTGGAGTACCCGGCCGACTCAATGATCGTCTTGGTCCAGTCCTGGCAGGTCTGCAGGTGCGCATCCACCCGGATGGCGAACTGCTGCACGTGGATCGGGAGACTGCCGTCCGTGACCTTCGCCAACACGCCCTCCATCGGGACGTACACCTCACGGTCCAAGTCCATCCCGCCAGGGGTGCCGGGGCCGTTGGTGTCCAGCAGGGACGCCGGCACGTGGATGCGGGCCTTGCCGTGCCTGATGTCACGCCACCACGAGCTGTACGCCTCGTCCAGGGCGTCGAGGAACGGTTCCACACCCTGCAGGTCGGAACGGCCCTCCGGGGAGTGCCGGTGCAGCCGGTTGGGCAGCATGTTCGGGGCGTACGCCACCGCGATGCGGGACAGGCCCGTGGGCTGCAACCCGTCTGCGTTGACCAGCAGGGCGGCGAACTCCGAGTCCGGGTGCTCGGCCAACGGCACCCGCTTGCCCAGGTTGGTGCCCGTCCCGGCGTACAGGGCGTACTCAATGACCCCGGCCTCGTGCCGCTCGAGCAGACGATGCACCACCCCATCGGTCTGGTGTGCCAGCTCGGACCACAAGGTCACCTCGACCAGCCGGCCGTTGCGGAACCTGGGGAGCGCCCCGTCCGGGTGGGCGACCTCGGTCCACGGAAGCGGAGACACGTCCTTGTCCCACACGGTCCGCAGGTACTCCCCACCCAGGGCGGCGGACACCTCGGCGCCTTCGTGGAGGCGGGCGTCCAGGCCCTGCTCCTGCAGGTCGGCCAGCACGCCGGCGGTGGTCTTGTCCGTGGAGGTGAGCTTCACCGGCTCGGAGTAGAGCAGGTCCGCGGAGGTGCCGCAGATGTCAGCGGCCAACGGCACGTGCAGCTTGGACCGCTGCTCACCGGCCGCAGTGGGCACACCCCAGAACCAGCGGGCCAGCCGTCCGACCACACCGCCGGCGAACTGTGCCGGCCTGGTGTTGGGGCCGGTGATCGGGCCGTAGAAACCGCCCAGCTGGTCCGGGTCGCCGGAATACCACGCCGACCACTCCGCCAGCTTCTGGCTGTGCGCACTGGCCGGCGGCCAAGCGGTGTCGTCCTTAGGCAGCGTCACTGGTGATCAGCCTTCCAATGTGGGGGCGCCACAGCGCCTGGGTGGTGTGGATGCCGTAACGCAGGGCGTCGGCGGCGTGGTCTGCGACCTTCAAGGGCTTGTCCTGCCCCTGCTCGGTGGCCTTGTCATCCCACGAGTAGGACGCCATTTCGCTGATCAGCGGCTTGCAGGACTCATGGACCCGCATCCGGTCGGTGGCCAGCAGCGACGACACGGTGCGGATCCCGTCCAGCACCTCGTTGTCGGCGGGGGTGATGCCGTGCACCCGGTCGGCCAGCAGCTGCTCAATGAACGACGCAGCGGAGGGGTCCACCACGGTGAAGTCTGGCCGCACCCCGGTGTCGTCGGTGCCGTCCCACCGGTTCGCTTCAGCAAGGAAGGACTGCAACTGCTGGGAGTGCTGGGCGTCGGTGAGGCGGACCTTTGCCACCTTCGGGTCGTGCCGGTGTTCGGCGGCGGCGTACAGGCGGGTGATGCCGTCCGCTTCGGTACCCCTGCCTAGCAGGATGGCGTCCAACGGGTTCGTGGTGCCGTAGTCGATGCCGACCGCGAACCACCGGTCGATGTGGGGCAGCATCTTCACCACGTGCACGTCCGGGTTCCATGCCTCGTACACGGTGCCCTCGGCGGCCACCCACTGGCCAAGGATCAGCCGGCGGTACCACAGGCCCTGGTGTTCGGCCTTGATCGCGGACACGTACGCGGAAGGTAGGGACGGGTTGTCGTCCAGGGTGAACGTGAAGTGCGCCAGGTCCAGTTTCTCGGCCCGGTCCAGGAACTCGACCTTGAGCCAGTGCGCCGGGCCGTCAGGGTTGGTGGTGCCGAACAGCTTGGCGCCGGGCAGCGACAGGCGGCCCAGCAGCTCGGTCAGGAAGCCCTTCGGGAGTAGCGACCCCTCATCGACGTACGCGCCAGCACCGGTGGCACCGCGGATGCGGCGGAACGCCTTCACGTCGGTGGCGCCGATCAACGCGACCCGGCGGCCCATGATCCACACGAACGTCTGCCCGGGGGTGTGTATCACGTACTGTGCGAGGTCGCCGAAGATCGACGGGTCCTGCAGCGGTCCGATGAGGTTCCGCTCAATGGTCTGCAGCGTCTGCCCGACCATGAACAGCTCACCGCCGGCGGGTGCCTCGTTGGCGACGTACTGCAGCCACCTGAGCAGGGAGGCGATGGTCTTGCCGGACCGGATCGCGCCGGTCCACCAGTTGCTGCGTCGGTTGGAGGCGAGCAGGGAGGCGTGCTGCTTCGGGGACAGCACCCCGGTGAGCCTGTAACTCACGGATCCTCCGGGGTGTCGGGAAGGTTCGTGACCCGCAGGGCCGCGAACATGGCGCCGATCATCGACTTGCCGGCCTCAGCGCCCGCGCCGGCCTTGTCCACCTCCGCGAGCTTCACGGCCTTGTCCACCGCGGTGCCGGCGGCTTGGATCAGGGTCCGCTTCGACTGCACATCCGGTTCCGGCAGCTCGTGCTCCTCGTACGTGTTGTCCTTGCCGCCGAAGTTGAACGCCGTGTGCGGGGTGTGGAGGGCGTCCAGCAGCAACGCCGCCTCGTCCAGGAACCTGGTCTCAAGGGCGGCGCGCTTATCCCGGTTGGTCGCCACCTTCGCCTCGGTGGCGGCGGCGGTGCGGGCGTTGCCCCAGGTGAGGTTCTGCTCCCGGGCGAACTTCGACACCGTGGACTTGGACCGGCCCAGCTCGGCGGCGATCTGGCCGAGTGAGTGGCCGGCGGCGTGCATGGCTCGGATGCGGGCGTGTTCGTCGGTGGTGAGCGGTGCGGCCGGGGCCATGGTTTCCTCCTGCGCTCCTGGCGCTTGGGGTGCGCGCACCTGGCGCGCAGTGTTGAGAAATGTGGTGCGTAGTGCTTGCGTACGCACTGCGCAGTGTGTATCGTTGCAGACATGGAGACCGAGACCCTGACCGTGCGGCCCTTCCCGGCCGCACCCGACTTCGCAGCCACCGAGCTGCAGCGCCGAGCCTTCGCCGCAGACATGCGAGAGGCGTGGCTGGACCGCGCCGAACTGTGGACCACGCAGGCCGACAACGCGGCCCGCGCCGGCAACCACCTCGACGCCGAGGTCCTGATTGCTGATGTGCGGATGGCGCTCACCCAGGCCCGCATCTACAGGCCCACGCCATGAGGTACCTGTCCGCCACCACACCCGCCACGTACGACGAGTGGTTGGAAGCACACCGGTTCTGGGGACCCGACGCGGTGCAGGTTCTCTACGCCCTTGAGGTGCTGGCCGAGCAGGGCGGCACATGGGCCGTGGGTGACGACCTGCTCGTGGCCGGGACGCGTGGCGCCGACCCGCGCGGTGCGTTACGGCTCCTCGTGTTCTCCGGTCTCGCCCAGCATGCCGGCGCGGACACGTACGTCATCACGCCGTCCGGGAAGGCACTCGACGCGGGCAGGCCCACCAGGGGCAACGGGGTGCAGCTGCACCGCCGCCACACCGCCTAGAGGGCGCACCCGCACGAGTAGTCACCACACAGCGGACACGCCGGGTCACTCACTCCCTCGGGCGTCTGGTTCCTGTTCGGCCAGCGGGGTGCCCTCTGTCTCAGGGCGGTAGGGGCCTCGGTGGCGCCCAAAGGTAAGCACCTCACCCATCGTCGTTTCCTCTCGCATCAGTGACACTTCCTCGCTCGACAGCGCCGGCACGCCGCCCACACGCGCACCCGAAGCTCACCCGATACTGGGTCAATGCGCGGCCACACGTGGCGCCACCGGTGCCCGAACAGCGTGCACATCACGCCACCGCCAGGTGATCCCAGCCCGTGCGGACCGTGTGCCCGTCCCGGAACGTCACCGGCCTACCCAGGTGCTCACCCACCAGCATGGTCACCATGCCCGGCGGCGACTGCTGGCCCTTCCGGTGCCGCCACCACCGCGACTCACCCTCCAACGCAGGAATACCCAGCGCCGTCTTGGCACCGAGCTGCTGCAACCACAGGTGGTGGTGGTGCGCCTCGAGGTACAGGGTGGCGTCACCAGCCAGCTGCAGGCCGTGGCCCTGGCCCTGCCACCAGTCGTGGGCCTTGCCGGGCCCGTGGTAGTGGCCGTGACCCATCAGGGTGCGGACACCGCCCAGGTCCAGGGTGAGGGTCAGCTCACCCGCGGCCGGGGTGACGATTCGTACGTGGTCGTACGCACTGCCGGCCATCCGCAGGGTGCGGCGCAGTTGCTTCGCGGCGAACGTGGCCCAGGAGTGGTGCTCGAGGCCGTCCGGCTGGCGTGCTTCCTCGTCGTGGTTGCCGGGGATGATCGGCACCACCAGCCGGTCAGCCAACGGGGCGTAGTGCGCCACCTGCTCACACAGCAGGTGGATCAGCAGGTCCACCTGTTCGGACGTGGCGAGGGTGGTGCGGTTGCGGTTGCGGCCGTCCTGTGAAACGTACCCTTCGATGCAGTCACCGAGGTGCGGCAGGGCGATGGTGTCCACCGGGTGGTCCCTGCGCAGCGCGGCCAACCGGTCGCGGCCGTAGTCCAGGGCGTCCATGAACCGGTTCACGGTGCCGTCCACACCGTCGCCATCGGTCTTGCCGAGCTGGTAGTCCCCGCCGGCGTGGACGAACACACCCGGGGCACCCATCACGGTGCGCTTGGGGTGGCGCAGCGGGTCAAGCTGGCGCCGTGCGCTGTCGAACAGCGGCAGCAGGTCCTCCGCGGTCACCGACATGCCACCCGGCAGCCGCGGGGCGATGTTCACCCGCTTGGCCCGCAGGGTGATCACGTCCCGGTCACCGTTCTCTAGCCGCTTGGACTGCTCCCACTCGGAGTACCGAACGCTGGTGACGGTCCACCGGGCCGGGTCCATGCCCCGCTCGGCCAGCAGTTCATCCTCGGCTGGTTCTGGTTCTCCGTCCGCCCACGCCGGGGAGACGATGTAGCCGCCCTCGGTGGTGTCGTACTCCGCCCGGGGTGACCAGCCGGCCGGTGGCTGCAGCGGGTCACGGCGGGACGCCTCGGGCACACCGGCGGGTGGGGCCACGATGTCGTCCACGGTGGGCCGGGCGCAGGCGCACCGGTTGGCGCGGTGATCCTTCACCGTGGTGGGGCCGATGTCGTGGCCAGCCTCGCGCAGAACGCGGGAGGCCACAGCGGCAGCCATGACCCTAGTGCCGCCGAGCGTCTTGTCCTCGGCCGCGAGTTGGCCCAGCTTGCACAGCGCCATGGTCTGCCTCTCAACGTAGGGGTGGCCCGTGCGTGGGCCAGACGGGCAAGGGCGCGACTCCCTGCCTGTTGCTGCGCATTTCGAGGTGGCGCGGGTCGGATTTGAACCGACGATCTCGGGCTTATGAGGCCCGCGGGGACGGCCGAACTCCCCCACCGCGCTCTGTCGTGCCGCCTCATACGCGGCACGGGGTCATGCGGGCTGGTGCGCACCCTTGTGCAGCTCGCGCAGCAGGCGCCCAACAGGCACCACGTCCAGCCACCCGTCGTGGCCCTTCACCGCGTCCAGCACATCAGCCCACAGGTGCTGCTCAGCCGGCGTCAGGTGGTGCCGGTACAGCAGCATCGTGTGCAGGCCAGGGATGCCGTGGGCCATGGCCATGCGCTTGTACGCGGCCCGTTCCCACCGGGCCCGGATGCGGGCGTTGCGGCCGTACGACTGAATGGTCATGAGGACGGCCGGCCAGCCGCGGTCAACGGCGTGGGCGCCGAGCTTGACCAGCAGCCCACTCCGCCAGATCGAAGGTTTCATTTCAAAGCACGGGATGAGGTCGCGGGCCTGGCAGGTGTCCAGTGCCTGTTCAGCGGTCAGCACCCGGGCCTTGTGGTCCTTGGTCTGCAGCTGCTGCACCTGGTAGAGGAACAGGTTCTCGACCTTGCGGCGGGGGACACGGTGGCCGGGTCGGGGTTCGTACCCGTGCAGCCACCACTGTGACCAGTGCATGAGGATGATGGTCCGGCGCCACGGGGCCCATGGGTGCCAGTTGTTGGCGCGGCAGGTGCGGACGTTGAGGTCGATGCCAAGGTATCCCATGGCGGATGCGAGGAGGATGCCCACGATGGTGTCGCCCTTGGTGTAGGGGTCGATGTGGGCGACGATGCGCTCAGTCACGGGCTGACCTCGATCCGCTGGCGATGAAGTCCGCGGCGTCCAGCAGGTCTTCCTTTCCGAGCAGGCCGACCGCGGCGGTGAATGCCTCGAGCCGTTGGCGCTGTTCGGTGGTGAACTGCCCGGGCGAGACCACCGTGATGCCGTTGTATGCGCGTGCGTCCATTTCTAGGCCTCCTTGTTAAGCAAGTTGCTTGGACGTTGCTGGGCAACGTGATGACGGGCTGAATCGGTGAGGTATCGGCAGCCCCGGCTCACACCTCACAACCGGAATGACGACGTACACTCACCCCATGCACGCACGCGGCTACATGCTCGAAGTCGAATACGACGGCCACACCCTCACCGCCACCGGCACCACCAAGGCCAGCCAGGTCGCCCTCCGCGGCCAGCAACGCAACGACGGTCCCCTGGTCCTTCGCCGTGAGGACATCACCCAGGTGGACGTGAAGCCGGCCAGCATGCTGACCAACGGACACCTGGCCCTGCACACCACAGGCGGCGACAGGTACGTCCTTCACTTCCGCAGGAAGCAAGCAGACGACTTCACCGAACTGGCAGCCGCACTATCCGCGTGACCACGCCGCCATCCGCGGTGCGCATCACCCGAAGTTCAGGGCGCCGGCGCTGACCCAGCGTGCACGCCACCAGCTCAGCGGCGATCACACGGTGAGCCTCATCAGAATGAGGACCAGGCAGGGACCCACGCACGCGCGAGGCAACAGGCCGAACGTGCTCAACCATCTGGTTGTTAATCCTCATGGTTGACCTTTCGGAAGGGTCGGACGTAGTGCGGCAGCAGCCACACGGTGAGGACACACCAGCCCAGGACGAACACCACAGGCTTGACGCGCCTACGCGTGGCCGAGCACATGGTGGAACCACCACGCCTATGACGTACGTAGTTCCACCACAGGGCAGCCACCAACAGGGTCAGCGGATGCACCGGTCAGTCCTCACACCAGAGGTTGTCGTCCACGAGACGCAACAGCGCAGCGACGACAGCACGCAGTCGGTTCACGGGACGGGCCGCCGATCGATGGCCTCTATCCACTTGACAGCCACAGCAGCGACCTGCACCAGCTCGGCGCGAAGCTCCACAGGATCGGTGGCGCTGTACGCCTCTCGCACTTCCTCGTGCAGAATGTTGCGCCAGGTGAGCGTGCCGTCCTGCGCGGCGGCGTCGGTCTCAGCCTTGGCGAACGCCTCGAGCAGTCGGTCCTGCGGCTGGCCGGTGCCGTCCGGGTGGTCCTTGGTGGAGTCGTCGCCCCACTTCTCCACCTGGCGGTACCGCTCAGCGCGGACAGCCTCGAGCACGCGGGACATGGCACGACGGGTGGCACGCGCCGGCTTCACGCTCACCGACCCGTCTCCAACCGGTCCAACGTCAGGAAGTACCCCGCACCATCCACACGGTTATCCCGCTTCGGAGAGTGCACGTCCCGGGCCAGCTTCAGACCGATCATGCACCTGGGGATGTCCTCCGCGTCGATGAACGCACCGTCCGCCAGCTTGTGCTGCAACAGGCCCGTCCAGATGATCGCGGTCCGGGTGAAGTTCTCACGCGGGTGCGCGTAATCCTCCTGACGGTCCCCGTACACCGCAGCCTGTGCGTCCTCGAGGATCGTCGCCGGCGGCACGGTCGGGCAGCACGGACTGTTGTCCTCACCGCCGCAGCAGGTCGGCCGCGCGGAGCGCACGATGTAGTCGGCCACACTCTCGGCCGGGTCAAGGTTCTCCTGCACGTCGGACGGCAGGTCACCCAGCCACTCGGTCAGGTAGTCCCGCAGGTCGGCCACCTGGTCGCGCGTCAGCTCCACCACACCGCCAGTGATCCACACCTTCGCGTCGCCGGCATCCACCTCGAGAGTGTCGTCCCAACGGTCGGTCAGGTTCAGCGGGGCGTCAGTGCTCATCGTCTCTTGTCTCCCTTGCTCTCGGTCTCCCTCGGCCACGGCGTGCACCCATCCACACGGAACCGTGGTGTGTCCTTCGTCCCCGGCGGCCCGTACCTCGCCTGATCAGGTGGAGGAATCGGCGGGAAGTCGTCGTACGGCAACCGCACACCGCCCGGCGTCGGCCCATGGTTGGGGCCCTGCCAACACTTCTCAGGGCTTATCCTCGGCACGCTGGTCTCCCGTCAACGATGGATCCCACCCCTGCCGGACGGGGGACGCATGAGTGGGTGGGGAGACCGAACACCAACACGTCCGCGCGCACACCCGGCAGGGGTGAGGTAGTAGGCCGCTGTGCCTGGTCTGTCGTGGCGTTCTCGTCGTGAGGGGTCCACCGGACAGCACAAGCGGCCAGATTGTGGTGAGACCAGCGCGCCGGTTGGATCGGCCGACGCGCTGGTCTCGGTTGCCGGGTTTGAATGCCCGATATTTCCTCGGGTGCTTCGGCATCCCTGCCTCTATCCACCTCGGGGACCAGCCCGGCCAGACTGGCAATGGTTCCTGGCGGTGCGCACTGGTGCGACCGTGACACACACGCTACCGCACTACGCACCAACTACGCAAGTACCGGCGTTGCACTACGCACACCACGCGCAACCGTTCGGCAGTGTTCGCACCACGCCGGCGGAAGATCAGACATCACACACAACCGGCCCGCAACATCACGGATCCGCACCGGCCCACCCGTCTTACCCGCCCGAGACCACACCGTGGACGACGGCAACCCCAACGCCTGCGCAGCCACCGACTGCGGCACCACCCGATCTAACGCAGCAGCAGGGAGCACCGGGGCAGACGGAGCCGGTACGTCACCGACCAGCGGCCACGCATCCGACACCCAATCCCGAAGGTTCTCTCGCAAGGTCTCTTGGTCCTCGGGCGCCATCACGTCCAGCACGCCAGCCAGCACTGCGCACATGCGGGCCGGGCTGTCTCCAACGGTCAGAGCACCATCCCATCCAACGGCGTCCACCCACCAGCGCAGACCACGCAACAGCTTGTGCCGATGCTCCGCAGCATCCAGATTCCCCGGCGCCGGCCGATGCCGCGGGTCCGGGCTCGAAGTCGGACCCTCACCGCCCGGGCGACCCGGCAACATCGCACGCCCAAGCTCCGCATACACGCCAGGAACCTTCACCAGCAGCTGCCGCAGCCCGATCACGCGGCTACCCGACGTTCAGCAGCGCGCATCCTCTGCACCGCCTTGCCCAACGCGCCCACCGTCATGCCCATGCGTGGCGCCAGGTTGCGGACGTTCCAGTTGATAGACCGCTCCGGGTCCGCCATTCGACGCCACTCGTCGGCCACCTCGGACCCAAGCACCACCCGAGTTGGGTAATCTTCAATCACCCCGCGGGCCGTTGCGGTCCGGGCGCACGCGTAACACAGGCCGCGGCGACTGTGCCGGGCCAACCCATCGGCATCAGGGGTTCCGCGCACCAGGGCCCACTGGTGTTTCGTCAACAGCTGGCGACCACACCAGCCCGCACAGGTCATCATGGTTCCTTGGTCTCCCTAGATGCTCACGGGCTGATCCCACAGCCCTGGTATCGGTTCCGGCGCCTGACAGCCGCACGCACACAGCGGTGCGCCAGACACCCTGGTGGCGGCCAGCCCGCCAGAGTTGTCCAACAGCACCCAGCCGCGCCACGTCCAGACCGGAACCTCGGCCGGCGGTTGCCCTCGGCGCACGCTCCATCCATGGTCCTTGGCCTCGGCAGGGTTGGCCTCCACCCAGCCATGGCAGCCGCGGGTGCCGTCACCGCACAACGTCAGCAGGTTGGACGGCAGGTTCACCGCCGGGTCCTTGGTGCCACCCATGCCCCGGGCCACCCGGTGCTGCGTCGTCAGCGGCAGGTACCCGAACGACGCCGAACGGCCACAGCGGGCGCACCGGTGGTCGTCCCGTTCCCGCACCAGCCGCACCGTGGCGGCCGGCGGGTCAGTCCTGCGCGCCATGGAACTCTGCAGCCCACTCCGCGCACGACAGGTCACCCTTCGGCACCGGGTGTGTGTCACCGTTCCCGCAACCAGCGCAGCACGGCACACCCTTGCCGGCCGCCTCGAGCTGCACCTGGCAGTCCTTGGCCGTCACCCCGCACAACTTGCAGGCCCTTGAGCCGCCCGTGCTGACGTACGCCCGCATGTCCAGCATCCGGTGAATCCGGCCGGCCAGCTCAGCGGTGGACGGCCCAGCAGCGGCGATGGCCTCGGGCTTGGCCTTGGCCCGGCACGCGGCCAGGTGAGCCTCACCCACCGACTGGTCCACCTTCACCAGCACCTGCGCGGTCTGACCATTCGAGGTCACCACCGTGGCCGGCAGTTCGATGTCACCGCCGCAGTGCGGGCAGCTCAGCGTCAGCTTGGCCATCAGTGCCACCCGTCCCGGATGCCCTCGGCCACCGCGGCCAGGACCATGAGGCCCATCACCACGGCACCGAGGATCACGAACCACGTGTACGGGTCCATGTCAGCCCTGCGCCCACGGGTCAGCGATCTTGGCCGCGGTCGGCGCGTACTCGTCCACTTCCGCGCGCGTCGGAGTGGCCCACGGGTCGGCAGCCTGTCCAGCGTTGGCGCCCGCCCACGGGTCGTTCTGCGCGGTCGGTGCCTGCTGGCCCTGGCCGCCGGAACGCTGCGCCCGGGTCACCTTCGCTGTGGCGTACTTGAGGGACGGGCCCACCTCCACCACGTCCAGCTCGGTCACGGTGCGCTTCTCGCCCTCGCGGGTCTCGTAGGACCGGGCCTTGAGGTTGCCTTGCACCACGACGCGCATGCCCTTGGTCAGGGACTCGGCCACGTTCTCCGCAGCCTCACGCCACACACTGCAACCCAGGAACAGGGTGTCACCGTCGCGCCACTCGTTCGCTTGCTTGTCGAACGTCCGCGGAGTGCTGGCCACCGTGAAGTTGGCCACCGCGGCACCACCAGGGGTGAACCGCAGCTCCGGGTCCGCAGTGAGGTTGCCCACCACGGTGATGAGAGTTTCGCCTGCCATGTCTCGGTCTCCTGCTCAGTTGCTGGCCAGCGTCTTGTGGCACTGGCTCGTGGGATGGATGTAGTAGTTGTCCGCGCCCGTCACGGTCGCGGCCGGGTGCGTCACCGGGCGGTGAACCGGGCCAGTCACACCTGATGGGGACTGGCACAGGCCATCCAGCGCGGGCTGCTCAGCGTCCGCGGCGGCGTACATGGCGGGCGGCACGTAGGGCTCACCGAGGGCGGCGCACA
>Ga0255338_1001662_pt1 | contig 39457 bp, 28 predicted proteins | sample MeOH1_35cm_T4_19_FD_203715 | JGI IMG/M metagenome (GOLD analysis project Ga0255338, IMG submission 203715) | Sandy soil microbial communities from University of British Columbia, Vancouver, Canada - MeOH1_35cm_T4_195 | ecosystem: Engineered > Artificial ecosystem > Sand microcosm > Unclassified ... | reverse complement strand
CACAAACTCCCGCAGCCGCTCCCACTGATCGTCCCTCAGTACCTCGCCTTCCACACCAGCCTCCAAAAGCCAGTGGTGAATCACAAATCCAACAATATCGAAATCCCTAAAATGTCACTACAGCCTAATTCCTTTGTTTTCCGCGATTTCTTAACCAGCGATCGATTCCGATCGCTTGGAAATCGCTCTAGGGGAAACGGCCCCGGTTGAACCGCCATTTGCTGCCTTAGCGTCAGGATCTCAGTCGCGGGCGACAAATCGGATTGCCTCGCCACCGCCTGGGACGAGGTCGATTTTCAGCATATCGCCCCTCTTCACCGCCTTCTTCTCGATCTCGATCGCATGCCGCGCCTCAGTGCGATAATCCGCCCCCGGCCCATCACGATAGATTTCCGCGATGTAGCTTCGTCCCGCGTCGAGGAAGTCGAGCTTCACTTGGGCAGACCGCGCCTCTTCATCCCCGACCGCGCCCAGATACCAGTCGTCCCCGCCCTTCGCCTTGCGCACGATAGTCACATAATCGCCCACTTCGCCATTCAGCACGCGGGTATCGGACCAGTCGGTGGGCACGTCCTTGATGAACTGGAAGGGGCCGGGATATTTGGCGTAATTTTCCGGCGTGTCCGCAGCCATCACGACGGGCGAATAGAGGACGACATAGAGCGCCAGTTGCTTGGCGATGGTCGATTGGATCGCGCTCCCCTCCGACCCCGTGAGGCTGAGCACGCCCGGCGTGAAGTCCATCGGCCCGCCCAGTAACTGGGTAAAGACAAGATTCGCCTCATGGTCGGGCGGGTTCTTGCCGCCGACCCAAGCATTATATTCCATGCCGCGCCCGCCTTCACGCGACACCCAATTGGGATAAGTGCGGCGCAGGCCGGTGTCCTTGACCGGCTCATGACTGTCGATGCTGACCTTATACCTGGCGGCGGTCTGCACGACGCGCAGATAGTGGTTTACCATCCACTGGCCTTCATGCCATTCGCGATGCTGCGAGCCGTCGGCATCGACCCGCTCGATCTGCCCGGCATCGGTGACATAGCCGGTCTTCACCACCCGCTCGCCATGGTCGGCGGCCCATTTGAACGCACTGTCGAGCTGCCCGTCATAATAGCTGACGGAGCCACCCGTTTCATGATGGCCGATCAGCGTCACGCCCTTCGACCTGGCATAAGCGGAAAGAGCGTCGGCGTCGAAAGCCTCGGTCGGCTGCGAGAAGTTCATATCCTTGCCATTGCCCAGCCAGTTGCCATCCCAGCCGACATTCCATCCCTCGACCAACACGGCGGGGATGCCGTTGGCGGCGGCGAAGTCGATAGTACGGCGGACATTGGCGGTGGTCGCGCCATGTTTCGGCCCGCGCGCCCAGGTCCAATCGCCCTTGATCATGTTCCACCACACGCCCACGAACTTGCCCGGCTTGATCCAACCCGACACGTCGCCCAGCGTATTGGGTTCGTTGAGGTTCAGGATCATGTGGTTCATGTACAGGCCCGCCGCATCGTCCGCGATGGCGATGGTGCGCCATGGCGTGGAGAAACCAGCCTCTCGCGAAACCTTGGGCGCCCCGGAACCAGGCGTCAGCACTGCGCGGAAAATATTTCCTTGCGCTCGCGCCAAGTTCATCCCTGCATAGTCCACCAGCGCCGCCTCATGCAGCGCGACATGGGTGCCGCTGGCGAGCTTCACCGTCATCACCGTCTGCGCCGTGCCGACCGCGTCGAGCGGAGTCCTGTTGTAGAGATATTCCTCCCGGTTCCATTCGAAGGCGGGCTTCCACCAGGCGGTGCCGCCCTCGGCAAAGGCGAATTGGGTCAGTTCCTCCGCAATATTGGCGCGGCGCAGATGGACCTGATCGGGCAAGGTGTAACGGAAGGCGACACCATCGTCGAACAGGCGGAAGGTGACGTCCATCTCGCGCTGGAGGTCGCCTTTCTCCCGGAAGGCGAGGCGAATTTGATTGTGATGGTCGCGGATGGTTGACCATTCGCCCCAAGGCTGGGTCCAGATCGTGTCGCATCTGTCGGTCTTTGTGTCGGCGAGTGTCAGGTTGCGCTCTAACTTGGGCGCGTCGGTGAACATAAAGCCCAAACGGCTGTCCGCGATCAGCGCCTTGCCGTCGCGCTGCACGGCATAACTTGCGCGCCCCTCATTATCGAGACTGACGGTCAGTATGATACTGCCATCGGGGGAAGCAGCTCTCGCCACCACATCTGCTCGCGCCTGTACGGGCGCCAGAACGGCCGGGCCAAGGGCCATCGCCGAAAAAAAGGTCAGTTGCTTCATCGGTGCATCCTCTGACGGCCCTTCATTGCGGACCTTGTTTCTCGTTCCGGGCCTCGAAGCACCGCCAGCGGACAGATGGCGAGACTCACAACCATGCCCTAAATTAACTTAAGCAAACGATTGCGCAACTTTTTAAATTTGATATCCTCAAGTCAACGACAAAGACCGGGTCAGGAGATTCGGCGCAGGAGAGCCATGGAAATGATGCGAGCCGCGGTGCAAAAGCCCAGGATGCGCCTGCCGCGTATCATAGAGATGAACCTGGGTTTTCTGGGCATCCAATTCTCCTTCGGCCTTCAACAGGCCAATATGGGGCCGATCTACCGCTATCTTGGCGCGGACGAGGCGCATCTGCCCCTGCTCTGGCTCGCGGGGCCGATGACCGGCCTGCTGGTGCAGCCTATCGTCGGCGCGCTCAGCGATCGTACCGTCAGCCGCTGGGGCCGCCGCACGCCCTATTTCCTCGTCGGCGCCATCCTGTGCAGCCTTGGCCTGCTGCTGATGCCCTACAGCCCGGCCTTGTGGTTCGCGGCCAGTCTGTTGTGGATATTGGACGCGGCGAACAATATCACCATGGAACCCTATCGCGCCTATATCAGCGACCGGCTGGACGAAAGCCAGCGCTCCATCGGCTTCCTCACCCAAAGCGCCTTCACCGGCCTTGCCCAGACGCTATCCTATCTCGCGCCCTCGCTGCTGGTCTGGTGGGGGTTCGATGCCGATCTGGTCGATGCCAACGGCATTCCCGACGTGACCCGCATAGCCTTTCTGGCGGGCGCGGTGATTTCCCTCTCTACCATCCTCTGGTCGGTGCTGCGCGTGCCCGAACTGCCCCTGCCCCCTGCCGAGATCGCGCGGATGCAGCTGGAACGCCTGTCGCCCGCCACCGCCTTTCGCGACTTTGTCACGGCGGCAAGGGAAATGCCGCCCGTCATGCGACAGCTGGGCGTGTCAATGCTGCTGCAATGGTTCGCCATGTTCGCCTATTGGCAGTTCATCGCTTTCGCGCTCGCCCGCTCGATCTTCGACACCGCCGACCCGGCAAACAGCGGATTTCGTCAGGCGGTGCTGCTGGCCGGTCAGGCGGGCGCGCTCTATAACGCCATCGCCTGTCTCGCCGCCTTTGCCATGGTGCCGGTCAGCCGACGGCTGGGCGCCCGCAACCTCCACGCTGCGGCGGTCGCCATTTCGGGCGTCGCCATGCTCGCCATTCCCGGCGCGCAGGACCGGGCGCATCTCTTTCCGCTGATGATCGGCATCGGCATCGGCTGGGCCAGTATGATGGGCAATCCCTATGTCCTGTTGGCGAACGCCATCCCGGCCGAGCGCACCGGCGTCTATATGGGCATATTCAACATGTTCATCGTCATTCCGATGCTGCTGGAAACGCTGATCGTGCCGCTCATCTACCGTCCGCTGCTGGGCGGCGATCCGCGCAACATCCTCATCATGACCGGCATCATGATGATCGGGGCGGGCGCGACCACCCTCATCGTTCGTCGCCCATCCAAAGCGATATAGATTGTCCCGCCTCCCTTCCTGGCCTAGATGATGGGTCATGGCAGACAAAGATGAAGGACCGGTCAGAAGCATCACCGATCTGGCGCGCATCGCCGGGGTGTCGGTATCGACCGTTTCCCGCGCGCTGACTTCGAAGGGCGCGCTCAACAAGGAAACCCGTCGGCGGATACAGTTGCTGGCTGAGGAGCGCGGCTTTCAGCTCAACGTCGCGGCGCAGAATCTGCGCCTGGGCCGCACCGGCGCGATCGCCGTCCTGCTGCCGCTGGGGCATGAGCGCGGCCAGCATCTGTCGGACCCATTCTTCATGGCGATGCTGGGCTGGCTGGCGGAGAAACTGACCGACCGGGGCTATGACCTGCTGCTTTCCCGCGTCCTGCCCGAAGGCGACGATTGGCTCGACAATTTCATCCGCTCCGGCCGGGTGGACGGCGTCATCATCATCGGCCAGTCCAACCAGGGCGCGGTGCTCGACCGCACCGCACGTCATTATGAGCCGATGGTGATCTGGGGCGCCTATTCGCCGCGCAACGCCTATCTGACGATCGGCACCGACAACCAGTCGGGCGGCGCCATCGCGGCCCAGCATCTGCTGGACAAGGGCCGCCGCCGCCTCGCCTTTTTCGGAAATGTCGCGGTGCCGGAATTCGCCGCCCGCTATCAGGGTTTCCTTGCCGCCCTACCCGATGAAGTCCGCGCCTCGACAGAGCTGGTCCACGCGCATATCACGCCCGAGGCGAGCTATCGCATGGCCAGCGATTATTTCGCGAGCGGCAAGCGGCCCGACGGCATCTTCGCAGCCTCGGACGTGACGGCGATGAGCATCATCGCCGCAGCAGCGGAGCAGAATATCCGCGTCCCCGACCAGCTTTCGGTGGTGGGTTTCGATGATGTCCCCATGGCGCAGCTGGCCAATCCGCCGTTGACCACGATCCGGCAGGATATCAAACGCGGCGCCCATCTGCTGGTCGATCTGTTGTGCCAGCGGCTTGCCGGCCAGCCCTGCCAGTCGATCCAGATCGCGCCCGCCATCATCGTCCGGGAATCGAGCTGAAAAAAACAGGCCCGATCCCATGAGGGACCGGACCTGATGATGTTCCGGGCGGTAGGTTCCTGGAGAGGGGAAGCGATTCCACCCGGAACGGTGAAAGTTAGAAATTATACCGGATCGATGCCGTTACCGTGCGGCCATAGACCGCGCTGTTCTGGAAAATCCCGCTGGTCGCGCTGATCGGCAGCAGCTGCCCGCCACCGCGATAGCCCAGCGTGTCGAAGATATTATTGGCGTTGATGCCCAATTCCAGATTCTCCACCGGCCGCACCTTGATGAAACCGTTGAAGAAGGTCGTGCCGCGCACGGTGTAGAGGTTGAAATCGTCATTGGGCGCGCTCGTCTGCCCGCTGGCCGACAGGCCGACCGCGAACAGGCCCGCATCATAGGAAGGCGAGATCAGATAGGTGAGCTTGGGAATGCCGCCCGGCCGATTGCCGGCCAAGGCTGCCGTGGCGCTGTCCTTGATCTTCGGGTTCACCCAGGTCGCATCGACGGCGAGATGGAAATCGCCCAGATTGAGCCGTCCGGTCAATTCCACACCCCAGGACCGATAATCGTTCGAAATATTGGGATCATTGTTAGGCGGCGGATTGTTGATCCGGGTGAAGTCATAATTATTCTCGGTAAGGGTCGAACGAAAGCCGGTGATTTCCACCGAGTAATTGCCCGACCCGCCGACGAAGCCACGATGCTTTACGCCCACTTCCTGTTGGTTCAGGAAGTTGATGGCCGTGCTGGCACCCTGACTATTCAGCGACCCATCGGCATTGAAATTACCACCCAGCGTGCGCCGGTCCGCGTTGAAGCGCCCCCCCCGGCTGACACGGGCAAAGATGCTGGTGCTATTGTCGAAGGCATAGAGCGCACCCACCGACCAGCTGGTGTAGCTGCGCTTGTAATTGATCCTTTCGATCGGCCCGCCCGGCAGCAGCGACGGCAGGACCGCGCTCCCCACCTCGTCGCTGACGGTGTAGTTCGGGCCGGGGACGCCTGCCTGCGCCGTGCCCTCGCCGCGCACCCGGTCGAACCGAACGCTGGCGTCCAGATCGAAGCCACCGCCCGAATAATTGGCCGACAGGAAGGGCGCATCATTGGTATATTTGAGGTCGACGCTACGCGCGCAGCAATTGCCCCAATTGTCGTTAAGGCCCGCCTGCCCCGCCGCCGTCAATTGCGTGCCGGTGGTCGAAAACAGGTTGAGCGGCGCAGCATTTTCGCCGTTCAGCGCACTATATTGGCGGTTGACGTGCCAGTCCTGCACGATGTTTTGGCTCATGTGGAACCAGCCTGCCTGCACCGTCACCTTGCCGCCGCCCATGTCGAACTTTCCGGTCAGCGCCAGATTGTTGGCGATGCTGCCCATATCCTTCATCAGCGTGTTGATGTTCGGATTATTATTGAGATAGGTGCCCGTATAGGCCTGCTCCTTGTTCGGTCCGGCGGCATAGCGGATCGCACCCACGGTCTGGCCGTTGACGGTCGAACCCAGCACGCTAGCAGTCGTCGCGACATTCAGGAACTGTGTCGTGAAATTGCCGCTCATGTCGGTGTAGCGGAAATTATTGTCGACGGTGAGCCTGTCGCTCAGCTCATAATGGAACTGGGCGCCCACCGACGTCACCTTGGGATGAATACCTTCGACATCAGCGCTTTTCAGCGTGCCGTTGCGATCGACATATTGGAAGGCGCGCTGATAGATCGAGTAAGTCGACCCGTCCCGCGCGTCGAAATTGGGTAGCGGCTTGAAATCGCTGATCTTGTTGCCGTCGATCGTCACCAGCGAAGGCATGGTGGTGTTGGTCGGCGCATGTTCGTCCAGCCGCTTGAAGTTGAGGCGGATATAACCCCTTCCGTCACGGAATTCCTTGGTCAGGTTCGCCTTCACCTGATAACCGCGCAGGATGTTGAAATCCTCGTTGGTCGGCCCGCCGCCCTCGCGCGCATAGCCGCCGATGTGGAAGCGCAGCGTGTCGCTGATCGGCCCGCCATAGTCGAAATCGATGCGCGTTTCGCGGAAATCCAGCCCCTTGGACAGGCCGATCGATCCGCCTTCCTTTTCGCCGGTCTTGCTCAGATAGTTGATGACCGCGCCCGGCGCCTGACTGGCGAAGGTGGAGGCGGAACCGCCGCGCACCGCTTCAACACGCTCGACATTCTGGTCGAAGCGCAACCAATAGTCGTTATTGCCGAACTGGATGTCGCCGAACAGGGTGACGGGCAGGCCGTCCTCCTGCAATGCGACATATTCCGAACCGCCGGTCGAAACCGGGATGCCGCGCACGCCGATATTGGCATTGCCGCCCGGACCCGCCGTGTCGGACGGCTGAAGCCCCGGAATGGAGCGCAGCACTTCGGCTTCCGAACGCGGGGTGAAATTCTGGATCGCTTCCTGGCTAACCTGCGACACCGAAATGGAGGAGCGGAAACGCGACTTGTCGCCTGCCGCCGCGGTCACGACGATATCCTCACCACCGATCGGCGCACGTTCGTCGGCAGACGGAGCAGACTGCGCATCGGCTGGCGCCGTATTCTGGGCCTGGGCCGCCGTGCTCAGGCAAGCCAGGGCCAGCGCCGCCATCGAGACATTATGTCGAACCTGTATCTTCATCATCCCCTCCTGATAGGGCTGCCGCATATCATTTCGCGGTCGCTGCATCCTTTCTAAGCGCCTCCACAAACCTTTGCAAGAACTTTTAAGCAAACGTTTGCAGATGCCTCTTGCCTATCCACATTCCAAAGGCGTACCAAATCAGACGAACCCAAGGCCCGACATGAAGGCAGGAATTTCGTGCAGTCATTCATCGAGTTGATCGCTCGCCAACCCGTTTCGGTGCAGGAAGCCGGCGCAATGGACTGGCTACGCGCCATGGAGTCGGCCCTCTTCCCTCTCCTGCGCGCCGGTCGCGAGGACGAACTGGCCGCATCCTTGCGCACAGCCTGCCGCCACTGGCCCGACAGCGCCCGCCTATGCTGGCTTCTGGCTCTGGTTCTGCGTGAAGCGCAGGCGCATGAATTAGCCCTGCCCCTTGCCGAACAGGCCGCGGCCTTGTCCGACGACGCCCAGACCCGTGCCCTGCTGGCGCAGATCCGCTATGAAAGCGGCCACTCCGCCGCAGCCGATTTCGCCGCCGCGCGCGCCCACTCGCCCGACGATGAAAGCCTCATTCGCAGTCATGCCGGCGCACTTAGCGCAGAGGGTGACGGCGCGCAGGCGCTCGCGCTCATGGCCCAGACCCTGACCCAACGTCCGGGCTGGATCGAGGGGCTGAATTATCGCGCCACATTGCACCGTCTGCTGGGCGCACCGGGGCGGGACGACAGCGGCTTTTCGCAAGCGGTACGGGCACAGCCCGGCAATCTTGCGCTCCGCCTTGGCTGGTTCCACTGGCTCGCCAAGGTCAGGGACTGGGAAGCCGCGCGCGCCGTCCTCTCCGACGCGCAGGCGCGGTGGCCCGATGCACCCGCGCTCACCATCGCCCGCCTCTTTCTCGCCGCCGAGTCGGGTGAAGCCACCGCCAAACCCGACCTGTTTGACGGCGTGGTGGAAGGCGGGGCCGGACAGAATGATCCCGGCCTGTCGCTCGCCCGCGTCCGCCACGCCTTGCGCTGCGGCGCGCCGGACAAGGCCGAGGAAATCGCGCTCCAACAGCTGTCGGGACCGGCCGCCGGCCTGTTCTGGCCCTATCTCTCAATCTGCTGGCGGCTTCTGGGCGACGCGCGCGCCACATGGCTGGACCGACCCGACGACGTCATCCGCAGCTGCACGATCGATCTGGATGCGGATGAACTGGTCGAACTCGCAACCTTGCTGCGCACCCTGCACAGCGCCGCCGCGCCCTATCCCGACCAGTCGGTGCGCGGCGGCACCCAAACCGACCGGCCGCTGCTGTTCCGCCAAGAACCCATCATGCGATGCACCCGTGCCGCGATCGAAGCCGCCGTGCGTGATTATATCGCCGCCCTCCCCCCACCGGAGCCGGGCCACCCTCTGCTCGGTCCACCACGCGGAGAGGTGAAATTTGCGGGCAGCTGGTCGGTCCGGCTGAGCCGCCAAGGCCATCATGCCGCCCACAGCCACCCCGCCGGCTGGATCAGCTCAGCGCTCCACGTCGCCCTGCCCGACACGCAGGAGATGGGTGAGCCGCCCTCCGGCTGGCTCCAGTTCGGCACGCCACCGGCGGAGCTTGGCATCGCCCTGCCGCCTTACCGACAGATTGAGCCGCAGGTCGGTCGCCTCGTCCTGTTCCCGTCGACGCTCTGGCACGAAACCCTGCCTTTTGCTGATGGAGAGCGACTGTCCATCGCCTTCGACATCCGGCCGCCGCGTCGCTGAACAGACGTCCTCAATCCTTCGCCTCGAACAACAGCGCCGCGCCCTTGTAATCGCCCTTCAGCTTCAGCCGCACACCCTGCCCCATCCAATAGGCACCGCTGGCGTCCTGCGGCATAGCTTCAGGCAGCGGGGAGCCATCCAGCATCCGCACATGATAGCGCCGCGCCGGGTCCAACCCCTGCAAAGGCAAGGCCGCCATATTGTCGCGGAACATGCTCCCCCGCAGCATCTGGAACAGCACCGCCTGCCCCTTGTCGGGCGACACATAGAGGGTGGCGGAGGTCGCCACGTCCGGCACCGGCGGCGCGATGCGATAAAGGTCGCCGCGCTGCACCGTTCCCCTGATGCCCTTATAAGCGGCGATCCATTGGCGCGCCGTCGCGAAATCCTGCTCCGTCCAATGATCCAGATTGGCGCCGATCCCCAGACTCCCCTGCATGGCCGAGAGGAAACGATAATCAAGGCTGGTTTCGCGCCCATTGGCCCAGTTCGGGCTGTCCGTCACCCAGGCCATCATCACCGACGGCGCATAGGCTTGGGTAAAGCCATCCTGTATCGTCAACCGGTCATAGGGGTCGGTATTGTCCGACGTCCAGCTCTGGTCGGTAAGCCCCATGATGCCAAGGTCGATGCGCCCGCCGCCGCCCGAACAGCCCTCAATCTCCAGTCCGGGATGGCGCCGCCGCAATTCGGCAAGAATATGATAGAGATTGCGGACATATTGGACTTGCAAACGCTGCTGATCCTCGGGTGCGACTTCGGGCCAGCCCGCTTCGGTCCAGTTGCGGTTATAATCCCATTTCAGAAAGGCGATGTCATTCTCGCTCACCAGCCGGTCGAGCAGGGTGAGAATATGATCGCGCACTTCCGTCCGGGCGAGGTTCAGCACCAACTGGTTGCGCCCCTCCGTGCGCGGTCTGCCGGGAAAGTTCATCACCCAGTCGGGATGCGCCCGGTAAAGGTCGCTGTTGACGTTCACCATTTCCGGCTCGACCCACAGGCCGAAATCCATGCCCAATGCGTGGACCTTGTCGATCAGAGACTTCAAACCATTGGGAAATTTGCGCGGATTGACCGTCCAGTCGCCCAGCCCGGCCTTGTCATCATCGCGCGCGCCGAACCAGCCGTCATCGACGACGAAACGCTCGACCCCGATCTGCGCCGCCTTTTCCGCCAGCGCCATCTGGCCGGCCTCGGTCACGTTGAAGGTGGTCGCCTCCCAGCTGTTGTAGAGCACCGGGCGCAGCTTCGCCTTCTCGCCGCCGGGAATGATCTTCGCCCGTTGGAAAGCGTGGAACCGCCGTGAGGCGTCGCCCATGCCCTGGCCGCTATAGCCCGCATAGAAGACCGGCGTTTCCAAGGCTTCGCCCGGCTTCAACGACCAGCTGAAATCATAAGGATTGTAACCGCCGCTGATCCGCACCCGGCCCAGATTGTCTGCCCCCACGCCAATGCGGAAAGACCCCGACCAGGCCAGCGCGCCGTACCAGACCGGCCCCGTCGTTTCGCTCGTCTGCCCCGCGCGCCCGATGGCGAACCAGGGCTGGTTGCCATGGCCGGTCGATCCACGACGGCTTTCCAGCAGGGTCAGCGCGGGGGTGACGGGCGCCGTGTTCTGCGACCATTCGGACGCATGGCGCCCCGTCAGATAATGCAGCCGATAATCGTCGCCGGCCGGCAAGGTGAAGGTCGCCGCCGCGATCTGGTCGATGCGGACAGGGCCGGTGTCCGCATTGCGGACACTTGCCGAACGGCCGATCACCCCCGTCGCCGGGTCGATGCTGTAACGCAGCGTGACGCTCAGCGGGCGGCTGATATCGGCCAGTTCGACGGTCAGCGTCTCGCCCGATACCCTGTGGCCGCGATATTTGAGGACGAGGTCGCGATTGCCGTCCGCGAACACGGCCTTGACGCCCGGTTCGCTCACCAGCCCTTCGCCCTGCCCCGCATATTCCTGCGGCGTGATCGATCCCGCAGGGTCGAAACCCGACAGTTCGGCGGGATGCCGGGCGGCGAGCGGCGCCTGCGCGTCCAGCGCCTCACCCCAATAGAGCGGCTGGAGATAGCCCTGCTCATCCACACCTATGGCATAGGTCACGCCGCCGCCGTCCAGCCGCATCACCCGCCCATCCGCCGATGCCGACACTTTCGCCCATACAATGCCCGGCGCGATCGGCAGCAATGCCGTCGTCGCCATGACCAGAAACGGTAACGCCCGCATCTCACACTCTCCCGATTTCAGCGCGTTCACCCAGCGCATCGAGCGCCAGTGCGACCGCCCCCAGCGGCCCGGCCATGTCACCCAAGGCAGGCAGCCGGACGATGGAGGCAATGCTATCTGCAGTGACGAAGGGCAGATAGAAATTCAGCTGCGCCAGCACCTTTTCCCGCACCCTATCGATTAGGCCTGGCCGCCCCATGCTGACGCCGCCACCGATCAGCACTTGCCGCGCCGCAGTGGTCAGCAGAATCGTGCCGACCAGCTGGGCGATGTCATGCGCGACATGGTGCCAGCGAGGATCGTCCGCAGGAATTGCGTCCCCCGCAGCGCCAAAGCGCTGGGCGAGTGCGGGGCCGCAGATCAGCCCTTCGATGCAATCGCCATGGAAGGGACAGGCGCCCGCGAAATCATCGCCCGGCGCGCGACGGGTGAGGATATGCCCCAGTTCCGGGTGCATCGCGCCATGGAGCGGCCGACCGTTGAGGATGAACCCGCCACCCAGACCCGTGCCGATGGTGAGGTAGCAAAGCCCATCGCCGCGCGCTTCGCTCTCCAATCCCGCACCCCAGCGCGCCTCGGCCAGCGCCGCGCCATTGACGTCGGTGTCGATCGCAGCGGGGCATGACAGAGCGCCCGCCAGCACACCATATATGTCGGCGCCGGTCCAGCCCGGTTTGGGCGTCGGGAGCATCCGGCCGAAATCGCCCGCCGCCCGCTCCACCCGCAGCGGCCCGAAGGACGCGATGCCGAGCGCCGCGAACGGTTCCTCCGCCTGCCAGCGCCGTAACAGCGCCACAGCCTGCGCCAATGTCTCGCCCGGCGCGCCGGTCGCTATCATGACCCGCTCGACAATCTCCCGCCCACGCGCGCGCAGCACGAAGACCTTGGTACCGCCCAGTTCAACTCCGGCGATCAGCGGCGCGACGCTCATACCACCAGTCCCGCCGCGTCACCCGCCAGCCAGAGCTGCACGAATGGCGCGAAAGTCCCGCCGAAGCGCCGTTCCGACCCGCCGCCCCAATTGTCGACGAAGCTGGTGACGCGCAGATCGGGCAGCACCATCCAGCTATAGCTTTGCGCCGGCGCTTGGGCCGGGTTGGCGAACACCAGCCCGCTGCCGTTGATCGGCCGCCATGGACCTGCCAGCCTGTCCGCCACCATCCCGTAAAGCCCGGTCGGGCCGCCTGGCCCAGCGGGATCGAACACATGCCGCTGGGTCGACCAGAACAAATAATAAAGCCCGGCATGATAGACGACATGGGGCCGCTCCAATTCGTTATTCAGGCCATCTGCCGACAGCAGCGGCGGCGCAAGCGTCCAGCGATCCGGCTCGTCCGCGGGCGCGTTTGCCACGCCGACGACGCCATTATAGGCTGAGGCCGACCCTGCCAGCGACCCGGCGAAAAGCAGATAATGGCGTCCATCGGCGGGATCGCGAAAATAGGCCGGATCGCGAAATGCCTTGATCGTGCCAATGCCGCCGCCGATCGACGTCGGCATATACAGGGTCGGATCGGCCGGAATGACTTCCTGAAGATCCTGCCAGTCGATCAGTTGGCCGTCCTTGTTCAGATGCGCGCGCGCGCTGAAAATGCGCTGCTCGAAGCTCAACTGCGCTTCCCCCTGCCGTCCCGCCGCAGTGAAATAAAGGATCACCTCGCCGGTCGCTTCCAGGAAAATGGCGGAGCCTGACCATTCGCGGCTTCCCGGAGAAAAGCCATCGGGCAGCGCCGGGCCAAGATGCGACCAGTGCCCATCCTTATGGTGGAAAAGGTGGATGCGCGCGTGACCATGCCGCTCATCAGGATCATCGAATCGGGGCGCCCCAAGTGCCATCCAAAGTTGACCATTCTCGTGCAGCGCCAGAGGGTTGCCATCCCTACGCTGCACAGGCCAGGCATCCCATATGTCCAAATCGGCAGAGACACGGGAAAACTCGTCGCCACGGAAAGGTGGCACGGTCGAAACGTCGGCCCCAACGGCACTGACATGAGCGACGGTCCAACTGCTGATCATGACCCGGCTTATCCTCCCATCGCAAAGGGAAGGCGCCGCCACGTGTGCAGCCATGACGACACCTTCCCCTAACTGGGTTCAGAATCAACCGCACATTGCGGCCATATTCCTTCCCTGGCGAGGGATAGCTGATGAAGCAAACGTTTGCAACCCACCTTTGCCACACGCATTGTCGACCCGTGCACGAACATAGAGTAATCGCGGGATCGGCGGCTGGATATAGGGCAGTCCTGATCCGCAGAGATTGCGCTCCGGTTGAGCGTTGCCGGGCATGGGCAGACCATCGCGACTCCTTTCAGCCAAAGGAGTCGAACCATGATTGATCCCGTTTTGGAAGTGCCCGCCAGTCCGCTGCGTCAGCGCATGATCGACGACATGAACATGCGCGAATTCACGCGTGAGACCCAGCGCAACTATCCGCGGCTTCGCCCGCTATAGGCTTGCGACAGATTCACGTATGCAGGTTCCCCCAGCGGGACTGTTACCATTTTCTCCAAAACGCGCGCCGCTATATTTGTATTCGAAGGACGAGATCCAGCGTTTGCTCGACGCAGCGCTCGCTATGCCATCCTACATGGCGTGCGGTGACTCCGCGTGCGAGCTACTCTCAGCCTCTATCGCGAGACGTAACGGCTATTATCCCACGCACTCGGATTCCCCATTTCTGTTCATCAGCAACTCGGGCAACCGACTGACAAGAGCGACATCTGTCGAACATTTCATAAACTGTCCCGCCAGATTGGATTGCGTGGCCCGATCGACAGTCATGGTCCGGGCATTCATGATATTAGCTAGGTATTCGTCATTATATCCTATGATATAGGTCATTTTAAATCGATCAGATATCAAGATCATCAGTGCGGAAGATATTTGAAAATTGCTATTCGTAGTGAACTATCCTATGTAGACGTTAAATTTACAACATAATTTGTTTATGTCATTCTTTCCCGAAATCATCGGGGGTCCAGTTTACGCCTGAATTGTGCAAAATCCTTATAAATCTTATAGATAGATCAGAGATCATGCCGTTTCGGTTACAAGTCGTGAATTCATATGTTACCAGATACCAATAGAACACGATACCGATTTGACATTTCGACATGTCTCAACAAAATATTGTTCACACGATATATTATCAAATACATTACGAATAAATTAGATAATAACCGATTGAAAAATAGAATTATACTATAGGCCTTCAGAGTTTTGGTGTCGCGATGCTGTGAATTGGTATGGCGTGGTCAGCGCGCACGCTGATCATCCTGAATGAGGAGGATCATCATGGCTCTCGACATCACGACTCTGGACATCACCATCGATGAGACCACTGGCCTTGATAATGATGATGTGGATAGTTCTGCCTCGCCCTACAATACTGACGCGACGGTGGCCTATCTTCTGTCACTCGATACTGCAGGTGGGCTGACTTCCCCGGAGGTCGCCTACAAGGCTGATTTCGTGACGGCAACAGCGACAGGAGGGGACACATTTTCCTCCGTGTCGCTCACCCAAAATCTCAATGGCACGCCTTTTTCCACAACCGATGGGGTGAACAGCGGCATCAAAACGGTCGATGGGAAATATGTCTGGCTGTTTCAGGACGCTACCCATTCAAATGTCGTCATCGGTGTGATCGGTACGACCGATCCGGCTGCCGAGCCCGCCGAAACCGGGCCGCTTGCCTTCTCGTTCGCGCTGATCAACACGAACACCACCACGCCGGATCTATATCTGGTCCAGTATGTGGCCTTGCTCCATCCGGATACGAACTCGGTCGACGAAAGCATCGATCTGACCAACAAGGTGTTCGCCACGCTCTCGGCGACCACCACAGTCAGCTTCTCGGGCGCGAACGCCGCGTCCGGCAATCCTGACTTCTACATCATCAATTCGCCAACCGACGCTACCAAGCAGATCCTGGTCATCGGTCAGTCCGGTGGCACCGCCAATGTGAGCACCCAGGGCTTCGGCATCGCCAACCAGAGCATCAATCCGAACGAAACCCTCCAGGTCGATTTCGTAACCGGCGGCACCCTGGCCTCAGGCAGCGCATCGCAGATTGCATATGGCAGTCATCTAGAGGACGTCACGAAGGCGGGTTTTACGATCAACCAGATCACGCCTTCCAGTCCGGATAAGCGGGTTGACATCACCATCACCGCTTTGAACGCGACGGGCAACGAGCAAGGGACGGACTTCTACGACGGAACCCCCGCCAACGCCGTGGACATCACCAGCATCAAATTGACGGGCGCCTCGGGGAACGCTGCGACCATCACAGCGGATGGCACCTATGCCACGGCAAGCGGCAACGTCACGATCACCGGGCTCAGCGGCACCGGCAACGCCGTCACCATCACAGGGCTCGACAACGTTAGCGTGGTCGATTTCACGACCGCCACCGCGATGGATCGGCTGCTGGTGACCGGTGTCGATGCGAACGAGGGTTGTGACATCACGGAGTTCCATTTCCAGACGACAACGCCTAACGGTCATACCGAAGAGGTAGGCTCCTTCATCAACTTCGAAGATGACGGGCCCACGGTGACCGCCACTGCGAGCACGAACTTCGTCCAGCATGACGAGACGGTGGGCGTGCAGAACGGCGGCAGCGATCCTGACGACAAGGACATCGCCGGCAATACAGCTGTGATCGGCAGCACGACGGTTGCAACGCTATTCGCGGGTGTCATCAGTTCCGGCGACCCGGACGTGACGCCCAAGGATAGCGGCAATGCGATCGGCTATGCGCGCAGCGGGGGATCGCTGCTGAACACGCCGGGCGGCGGTTACGGTTCTGACGGCGCTGGATCGCTGGTATATGCCCTGAGCGTCGCCCCGGGCGGCGTCAATTCAGGAGTTTCGACGACCGGCGGCACCCAGATCTTTCTGTACGCCGGTTCGGGCACCACCCAGGGCCTGATCCTGGGCAGGGTCGGCAACGAGCTTGCCGGCGGCGATACGCCAAATTCCAGTGGCGCCATTGCCTTCGCCCTCGCGGTCAATCCTGCGACCGGCGAGGCATTCATCGCCCAGTATCTGTCGCTTAGCCACGGCAACGCCGCCTCGAATGACGAGACGATCAACCTGCTCGCTGCGGCGGTGCAGATGAGCGCCACCCGCACTGACGGCGATGGCGATAGCGTCTCCGCCTCCGACAATGTCGGCAACCTGTTCAAGTTCGATGATGATGGGCCGACGCTTTCGATCACGACGCGGCCGACAGTCGGCGCTGCGGAAGTGGTCGAGGCGAGCGGGTCTGGCGGCCAGAGCCAGGTGTCGATAACCGCGCCGACCTTCACGGCCGCCGCGGTCGACGGCTATTCGTCGAACACCACCTACGCGCTGTCCCTGGCGGGGACCGCGACGGGACTGGTGACGACGGCGGGCAACCTGCCGATCACGCTCGTGGCGGACTCTACCACGCAGATCTCGGGGAAATATGACAGCGACAACAATGGTTCGCTCGACGCGACGGCATTCACGGTCTCGCTGTCCGGCACGACGGTGACCTTAACGTCGCTGGTGGCGCTCGAGCATGACAACACGCAGGATGGAACCGAGGATAACACGCTCGACCTCAATGGCCTGATCAACGTCGTGGCGACGGTGACAGTCACCGACGGCGACAATGACCCGGTTTCGCAGCAAAGCACGACCGCATCGCCGCTGTCGCTGACGTTCGACGATACCAATCCGACGCTCACGAAGGCATTTGATGCCGATCCTGGTACAGTGGGTAATCAAACGCCCGAGACGCTGGCGAACACGCTGAACGCGACGGCCAGCGGGAACTTCGGCTACGCCATGACGGATCAGATCGCCGCCACGGCGTATAATGTCGCGACGGGCGTTAGCGACTTCGTCGATGTCGACTCTGTCGCTGCAGGCGTGCAGATCAGCCTGAGCGGCACCGTGTCGAACGCACAGACGCCAGGCATCACCCAGGCGGTCGCGACCCTCACGGCGGAGGACCTTAATTCCGCCACCTTCAATTTCTCGTTCCATTACGACAAGGACCCCATCACGGCCGGCGTGCAGGATTCCACGGCAGGCGGCACGCTGTATTTCGACAAGGCTGCAGACACGTACACTTTCACCCTGACCGACATGGTGGATGGGTTCAGCTTCGATGTGCTGCACACCAGCGAGCTGCTCGCCAAGGCGCCGACCGGAAACACGGGGCATCCCCTGATCGTCGTCGAGCAATTGACCCCGAACGGCGATCCCGATCCATTCTTCGTGCAGTTCACCGGAAATTCGATCACGCAGCAGATCGGCTTCGGGTTCAACGCGACGGGGGACGGAGCGACAGTCGGTGACACCATTTTCAACAACGACGGGGCGACTTATCCGCACGATCTGGTCACCAACACCAATGAAGACTGGGTCAGTGCGACCCGAGACACCAACGGCGTCGCGGGCGATACAATACAAAAAGGCGAGTTGCTGACGCTGCGGTTCTTCAATACGGACATCCTTGGCGATGTTAATCCGAAGGCTCCCGGTGGTGGCACTGAAAAGGTTGACCCGACAGCAAAGGCCAGTGGTGTCGTCATCAAGTTCGACGGCATCGGCATGTCTGAGGACCTGGTCGTGATCCTCGATCTGAAGGACGCGGCTGGTCATGAAATAACCAGGGCCATAAACGTTCAAAACTCGGACCTGATAAAGGGCAACGCGAATATTCCCGCGCCCTACATCAGCGAGTTCACGCTGGATAACAACGATGCCCTTCTCGTGATCGAACAGAATGACTATGCGGCCGCTGGCGAGACATACCAGATTCAGGGCGTTCAGATCATGCAGAGCTCCAACGGGCTGACGGGTCAAGCCATCGACCTGAACGGGGCTACCGGTGCGGTTAGCGGCGGTAGCAGCACCGCGGCAGCTGATCTGACAGCCTGGGACGCGCTGGACAATGATGTTCTGAAGATTGTCGATATCGGCTTCGTCCAGCAGACGAGTGGCACACTAAGCGCCAGCCTCCACTTTGACTTTGACATAAAAGATGGCGATTTAGATTTGCTCGGCGTTCAGCGAATAAATGTAGACATCTTCTAGCTTTGTCATCGTCTGCGACAGCGACGACACAAGGGCAGAGAGGCCGTGCGAGACCGTCTGCCCTTGGGTCGCAGGGTGATGATGATCAGCTCCTGCCTGGCCGTTCTAGAGCATGATCCGATCGGACTGGATCGGATCATGCTCTATTGGTCTTTTGTTTTCCGCGTTTTCCGAGCCAGCAGATGATGCCATCTGCTTCGAAAACGCTCTAGGTAACGGCGGCTTCCTGAGTCTCAGCCCGCTAAGCCGCCATTCTGGAACCGGCCAGTCCCGCCCGGAAATTGCATCGAATTTAATGCCCGCTTTGGAGCATGGCGAATCCCCGCGGGAATGACAACAAAGGGTCGGTTTGCCCGGCGACGTTCATAGCTCTGCCCGGCTCTGCATCGACTAAACTCTGTCATCTCTGGTCTCCGGGACTTGACGCCAAGCACGGCACGTTGTCGGAAGTCCAATCGATTTCGGTTGCCGTGGGCACTCGCTTGCTTGCCTTAGCGTCGACATTTTTCCCGTTCGGATCGTAGGTTATCCATGCCATGCTGTTATCGAACAGGGAGATACGGCCATTGTCTCGCTGCGCTTTGGTCGCATCTACTTCTTTTTGTTCGATGCGTGCGCCACGAACCATGCGCAGCGATCCATCATATATGTCAAAGGCGCGGTAATAAGCCCGGCCAAACATCCGGTTGTTGATGTCATCCTTGTGCGACCACTGCTCCGCCTTCGTCATGGAAGGCAGGCGAACCGTCGTGACGTAGCAGCTGAAATCCGGCTTGTTGTAGAATGGTAGTGCCTGGTCCTGCTCTCTTGCGCGTATACGCTTTTCAGGTGGGTTGAACCCGCCGCCCGGCAGTGCCAGCGACCTTACTCCATCGCCATCATCATCCCAGTCAACCGCGCCGGTGCCGACGATGGTCAATATGCTGGCCTGCGCCTTCACATCATAGCGCCACTGAACGTCTTCGATGGTCTGCCATGTGTTTCCGATCGCATTCTGGCGAAACGCGCTGAGCAATTGCGCGGGCGTCGCTGCAGAAAATTGCACTTCCTGCTGCAAGCCGTCGATCCCACGCTTGATTGTCGTGTTGGTAATTCGGGCAGGCTTGTCGAAGCCAGCGCGGGCATCGATTTCGAACAGCGTGATCTCGTTTGGCCGAGGAGCGGGCGCCCAGCCAAGCCGCTCAATACCGCTTCCCTGTGCGGTCAGAGGAAGAACCCATTGATAGGGGATGACCGGCTCCGCTGTCGGCGGGACAACAGCAGGCATTGTGCCATCAAGCCAATAGCTCTTTCCATCAATGCGCGCCCGCGCCAGCACGTGGTCGAACATGCGTGGGCTGGGCAGCCGCTCGTCAAGGCCATCATCACTGCCACTGTTGTTGACCAGCACCGCCTCGGCTTCGATGCCCAGCTCACGCAACAATGCCAACAGCAGGGCAGTCTTAGCCTTGCAATCGCCGTACCGCCGTTGCCATGTCTCATCGGCTCCTGCCGGGGTCAGATTTCCGCCATTCAGCCCGACATAAATGTAGCGAACATCCTGCTGCACCATTTTGAGGGCAGCGGCGGCGCGATCGAGAGTCTTCTCATGCGCCGCAGCAATACGGGCGGCCTCCTGCTTGAGCGAAGAGTTGGCGCTCAGTCTAGAAGCATTGGCGAATAGCGGCGCGAAAAGGTGCGATATGCCCTGCCAGCCGCTGAAACTGCTATATTCGACAACCCGCTGCCACTGATAGCGAGGCGGCGCATCCTTGGGCGGCGTCAGAACACCGGGGTCGTCGAACCGATAATCGATTGCATTCGCGCCCTGTTCAGCCACCGTCGTCATATCGCTGGTCATCTTGACGGTAGGCTTGTTTCCTTCGTCCCAACTCAACCGAAGATGATATCGCCCAGGCGCCGGCTCCTGGGCGAGGAGAAGCAGGCCGGCATCGGCCTTCCCTAAAGTGGGATCGCTGGCACGGAGCGTTGCGCCGAACTCAATTTCGTCCCCGACCCTCAAATCGGGCACACGCAAAACGGCCGTCAGATTGCCATCCAACCTTGCCGCTTCAAGCTGGTCTTCTCGACGAAGTATCTCAAACGAAGCCGTCTTCAATATATCAATGACCTGGCCGTCGCGATGGATCTTGATGGCATGGACGACAGGCGAACCAGCCGCGGGGTTCCAGACCAGCGATAGGTTGCCAAGCTGCAACGCGTTGGAATGGAGTATCTTGATGCGATAGCCGTTATAGAGCAGCTACCCCTTGTCATCGAGGTGGACCTCCATGTCCTGTCGACGGATGAAGACCGCCCCTGCGGCATCGGCGGGAACAGGCATCGGCTCCGACTGGACGACCCATTTGGGCGCAGGCCCAGTTTGTATCTGGCTTCCAGCTGCATACGCCGCAGTGGGTCCGGCAAGCAGGCTCGCCAGGCAAACAGAAATCTTGAAACGCACAAATCCCCCTCAGATTCGCCCCATAATGTCTGCGGCTTTCGAATTAGCAAGTGCTTGATGCCGCATTGATCATCCTGCCATTTCTCGAGCCAGAGGCAACAAACGGCAGGTTCAGCTTGGCAAGGCGGTCAATCAGCTCCTCGCGATCAAAAATTGGCGGCTGAGTGTCGTATAAGGGTCGAAAGACCCGCGCCTGGCGTCAGCGCGCAGGTTAGGTACGCGCTGACGCCGTCATTTTTATCACGCAGCGTCTACAAGCACAATTTCGCTGTCTTCGATCGCTGTCACGCGGATCACGTCGAGGTCGCTGATCGCGGCACCGTCGCGTGCGTTGACACGCACGTCGTCGATGGTGATCGCGCCGGTGGCGGGCACCAGATAGGCCTTGCGGTCTCGGCCCAGCGGATATTCGGCGCTTTCACCTGCCTTCAGTGTCGCCGCGACGATGCGGGCATCGGTGCGGATGGGCAGAGCGTCGTTGTCATTCTCATAGCCCGACGCCAGGGTCACGAAATGGCCCGATCGCTCGCCCTTAGGGAACGGCTTTGCACCCCAGGCCGGCGCTTCGCCCGCACGGGTGGGGACGATCCAGATCTGGAAGATCTTGGTGGTCACGTCCTCCAGATTATATTCGCTATGGCGCACGCCCGTACCCGCGCTCATGACCTGCACATCACCGGCTTCGGTTCGGCCCTTATTGCCCAGGCTGTCCTCATGGGTGATCGCGCCCTCCCGGACATAGGTGATGATCTCCATGTCGCGGTGCGGGTGCGGCGGGAAGCCGGTCTGGGGCGCAATCGTGTCGTCGTTCCACACGCGCAGATTGCCCCAGTGCATACGGGCGGGATCATGATAGCCAGCGAACGAGAAATGATGCTTGGCATCGAGCCAGCCATGATTGGCACCGCCGAGGCTGTCATAGGGGCGAAGTTCGATCATGTCAGTATCTCCAATGTGGGTGGCGAAGTGCCGCCCTGTTGAAGATGCTTTTAACGCTTGCGAACCTGCCTGCTCAGATGGATAAAAGTGGACGAAACGTTCGAGGAAATCGAAAAGTGAATAGGCCAGGCACGCCGACCTTCGACCAGCTGCGCATCTTCCTGACCATCGTCGATACGGGCAGTTTTGCGGCCGCCGGACGCCGGCTCAACCGCGCGGTGTCGGTCATCAGCTATGGTATTGCCAATCTGGAGGCGCAGCTTGGCCTGATATTGTTCGAGCGGGAGGGAACGCGCAAGCCCACGCTGACCGTCGCTGGCCGGGCGTTGCTCGCGGAGGCACGCAGCATATCGCACGGCATGGATGGGCTGCGGGCGAAGGTGAAAGGCTTGCTCGATGGCTTGGAGGCGGAGGTCGATTTCGCCGTAGATGTGATGCTGCCGTCCGAGCGGCTGGGCAAGGTACTGCGCGCCTTCGCCGCCGAGTTCCCGACCGTGCAGTTGCGCCTGCATGTCGAGGCGCTGGGCGCGATCACTGCAATGGTGCTGGACCGGCGGGCGGTCGTTGGGCTTTCGGGGCCGCTCGCGGCCGGGGTCGATGGCGTGGAGTGCGTTGCGGCGGGCTCCGTGCCGATGGTGCCGGTCGCCGCGCCGGATCATCCGCTGGGCCGCATGGAGCGCATCCCGCCCGGCGCGGGGCGCGATTATACCCAGTTGGTGCTGACCGACCGCTCCCACTTTACCGAGGGACAGGATTATTCGGTAATGAGTCCCAAAACCTGGCGTCTAGCCGATCTGGGTGCCAAGCACGCGCTACTGCGCGAGGGGATCGGCTGGGGCAACATGCCGCTGCCGATGATCGAGCCGGACCTGATAGACGGATCGCTGATACGGTTGGCTATGCCCGATCACACCGGCGGCATGTATCGGTTCGCGGGCGTGTGGCGGCGGGATACGCCGCCCGGTCCGGCCGCCTCATGGTTGCTCGATCAATTCGTTGCGCTAGGACAAAACGACAAGGCGCTGGAGGGCATGGGCGATGTCTGAGCAGCGCAGGGGCGGCGGCATGCCTTCCGGCCGGCTGGAGGCCTTTACCGATGGCGTAGTCGCCATCATCATCACGATCATGGTGCTGGAATTGAAAGTGCCCCACGATGGCAGCCTTGCGGCGCTGTCGGACAGTTTGCCGATCCTGCTCGCCTATGTCCTCTCATTCGTCAATGTCGGGCTTTACTGGAACAACCATCACCATTTGTTGCACGCGACCGATCGGATCGATGGCAAGGTGCTATGGGCGAATCTGTTCCTGCTGTTCTGGCTCAGCCTGGTTCCCTTCGTCATTCGCTGGCTCGACGCGAGCAGCTTTTCGGCGATGGCGACGGCCTGCTATGGCGTGGTGCTGGCGATGGCGGCGATCGGCTATGAGCTGACCGAGCGGGCCATCATTGCCTGCAACGGTGCGCAGTCGGCGTTGGCCCGCGCCGTGGGATCGGACCGCAAGGGCAAGGTCACGCTCGCCCTCTACGCGATCGCTGTGCCAGCGGCCTTCCTCGCGCGGCCAGTGGCGATTGCGCTCTACATCATCGCCTTGTTGCCCTGGTTAGTGCCCGATCGAAGGATCGAGCGCGCGTTGGGCGATTAGCCGGCGGTGCTTTCGCTCGCCGCCGGGTGCACCATGCAGGCCAGCGTTCCGGCAAGGACAAGAAAGCCGGCCAGCAGCAAGGGTACGACAAGGCCGCCATGGGTGACGAGCCAGGCGCCGATCGCGGCCCCCAGGAAGATCGCCGCGATGCTGCCTATGCGCCGCGCCCAATTGGGGTTGGTGCCGCCCGCAAGGTTCGAGTCGGCGGCAAGGCCGGTGACCGTCAGAGTCAAGACCGTGGTCGTGAGGTCAGGCACCTTCAGCTGGCGGATGGTCGCGTTGCGGAAGCCCATGGCAAGGCCGGTCAGTGCGATGATCGCAAAGACCTTGTACCCCGGCGACTGGCTGGCGACGTCGAAGCGTATGGCCACGCCCGCCGCGATCCATAGCAGCGCCGCCTCCACCAGCGCGGCGGCGAACAGCCAGCGGCGCAGCGGCAGCGCCGCATGATGCTTGCCCACCCGCCCGGCCACCAGCGCGCCGATCATGAAGAAAGCGATGGCGGCCAGATAGGGCGCGACCCGGAAGCCGGGCATGTCTGCGGCAGCGAAGCCCAGGAACACGATATTGCCGGTCATGTTGGCAGTGAACACCTTGCCAAGGCCAAGCACCGAGATGGCATCGACAAGGCCAGTGGCGACGGACAGCAGCAGCAACAGCCAGGGCAAGGGTGAGGCGGCGGACTTGGACGGGATCATGGCGGTCTCCTGCAACAGACATTGGTTGGAAACGGGCTTAGCCGACCGGACCCCGTTCGCTCAGTCGAATAAGATCGTCCGATATGTTCGATAAACCCGAATAGATCAGAAGCGAAAATTGCTTTCCAGCCCTAGCATCAGGATAGTGCGGGCCGAGCCGGTCTGCCGGATGAAGGCGCCCGGTGCGAAGGCGGAGACGGAGGTGGACAATTCCCATTCCGGGCTGGCCTGCCAAGCCACTGCCAGTTCGGCCTCCTGGCCGATGAAGCGCGCATCGCTGTCCCCTGCCGCACGGATCAGGTTGCCGGGTATATCATAGACGCCATCACCCCGGCTGTAACGCCAATAGGCCATGGCCGCGACGCTGGCCGACACGCTGCTCCCAAGATCGAAGCCTACACGCGGGTTGACGCTGACGATGTTGGTAGGGCCGACAGGCGACAGTTCGCCGAAATATTTGCCTTTGGGAAACAGCGCGTTGAAGGTTCCGAGGCGACCGTCCCCCCGGTCGCGATCCCCGCTGACGATGTTGAAGCGCAGGGTGGCCGCCGGCGACAGTGGAAGGGTGGGGAAATCGTGGCCGACCTCCATGCCCAGTGTCCAGGCGGCGATGCGCTGCCCGTCATAGGTGCCGAACTGATAGACGCCCTCGACATTCCAGCGCCAGTTTCCTCGCTTGCCGTGCGACCGCACGCCGACACTGTGCCGAAGCTCGCGCGCCTGTCGCCCGCCGAAGCGCGCCGCCCGATTGCGATAGCCCAGATAATAGATGTCGAGTGCGGGCAGCGCCGCATAGGCGCCCCATAACGCCTTTGTGTCGGAAGTGGCGTCGTCGAAACTGGCGAGGCCTGGCTGTACCGGCTTCACCGCCAACAGGCTGATGGTCGCTTTGCCGATCCGCACATCGGCGCGCGCACCATCGAAGGCGAGCGGGACGTTGGGGCCGTAGCGGGTGCCCACGATCCGTTCCGTGCCGAGCGAAAGCATCTGTCGACCGGCCCGCAATGTGACCGGCCCGATGTCCGCTTGCGCAAAACCCTGTAGCAGGTCGACGCGGCTCTGGTCGATCGGACCTGCGGATGGAACAACGCCTATAGCATATGCGGCGATGGGCTGAACGAAGGCGCGCAGTTTGCCGACGTGCAGGTCCGCATAGGGCATCGCGCGCAGCCACAGATAGCTGTCGTCCGGCGCATCCGCCCCGCCCCACAGATTGTCGCGATAGCTTTCGCTGCGGGCGCGCAGTTCTATCCCGGTGGACAGCCAGGTATCGTCGCCCAGCAGGATATATTTGGCGTTCTCCGTCCAACGCCCGTCGCGGTTGGCCGGATCTGCGAGCTTGCCCCAATCCTCGCCATAGCGGGTGTTGGTGAGCATGGGCGGCTGCCACGGCTCGCCCGACTGCGCGCGCGCGGGCATCGCGGCGCAAGCCAGAAGGAGAAACAGGCTACGCACGCTCCCGCATCCGCCGAAGCGAGAGGATCGCGGCAAGGGCAAACCCGCCGACCAGCCCCAGATGCTCGAAGAAGGCGTTGGTCGCCATGAAGCGATCCTGACCCTGCATCGTCCAGAAGGCGTTGGCGACAATTGCCGCCAGCAGGGTGAACACCCCCAGCATCCCTGACCCAAGCCAGACAAGGCGGTTGGTGAGGATCAGAACAGGGCCGATCAGTTCCACGGCGATCGTCGCGGCTGCGAAGAGCGCGGCGGGCTGCATCCCGAAATGCGCCTGCTCCGCGACCGCGCCCTGCCAGTCGGCGAGTTTCATGATCCCGCCCAGCAGATAGGGGCCGGTTAGGGCAAGGCGGGCGATGAAGGCGGTGCCGGGCCAGTCGAGAATGGTGACGACGACGCGGGGATTGTCGAGAGACATGGCAATTCTCCTCCTTCCACGCCGCATCAATGCACGGCGTGTCTGTGGATATGGGTTGGTATCCTTGGCCCCTCCTTTTGGGGGGAGGGACGAACTTAGGCGGTCAGACGGCCCAGCAGCCGCAGCCGAGCGATCCCCAGAAGCTCTGGACGTCTGCGGCGGGAACTTTGGCACCCAAGGCGGCGGCATGGTCGTGGCCATGAACGTTGCAGGAGGAGGCGCAGCCGCAGGCGGAAGCCAGCTTCTGCGCCGTCTCGTCGCGGCGATAATGGCCGCCGAATGTCGCGACCGGTGACCAGTCGGGCATCGCCTTGGGCGCTTGTGGCGCCAGCGGGCCGAAATCGCCCTCACCATAGACGATCTTGCCGCCGAGTACCGTCAGCACCGCGCGCAGATGCGCGATCTCGTCCTCCGCCACGCTGAAATAATCGTCCGACAACAGCGCAAGGTCAGCCAGTTGCCCGGCCTTTATCTGTCCCTTCTTACCCACTTCGTTGGAGAACCATGTGTTCCGTTCCGTCCAAAGCCGCAGCGCAGTCTCGCGATCGAGGCGGTTGCGGACCGGATACAGCGCCATGCCACCGACCGTTTTCGATGTTACCAGCCAGGACAGCGAAACCCAGGGATTGTAGCTGGCGACGCGGGTGGCGTCGGTGCCGGCACCCACGGGCACGCCCGCCGCCATCATCTTCTTGATAGGTGGCGTGGCTTCGGCCGCTTTCGTGCCATAGCGTTCGACGAAATATTCGCCCTGGAAGGCCATGCGGTGCTGCACCGCGATGCCGCCGCCCAGCGCGGCGATCCGGTCGATGTTGCGATCGCTGATCGTTTCGGCATGGTCGAAGAACCAGTTCAGCCCCGCAAGCGGAATATCCTTGTTCACCCTTTCAAACACGTCGAGCGCGCGACCGATCGTCTGATCATAGGTCGCGTGCAACCGCCAGGGCCAGCGGCGCTCGGCCAGCAGGCGGATGACCAGCTCCAGGTCGCCTTCCATCTCTGGTGCCATGTCGGGGCGGGCAACGCGGAAATCTTCGAAGTCGGCGGCGGAATAGACCAGCATTTCGCCCGCTCCATTATGGCGATAGCTGTCGTCGCCATCGCCCGGCTTGATCTCCGTCGACCAGTTGGCGAAATCCTTCAGCTCTTCCTTCGGCTTCTGGGTGAAGAGGTTATAGGCGATGCGCAAGGTAAGTTCGCCATCCTTGTGCAGCTTGTCGATCACCTCATAGTCATCAGGATAATTTTGTGATCCGCCGCCCGCATCGATGACGCTGGTGACGCCGAGCGAGTTCAACTCGCGCATGAAATGCTTCGTGCTGTTGAGCTGATAGTCCTGGGGCAGCTTCGGGCCTTTGGCGAGCGTCGAATAGAGGATCGTGGCGTTAGGCTGGGCCAGCAACAGCCCAGTGGGATTGCCCTGCGCATCGCGGACGATTTCGCCACCTGGTGGGTTGGGCGTGTCCTTGGTATAGCCGACCGCCCGCAGCGCAGCGGCGTTCAGCAGCGCGCGATCGTAAAGGTGCAGGATGAAGACCGGCGTATCGGGCGCGGCGGCGTTGATCTCGGCGATGGTGGGCAGGCGCTTTTCGGCGAACTGATGTTCGGTGAAGCCGCCGACCACTCGCACCCACTGGGGCGGTGGGGTGTTCTCGGCCTGCTTCTGGAGCATCGCCATCGCTTCGGACAGGCTCGGCACGCCTTCCCATCGAAGCTCCATATTATAGTTCAGGCCACCCCGAATGACGTGAATGTGGCTGTCGATCAGACCGGGGATCAGGCGGCGGCCCTTCGCGTCAATGACCGTCGCATCCGGTGCTGCGGCGGCGCGGACTTCCTGCTTTGAGCCGACGGCCAGGAACTTGCCGCCGCGGATGGCAACCGCCTCGGCAATCGGGTTTTCGCGGTCGAGGGTCGTCACCTTGGCGTTGATCAGAATCAGATCTTTGGGGGGCATGGCGAAACTTTCCGTGGCAGTGAGGACGGCGGTGGTGGCAGCGCTGGCAAGCGCCTGTCTGCGAGTGATCATGCGTCGCGCTTTCCGTTGTCGGGCAGGCAGCCCAGCACATGATTGGCGCAATCGGTCGCTACGAAGCGGGTTAGTTCAGGCAGGCTGGACAGGCGTTTGCCGACCGGGATCAGCTGTTCGCCCAGCAATATCCCCGCCAGCCCGACCAACGCGATAACCGGCGGGGCGGGAGAACGAACACCGAGCAGGCTGTAGACGATGCCGACGATCAGCCCGGCACCCAGCGAGAGAAGATAGGCTTTCATGGGTTAGTTCTCCCTGGCTTGGCTCAGGACTGGATGAAGGCGAGGATGTCAGCGTTGAGCACGTCCGCATTCACTGTCAGCATCCCGTGCGAATAGCCCTGGTAGATTTTGAGCGTCGCGTTCGGCAGGATTTCGGCCTGAAGCAGCCCGGCGTTCCTGAACGGCACGACTTGATCGTCGTCGCCATGCAGTACCAAAGTCGGCACGGTGATGGCCTTCAGATCATCAGTCTGGTCGGTCTCGGAAAACGCCTTGATGCCTTCATAATGGGCAAGCGCACTGCCCATCATGCCCTGACGCCACCAATTGTCGATGATGGCAGGTTTCACGTCAGCGCCTTTGCGATTGAACCCGTAGAAGGGACCGGCCGCGACATCGCGGAAGAATTGCGCCCGGTTGGCCACCAAGCCAGCGCGCAGACCGTCGAACACATCCATCGGCAGGCCGCCGGGGTAGCGATCGGTTTTCAACATGATCGGGGGCACAGCGCTGACCAGCACAGCCTTGGCAACGCGGCCCTGCGGCTGGCCATGACGGGCGACATAAGCGGCTACTTCGCCGCCGCCGGTAGAATGGCCGATGTGGATGGCATTGCGTAGGTCCAGATGCTCGGCGACTGCAGCGGCGTCGGCGGCATAATGGGCCATGTCATGGCCGAAATCGACCTGGGCAGAGCGGCCATGGCCGCGGCGGTCATGAGCAACGACGCGGAAGCCTTTGGACAGAAAGAACAGCATCTGCGCATCCCAATCGTCCGACGAGAGCGGCCAGCCATGGTGGAACATGATGGGCTGGGCGTCCTTGCTGCCCCAGTCCTTATAGAAGATGTCGATGCCGTCGGCGGTGATGACGAAATTGCTCATGGAAAATTCCTCGGGGGAAAAGGAGAAAGGGGCGGTCGGTTAGGGTGCCCAGCGGCCTGAGCCGGATCAATGCGCCTCAGAGGCGTTGAACATTGTCTTAGCGTAGGTGATGCCCAGGCCATAGGCGCCACCCCACTTCTTCGCGAAGCCGGTGGTCATGTCGTACGTTTCGGTCCGTGCCCAGTCGCGCTGCAGTTCGAGCAGATATTGCAGCGAGGTCATTGGCTTGGCGCCCAGCTGGATCATCCGCTCGACGGCACGCTCATGCGCTTCCTCGGAGACGTCGCCACAGGCATCCGAGATGAAATAGACGTCGAAACCCTGGTCAATGGCCGAGGCGACAGGGCCGACTATGCAGACCGATGTCCACAGGCCTGCGAAGATCACGCGCTCTTTGCCGATGCGGTTGACCTCGTCGATGACGGCGGCGTCTTCCCACGTATTCATCGACGTGCGGTCGAGCAGCGTCTGGCCGGGAAAGGCGTCGGTAATCTCGCTGAACATCGGGCCGGAAAAGCTGTCGACGGCGACGGTGGTCAGGATGGTGGATACATTGAAGCCGGCGGCGGCATTGGCGACCAGCGCGGCGTTGTTGCGCAACAGTTCTGTGGAGATGGACTTGGTAGCGAAGGCCATCTGCGACTGGAAGTCGATCATGATCAGCGTGTGATCGCCTGCGGAAATCAGGGATTTTCCAGGGGTCGGGGTCGCGATGATGGTCATAGAATGTCTCCGTTGTGAAAGGCGGCACCGGGGTTGTTCCGGCCGTGGAAGAAGCTTTAAGGCTCGGCGTTATATCGAAACAGCAGGATAAATCTGTCCGTACTTTTCTATTTTATCGAACCGGAAACCTAAGAATGCCGGCGCTGTGCCATCTTTGCTATCGCCGACTTGCACCTCCGCAGAATCGCATCTGATGCGCAATCAACATGGCTTTCAAACGTTCGTCCGTCGGTCATCCTGGCCACAGGAGAAGTGTCATGGGATTATCGGAATTTGATCCTGCGGCTCGCGAGCGAGTATCGTGGAACGCGGGACGTAAGGTCGGTGCGAAGCGAGCTCTCAAGCCTCGTCAAATTTGGGCACTACGGTTTTTTCTTGATCAACACCGGCGGGTTCGAGATCGAGCGCTTTTCGATCTGGCTATCGACAGCAAATTGCGCGGTTGCGACTTGCTGAAAATCCGGACGAGGGCCACTGTCGTCCAGCAAAAGACCGGTAGGCCGGTTCAGTTTGAGCTGATGGACGATGCTCGGGCCAGCCTCCTGAAATGGCTTGAATTGCAAGGTGGCTCCCTTGAGGACTATGCCTTTCCAAGCCGCACCGACCATGCAGCCCACATAAGCAAACGGCAATACGCCCGCTTGGTCGATGAATGGGTCACGGGAATTGGCTTGCCTAGGGAGGATTACGGTACCCATTCGTTGAGGCGCACGAAGGCATCAATCATATACAAAGCGACCGGGAAGCTTCGCGCTGTTCAGATACTGCTCGGATACACGAAGATCGAAAGCACGGTCCGATATCTCGGGGTGGATGTGGAGGACGCTCTGACCTTGGCCGAAGGTACGGAAATATAAAACTGGCTGGCTCTTTGCAAAGCGGGAGCCAGCATTGACAGGGCAAACGCAATGAATCGGTGTGGCAATAGATAAAGGGAAAGCTATCGGTCCGCATCTGGATGAGCAAAATTTTCCCTTCAACGTCCCGGAAGGGTCGACCTAGGATCGGCCGTTCAGCGCTACTTTCAGACTTACGAACAATTTCAAGGCTCTCTGGCGCGCTTTAAAGGTCGGCCGCTCTGGTCTCCCGCACACGTGGTCGGACGGATAACCGTACGCGAACCGCACGAATCCCTTCTTGCAAAATTTAGTGTTAAACACTAAGTTGATTCTCATGGAACGAGCAATCAGCGCCAGCGATGCCAATCAGCGCTTCTCGGAACTCTTACGCGAGGTTGCCGAGGGCGAGAGTTTCACGGTGATGTCGCGCGGACGCGCGGTGGCGCGGGTGCTGCCCGTTGATCGGGCTCGCGAGCAGCGCTCGATCCAGCATCTGCTGAATTTTGTCGCTGGCCTGCCTGTCCGCCATGCCGGGAACTGGTCGCGTGACGATCTCTACGAATGACCCGCGTTGCTCTGGATACAAACATCCTGGCCTATCTCGCCGGAGTCAGCCGCGACCCGCGCGATGATGGCAAGATCGAGTTGGTCAGAAATCTGATTGGACGGCTCAGCGATGAGGTCAGCCTCGTTGCTCCTACCCAAACGCTGGGCGAACTTTTCGTCGTGCTGCACCGAAGCGGCGCCAGCGCGGAAGAGGCGCGCGCGATCCTGCTCGAATTTGCCCAAGCTTTCGGCAGTTCGGCATCCGAAACCAGAACTGCGCTTGCCGCCGTCGATCTGGTCGTCGACCATAAGTTTCAGTTCTGGGATGCGTTGATCGTGACCGCAGCGGCAGAGGCTGGCTGCACTTTGTTGCTCTCCGAAGACATGCAGGATGGCTTCGTGACGCGCGGATTGACGGTCGTCAATCCGCTACGGGATACCTTGCATTTCAAACTCGCCGGGCTGATTGAGCCATCCCACTAAGGCAGCTCGCCTCGCCTGAATGGCACTTGGAATACCGAGCGCTTAGGCGATGGAGTTTCGGCAGCGGGGACCCAGGGAGTGGAGCAGCCTCCTTTGAGTATGACGGTTGTCATAGGTTGCTGGTTGTTAAGTCGCTGTCCCGCAGCCGGCCATTTCCAGGGCTATGATTTGCATAGCTGACCGTCCGTAACGGGGCATCCAAAGTTGGCTTCTGAACGACAAAGAAGGGTCGAACCTAACTCAAACCCGCTTCGCGGCATGTGCTTCCACGTACAATAAGTTCCACCGGGCATATGACAGTTTCCCGGGTCCATGCCTCAGGTTTTGCCAGCATTGCAACCGCTTGAGCGGCTATTTCGGCGATCGGTTGCCGAACGCTCGTGATCGGTGGCCAGCAGAGGCGGGCCGCATCGCTGTCATCAAATCCCGCAACGCCTAACTCGTCAGGCACCGATATACCAAGATTGCGAGCCTGTATGACAATCCCCGCTGCAAATTCGTCATTATAGGCGAAAATCGCATCGGGCCGATCTGAACCGCGCAGAAAGCGGGCTCCTGCTTCCCGTCCAAGATCGATACCGCCACAGGCAGTATCGGTTTCGTTCAGTAGTGCGCCCATTTCGATGACCCTGATATCATCAATACTTCCACCAGCGCGGATGATGCCGTCGATAAAACCGTCCCGGCGAATGGGCGACGAAGCTTGGTAGGGCAGGCCGGTCAAAACGCCGAACTTGCGATGACCAAGCGACCAAAAATGCTGGGCTACCGTGCGGGCGCCTGCCGCATGATCTGAAATGAGTGCTGGCGACCTGGATATCTCCTTGGCCGGAGAAATCCGAACATAGCGAACTTCGTCTTCGTCGAGAATGTCGAGCAGTTCCATGTCGTCGCAGACAGGCGATGGAAGAATGAGGCCATCGCAGTGCAAGTGACGAAGGCCGTCACGATAGATTCTCGCCACGCCCGGCGCTCGCATGTCGAACTCCTCGACGACCAGATTATAGTCATGGGCTCGACACGCGCGTATGGCTCCATGCGTTAATTCACCAAAAAAATGCGAAAGGCCTGTCGTTGGTGTGAACGTCCCTATCAGGTGGGAGCGCGCCGTCGCCAACGATCGCGCTGCTAGATTTGGACGATAACCCAGCCTTTGAACGGCCTGCTTGACCCGCTCGCGCGTTTCTGGGCTGACGCGCGCGTCGTTGTTGACCACACGCGAGACTGTTTTGGCGGAGACCCCAGCCATCGCCGCCACATCGTCAAGCGTTACCTGGCGCATCGGTTCTTGTCGATCATCCCATTCAAGAGGCGGCGCTACCGACACGCGGCCGGCTCTGTCCATAGAAAAAATATCAAGGCATCACAAAATTACTACTTCGAAAGTAGAGTATCGCCTTTTACAGGCATGTCAGCGCTGACATGGGGCAAGGCACTGGATGGCGGACTATCCGCCTGAACGCCTTCCCCAGCTTTGCCGACCGGACGAACCGGAGGCCTGAATAGTCTTTTAAAAGACAACACAGCCTGGATTTTCGTTCGAAGGGGCAAGCATAATGACGTCGACATGGAGTTCGATCCTCGCGCTATGCGTGGCGGGCATGGCCGCAACACCTGCACTTGCGCAGTCGCCTGCGGCAGACAGCCTGACTGGGGCATCGGCTGGTGAACCGGCAGAGGGCGAGATCGTAGTGACCGGCATCCGTGCGGGCCTCGATCGCTCGCTTTCCGTAAAGCGTAACGCTGACAGCGTAGTCGATGCGATCAGCGCCGATGATGTTGGCCACTATCCGGACGTCAATATAGCAGAATCCGTGCAGCGGATCAGTGGCGTCCAGATCAACCGGGTGCGCGGCGAAGGTCGCAGCGTCAATATCCGAGGCCTGCCTTCCAACTTCACCCAGGCAACGCTAAATGGCCGGGTGCTGCCGAATGCTAGCGGCGATTCCGCCGGCAGCCGCACCTTCGACTTTTCCATTCTGCCGCCTGAATTCGTGCGGACGCTTTCAGTCTATAAATCGCCGACTGTCGACCTGGACGAAGGGGGCCTCGCTGGTACGGTGGACGTCCATACGCCGCGTCCGTTCGAGATCGGCAAACGCGTGTTTTCCGCTGCTGCGCAGGCTGAGTATGAGACCAATTCCGGTAAAACCTCTCCGCGCCTCTCTGCCTTCTATTCCGACACATTCGCCGATGAACGGCTCGGCATCTCGCTGGGCGTGTCCTATAACCGCCGCCAACCCCAGACCCAAAATGCGCTCATCGGCTATACGACCGCCAAGGAAGGGAGCGGGGTTGCGCCTGCCGATCTCAACGGCGACGGGACGATCGACAGGAACTTGACCGTCCGCTTCCCAAACCAGAGCAACTATTATCAATATGATGAAGATAATCAGCGGCTGTCGGCGATCGGCTCTCTGCAATATCGCGCTTCGGATGCACTGACCTTCTCACTGGACGGCTTCTACACGCGCCTGAAGGTTCAGGCCGTCACCAACGAATTCCTCCAGATTTTCGCCAATGCGCGCAATGTGGTAAGTGCAACGACGCAAGTGATCGACGGCTTGCCCACGGTTACGCAATTGCGCGTGCGTGACGTTGATACTCGCGGCGGGGGGCGGTTCGAGGATCGCGTCAGCGACACCTATTCGTTGGTGGGCGGGGCGCATTACGATGCGGACGGCTGGATCGCCTCGATCGAAGGATCCTATGCGTCCTCCAAGCAACGCCTCAACAACCTCAACATCGCCAATATCGCCATTGGCGAGGGCGAATTTATCTCCAACCCCGGAGATACGCTGTGGACGACCAACTATTATAACGGCTTCGATACAGCGCGGCTCGATCCGAACAGCTATCGGGTGGCCAGTATCAACGGCTCGTTTAACCGGCGAAGCTCCGACCGTTTGTGGGATATCAAGGGGGATCTACGCCGCGAATTTGGCAGCCAGGGACTGACCGCCTTCCAAACCGGTTTCCATTATAGCGACCGGTCAATCTATCAGGACAACAAGTCGCTGACGATTCAGGCCGCTCGGGTTTCCAACCTCTATGCCTCGCTCACAGGCTCGCCGCTCGGCGCCGGGCCGATTGCGGGTTCCTACAGCGCGGCGCCCTTCATGCAGTTGATCACGGCAGGCAAGGGCAGCTACCTTGGAAGCTATGGGGGCGACGCGAACTTCGCGACAAGCTGGCTGGCATCCGACACGCGATCCTTCATTTCCAACTTTACCGACGAGGAATTGATCGCGGCAGGCGCCTATACCAACGACGCGACCGGCATCACGAATGTCCAGGAGAAGGTCTTTGCCGGTTATGCCCGGGGAGATTTCAGCTTCGGGCAATTATCGGGCAATGTTGGATTCCGGGTCGTTCATACGCGGCAGGCGACAGTGGGGGTCAGCCCTGACCTGACAGGCATCACTGTCGAACCCGATGCAGGCCTTGTCACCCGCGTTCCGGCTTCGGCGCCTATCACGGTGAAGCGCGACTATTGGGACTTCCTGCCTGCCCTCAACGTCAAATGGCAGGCGAGCGACGACTTGTTGCTGCGCTTCTCGGCCTCCCGCACGATGACCCGCCCCGATCTCACCCAGATCTCGCCGACGACCTCCGCAGAAGGCTCATCCCGCACAATCACGCAGAACAATCCCTATCTTGATCCTTTCCGCGCCAATAATCTGGACGCGACGGTGGAATGGTATTTCAGCAAGGATGCGCTGGTTGGCGGTTCGCTCTTCTACAAGGATCTGAAATCCCTTATCCGCAATCAGACCACGGTCCAGCCGATCCCGGTGACGTATATCTATTCCAACGGCACGCGGATAGCTTCTAACCTCGACTTTACCGAGAGCCGGCTCATCAATGGATCGGGTGTGACCGTCAAGGGCTTCGAACTCTATTATCAGCAGGCATTCCGTTTCCTGCCGGCTCCATTTGACGGACTGGGCACGGTGTTGAACTACACCTTCATCGACAATAGCGACCCCAGCCAGCTGACCGGTGCGTCCAGGCATAATTACAACGCGACAGGCTATTATGAGAAAGGTCCGATCGGTGTCCGCCTGACCTATTCCTGGCGCGGCGGCTTCCTTTCAAGTGCTGCGGTCGCCCCCGCGATGAGCCAATATACCCGGTCTTACGGCACGCTCGATGGGAGCATTAACCTCAAACTCAATAGTCGCTTTTCCTTGGTACTCGAAGCCGTCAACATTCTCGACACCGACGAGCGCATCCGTTTGACAAATGGACTGCCACAATCCTATCTGGATGCTGGTAAGCGCGTTTTCGGCGGCATCCGGTTCGCAATGTGAGGTGCAGATGAGCGAAACCCGCCCTGTCGGCCGCCGCCGCTTCGTCCAGGTAGCGGTGGATGTGGCTGCACCTTTATCAACCGACGATAGGTTCTGGTGCCGGCCGGGACGTTCCTCATGGGCTCTGACGATTTCTATCCGGAGGAGCGGCCTGTTCGGGAGGCAGAAATCGGCGCGTTCCTGATGAATAGGACGCCAGTCACCAATGCCCAGTTCGCCTGCTTCGTTGCGGAAACGGGGCATGTGAGCTTTGCGGAGATCGCACCTGATCCACGCGATTATCCAGACATGGATCCGGCGCTCGCAGTGCCGGGATCGATCGTTTTCCTTCCGCCCGATCGGCGCGTGCGGCTATCCGATGGCCCCAGTTGGTGGCATTTCGTCCTTGGCGCTCATTGGCGGCGTCCGGCTGGCCCGGGCAGTGACGTCAGGGGCATGGAAGATCATCCCGTCGTCCATGTCGGTTTCACCGATGCACTCGCCGATGCAGCCTGGGCAGGGAAGCAATTGCCGAGCGAAGCCGAATGGGAGAGGGCTGCGCGGGGCAGACTTGAGGGCGCGCCCTATGCCTGGGACGACGAGTTCTTGCCTGATGGCAAACGCATGGCAAAAACATGGGAGGGCGATTCTCCTCATGCCAATGCCGCTCCAGAAGGCTTGGAACGAACCGCGCCTGTCGGCAGCTATCCAGCCAATAGCTATGGCCTCTTCGACCTGATCGGTAACATATGGGAATGGACGGCTGAAGTCGGTTCGGAGGGTAGCAAGGAAAAGGGCCGCTGCGCAGGCCTTGCAGCCTCTGCTCCGGGCGAAACGCCGGTACGTATCCTCAAGGGCGGATCGCATATGTGCGCACCGGAATATCGCCACGCTATCGCCCGGCCGCGCGATGGCTCCAACCGATCGATACGACGACTTCGCATGTTGGCTGGTGCCTCGACGCCTGAACACATCACAGGAGGATAATCATGAAAGCATCGAAAAAGGGCCTGAGGCTGGCGAGCGTAGCTACCATGCTCATCTCCACCGTGCTGACGCCTTTGGCTGCTTCCGCCACGAGCTCACCCCCTGCCGCCCAAGCTGCCACGCGACCAAATATTGTATTGATCGTGTTCGACGATGTAGGATTTTCCGACTTTGGTGCTTTCGGCTCCGAAATCCGCACGCCCCATATCGATGCACTGGCCAATGAGGGTCTGCGTTACAACCGCTTCGATACAAAAGCGGTCTGTTCCTCGACCCGTGCCGCCCTGCTAACCGGGCGCAACAACCAGACCGTCGGCATGGAGGATCTGGCATCCTATGATGCCCAGCCAGACCCCAAGGCGAGCAATGCCGCAAGAGGCGAGCTTCCACGCAATGCCGAAACCATCGCCCAGGCGCTTAAGGCGTCGGGTTATTCGACATGGGCTTTGGGGAAATGGCACCTTGCGCCTGTCTATGACGAAGCGCCCGGTCACGACAAAGGCTCGTGGCCGCGACAACGCGGGTTCGACCATTTCTACGGCTTTCTGAGCGGCTGGACCGATCAGTACAAGCCGGACCTGGTGGAGGACAATGCTCATGTGCCAGTGCCATCAAAGCCCGACTATCTTCTGACGCCCGATCTGGTGGACCATGCGATTGCCGCTTTCGATGCGGACAAGGCATCCGACAGTCACAAGCCAAGCTTCGTCTATCTTGCACTCGGAACGGCCCACTCGCCGATACAGGCCCCCAGATCCTATATCGACGCCTATGGCGATCTTTATGCCAAGGGGTGGGATGCGATCCGAAGCGAGCGTTTCGAACGACTGAAGAAGATCGGCGTGATTCCTGCCGACACTGTGCTCCCGCCCATCAATCCAGGAGATCGCCCCTGGTCTATGCTGAGCGCGCAGGAAAAAACCGTCTTTGCCCGTTTCATGGCGGCCTATGCAGGGTTTATCACTCATGCCGATGACGAAATCGGCCGTTTGGTCGATCACCTCAAACAAACCGGGCAATATGACAACACCCTGTTCGTTCTGCTGTCGGATAATGGCGCGGCACCGGAATCCGGTCAGCAGGGCGGCTTCTGGAAGCCCTATGATCCAGACACGCCCATTGCCGAGATGGCGCAGAACCTCGACAAGCTCGGTGGCCCGGACACGCAGTCACTCTATCAACGCCCATGGGCCATGGCAGGCGTCACGCCTTTTCGCCGTTACAAGCTATGGCCCTATGCAGGCGGGGTTCGCACGCCACTGATCATTTCCTGGGCAAACGGTATCAAGGCCAGGGGTATCGTGCGGCATCAATATGTCGACGCGATCGATATTGGCCCGACGTTGCTTGACGTTGCAGGTACCCAATTTCACGATACGATCGAAGGTGTGCAGCAACTGCCGATCGCGGGCCGGTCCATAAAAGCCAGCTTCACCTCGGCGTCTGCTCGCGGGCGCGATGTGCAGTTCTTTTCGCTGCGCGGAAATCGGGCCATCACGCAGGGCAAATGGAAGGCAGTCGCCATCCACCGATTTGACACCGATTTCGAAAATGACCGCTGGGAGTTGTTCGACACATCGGTCGATTTCTCTGAGAGCCAGGACGTGTCGAAGCGATTTCCTGAGAAATTGAAAGAGCTCAAGGCGCTTTGGTGGTCTGAGGCGCGAAAATATAGTGATCCGCCCTTGGCTGAGCCAAGCGAGCAAATTCGGAGCTTCCACCAGTTTGATGATGCCTTTCCTATCGACGGAACCACGACGACCAACCCAGTCCCGCGTTGAATGATCATGCATGTTCCCCGTTCGACTGGAGAAGGATTTATTGGGTAGCGCTTTCTTGGAAAGGGGCGCTCTGAAGTGGTCCCGCCTTCTTGGTCTCAATCGGCCCTTTAATTGCGGGGTTCAGTCAAGCCTGTATTGCGGTCCGTATCGGGGTCATGGTCCTTTCCGAGGTCATGGCCTCATGATGATGTTCGGGTCGGGTGCATCAACGTGTGCAGCGCGGTCTTGGATGGCCGCAGCCGATTGAACGAGGTCACGTCAACCACCGTCCCGGCGGATCTGCGACACGTCCAGCCCGACATATTGCTTCATGACACCATTCCTCGGCTACGATAACTGGGGGCCTTTTGTTGCTGCCGCCTTTCGAGGAAAGCAACGGCAGCAATTACGTCATCGCGCCTAAACGGGGCTCTGACGCAATTTTGATGACCGAGTTCATGTTGCGGCCGCGATCAGTCTAGGCTGTAGTGACATTTTAGGGATTCACGGGGAGGTAGATTTCTGATTCAACGCTGGCTTTTGGAGGCTGGCGTGGAAGGAGAGGTTTTACGGGACGATCAATGGGAGCGGCTGCGGGAGTTCG
>Ga0255338_1001661_pt1 | contig 39458 bp, 31 predicted proteins | sample MeOH1_35cm_T4_19_FD_203715 | JGI IMG/M metagenome (GOLD analysis project Ga0255338, IMG submission 203715) | Sandy soil microbial communities from University of British Columbia, Vancouver, Canada - MeOH1_35cm_T4_195 | ecosystem: Engineered > Artificial ecosystem > Sand microcosm > Unclassified ... | reverse complement strand
GAAAGCCGCCAGCGTTACGCCGACCACCGTGATTTTGGTCAGAGTCCGCGGGGTTCTCATTGTTGGCTCCAGTGTAATGAACAAGGCGCACCAGACGGCCCAGAGCCGACTGGGCGTAAGAATTAGAGTGATGGCGCCCGGCATTGGCTCCGGTCCTTTACGAAGTGTTACCTGCCTGGGGCGGCGTCCGTTTCACATGGAACGGCCTGCTTGCCGACGCGGGCCGCGCCCCTGCGAAAGCGCCACCACCGCGTGTTAGCATCGTCCGCTTTCGCGCACCGCTTGTCGGCGTGCGCCATCCGGCACTCACGCCAACACCCCATGACCCACGGACTCAACGCCGCCCAATCCGAAGCCGTTCGCTACCTGGACGGGCCCTGCCTCGTGCTGGCGGGCGCCGGGTCCGGCAAGACGCGCGTCATCACGCAGAAGATTGCCCACCTGATCGAGGACAAGGGCTTCGAGCCGCGCCACATCGCCGCCGTCACGTTCACCAACAAGGCGGCCAAGGAGATGCAGGAGCGCATTGCCAAGCTGATGGAAGGCAAGACCACGCGCGAAGGCAAGAGAATCCCGCTCAAGCAGATCACGGTCAGCACGTTCCACTCGCTCGGCGTGCAGATCCTGCGCATGGAGGCAGAGCATGTGGGCCTGAAGCCACGATTCTCGATCATGGATTCGGACGATTGCTTCGGGCTGGTGCAGGAGCAGCTGTCCACCACGGACAAGAAGCTGATCCGCAGCGTGCAGGGCACGATCTCGCTGTGGAAGAACGGCATGATCGATCCCGAGACCGCGCTGGCGCAGGCCACCAATGCCGACGAGCACCAGGCCGCCACGGTCTATCGCAACTACGTGGCCACGCTGCATGCGTACCAGGCGGTGGATTTCGACGACCTGATCCGCCTGCCGGCCGAATTGTTCGCGCGCGACGAGGCCGTGCGGCTGAAATGGCAGAACCGGCTGCGCTACTTCCTGGTCGATGAATACCAGGACACCAACGCGTGCCAGTACCAATTGCTCAAGCAACTGGCCGGTGGATCGCACCTGCGCGCGCCCGCGTTCACGGCCGTGGGCGACGACGACCAGGCCATCTACGGCTGGCGCGGCGCCACGCTCGACAACCTGCGCCTGCTGCAGACCGACTACCCGGACCTCAAGGTCGTCAAGCTCGAGCAGAACTACCGCTCCACGGTGCGCATCCTCGAGGCCGCCAACGCGGTCATCGCCAACAATCCAAAACTGTTCGACAAGACGCTGTGGTCGGAGCACGGCATGGGCGATCCCATCGCCATCCATCCGATGAACGACGAGGAGCACGAGGCGGAGTCGGTGGTGTTCAGGCTGTCGGCGCACAAGTTCGAGCGCCGCGCGCAGTTCCGCGACTACGCCATCCTGTACCGCGGCAACCACCAGGCGCGGCTGTTCGAGCAGATCCTGCGGCGCGAGCGCATTCCCTATGTGCTGTCGGGCGGCCAGAGCTTCTTCGACAAGGCCGAGATCAAGGACATCTGCGCCTACCTGCGGCTGGTTGCCAATCCGGACGATGATCCCGCGTTCATCCGCGCCATCACCACGCCCCGGCGCGGCGTGGGAAATACCACGCTTGAGGCACTTGGGACGTTCGCGGGGCAGGCCAAGGTGTCGCTGTTCGAGGCGGCGATGATGGGCGGCATCGAGGGCAAACTGCAGCCGCGCCAACTGGAGCCGCTGCGCGTGTTCTGCGAGTCGATGGTGCGGCTGGCCGAGCGCGCGGCCAAGGACCCGGCCACCGTGGTGCTGGACGACCTGATGGCGGGCATTCACTACGAAGCCTATCTGTACGACACTTTCGACGAGCGCCAGGCGCAGTCGCGCTGGACCAACACGCTCGAATTCCTGGACTGGCTCAAGCGCAAGGGCACCCGGCCGGAGCCGGCGGAAGGCGAGGCCACCGGCTTCGATAATGCCGATGGCTTCGGCGACGAGGGCAAGAACCTGCTCGAACTCACCCAGACCGTGGCGCTGATGAGCATGCTCGAAGGGCGCGAGGAAGACCCCGACGCGGTGCGGCTCTCGACGCTCCATGCGTCGAAGGGGCTCGAATACCCGCACGTGTTCCTGGTGGGCGTGGAGGAGGGCATCCTGCCCCACGCCCGCGAGGACGAGGACATGAGCGACGAGAAGATCGAGGAAGAGCGCCGGCTGATGTATGTGGGCATCACGCGGGCGCAGCGCAGCCTGCAGATCAGTTGGTGCAAGAAGCGCAAGCGCGCGCGGGAGACCTATTCGTGCGAACCATCGCGCTTCATCGCCGAGATGAAGCTCGAGGAAGCGCCCGCGCCCGTGGACCAGACCCCGGCGATGAGCCCGAAGGACCGGCTGGCCGGCCTCAAGGCGCTGCTCGGCACGCCGGGCAAGCCTGCGCCGGGCTGATGCTGGTGTTGCGCCATCGGCTGGCCGGCCATTTCTGTCATCGACCCATATAGGTCCACCGCTGCCGGAAATACCCCCCGCCCTCGCGCCGCGTACTGGTGGCCAGGCGAACCACGGCCAGGCGCATGGCGGAGGCATCGTCATCGGTCATGACCGGATAGATGATCGGTGCGTCAATTGCCGAGGCACCCGTGCCTGTGCGGATCGACGCCGCCACGGCGCCTGCGTGGATCGGATTGTGGTTGTACAGGCGCTGCTCGAAGCTGTTCAGGGTCTTGCCCCGGGCCAGCTTCTCGCACATCAGTTGAAAGGCTTGCTCCTGGTCGAACTGCGTGAGGGCACCCGCGAGGTAGAAGCCGGCGACCGAGTCATGCACGTAGTGGTGCAGCAGCACGTCCTCGCTCCACTCGGGAATCCGCCCTCTTTCCGGCGGGGTGCGGAAAATGTCAAGCACCCAATGCTCCCAGGGCGTGAGCGGCATGCCGGCTTCGGCGTAGTTCACCGCCATCTGGTTGGCCCCGGCGCGCTCTTGGGGTGACAGTGCCAGCCCGCCGCGATCGGTGCGCATGGCATGGGGCGAAGCCCGCAGTTCCAGCAAGTGCAGGTCGCCCCGCAACCGCGAGTCGGATTCCTCCAGGTCCTTCTTGTCCTGGAGATCGGTGGCGTGGACCGATATCGCCTTGTTGCCCATGCGGGCGCGCCACCGGTAGTAGAGGCCCATGTGCTTGCGGACGAGCAACTCATAGTCGGTGCAGTCGTCGGCATCCAGGCATTGCAGGTAGAGGTTGAAGGCGGACATCAGCTTCGGATCGACCTCGAAGTCGTCGCGCACCACCTTCTTCAACTGGTCGTAGCGGGTGAACGGCACCCCGGCTACCTGCGCCGTCCGGTACATGTGCAGCAGCGGAATCTGCGACAGCAGCGACGGATAGCCATCGCCGGAACGGCCCTGGCGGCCCGGCGTATAGCCGCCGCCCACATCGGCGTGGGCACCGGGAAACAGCCATTCCTCGACATTGCCGCCCGCCACGCGCGTGAGCGGGAAGTTCATCCGCACTTCGTGGGCCGCCATCAGGTGCACGGTCTTTTGCACCAGGCCAGGCAGCGGCTTGAGGATCTCGGCGGCCCAACTGGCATGTCCGCTCGCCATCCAAAGGCCGAACTGTTCATGCATCGATGCGGGCGGCCCTACCGATGCGACGGAATCGAACAGTCCCAGGAACTTGACCTCGGTCTCGATGCCGGCGAACAAGCCGTTCTGCAGGGCATCCTGATACCAGTAGCAGAAGGCCCGCGCCTCCACGGCGCCGCGCGAGAAGCCGAACACCGACAACAGGACCAGCGGCACGTGGGGCAGCTTGCGTGCCAGGCGCTGGCGCAGTTTTTCCGACAGCTGTTCGGTCAGCGGCTGGAACCAGTCGGCGCGGTCGATGCGCGGCGCTTCCGGGTTGGGGCGGCGCTGGTAATCGACCTTGTTTTCGTAGTCCTTGATCAGGCTGGCCATTTCGGCATCCGAGAACATCGGCTGAGCGAAGATCGCGCGATGGACGGCGTTGTACACCTGCAGCACGCCCCACAGGATGCGCGCCTGGCCGCCCTTGGCAAACGCCTTGCCGTCCTGCGTTTCCTCGTCTTCGCCGATCTCGGGGAATGGCGTGCCCACGCCCGGCATGTAATAGCGGAAATACTGGTTGGCGTTCTCTGGGCGGTTTTCTGTGATATCGGGATAGGCTAGGAACAAACGCACGATGTTGCTGTGGCAGCGCACCGGAGGCGGTTTCAGCTTCGGATTGAGTTCGTAGTCCCGCTCCATGTTGTTGTTGGTGCCATCGAAGAACAAGCCGACGTTAACAACAAATTGGCAACGGGGCGGCTTACCTCTGCGGAAATTCAGGCAGGACGGCCGGTGATCGTCGAGAAAGTCCTCCTCCTGCTGCGTGAGACGGCAGTAGTCGGCCGCCGGGGCATACCAGGTGTGCAGGCTTGGCGTCTTGACGGGGGCGTTCACTGCCGCACCTCGTCACGCTTCCGGGCAGGATTGATCGGGAAGGGGATCGGATGACCTTCCCCATTGGGATCCCAGTTCGACACCACCACGCGAATCTCATCATTTGGGAAGAAGTGGACGTACAGACTTCCCAGCTCGCCGTATGGCTCGACCGGCACGCCATTTTTGGTCTGCCAATTGTGCTTGCTGCCATCGTCCAACGTCAGGTCGTAGGTGACATCGACCGTCAAACCGGGTCGCCAGATCCGCGGCAAGCGTACGCAGCAAGTGCCTGCAATATCCGCCCCATATGCCCTCGCGTTAGCACCAAAGGCGCCATTGACACCGTAGCCATAGAGGAACTGCCCGGTGTGATTCACCGGCCCGATCGAGGCATTGAAATACTTCGTGTCGTCATCACGGGTCGACAGGCCACTGCCGGCACAGGCCGAAAGCAGCAGCACGGAGAGAGCAGCGGCGAGGTAGCAAAACGTTCGGTTCATGGGCGTCTCCTTCATGGGATGGTGGAGCGGCGCACAGGTGCCCATGGGCGGCGCTCCGGCGAGTGGATCGACGATCCCGCGAAGTGCCCGAAGCGGCTTGGACGTGGCGCGGGGTGGCCTGAAAGGCTATCCCGCAAAGTGATCGATGAATGTCGCAGATTGCGATATTTGCTGCACACCTGATCTTGATCTAATGCGCTCGCCCGGCCCGCGCACCGCCGCGCATCACCGCCGATACAAGGCGGACAAGACCCGTACCCATCGTGTTTCTAATATGTGGCTGCGCCAGACGCCTCGGCGTCCGGCGCCGTGCCGCGCCTGCCCTTCGGCTGCGGTGCGGCCGGGTTCCATGCGAGCCTGGCTTCTTCCCTGTTGAACGCTCCCGGCGCGGCAGCACCGGGAGCGTCCTTTTCCGGCATTGCCGTGCCGGCGCGCGCCAGTCATCCATGACTGCACGTATCGATCCTGATACAAAGCCACGACAGCGCCGATATTGCAAACTGGTACAGTTGGCGGCCCGTCGCGGCGCGCGTTGTGGTGCGTGCTTCGGCTGCCTCATTGCCGCCGCAATGGCGGATTTCCCGCCGGCCTTTCTTCCCCGCCCGTTGTCGCCATGGACTTCTCGCCCTCCCTGCCCACCCGCCTGCTGATTGTTGACGACGATCCCCAGATCCGCGCCATGCTGGCCGAATACCTGGCCACGTTCGGCATGGCCGCCGATGGTGTCGAAGGCGGCACCTCCATGCGCGCGGCGCTGGCGCAGAACCACTATGACCTGGCCATCCTGGACCTGTCGCTGCCCGGCGAGAACGGCCTGACGCTGTGCCGCGAAATCCGCGAACAGGGCGACCTGCCCGTCATCATGCTGACCGCGCGCGCCGAACTGGCCGACCGCGTGGTAGGGCTTGAAGTGGGCGCCGACGACTACGTGACCAAGCCGTTCGAGATGCGCGAGCTGGTGGCCCGCATCCACACCGTGTTGCGCCGCAGCCGCGCTGAAGTGCGGCGTTCGTCACCTACGCCGCCTGGGCACGAGGTGCGCTTTGGCACGTGGCGGCTCAACACCACGCTGCGCCAGCTCGTTGACGAGGAAGACACGGTCGTGCCGCTCTCCAACGCCGAGTTCCGGCTGCTGCTGACCTTCATCGAGCATCCCAACCGCGTGCTGGACCGCGAGATGCTGATCAACCAGGCGCGCGGGCGCGATCTCGATGTGTTCGACCGCAGCATCGACCTGCTGGTCTCGCGCCTGCGCCAGAAACTGCGCGACGACCCGCGCGATTCCGCGCTGATCCGCACGGTGCGCGGCGAGGGCTACGTCTTTACCGTCAACGTGGAGCATTGAGCGCATGATCGCGTCCACCCCGCCGTCCGGCGCCGCCGCGGCCGTCCGGGCGGAATCCGGCGCGCGGCGCCGTCCGCTCGATTCGATGTTCCTGCGGCTGTTCCTGGTGATGGCCGCGATCATGCTGGCCGTGCATGTGCTGGGCGTGACGGTCATCGAAGGGCTGTTTCCACGGCCCGGCTCGGCCCGCTTCGAGGAGCGCATGCGCGCGGCGGCGTCAGAGGCCGCCGCGGCCGGCAGGCCGTTCCCGCGCTGGGCGCCGCCGCGCGGCCCCCGTTTCGATGAGGGCGAAGGCCCGCCGCCCGGTCCGCCTGGCACGCCGCCGCCGGGACGTTTCCGGCCGCTGCACGGCATCTGGCCGCCGCACCTGGGCATGGTGTTCCAGTTGATGGCCATCCTGATGGCCTCGTGGGTGGGCGCGCGGCTGCTGGCGCGGCCGGTGCAGCAACTGGCCACCGGCGCGGGGCGGCTGGCGCAGGACGTGCACGCGCCGCCGCTGAATGAGGAGACCGGCCCGTCCGAGGCCCGCGCGGCCACCAGGGCGCTGAACCTGATGCAGCAACGCATCCGCACGCAACTGGCGCAGCAGTCGCGCTTCCTGGCCGCGGTCTCGCACGACCTGCGCACGCCGCTCACGCGCATGAGCCTGCGCATCGAGCGGATCGAGGACAACGACGTGCGCTACCGCCTGCGCCAGGACCTGGCCGAGATGAATGGCCTGATCGACGCCACGCTCTATTACCTGCGCGAGCGCGACGGCGCCAACGGCCCGCGCCAGCGCGTGGACGTGCTGGCGCTGCTGCAGGCCATCGTCGATGACGCCGAGGAACTCGGCCAGGACGTGCGGCTCTCCGGCACGGCCGCGCCGCTGCCGGCGTACCCGGCGGAGTTGCGCCGCGCCGTGGTCAACCTCGTGGAGAACGCGCACCGCTACGGCGGCGCCGCGCACATCGTGCTTACCGACAGCCCGGAGCGCGTGCTGATCGATGTCTGCGACAACGGCCCCGGCATTCCGCCGGCGGAGTTGCAGCGCGTGCTGGAGCCGTTCTATCGCGTGGAATCGTCGCGCAGCCGGGTCACCGGCGGCGTGGGGATGGGCTTGTCGATCGCGGCCGATATCGTCAATCGCCACGGCGGCGAGCTGACGCTGGATAATCGCCCCGAGGGCGGATTGCGCGTGCGCATCGCCCTGCCGCGCGACTGACGTCGCGGCGCGCCGGCCTCAGGCGCGCTGCGGCACGCCCGACTTGCCGATCGGCGCCAGCCGGACGTATTGCGAGCCGCGCAGGCGGTGCGTGAAGTCGAGCGTGAAATCGCCCACGTCCACGCGGGTCTGCAGCGCGCGGCGCAGTTCGGCGGCACCGGGCGCGCGGGCCGTGCCGGCGGCCCGCACCAGCCACGCCGCGCCGATATAGCCGGCCAGCGTGGCGGGCGAGGGCGGTTCGTCGAGGTACTGCTTCATGCGGGCCACGTGTTCCTTCACCACGCGCAGCGTGGATTCCTGCGGCCCCGGCGCCACCTGGGTGACCACCACGCCACCCGCGTAGCCGGCGCCGAGGATCTCGCGCGCCGACGCCGGGCTGACCGCCGACAATCCCACCAGAAAGCCGTACCAGCCCTGCGCCGCCAGCGCACGGCCCAGGCTGCCATAGGCCAGCGTGTCGCCGGCCACCACCACGGCGCCGGGGCGGGTGGCGGCAATGCGCCGCGCGCTTTCATCGACACTGCCCGTGAGCGGCACCGCGCGCGAGCCGAGTTCCCGCTCCAGCCGCGTGAGCCAGGGCGTGCCCGCGCCCAGCGTGCCCGCCGCGAAATCGGGCGAGACGGCAAGCACGATGCCTGACAGGCCATAGCTGCGCAGCTCATGCACAGCGGCGTCCAGTTCGGTCTGGTAGTCGGCGCGCGTGAACCAGACGTTCTCGGCGGACAGCGACAGTCCGGATAACGGCGCGACGATCTGCACGCCGCGCCGGGCCAGTTCCGATGCGCCGGCCAGCGCCGGCAGCAGGGTGTCGCCCGGCCCGAACAGCACATCGATGTGATCCGCATCCGCCATCCCGATCGCCTGCGACGTGGCGTTGCGCGGGTTGGCATCGGCGTCGCGCACCACGTGGACGATGCGCGGACCTTGCCCCGATGCGTTGGCCGCATCGAACAGCACCTTGGCGCCCGCCAGATAGTCGCGCGCCAGATCGGCCTGCGGCCCGACCCGGTCCATGAGGTGGCCGACCACGAGCGGCCGGCGCTGGGGCGCTGTCGGCAGCTGGGCAAGTGCATCCGGCGCCACGCACAGCGCGGCCAGTGTGCCGAGTGCGGTACCAAGTACCCGGCGGCGTGCCGGCAGGGCGGGCGAAGCGGACGCGGCGAACGGCGTCGACTGCGGCAGGAGTGGGCGCATGGCGGTGGGCGGCAAACCGGTGGAAAAAGGGAGGATGAGGCGGGCCTGAGACTATCGGCCAATCGTGACGCTCGCATGACGCGCACGCCCCACCTGCGCGGGGCTGGCGGGCGCAGCGCCGCCGTGCGCTTGACAGGCTTGATGCGTGTCAAGGTATGCGGCCGGTCGGCGGCATAGCATGCCTATCTAACCTCTGCCTGTAAAAAGAGCGCGTCATGCCCGCCCCCGAAATGATCCCAGATTTCACGCCCACGCCTGCCATGGCGCCCGCCGCCGCCACGGCCTTCGACCGCCGCGCGCTGGCAGACTTCCGCAGCCTGGCCGGCCGCATCGACGGCAACGGTCCACGCTATACCTCGTATCCCACCGCCGACCGCTTCCACAGCGAGATCGGCGATGCCAGTTACCTGGCCGCGCTCGATGCCTGCCGCGCCGACTCGCCCGCGCCGCTCTCGCTTTATCTGCATATCCCGTTCTGCGAGAACATCTGCTACTACTGCGGCTGCAACAAGATCATCACGAAGGATCACACGCGCAGCGCGCGCTACGTCGATTACCTGGCGCGCGAGATGGCGATGGTGGCCGAGCGGCTGGGCGAGCGCCGCGCGGTCATGCAGTCGCACTGGGGTGGCGGCACGCCCACCTTCCTCGATCCGGACGAGATGCGCCGCGTGATGGCCGCGCTGACCCGGCACTTCCACCTGTTGCCCGATGGCGAGCATGCCATCGAGATCGATCCGCGCCGCGTGAGCGACGAGCGCATGGCGCTGCTGGCGGAACTCGGCTTCAACCGGATCAGCCTAGGGGTGCAGGATTTCGATCCCGAGGTGCAGCGCGCGATCCATCGCGAGCAGTCGTACGAGGAAACGCAGGGCGTGGTGCTGGCCGCACGCCGGCTCGGCTTCCGCTCGGTGAGCGTGGACCTGATTTACGGCTTGCCCCACCAGACCACGGCGCGGTTCGGGGCGACCATCGACCGCGTGCTGACGCTGCGTCCCGACCGGCTCTCGGTCTACAGCTACGCGCACCTGCCGCACGTGTTCAAGCCGCAGCGGCGCATCGACGAGGCGGCGCTGCCGCCGGCGGGCGAGAAGCTCGACATCCTGGTGTCCACGATCGAGCGCCTGACCGCCGCCGGCTATGTCTATATCGGCATGGACCACTTTGCGCTGCCTGACGACGACCTGGCCATTGCCCAGCGCCAGGGGCGGCTGCAACGCAACTTCCAGGGCTACGCCACGCACGCGGGCCATGACCAGCTCGGATTTGGCGTTTCTGCGATTGGCTTGGTGGCGGGCCACTACGTGCAGAACGCGCGCACGACGGACGCCTACTACGCCGCGCTGGACGCGGGCCGGCTGCCCGTGGTGCGCGGCTTCGGGATGTCCGCCGACGACCATCTGCGCAAGGCGATCATTGGCGCGCTGATGTGCAACGGCACGCTGGACATCGGGGCGGTGGAGGCCGAGCACGGCATCGACTTCGCCACGACATTTGCCACGGAACTGGCCGGGCTGGACGCGCTGGCCGCCGAGGGACTGTTGCGGCGCGACGCGGCAAGGATCGACATCACGCCGCTGGGCCGGTTGCTGGTGCGCCGCGTGGCGATGGTCTTCGACCGCTACCTGCGCCAGGACGCCCCGCGCGAGGTGCCGCTGGTCCGCTATTCACGCGTGGTTTGAGCCCCGCGCAGCCGCTTCCGGCGGCTTTTAGGCAGTTCTTATATAGGAGGCGCCTACCGCGCGTCTTCCAGGTCATTGGTTTGCGAGCCCTGCCGCCAGGAATATCTGCTCGCGAAACCAAGTACTTGCAGCATCTTCGTGGTTGCGGGGATGCCAGTACGCGCTGATGGACAGGCGCTGAAATGCAATCGGAGGCTCAAAAACATCCAGCGACGAGGTAAAACGCTGCAACAGCCGACGCGGCAAGGTGCATAGTAAATTGGTGCCGGCGACCAGCGGCGGCGCCATGGCATAGCTCTGGGTAGACATCACCACCTGGCGGCTGCGGCCGATTTTGGCCAAGGCATGGTCTACAAACCCCGTAAATGGATCGCCTTCGGCCGAAACGACCAAGTGAGGCAGAGCGCAGAAATCTGACAGATCCAGCTTGTCCTGCCCGCGCGGATGCCCCTTGCGCTGGGCGGTGACAAAATCATCGGTGAACAACTTACGACCGACCCAACCTGCTTCGGCCGCCTCGCTGAGACCAATGAAAGCGTCGATCTCACCGTTTTCCATCTGTCGGGGCAGATTATCAAGGTCAGGCAAGGAAAACCGAAGGCGTATCTGCGGTGCCTGCTGGCGAATCCGATTCAGGAGGTCGGAACCAAGTATCAAGGCCGGATTCTCATGCAACGCAATCACGAATGTCCGCTGGCTGGTGCCGGGATCGAAAACCGCTGGCTCGAGCAAAGCTGAAATGCTGCGCAAGACACTCTGCAGTGCCGGCCGCAGTGCCAAGGCACGAGGTGTCGGCAAGACACCACGCCCATTGGGCGCAGCGATGAATAGCCGCTCTCCGAAAGTTTCCCGCAACCGCGCCAGCCTGGCAGACATGGCAGGCTGGCTGATGCCCAAGCGCAGTGCGGCATGCGTGATGTTCTGCTCGACCAGCAACGCGTCGAGCGTCAGCAGCAGATCCATGTCGATGCCTGACGGCAGCCTCATTTCAGGCCGCCCTCATCAGGCGCAAAAAAGACGGTGGGACATGCGCCATGGATGCTATTTGCCCTCGCGGTTCGTATAGGTGACGGGAACCCAATCGTAGCCATTCCCGCCTGCGGCGCGTATATATCCAATGCCGGGGAAGGGCAGGTGTGGAGCGGCAATCAAGGTCCGATTTCGGGCAAAAGAAGCAAACTCGGCTTTCCTGACGGATGCGGCCCGGGCCTGGTCTTCGTCGTAGGCAATCGTCACCTCCGGATCGGGAAATTGCACCGCGGCGACGTGGATGATGTCACCAACGAATGTGATGTTTTCACCTCCGCTGGTCAGTCGATAGAAGGCCGAACCCGGCGTATGCCCCGGATATATCGTAGCGGTAATGCCGGGGAGGATTTCTTGCGTTCCCGAGAAGGTCTTTACCTTGTCCGCCTCCAGATATGGCGTCAGGGTTAACCTCGCAATGTCGAAATACTCTTGTTCGTACCCTGTCTTTTTCTGATTGTCCTGGTTAAAAAAGAAATCGACCTCGGGTTTTCCCACGTAGACCGTTGCATTGGGGAATATCCGCTGGCCATCCCTGACCAACCCGCCAGCATGGTCGGAGTGCGCATGGGTGAGGAGCACATCCGTGATGTCTTGTGGCGTTATGCCCTGGGTCGCCAGGCTTTCAACCAGGCGCCCGCCGTTTCCTGGGCCAAACAGTTGGCCGGAGCCCGTGTCAACCAAGGCCAGATGGCCGGGCATGGTGACGAGAAAGGCATTGATCGACGCTTCGACAGGATTGCTTTGGAAATTTCTCGCCAGCAATCGGTCAATATCCTCCGGCTTTGCACGCCTGAGCAACTGGTGCAGATTTTGTGGAACCGTGCCATCCGTCAATGATGTCACCTTCACATCCCCCACGCGCACGCTGTAGCCTCCCGCCTGCTGTTGCAGCACGTGCTGCGGCACTGGGGCCTGCGCATGTGCATTGGGCAACTGGAAAAAAGCGGTGGCCAGCAGGGCTACTGCGACCCGATTTTTCATTCCGGACATGATTGAGTTCCTTTGAGTCATGTCCGGAATGATATTTCTCGATTAGCCATAAGACCACGCAGAAAATAATAATACAACCTATCCATACAATGGATACAAACTAACCAGGCATCTACATTCAAGGCACTGGTACCGAACGGGCCCAGGGCAGGCTTGCGCCGCTCGCCGGCGTTCGTGCGGTACTGGAGTCATCGTGAAACAAAAAAAGCCCACGAGGCGAGTCGCGGGCTTTTTTGCGTCCTGGGGCCGGAGCGCCGGGGGACGGCTTACTTCGCGGCGTTGACCATGTAGTCGGCGGCGGCGAGCACGTCGGCGTCGGGGCCCGCGTAGCCACCCTTGGGCGGCATCACGCCCTTGCCCTTGAGCGCGAAGTTGTGCACGGCGTCCATGCCTTCCTTGATGCGCGGGGCCCAGGCGGTCTTGTCGCCAAGCTTCGGCGCACCGGCGACACCGGCGGCGTGGCAGGCGGCGCAGACCTGGTCGTAGACCTTCTTGCCGGTATCGGCCGACGCCGCAGCCGGGGCAGCGGCCGCAGCAGCGGGTGCGGCGGCGGGTGCCGGGGCCGCAGTTGCGGGGGCGGCAGGGGCGGCGGAATCAGCGGCAGGGGCGGCAGCCTGAGCCGTCGCGGCCGGGGCGGGCGGCTCGGGGAACTTGGCACCGCCGGCATCGGCCATGTAGACCACGGCGCGGCCGAGTTCGTAGTCGGTGTAGTCGTCGGGCGTGGTGCCGGCGCGGGCGGGCATGGCGCCCTTGCCGCCGAGCACGGACTTCATCAGGCCGTCGAAACCCTGGCCGATGCGCGGGGCCCAGTCGCCGGCCGTGCCGTACTTGGGCGCGCCTGCCGCACCGGTGGCGTGGCAGGCGGCGCAGACTTCCTTGTAGACCTGTTCGCCGGCCTTGAAGACGCGCGGGGCGCTGAGATCCTTGATTTCCAGCGACGCAACGGGATGGATGCGGCTGTTGACGGCCTCGGCCGTCTGGCTAGAGCCGGCCCCTTCGCGGGTGCCGTGTCCGACAAAGCTGACCAACAGGATGATCACGAGGATCGGCACCAGGAAGGCGGCGATCACGACGGTGATCAGTTGTTTCGGGGTCTTGATAGGAGACTCGTGGTGGTCGTTTTCTTGGTGGACGTCACTCATACAGAACTCTCGATTTTGCGGGAAACTTTATGCAGCACGTTGGGGGCGGCTTGCTTTGTTGGCCCTTTGTCGGGGGTGGGTCTGTTGTCGCCTTGCGGCCATTTGCGTCCGGGGGTTTGTCTCATGTCCCGCGTACGTCTCGTTCCGACGCAAATAGCTGGCGATTATAGACCGAAGCGTCGGCGCACGGGGACCAAAAGCGGCGGCTGCGCGACCTGCCAGAACCCGTACGGGCGCAACCCGCATGGACGGCATGCGCCAAACGAGGTATCCTATGCGACTTTCCGACATCGGCACTCGTCCGAAGTCAAACGCATCTCACATCGCGCCCGTAGCTCAATGGATAGAGTACTGCCCTCCGAAGGCAGGGGTTGCTGGTTCGATCCCAGCCGGGCGCACCAATCCTGACAAGGGATTGCAGGATTTTTCCCCACCCAAACGTTCTGAACGCCGACATCCGCGCATTGCCGATGCCCTGGGGGAAAAGCCGCCTAAAGGTCCATCCGCCTGCGGTATTGCACAAAGGCAAAGCACAGCAGCCCGGCGATGGGCGCGGCAAAGCACCAGAATCCGGGAACGCCCGCCGCATACATCCCCAGTCCGATCAGTACCGCAATGACCCCGGCGATCGGCAACAGAATCCACTCGATCATGGCCAGCTGGCCGGCATCCTCGCTGAGCGGCCGCTCAGGACGGCCACGCCAGCGTTTGAAGTCCCGCACAATCGAGAGTCCGACAAAGAACTCGACGACTTCGAGAAGTAGGCCACCAATGAATTCGAGCATGCGAGTGTCTCTGGTCAGGGAGTAACGAACGCCGGCGCCGCAGCATTTGCGCACCGCATCGCCGCGGCAGCTTTTTGAGTTTTTCGTGTGTGTACGCGTCACTTGGCGCGTTGTCAAGAAAGGCGGCCGGGCGGAGTCTCTTGCGCGCCACCTCATCCCTGTAACCGATCTGGCCGAACGGGTCACCAATCGTGCGCCCCGCGGCCGGGAACGGGCGCGCATCCCAGCCTGGAAGCCGCCCCGGTGCCTTTGGCGCGTGGCTTGCATGGTCAGAGGATCAACCGCGTGCCGCGCGCACCGTGGAGGAGACTGCCATGCCCACCCCGACCCCAGAACACATCGACATGCTGCGCCAGGCCGTGCGCGGCAAGGTCCTGCTGCCCGCCGACGCGGGCTACGACGCGGCCCGTACCATCTGGAACGCCACCGTGGACCGCCGGCCGGCGGTGATCGTGCAATGCACCGGCACCGCCGACGTGATCCAGGCCGTCAACTTCGCGCGGGATCGCGGACTGGTGCTGGCCGTGCGCGGCGGCGGCCACAATATCGCCGGCAGCGCCATCTGCAGCGACGGGCTGGTCATCGACATGTCCGCGAATCGCGTCGTCCACATCGATCCCCATGCCAAGGTGGCGTGGGTCAGCCCAGGCGCGTTGCTGGCCGACTTCGACCACGAGGCACAGGCGCTGGGCCTGGCCACGCCGCTCGGTATCAACTCCACCACCGGCGTGGCGGGGCTCACGCTGGGCGGCGGCTTTGGCTGGCTGACGCGCCAGTACGGCATGACGGTGGATAACCTCCTGGGCTGCGAAGTGGTCACCGCCGATGGCGCGCGCCACTGGGCCAGCGCAGACCACGAGCCCGACCTGTTTTGGGCCCTGCGGGGCGGCGGCGGCAACTTCGGCGTGGTCACGCTGTTCCAGTTCCAACTGCACGCGGTGGGGCCGATGATCACGGCCGGCCTGCTGGTCTTTCCGGCGGCGGAAGGCAAGGCCGTGCTGCAGCAGTACCGTACCTTCGCGGAATCGGCGATGCCTCCTGAGCTGAACGTCTGGGTGGTGCTGCGCAAGGCGCCACCGCTGCCCTTCCTGCCGTCGTCCGCGCACGGCACCGACGTGGTGGTGCTGGCCGTGTTCCACAACGGTGATCCGGACCAGGCCGACGCCGCCATCGCCCCATTGCGCCAGTTCGGCCAGACCGTGGGCGAGCACGTGGGCCAGATGCCGTACACCGCCTGGCAGCAGGCATTTGATCCGTTGCTGACCCCGGGCGCGCGGAACTACTGGAAATCGCACAATTTCTCGCGGCTCGACGATGGCGCGATCGACGCGATGACTGATTTCGCGCTGCGGCTGCCGTCGCCGCATGCCGAGATATTCATCGGCCAGGTGGGCGGCGTGGCCAACCCCGTGCCGCCCGACGCCACCGCGTACCCGCACCGCGAGGCCCGCTACGTGATGAACGTGCACGCGCGCTGGGAACGGTCCGACGAGGACGCCGCGTGCATCGACTGGGCGCGCGCCTTCTTCCGCGCCACCGAGCCGTACGCCACGGGCAGCGTCTACGTGAACTTCCTGACCGAGGACGAGACCGCGCGCCTGGGCGCCGCCTACGGGCCCAACTACGACCGGCTGGCCCGCATCAAGCGCCAGTACGACCCGGACAACCTGTTCCGCACGAACCAGAACATCGCGCCGGCGCCGTAGCCGATTGGCCCGGCCATCGCCTGCGGACACGTTCCGCCACACATCGCCGGCCCATGCGTTGCTATGATGGCGCGCATGGCCGGCGACTTCCTCATCCCTCATCACGAATACGAGATCACCGCGATCCGCGCCCAGGGCGCGGGCGGGCAGAACATCAACAAGGTATCGAATGCGGTACACCTGCGGTACGACGTGCGCACGTCGTCGCTGGCGCCCGACCACAAGGAGCGGCTGATGGCGCTGCACGACCATCGCATCACGCGCGATGGCACGGTGGTCATCAAGGCGCAGCAGCATCGCAGCCTGGAGATGAATCGCGAGGAGGCGATCCGGCGCCTGCACGACCTGGTGCAGAGCGTGGCCACGCCGCCGCGCACCCGGCGCGCCACGCGGCCCACGCTGGCCTCGCGACGGCGGCGGATCGAGTCGAAGACGCAGCGCGGCCAGGTCAAGGCGCTGCGGGGCAAGGTGTTCGACTAGCCAGCACCGCCGCCCGCGCGCCGCTCGCACCCCGCCTGTTTTCGAACGATCACTTCAAACGGACGGAAATCGCCGCACGGGCATCGCGGCGGAAGGGCAAATTGGAGGGCTTGCTCGGTCAGCGCGCGTTGACTTCGCCCCCGGAACTCGGCGATTGTCTACGGCAGCCGATTCCTGCTGAATGTCTCGATCCCCGACTCCCAGACACGCCCCCATGTCCATCGCCAGCCCCGCCGTTGTTCTCCAGCCCATTCCGCGCGATCCGGGCTGGCCCGTCGTCGGCAACCTGTTCCAGATCACGCCGGGCGCGGTCGGCCAGCACCTGCTCGCGCGCAGCCGGCACCACGATGGCATCTTCGAGCTCGATTTCGCGGGGCGCCGCGTGCCGTTTGTTTCATCGGTGGCACTGGCCGGCGAGCTATGCGACGCCTCCCGCTTCCGCAAGATCATCGGCCCGCCGCTCTCGTACCTGCGCGACATGGCCGGCGATGGCCTGTTCACCGCCCATGGCGACGAGCCGAACTGGGGCTGCGCGCACCGCATCCTGATGCCGGCGTTCAGCCAGCGCGCGATGAAAGGCTACTTCGACCTGATGCTGCGCGTTGCCAGCCGGCTTGTGGACAAGTGGGACCGCCAGGGGCCGGATGCCGACATCGCCGTGGCCGACGACATGACGCGGCTCACGCTGGACACCATCGCGCTGTCCGGCTTCGGCTACGACTTCGATTCGTTTGCCAGCCAACGGCTGGACCCGTTCATCGTGGCGATGGTCGGCGCGCTGGAAGAGGCGATGCGCAAGCTCACGCGGCTGCCGATCCAGGACCGCCTGATGGGGCGCGCGCATCGGCAGTGCGCGGCGGACATCGCCTATATGCGCAACCTCGTGGACGACGTGATCCGCCAGCGCCGCGCCGCGCCCACGGCCGGCATGGACCTGCTGAACCTGATGCTCGAGGCGCGCGACCCCGAGACCGACCGCCGCCTGGACGACGCCAACATCCGCAACCAGGTGATCACGTTCCTGATTGCCGGGCACGAGACCACGAGCGGCCTGCTGACGTTCGCGCTCTATGAACTGCTGCGCCATCCCGGCGTGCTGGCGCAAGCCTATGCCGAGGTGGACGCCGTGCTGCCGGGCGATGCGGCGCCGGTCTACGCCGACCTGGCGCGGATGCCGGTGCTCGATCGTGTGCTGAAAGAGACGCTTCGGCTCTGGCCGACGGCGCCCGCGTTTGCCGTGGCGCCGTTCGCTGACACGGTCATCGGCGGGCGCTACCACCTGCGCAAGGACCGGCGGGTATCAGTGGTGCTGACCGCGCTGCACCGCGACCCCAAGGTGTGGGATTACCCCGAGCGGTTCGATATCGACCGCTTCCTGCCCGAGAACGAGGCGCGGCTGCCCGCGCATGCCTACATGCCGTTCGGGCAGGGCGAGCGCGCGTGCATCGGCCGCCAGTTCGCGCTGACCGAGGCCAAGCTGGCGCTGGCGCTGATGCTGCGCAACTTCGCCTTCCACGATCCCTATGACTACGCGTTCCGGATCAAGGAAACGCTGACGATCAAGCCCGATGGCCTGGTGCTGCGCGCGCGCCGGCGGCGGCCGCACGAGCGCATCGCGGCCCACGCGGCGGCGCCCGAGGCGCCGGGCACCGGGCAGGCCGAGGTACGCGGCCATGGGCAGGCGCTGACGGTGCTGTGCGCGTCGAGCCTGGGCACCGCGCGCGAACTGGCCGAGCAGATCCATGCGGGGGCCGTGGGCGCCGGATTCGATGCGCGGCTCCAGGACCTGGATGACATCGCCGGCGCGCTGCCGGCATCGGGCATCGCCGTGATCGTGGCGGCCACGTACAACGGCCGCGCGCCGGACTCCGGCCGCCGCTTCGAGGCGATGCTGGACGCCCATGTGAATGCCGGCGCCGCCGAAGGCTATCGCGCGGACGGGCTGCGCCTGGCGGTGCTTGGCTGCGGCAACTCGCAATGGGCCACATACCAGGCGTTTCCGCGCCGCGTGTTCGATTTCTTCACGGCGGCGGGCGCGGTGCCGTTGCTGCCGCGCGGCGAGGCCGATGGCAACGGCGACTTCGACCAGGCCGCCGAGTGCTGGCTCGCCCAGCTCTGGCAGGCATTGCAGGCCGATGGCGCGGGCCCGGCGGGGTCCGGCGTGTCGGTGACGGCGGCGGTGCGCAGCATGGCCGCGATCCGGGCCGCGACGCTGCCGGCCGGCACGCAGGGTTTCACGGTGCTGTCGAACACGGAACTGGTGAACGATCCGGGCGGGCTGTGGGATTTCGCGATCGAGGCGCCGCGCACGTCAACGCGCGATATCCGGCTGCAACTGCCGCCCGGCGCGACCTACCGGACCGGCGACCACGTGGCCGTCTGGCCACAGAACGCGGCGCCGCTCGTGGACGCCCTGTGCGAACGGCTCGACCTCGAGCCGGGCGCCATGGTCACGCTGTCGGCCGCAGCGGGCGCCGGGCGCGGGCTGCCCATCGGCCAGCCACTGCCCGTGCGGCAGTTGCTGACACATTTTGTTGAACTTCAGGATGTGGTGTCGCGGCAGACGCTGCGCGCGCTGATCCCGGCCACGCGCTGTCCGTTCACGCAGCAGGCGCTGGCGCAACTGGCATCGGACGATGCCGGGCAGGGCTATGCGGCGCAGGTGGCGGCGCGGCGGCTGGGCATTCTCGACGTGCTGGCCGCGCATCCGGCGATCCAGCTGTCGCTGGAGGGTTTGCTGGCGTGTACGGTACCGATGCGGCCGCGCTTCTATTCGATCGCGTCGTCGCCGCTGGTCTCGCCGGACGTGGCGACGCTGCTGGTGGGCACGGTATGGGCGCCGGCCTTGTCCGGGCGCGGGCAGTTCCGTGGCGTGGCGTCGACGTGGCTGCAGGGGCTGGCGCCGGGCGCGCGCGTGGCGGCGTCCATCCGCGCGCCGAATCCGCCGTTTGCACCCGAGGCCGATCCGCGCGTGCCGATGCTGCTGATCGGGCCGGGCACGGGCATCGCGCCGTTCCGTGGCTTCATCCAGGAGCGCGCGGCCCAGCGGGCGGCGGGGCAGGCGGTGGCGCCGGTGCAGTTGTATTTCGGTTGCCGCCATCCGGAACATGACTGGCTGTACCGCGACGAGATCGCGGCATGGGCAGAGCAGGGCGTGGTGGAGGTGCACGTGGCGTACTCCGTGGTGCCCGAGGCGCCGCGCTACGTGCAGGACCTGCTGTGGCAGCGGCGCGACGCTGTGTGGGCGACGCTGCAGGCTGGCGCCACTATCTATGTATGTGGCGACGGGCGGCGCATGGCGCCCGCGGTGCGCCAGACGCTGATCGACATCGGCGCGGAGCAGGGCGGAATGGCGCCCGGGCAGGCGTCCGACTGGTTCGCGGGGCTGGTGGCGCAGGGACGGTATCGGCAGGATGTTTTTAACTGACGTGGCGCAGGGTTGAGGCTGGCCAGATCGCAGCGCCTCAATCTTCGTCGAATCGGATTGACTTGATCATGTTCATGAAGATCTCATGGCTCAGCCCTCCTCCGGCGGTGAAACGGATATCGACAATCCGCGCCTGACTCTCCATGCGTATCGACAGCTGATTTAAGGGTTCGCAAAAGAATATTCCTTGCGATTGCGATTTCCTTCGAGTATCTCGTCAGTTCATTCACACCGACGTTCCGCCCCAATAGATAACTTATCGATACAGTGTGGTTTCCATTGGAAACTACACCAACATAGCACTGTCCTTCATACAAGAATTGCGGACCATGTCCGTCCGGGCCTCCACAAATCGGATAGGCCTCCCTTAGCTTCAGCCCATGGTACTTTCTAGTGAGCACCTGACTTGTTATATGAGAGATCACAAGACTCCCATTTTCGTCATGCCAATAAGGCAGCGTAACGTCTCTCGTGGACGCGCATTGGTCGAGAGGGGCGTTGCATACGGTCATGTTGTCGATGACGTGTGGCGTCTTGCGGCGTGACAGGTCAACGGTGTCAATCCTGACCCCGTTGTCTTTCTGATCGGACGTTTGGCATGACACATCGGAGTATGTTTCGCGAATATATGAATCGGCAATGGTGCCCAGAGTTTCCGCAATGGTCGCGGCCGGCAATATGGCCGTCACCCCAAGCAAAATAGCGACTGCCCTCATTTCGGCTCGTCTCCGATAAGTTCATGCACGCGCATCGTGTGAAAGATGCGATTCTCCAATCCGTTGATCCCCCCGTTGATCGAAACTGTAACTCGCCTCACCGAATTTTCGCCAACGGAGTAGTCATCGAGAACCGCATTGATCGTGCTTCGAATGTGTGGACCGCCCCGATTTGGGGTCGCTTCCCAGTACCAACCCGCTGTCTCGATGGTAAGAGAGTCATCCTCGGCCAAACGGGATGGGTTGATTATTTCGGGGCGTACCGGATTGGGCACTGACCACCACCTTGCGGTAAAACTGGATCTCAATATCCAACCCTTGTAAGTCCAGAATTCGGCGTAGTTGTACTTCCCGGTAAGTTGTTTCATGCCTCTGCCCCGGAATTTATAGCCATCGCCTGGAATATCATTACCAAGCCTTCCACCATACAGCGTGTTGCACGATGATTCGCTTCGCCTTTCATTCATCCATGTGAGCGTTCTTGACTCCTCGGCCCCTTGGCCGAAGAAATGGGCCAGCCGTTTCGGATTTTGCGCCAGCATGTGCTTGCGAATGACGTGATTTAGCGCGGGCCGGTATTGGTTCCGGACGTCATCTGATAATGTGTTTGGGGCGGCTGCAAGCGTGTTGTTGTTTTTCTGTGTATAGGTGTCCGGATAAATTCGCGCAAACTCGGCGCTACTCAGCCACCCGCACTTCCTGAAATGCCGGATGAATCCAAGCGGATGGAAGAACCACAGCTTTTCCACCGTCGTCGCCGGCAGCCCGGTCTTGTCCCAGAACTGAAGTTTCCTCTGAAACCCAATAAACCGGTCGTACCCCGCTTCGTTGCCGTCGTAAAACTCCCCCGCCTCCTTCAGCTTTCGATACCGCGCTTCGTTGTTCGTCGCGTCCCACTCCGACGGCATTTCGCAGATCAGCCGCTTGAGCTTGTCCCGGACACCCTCCCCCATCTGCACGTAATAGCGCAGTTCCTTGTTGGCGGAAATGCCTTCATACGGGTTGTAGTGCTCCTCGCCGTCCTTCAACAGCGTCTTGAGCGACTCGATATCGCACAACCCATCTTGCGCAAACGGCCCTCTGCCTTCGCTCGCCTTCTCCCATCCCATGAAACTCGGGAAATCCGCGTCCGAGAGCTTTTGGATACTGGCATGGTGGATATCGACGTACCCCGCCTTATTCTCGTCAAACGCCACCCGACACCACGTTGCCCTTGCCGTAGCCGGCAGCGTCTCCGGCCGGCTCAGGATGCGTCCGAAGCGCAGTAATTCATACCCGTCGCTGGGACAATCCGGGTATAGCGCGCACGCGCGCTTGTACATGTCGTACTCGTAGTCCGCTTCCTCGATCGGGGCCGTTGTCAGCAGCGTTCGCTGCCCATTCCCGTCATCCCGCCATACCCGGGTCAGCTTTTGCCCGCGCCGGAACCGAATTTCGACGTAAAGCCGCTTCTCCGTCGCCACGGTACCCTGCAACAATGGAAACTCGATGCCCTTCAGCTTGTTATTGACCGTGCCAGGTGGCTGCGGGAGTACAGCTGTCCCAGCCGGAATCACGTAGTAGCTGTCGCCCCAATAATCGGTAGAGCCAGGTGTCGAGGGATTGGCCCGACCAAGCTGCGTGCCATTGAAGTACGCGGCGAAATCCGCCTGGGTCAGGAAGATCTCGAAGTGCAGGAGCTTCACCCCATCGCACTGCCCGGTCCAGCCGAGAATGTCCTTGCGGGAGACCTTCTTGCCATCTCCCGTCTCCGTTCCGGTCGGCATGCGCAACCACTCGGGAAGCCGCAACGGATTGCAACTCGCGCCGTATCCGCCAAGGTGTCGCAGGTGCATGTAGAGCGAGTAGAACCGTAGCGTGCGGTTCTCCCCGGTATCGGTCTCGTGCCGCAGCAGAATAAAGCCCGTGTTGCTGTTCTTGGGCCTGCCATCGTGCCCTTCCGCATGCTGGCAGACGCGATAAGCCACCACCTCGCCATCGGCAATCGCCCTGACGGGTTCGTTCTGGTTCTGGGGCGCCAGATGGCAGCCGCCGTGCCAGCGCCTGTCCAAACAGATGGGATAGTTGCCGTGGAAGGCCTCGGCCTTGTCGGCCAAGTCCATGACGTCCGCTCGGGGATCGTCCAGGTGAGGAAGAAACGGAGGGCTGATGATCATGCGCCGGAACCAGTGAGCCAAAAGGAGAAAAAGGCATACTAGAAGCGGCTTACAGGTCACCACAATCGCAGAACTCCGAAATTTGAAAGCGCCGTGTCTGGCAGAAATCCACGGATCATTGTCTGCCAGCCTTCCCAACCTGCCCGTACGCTGGAAGCCATCCTCATCCCCCCGGAGATCCCGATGGCTACCCCCGCGATGCGGCAGGCGCGCGTGCTGGCGTTGTGCCAGGCGCTTTACACCGCCGCGCTGTCCGTTGACCTGACGCTGACCGGACTGGTCGGCTACACCCTTGCGCCGAACAAGGCCCTTGCCACGCTGCCGTTTGCGCTGATCACCGTGGCCTCGGCGCTTACCGCCATCGCGGCGGCCTTCGTCATCGAGCGGTTCGGCCGCCGGCTGGCGTTCTCGCTTGGCGGGCTGGCCTGCGCGCTCGGCGGCCTGGTCTCGGTCTGGGCGATCCATGCGCACCACTTTGCCGCGTTCTGCGCCGGTACCGCCCTGGTGGGCGTGTTCCAGGCGTTCGCGCGCTTCTACCGGCTGGCGGCGGCCGACGCGGCGCCCGCGCCGGACAAGCCGCGCGCGATCTCCGCCGTGCTGACCGGCGGTGTGGTCGCCGCCGTCTGCGGCCCCGCCATCGCCGCGTGGAGCGCGGACATGATGCAGCCGCTGCCCTTTGCCGGGTCGTATGCGGTGGTCGCCGCGTTCGGCGTGCTGACGATGCTGGTGCTGGCGCTTGGCTACCGCGAGCCCCCGTCGCTGGCGCCCGGCACGGCGGCAAGCGATGGCCTGCCGGCGCGGCCGCTGGGCCAGATCGTGCGCCAGCCGGTCTTCCTGGCCGCCTTCGCCAACAACGGCATCGGCAACGCGGTCATGATGTTCATCATGACGGCCACCCCGATTGCCGCCGTGGCGTGCCAGCACACGATCGGGCAGGGCGCGCAGATCATCGAGTGGCACCTCGTGGGCATGTACGCGCCATCGTTCTTCTCGGGCTGGCTGCTGCAGCGTTTTGGCAATCCCGCGATGCTGGCCACCGGCATCGCGCTGTCGGCGCTGGCGGCCGTGGTGGCGCTGTGCTCCACATCCCTGCCGGCGTTCTATGTGGCGCTGCTGTGCCTGGGCGTGGGGTGGAATTTCATGTTCGTGGGCGGCACCACGCTGCTGGCCGGCAGCTACCGCACCGCCGAGCGTGCCCGCACGCAGGCCGCGAGCGAGTTCTCCACGGCGCTGCTGACCGCGCTGGCCACGCTGGCGGCCGGGCAGGTACTGCATCACTGGGGCTGGCAGGCCGTGAACCTGGCCGTGCTGCCGGCGCTGGGGCTGGCGCTGGCCGTCACGCTTCGCTGGCAATTCCACGCGCGCCGTTCGCGGACGATGGCGGCCGCGGCGTGATGACCGACAGGCCCGGCGTATGATCGCCCGATCCCCTAATTTCGTTGCATTGCCATGCCCACCGACCTCCATCTCATTGCCGCATCGCCGCGCGCGGTGGTCATCGTGGCGCCCGATCCGGCACAGGAGCTCGATGTCACGGGGCCGACCGCCGTGTTCGGCGCGGCCAACAAGCTGTGCGGGCACGCCGCGCCGCCCTACGACGTCCACGTGGTCAGCGTCAGCGACGATGCCATCGTGCGCACGGAAAGCGGCGTGCGCATGCTGGCCGATGCGCCGTATCACCGCATTGCCGAGGCCATCGGCCGCCCCATCGACACCTTGCTGATCTCGGGCGGATCGGGCCATGCCGCCGCATCGGACGACGCGCGGCTGATTGCGTGGATTCGGGACCAGGCGCCCCGCGTGCGGCGCCTGGGCGCGGTGTGTACCGGCGCGTTCGTGCTGGCGCGCACCGGCTTGCTCGACGCCGCGCGCGTGACCACGCACTGGCGCCATGCCGACCGGCTGGCCACGCGCTACCCCCGGCTGACCGTGGATGCGGACCCGATCTGGATTCGCGCCGGCCGCTACTACACCTCGGCCGGCGTGACGGCGGGCATGGACCTGTCGCTGGCGCTGGTGGAGGAAGACCTGGGCTACGCCGTGTCGCTGGAAGTGGCGCGTGAGCTCGTACTTTTCCTAAGGCGGCCCGGCAACCAGGCGCAGTTCTCGTCGTCGCTGCGCGCGCAGGCGGCCCAGAGCCCGGAACTGCGGGCCTTGCAGGGATGGATGGCCGACAACCTCGCGCGCGATTTGTCGGTGGCCGTGCTGGCCGAACGCGTGGCGATGAGCCCGCGCAACTTTGCACGCGTGTTCGCGAAGCAGGTGGGGGAGACCCCGGCGCGCTACGTGGAGCGGCTGCGGGTGGAGGCGGTGCGGCGCCTGCTGGAGGGCAGCGAACGCCGGCTGGAGAGCATTGCGCGCGCCACCGGCTTCGGCAACGCGGATGTCATGCGGCAGGCGTTCCTGCGGCATGTGCAGACCACGCCGGAGCGCTATCGAGCGGCGTTCCGGGAGCAAGGGGGCGCGGCGGCATAGCCACCGCTTGCCCTCTCCCCCGGCCCCTCTCCCGCAAGCGGTCGAGGGGAGACCCCAGACAGCCATTGATAGGCCCAGGGTGTTCCTCCCCTCTCCCTTTGGGAGAGGGGTTGGGGGAGAGGGGCGGCCGGACAAATCAAAGTCCGGCGCCCCAGCCCATCACCGGGCCGACTGCAGCGCCGCGATCCGTTGCTCGATCGGCGGGTGGCTGGCAAACAGCCCCAGCCACGAGCGGCCGCCGGAGATGCCCATCGCCTGCATGTTCTGCGGCAGGCCGTCGGCGTCCAGGCCGCCCAGGCGGCGCAGCGCCGACACCATCGGCGACGGCGTGCCCATCAGCCCTGCCGCGCCCGCATCGGCCCGGAACTCGCGCTGGCGCGAGAACCACGCCACGATGACGCTGGCCAGCACGCCGAACACCAGCTCGCAGATCACCACGGTGATCATGTAGCCAATGCCGGGACCGCTCGATTCCTCGTCATTGCGGCGCAGCCACGAATCCACGAAGTAGCCGACCACGCGCGCCATGAAGATCACGAACGTGTTCACCACACCCTGGATCAGCGTCAGCGTGACCATGTCGCCATTGGCGACGTGGGCCACCTCGTGCGCGAGTACGGCTTCCACCTCGTCGTGCGACATCGATTGCAACAGCCCGGTGGACACCGCGACCAGCGAGCGCTTCTTCGACGCGCCCGTGGCAAAGGCATTGGGCTCGCCGTCGTAGATCGCCACTTCGGGCATCGGCAGGCCGGCGCGGGTGGCGAGTTTTTCCACGGTCTGCATCAGCCACAGCTCGGTGCTGGTGCTGGGATGGGTGATGACCTGGGCGCCGACCGACCACTTGGCGATGGTCTTGGACATCAACAGCGAGATGAACGAGCCGCCAAAGCCCATCAGCGCGGCAAATGCCAGCAGCATGCCGAGGTTGAGGCCGTTGGCGGTCAGGAAGCGGTTCACGCCCAGCAGGCTGGCCGCGATACTCAGGACGATCATGACGGCGATGTTGGTCGCCAGGAACAGGAAAATTCGTTTCATGGTGGTGGGGCGGGACGGGAAAAGTACGACAGGGCGCGGACGAGCCGCAAGCGCGCGGCGCGTTGCATTTTGTTGCATTGCGCCGCACGACAGACCGGATGCGCGCAGCCATCGACGATACCGGGCTGCGCGCAGGATGGGATCAGCCGCGCGGCGGGCGCGGCAGGCGGGGCAGGTCGGGGTCCGGCAACGCGTTGCCGGCATAGCGCGGCACGGTGCCGCGCACACGCGGGGCCGCCACGCGCGGCATTGGCGCGGGCAGCAACGGCTCGGCCAGATCGGCGCCCGGCGGCGAGGGGTCGGTGCTGTCGGCCGGGGCGGGCAGGTCCGCATCGCCCGGGGCGCCAACATCGGCCTGCATGGCATCGGCGGCCGGCATCACCAGGCTCATCTCCGCAAAGGCTGCCGGCGTGCTGGTTCCTGCCCAGACCTGCAGTGGCAGGAAGGCAAGCAGCACGATCATCAGCAGAAGCCGGAGCGGTTGGCGCAAGTGCACGGGGCGATGTGACGGGCGGGGCGACATTGGCGTGGATTCTACCGCACGGTGCGCGCTGTCCGCCGCGATGGCCTACACTCTCCGTAAACCCTGTAATCGCTACAGGGCTCCCCATCCGGAGAACGTGACATGCGTATTGGCGAACTGTCCCGCCACAGCGGCTGCGATGTGGAAACCATCCGCTACTACGAGCGCGAGGGGCTGCTCGATGCGCCGCAGCGCGAGGACAACGGCTACCGCCGCTATGGCGACCCGCACCTCGTGCAACTCAACTTCGTGCGCCATTGCCGATCGTTGGGCATGAGCCTGGCCGATGTGCGCCGGCTGCGCGACTTCCAGCGCAATCCGTCCATGGCCTGCGACGATATCGACACATTGCTGGATCGGCAGATCGAACAGATCCACGCGCAACGTGTGGCGCTTGAGGCGCTTGAGAGGCAATTGCGTGCGCTGCGGCACACCTGTGGGAATCCCAATCCTCATCCGGCCAGCGAGTGCGGCATCCTGCAAAACCTGCAGCAGGCGGCCGAAGGCGCCGCCTGCGAGTGTCATCCTCATTCGCACCACTGATGTGACGCTTTTGCCACAACAGCCTCTGCCGCTCCCAGCGGCGGGGCTGTGCTAGCATGGCCGTTCATCACCCCTTGTCTCGGCACTTTCCTACGATGTCTCGTCACCTGCATTTCGCCGCACTTGCCATGGTCCGCCTCCAGCGGCCGGCGCGCGCGCGCATGGTGGCCATCGCCATCTTCGCCAACCACCGGATCAACGCCCCGCTTGATCCAGCCCGGTTCCCGGCCTGACCGATCCCCACTGAGCGGGTCCGGCACCGAACCGGGCCCGAGCCACCGCACTTTTCCGTCCGCCGGCGCCGCCGCATCGCGCCGGCCATCGAATTCCTGACCCGACGGCCGCCGCGCGCCAACCCTCCGCGCGGCCGGCCGCCGCTTTCCGCGAGAGGCATAGCCATGGCCAAGTCCGCCAGCGTTTCCAACTCCACCGCCCCCACCCTGTATCTGACCGAACTCGACGTCACCCGCCTGGAAGGCATCGCCAGCCGCGCCGCCACGGCCGAACTGGACGAAATGCTCGATGCGTTGCTGGCCCGCGCGGCCATCGTGCCGCCCGAGGCCATCCCGAAAGACGTGGTGACGATGAACTCGCGCGTGGTCTGCGCGCTCGAGGGCGAGGCCGCCCCGCGCGACTGGACACTCGTCTATCCGGACCATGCCGACCTGGCGGCGGGCCGGCTGTCGGTGCTCTCGCCGGTTGGCCAGGCGCTGCTGGGCGCCCGGGCGGGCCAGACCCTCGACTATCGCCTGCCGGACGGCCGCGCCCAGCGCCTGACCGTGGTGGAAGTGTCATTCCAGCCCGAGGCCAGCGGCCAGTTCACGCTCTGATCCGGCCTCTCCCGAGGCATACAAAAGTGGCCGATGCGCCACCAATCGTCGCGCCAGTCACGCCGCTGCCGCGCCGTTCATCGGCAGGCCCGGCGTTTCACGGCGTGCAACGCACCATTCGTCGCAGCGGTATTTCTCGTTCCGGGCGAACCCTCTAATCTTCACTCCGTGCTCGTATGCCAACGCAGATTGCGCATCCGGGCAGCAGTTCAGCTGTCTACATAAAAAAGCAGTGAATCAGTTGAAGGAGTCCCAGATGAACGCCAAACGTATCCTTGGCGGCGCCCTCGTGTTCGCCGCGTTTGCCGCCTCGGCCGCGGCCATCGCCGCGCCGGCCGCCACCAGCAAGGCAGGCAAGTTCGACGTGTACGCCGACGCATTGCGCAACGGCAAGTTCGACGTCTACTCGGAAGGCTCGAAGACCGGCCCGTTCGATACCTATACGGACGGTGCCCGCCAGGGCAAGTTCGATCCGTTTGGCGAAGGCGCGCGGCAAGGCAAGTTCGACAGCTTCAGCGAAGGCAGCCACGCCTTCAGCGGCGAGATCTCCGCCACGGCGCTCGACAACTCGCGCAACGGCGACCTGTACGGCTACGGCTATCACGCCTGATCGCATCCAGTCCTGACGGACATTGGCGGCCACCCTCGGTGGCTGCTGCAGTTTTCTCTCACACCTGCCGGGTCGACCTCCTCCTTCTCTCTCTCCCCCGGCAGGTGATTTTTCCCCTGAGGCGCCCTTGACAAGCTCAGGGGCTATAGCTGTTTCGCCGCAAACGTGTCGCATTTGCGGATATCGCCCGTGGTCAGGCCCTGCCTGAGCCAGCGCACGCGCTGCTCGCTGGTGCCGTGCGTGAACGCCTCCGGCACCACGTAGCCCTGCGCCTGCCGTTGCAGCCGGTCATCGCCGATCGCGGCGGCGGCCTTCAGCCCTTCTTCCACGTCGCCCGCCTCCAGCAGCGCCTGGTTGGCCTTCTGCGCCGTGGCGGCCCAGACGCCCGCCAGGCAATCGGCCTGCAACTCCATGCGCACGGACAACTGGTTGGCCTGCGCCTCGCCCATGCGGCGGCGCGCGGCGTCCACCTTGCCGGACACGCCCAGCAGGTTCTGCACATGATGGCCAACCTCGTGCGCGATCACGTACGCCTGCGCAAAGTCGCCGCCGACGCCAAAGCGCTGGCGCAACTCGTCATAGAACGCCAGGTCGATATAGACCTTCTGGTCGCCGGGGCAATAGAACGGCCCCATCGCCGATTGCCCCGTGCCGCACGCCGTGGGCGTGGCGCCCGAGAACATCACCAGCGTGGGCGGCGCATACCGGCGGTTCAGCGTTGTCTCGAAGATGTGCTCCCACGTGCGCTCGGTATTGCCCAGCACCTTGCGCGTGAACACCGTCATCTGGTCGTTGGCCGGCGGGCGCCTCGCCTGCGAGGGCGGCTGCGGCGCCTGCTGCTGGCCCTGGATCACCGATGCGCCCTGGAAGATCAGCGACGGATCGATCCCGAAGAAGTACGACGCCGCCAGCGCGATGATGACCGTGCCGATGCCGATGGACTTGCCGCCAATCGGGAATCCGCCTCCGCCGAATCCGCCATCACGGCGGTCTTCCACATTCTGGCTTTCGGCTTCGTCATCGAGACGCATGGGGGCTCCGTCATATCAGTGAAATGCGGCGGCCACGCCGGGCCGCCGAAAGTCGGAGCAGTATAACAATGGCGCGTGACGCAGCCGAAGCGCGCCTCAGGCGGTGGCGGGCTGGCGCAGCGGAACCCCGATGCCGAGGTTCGCGCCGAGGCCGCCCGCCACCTCGGTGCCGACTTCGGCCACGCGCAGCAGGTTGGTCGTGCCGCCCTGGCCGAACGGCATGCCCGCCGCGATGGTGATCTGGTCGCCCGGCGCCGCGTAGCCTTCCACCAGCGCGGCGCGCGTGGCGGCTTCCACCATCTCGTCCACGCTCTGCACGTCGGGGCTCACCGTGGAATGCACGCCCCAGGCCATGGCCAGCCGGCGCGCGATGTCCAGGTTGGGCGTGATGCTGACGATGGGCGCGCACGGCCGCTCGCGCGCGGCGCGCAGCGCGGTGGCGCCCGACGACGTGTACGTGACCGTGGCCCGCGCGCCAATGATCTGCGTGACCTCGCGCAACGCCGCGCAGATCGCGTCCTGGCGCGTGGAGAGCGGCGCCTCGTGCTGCGCATCGAGCATGTTGCGGTACAGCGGATCGCGTTCCACCTCGTTGATGATGCGGTCCATCATCGCTACCGCCGCTACCGGATGGCGCCCGTTGGCCGACTCGGCCGACAGCATCACGGCGTCGGCGCCGTCATAGATGGCACTGGCCACGTCCGACGCCTCGGCGCGCGTGGGCACCGGCGAATCGATCATCGATTCCAGCATCTGGGTGGCAATCACGATCGGCTTGCCCAACTGGCGGCAGATCCGCAGGATGCGCTTCTGCACGCCGGGCACGCGCTCGGGCGGCAGTTCCACGCCAAGGTCGCCGCGCGCCACCATCACCGCATCGGACACGCGCACGATCTCTTCCAGCTGTTGCAGCGCGGCCGGTTTCTCGATCTTCGAGAGCACCCCGGCGCGCGTGCCGATGAGCTCCCGCGCTTCCACGATGTCCGACGGCCGCTGCACGAACGACAGCGCGATCCAGTCCGCGCCCAGTTCCAGCGCGAAAGCCAGGTCGCGGCGGTCCTTGTCCGTCAGCGCCGGAATGGGGATCACCGCGTCGGGCACGTTCACGCCCTTGCGGTCCGACAGCGTGCCGTTGTTGGCCACGCGCGTGGTGATGCTGCCGCTGGCCACCGCCTCGATGTCGAGCCGCACCTTGCCGTCGTCGATCAGCAGCGACTGCCCCGCCGTGGCCGCGCGGAACAGCTCGGGGTGGGGCAGGTGGACGCGCGTGGCGTCGCCGGGCGTGGGGTCGCTGTCGAGCACGAACGTATCGCCCGCCCTGACCGCCACCTTGCCCACGGCGAACGTGCCGATGCGCAGCTTCGGACCCTGCAGGTCGGCCAGGACCGCGATGGGCCGGCCGGTCTCGGCCTCTACCTGGCGCACGGCGTTGTAGCGCGCGCGATGGTCCTCGTGCGTGCCGTGGCTGAAGTTCAGCCGGAACACGTCGGCGCCGGCCTCGAACAACTGGCGGATCACCGCGATGTCCGAACTGGCGGGCCCGAGCGTGGCAACGATCTTGGCTTTGCGCTGGCGTCTCATGTTGTCTCCTCCTTGTTACATGCGCGCCCGGTCAGGCGATCAGGATCGCGCGGAAATCGTTCACGTTGGTACGCGTGGGGCCGGTGACGATCAGGTCATCGAGTCCGGCGAAGAATCCGTAGCCGTCGTTGTCGTCCAGGTGCGCGGGCGCCGACAGCCCGCGCGCGGCGGCGCGCGTGAGCGTGTCCGGGCCCAGCAGCGCGCCGGCGTTGTCCTCGGAACCGTCGATGCCGTCGGTGTCCGCCGCCAGGGCATGCACGCCGGGCAGGCCATCGAGCGCCACGGCCAGCGCCAGCAGGAATTCGGCATTGCGTCCGCCACGGCCGTTGCCGCGCACGGTCACGGTGGTCTCGCCGCCAGACAGGATCACGCACGGCTTGCTGAACGGCTGCCCGCGCGTGGCCACCTGGCGCGCGATGGCGGCGTGCACCTCGGCCACCTCGCGCGCCTCGCCCTCGATGCAATCGGACAGGATGTGGGCGGTCAGCCCCAGTTCGCGCGCCCGCGCGGCGGCGGCCTCGAGCGACTGTTGCGCGTTGGCCAGCGTGGCGCTGCGGTGGCCGGCAAAGCGCGCGTCGCCGGGCTTGGGGGTCTCGCCCGCGCCGCTCTCCAGGTGCTGGCGCACATTGGCGGGCACGTCGATCCGGTACTTGGCGATGACCGCGAGGGCGTCGGCGCACGTGGTGGCGTCGGGCAGCGTGGGGCCGCTGGCGATCAGCGTGGGGTCATCGCCCGGAATATCGGAAATCAGCAGCGTTGCCACGCGCGCGGGCGCGCAGGCCAGCGCCAGCCGGCCGCCCTTGAGCGCGGAGAGATGCTTGCGCACGCAATTCATCTCGCCAATGCTGGCGCCGCTCCTGAGCAGCGCCTTGTTGACGGCCTGCTTGTCGGCCAGCGAGAGGCCGGGCGCGGGCGCCGCCAGCAGCGCCGAGCCGCCGCCGGAAATTAGGCAAAGTACGAGGTCGTCGGCAGTCAGCTCCCGCACGCATTCCACCATGCGCTGGGCGGCGCGCTGGCCGGCGGCGTCGGGCACCGGGTGCGCGGCCTCCACCACCTCGATGCGCCGGCAACCGGCGCCATGGCCGTAGCGCGTGACCACCAGCCCCGAGAGCTCGCCCGGCCAGTGCGCCTCCACGGCGGCCGCCATCGCGGCGGCGGCCTTGCCGGCGCCGATCAGCACGGTGCGGCCCCTGGGCGGCGGCGGCAGGTGCGGCGGCAGGCAGTGGGCGGCGCTGACCGCCGCCACGGCGGTATCGAACAGGTCATTCAGCAGCGCGCGCGCGTGGCGGGGCTCGCGATAGTCAGGGGTGACGGGCTGGCGCTGGGGCGACAGCAGGGCAGCGGTGGCGTCGGTGGCGAACATGAGGGGTCCGGAAGGGGAAGACAGGACCCGGGCGCGCGGCCCGGGTCGAACGGCTGATGCGGCAGGTGATACGGATGCAGCCGGGCGGGGCCTACTTCGCGCTCTTGGCGATCTCGTGGTTCGACATGATCTCGATCGCGCGGCACAGCGCCGAGTGGTCGAGCTTGCCCAGGCCGTTGGCCGCGCACGCGTTGAACAGTTCCTGCGCGGTGGCCGTGTTCGGCAGCGAGACGCCGAGCGTCCTGGCCCCTTGCAGCGCCAGATTCAGATCTTTCTGATGGAGTTCGATGCGGAAGCCTGGATCGAACGTGCGCTTGACCATCCGCTCGCCATGCACTTCGAGGATGCGCGATGCCGCAAAGCCGCCCATCAGCGCCTGGCGCACCTTGGCCGGATCGGCGCCGGCCTTCGACGCGAACAGCAGCGCCTCGGACACCGCCTGGATGTTCAGCGCCACGATGATCTGGTTGGCCACCTTGGTGGTCTGGCCGTCGCCGTTGCCGCCCACCAGCGTGATGTTCTTGCCCATCAGATCGAACAGCGGGCGCACTTGGTCGAACGCCTCGGCGGGGCCGCCCACCATGATCGTCAGCGACGCGGCCTTGGCGCCCACTTCGCCACCGGACACGGGCGCATCGAGGTACGACGCGCCGAGCTTGTTGATCCGCGCGGCGAAATCCTTGGTGGCGATGGGCGAGATGGAGCTCATGTCCACCACGATCTTGCCGTAGGTGGCGTCCTTGCCGGCGGCCTTGAACGCGGCGGCGACACCCTTTTCACTGAACAGCACCGCGTCCACGTGCGGGGTGTCCGGCACCATGATGACGATGATGTCCGCGCGCTTGGCCACTTCCTCGGCGCTCGTGCACACCGTCACGCCGGCATCGACCAGCGCCTGCGGCGCGGGATTGACGTCGTGCACGAACAGCGTGTGCCCGGCGGCGCGCAGGTGGCCCGCCATCGGCGCGCCCATGATGCCCAGGCCGATAAAGCCGACGTTGCGTTGATTTGCCATGTGATGTCTCCTTCGTTGCGTATAGGAAAAAGCTGAAATTCGGGGGATTAGCGCACGCCGTGGGCGGCACGCCAGCCGAGGCCGGCCTCGGTGGTGGTCTTGGGCTTGTACTCGCAGCCGATCCAGCCGTTGTAGCCAATCTCGTCGAGGTAGCGGAACAGGAAGGCGTAGTTCAGCTCGCCGGTGCCGGGCTCGTTGCGGCCGGGGTTGTCGGCCAGCTGCACGTGGCGGATCTTCGGCAGGTTGGCCTTGATCGTCGCGGCGATCTCGCCCTCCATGCGCTGCATGTGATAGATGTCGTACTGCACGTACAGGTTCGGCGCGTTGACCTGGCTGATCAGGTCCACGGCCTGCCGCGTGTGCGAGAGGAAGAAGCCGGGAATGTCGAACGTGTTGATCGGCTCGATCAGCAGGTCGATCTGCTCGGCGGCCAGCGCGCCGGCTGCGAAACGCAGGTTCTCGACGAGCGTCTCGCTGGCCTGCTCGCGCCGCACGTTCTGCGGCAGGATGCCCACCAGGCAGTTCAGCTGGCGCACGCCGAGCACCTTGGCGTACTTGATGGCGTCGCCCACGCCGTCCTGGAATTCGCTGACGCGGTCAGGGTGGCAGGCGATGCCGCGCTCGCCCGCGTCCCAGTTGCCGGCGGGCAGGTTGTGCAGCACCAGGTCCAGCTGGAAGCGGCTCAGGCGGTCGGCGATCTGGTCGGCGTGGAATGCGTAGGGGAACAGGAACTCCACGCCGCGGAATCCGGCGCGGGCGGCGGCCTCGAAGCGGTCCAGGAAGGCCACTTCGTTGAACAGCATGGTGAGGTTGGCGGCGAGTCTTGGCATGGTCGTTGGTCTGGATAGGTTCAAAAGGGCGATGGTTTTCTCCCCTCTCCCGCTTGCGGGAGAGGGGCGAAGGCCTCAGGCGGTGGCCACTTCTTCGGACAGGATGGCCTCGTCGGCTTCCTCCACGTCCTCGATCGGCTCGAACTCGTTGATGTTGTCGATCTCGGTGCCCATGGCGATATTGGTTACGCGCTCCAGGATCACCTCCACCACAACCGGCACCGAGAACTCCGCCATCAGGTCGCGCGCCTCGGCAAACGCCGGCGCGATGTCCTCGGGCTTGAACACCCGGATCGCCTTGCAGCCGAGCCCCTCCACCACCTTCACGTGATCCACGCCATAGCCGTCCAGCTCGGGCGCGTTGATGTTGTCGAACGCCAGCTGCACGCAGTAATCCATCTCGAAGTTGCGCTGCGCCTGGCGGATCAGGCCCAGGTAGGAGTTGTTCACCACCAGGTGGATGTACGGCACCTTGAACTGCGCGGCCACGGCCAGTTCCTCGATCATGAACTGGAAGTCGTAGTCGCCCGAGATGGCCACGATGTCCGCATCGGGCGAAGCGGTCTTCACGCCGATGGCGGCGGGAATGGTCCAGCCCAGCGGGCCGGCCTGGCCGCAGTTGATCCAGTGGCGCGGCTGGTTCACCGACAGGAACTGCGCAGCGGCAATCTGCGACAGCCCGATCGTGCTCACGTAGCGCACGTCGCGCGGGAAGTATTGGTTCATCTCGCGGTACACGCGCTGTGGCTTGACCGGCACATTGTCGAAGTCGCTCTTGCGCTTCATGGTGCGGCGGCGGCGCTGCACGTCGGCCACCCACGCCTTGCGGCACGGCAGGCGGCCGGCCATCTTCATCTCGCGCGCGACTTCCACGAACAGTTCCAGCGCGGCCTTCGCGTCGGAGACGATGCCGAGGTCGGGGCCGAACACGCGGCCGATCTGCGTGGGCTCGATATCCACGTGCACGAATTTGCGACCCTTCGTATAGACATCGACGCTGCCCGTGTGGCGGTTGGCCCAGCGGTTGCCGATACCCATCACGAAGTCCGACGCCAGCAGCGTGGCATTGCCATAGCGGTGCGAGGTCTGCAGGCCCACCATGCCGGCCTGCAGCGGATGGTCGTCGGCCAGCACGCCCCAGCCCATCAGCGTGGGCACCACAGGCACGTTGACCAGCTCGGCAAATTCGACCAGCAATTTGTCCGCATTGGCGTTGATCACGCCGCCGCCGCAGACGATCAGCGGGCGCTCGGCCGCGTTGAGCATGGCGATGGCCTTTTCGATCTGCGCGCGCGAGGCCGCCGGCTTGTACGGCTGGAGCGGCTGGTAGGTGTCCGGATCGAATTCGATCTCGGCCACCTGCACGTCGAACGGCAGGTCGATCAGCACCGGCCCGGGACGGCCCGAGCGCATCAGATGGAACGCCTGCTGGAACACCTGCGGCACCAGCGCCGGCTCGCGCACGGTCACGGCCCACTTGGTCACGGGCTTGGCGATCGATTCGATGTCCACGGCCTGGAAATCCTCCTTGTACAGCCGCGCGCGCGGCGCCTGGCCGGTGATGCAGAGGATGGGGATGGAGTCGGCCCAGGCCGAGTACAGGCCCGTGATCATGTCGGTGCCGGCCGGGCCCGAGGTGCCCACGCAGACGCCGATGTTGCCCGGCTCGGCACGCGTATAGCCCTCGGCCATGTGCGAGGCGCCTTCCACGTGGCGGGCCAGCAGGTGCTTGATCGAGCCGGCGCGGCGCATGGCCGAGTAGAACGGGTTGATGGCGGCGCCGGGCACGCCGAACGCGGTGGTGATGCCTTCCTTTTCCAGCACGGCGATGGCCGCGTCGACTGCTCTCATCTTCGGCATGTCCTGTCTCCTGGTGTCCTGATGGATCGAATTGAAATGGGTGGGATTTGCGCTGGAGTCGATCCTATGCCCGCACCGGGCTGTGGATAAACAGAAGGGCGATCAGTTGATTCGATACCTGGGGTATGGAATGCCGCAGCCAAGCGCTACCGAATGTGACTAAATCGGTACGCCGGCGCGCGTATTGGCCGGCGCCCCCAAAGCGTGGGGTTTGCCGTGTTTCGGTGCGATTCGGGCTTTCGGGAGCAGGGCGGTAGGGGCCAAAATAGCGGGCCCGGTTTTCCTCCCCTGTTTTCGCCATCGCCTTGCCATGTACACGCGGCTGCCGTCCACCTACGAATTGATTGATGCGCTCCAGACCGCGCCCGCCGATAACGTCCCGGAAAACCGGCTCGCGAGGGTGCTGTGGGCGGGGTTCATCCTCGCGCTGGTGCCCACGCTGGTGGCCGGCGGCGGACTGGCCTGGTGGCATCAGGTGCTGGGGCGGACCCCGCCCGAATGGCTGCCGCAGGTGCTGCACGTGCTGCTTGCCGTGAGCGGCGTGTTCTACGCGGGGGCCTGGCTCGTGCGGCTGCTGGCACGGCGCGACGCGCTGCGGCATCCGTTGCGCTGGCTCGCGCGCCGCGTGGACGCCCAGAGCGAGGCCGAGAACGCACTGCTGCTGCGCCTGGCGCGGATTCCGGCGCTGCAACTGCGCGCGCGTCAGCGCCGCCTCGCGCTGCAGGCGCGGCTGTGGGAGGGCGCCGCGCGGACCATCGCCCTGGTCCTGGCGATCGGGCCCGCCGCGGCCGTGCTGGTCGATGGGGTGGCGAATGGCGTGATCGTGGCGCCCGGCCGGGTCCAGGGGCTGGTGGCCGTCTATGGTGCCGTGCTGGTGGCGGGGGCCGCGATGGCGCTGTTCGCCCAGTTGCAGTGCTGCGCGCCGCTGCGGCGGCTTGCCCACGTGCTCGGCGAGGCTGCCGAGATCCACGATGCCCTGCGCCGGAGCCGTCCATCCTGACAGCAGAGGCGCCAATGCCTCACAATGTGCCGGCAGGAGACTATCGGCTTAGCTGGCCCATATGGACAAACTCAAACAAATCGAAGCCTTCATCGCCGTGGTGGAACATGGCAGCATGGCCGCCGCCGCGCTCACGCAGAACGTGACGCCGGTGATGATCGGCCGGCGCATCAACGCGCTGGAGGCGCGCATCGGGGTAAAGCTGCTGCACCGGTCCACGCGCCGCATCGTGGTGACGGAGCAGGGCGCGGCGTTCATGGAGCAGTGCAAGAAGGCGCTGTCGGACCTGGATCGCGCCGAGATGCTGATCGCGGAGGGCAAGCACAAGGCCACGGGGCACCTGATCGTGTCGGCCCCGGCCGCGTTCGGACGCAAGCACGTGGCGCCGCACGCGCCGGCGTTCCTGCGCGCGAATCCCGAGGTGCAGATCTCGTTCAACCTGACCGACCGCGTGGTGGACCTGGTGCGCGAAGGGTACGACGTGGGCATCCGCATCGGTGGCGCCATCGATCCGAATTTCGTGGCGATCCGGTTGGCCACCAACAAGCGCGTGGTCTGCGGCACGCCCGCCTACTTCGCCCGGCACGGCGTGCCACATACGCTGGAAGACCTCGAACGCCACAACTGCCTCGCGTTCAACCTCCAGGGTGGACAGCAGCGCGGCTGGTATTTCCGCCAGAACGGCAAGGCCGTGACGGTGCGCGTGCATGGCAACCTCGATTGCAACGACGGAGAACTGCTGCACCGCTGGACCGGCGAGAGCCTGGGACTGGGCTGGCGCTCGACGTGGGAGATCCTGCCGCAGCTCGAAAGCGGGGAACTGATCACCGTGCTCGACGAATACGCGCTGCCCGACTACGACATCCTCGCGGTGTACCCGCAGCAGCGGCCGGTGCCGGCCAAGATCCGCTTCTTCATCGAACATCTGAAGGCGGCCTTTGCGCAGCCAGGATACTGGACCGGACAGACCGAAGGGTAATTCGTCCGCCGTAATTCGTCCGCCCAAAAGAAAAAGCCCGCAGCCGTTGCGGTCTGCGGGCAGCCCTTCTTGCGAAGGACGGGGAGAGCTCATGAAGTGCGCCCCCGCAACTTCATGGCCAGAGGAATAATGCACTGCCCCCCGCCATTCGAACTTGATTGGCGTCAAATCCAATGCATTGGCTGACGGCGCGCGCTTCAGGCCAGCAACGCCGTCACGAGATCCTTGCTGCGCGACATGCCCGGCGCCTGCTCGAAGTGCAACGCCGCCTCCACGTGCGCGAGGTGCTCCACCATCAGCGTGACCGCGCGTTCGGTATCGCCGGCACGGGCGGCCTCGATGAACTCGCGATGTTCGTCCGAGGAACACGTGGCATCGCGCCGGCTCTGGTACAGCATGGTGATCACCGCGCTGCGCATCGACAGTTCCTGCATGATCTCGGTCAGCACGTGGTTGCCCACCACCTCGGCCAGCACGATGTGGAAATCGCCCAGCAGGCGCGTGCGCACCTGCGCGTCGTTGCCGCCCAATGCCTTGCGCTCGGCGGCCAGGTGCTTGTCGATGCGCTTGAAGTCGGCCGGCGTGGCCTTGGCCACGAACTCGCGCGCCAGCGCGGCCTCCAGGATGCGGCGCACCGCGAAGACCTCGCGCGCCTCTTCCGCGCCGGGCTTGGCCACGAAGGCGCCCTTGTCCGGCACGATCTGGATGACCTTGTCCTTGGACAGCATCAGCAGCGCGGCGCGCACCTTGGTGCGGCTGACACGGTAGACGCTGGCCAGGGCTTCCTCCCGCAGCTTGGTGCCGGGCGGCAGGCGGTGCGAGACGATGGCCGCGACGATGTCGTTGGCGATCGCCTCGGCGGTCATGTCTGGATCGATGTGCTCGGGCATGGTGTCGCGCGTCGCCTGACCGCGCGGCGCGCTGAAGGGGAATTGGGAATGGCGTGATTCTAGCGCCCCGCCGCCGTGCCAGGCATCGGCGCCGTTACGGGGACTTTCCCGGTGTCGCGCTCCATCAGG